>Ga0209010_1000432_pt1 | contig 13403 bp, 4 predicted proteins | sample BlaSpr_A8_OM1_O3_FD_187985 | JGI IMG/M metagenome (GOLD analysis project Ga0209010, IMG submission 187985) | Forest soil microbial communities from Thunder Bay, Ontario, Canada - Black Spruce, Ontario site 2_A8_OM1_O3 (SPAdes) (version 2) | ecosystem: Environmental > Terrestrial > Soil > Boreal... | reverse complement strand
AATCGCGCCGCCTTGCCTGCGCCGAACGGCAACACGCTGCCTGACGAAACTTACGTCGCGCCGCGCAGCCTGGTGGAACAACGCCTCGCGGAATTGATCGCGCCCCTGCTGCGCGTCGAGCGCGTCGGTGTTAACGACAATTTCTTTCTCCTCGGCGGCCACTCGCTGCTGGGCACGCAGTTGCTTACACGCATCGGCGAAAGCTTTGGCGTCGAACTTTCCTTGCTCACCATCTTCGATCACCCCACGCTGGCCGGAATGTCGGAGGAAATCGAAAAACTCATCCTCGCTAAAATCGACGCTGCGCTCGCCGACCCACTGACCGCCGAAGCCACAAATAACGACTCGCTCGCCAACGAACCCGCGCTCCGCACAGGAGATTACCGGTAGTGCCCTCCAGTTCGACCACATCCACTTCCGCCACATCCAGAAGCGAACGACCCGATGCGGCCTTGAGCCTCTATCACCTCCTCGACCCGGAGGTGTTGGCCGATCCCTATCCGCTATTCGCCCGCCTGCGGCGCGAAGATCCCGTGCATTGGGATCCGTTTCTCCACGCCTGGATTGTCACTCGTTACGCCGATGTGATGGAAGTTCTCCACACATTTTCCGCCGACCGCACGCCCACGCCCGAGCAGCTTTCCGCCATGGGCCTCGCGCATCTGAGCCCCATCGCGCAGGTGATGGTGAAAATGATGCTCTTCATGGATGCGCCCGCGCATACCCGCCTGCGCAGCCTGGCATCGAAGGCGTTTACTACGTCGCGCGTGGAAAAATTGCGCTCGCACATTCGCGAAATCGTCGACCGCCTGCTCGATGGAGTCGAAGCCCGCGGACACATGGACGTGATCGCCGACTTCGCCGATCCGCTGCCGGCCATCGTGACCGCCGAATTATTGGGGGTTTCAGTAAACGACTGGCGGCAGTTGAAAACCTGGTCGTCGAATTTCGCCGAGATGCTGGGCAACTTCCAGCACAATCCCGAACGCAATCCCCTGATGCTGCGCACGGTTGAAGAGATGACGGCCTATTTCCGCGATGCCGTGCGCGAGATCGCAGCGCATCCCCGCGAGGGCTTGATCGATTCGCTGATTACCGCCGAAATCGATGGGGACCGCCTCACCGAAGAGGAAGTGATTTCCAGCGCGATCGTGACCATGGTCGGCGGGCAGGAAACCACCACCAATCTCATCGGCAACGGACTGCTCTCTCTCTTGCGCAATCGCCCGGAACTCGACAAGCTGAATGGCGATCTTTCGTTGATTCCTTCGGCGGTCGAGGAAATGCTGCGCTACGAGAGTCCCAGCCAGCACACCGCGCGCCTTGCACCGGAAGACCGCGAACTTGGCGGAAAGAAAATCGAAAAGCGCCAGGCGGTGATTGCCGTGATGGCCGCGGCGAACCGCGATCCTGAGCGTTTTCCCGATCCCGATAAGTTCGACATCGCGCGCGCCGACAACCGCCATCTGGCTTTTGGCTACGCCGCGCACTTTTGCTTTGGTGCGCCGCTGGCACGCGCGGAAGGCCAAATCGCCTTCGAGCGCCTCCTCAGCCGCTTCCGCAATCTGCAACTCGAGCCGCAGAAGCTCATATGGCGCACCAACCTCGGATTGCGCGGCCTTACTTCCTTGAAGATCCGTTTCGGCGAGAATGCTGGCGGGACAGGGAACTCAAACGGAAACGGAACGCATGCCGCAATCGCGTCCTTATCCCCCGGATGCCCGGTCGCACCCGCGAACTCTTCGAGCCGTGCCGGCGACCTCGAAAAATATCTAAAGGCTCGCACGCCGCACCAAAATGTCACTCGCCGCGCAAGCCCAGGAGCCGCGCCGCTTTCTTTCCCGCAGCAGCAAATCTGGCTGCACTCGCAAATCGCTCCCGGAGTTCCCGTCTACAACGAGCCGGTTACCATCTACCGCGATGGCCCGCTCGACATGGCCGTCCTCGAAAAATCTTTCGTCGAAATCTTGCGCCGCCACGAAGCCTGGCGCACCACCTTCGACGTGGTTCTGGGCGAACCGGTTCAGATTGTCCAGCCTGTCCCGGCCCTGAACCTTCCTCTGCTCGATCTTCGCGGCCTTCCTGAATCTGAGCGCAACGCGGCCGCACTTCGCGCCGTCACCGAAGACGCGCGCCGTCCCTTCGACCTCAAGCAGTGTCCGCTGCTGCGCGCGAAAGTCGTGCGTCTGGCCGACGAAGAATACCGCATCTACATCACCCTGCATCACCTGATCTTCGACGGTCTCTCGATCTATCAGGTTTTCCTGCCGGAGCTGGCGAAACTCTACGCCGCATTCTCGCTCCGGGAACCCTCGCCCTTGCCCGAATTGCCGATTCAGTATGCGGACTTCGCCGGCTGGCAGCGTAACTATCTGCGTGACGGCATACTCTCGCAGCACCTCGATTACTGGCGCACAAAACTCGCCGGAGACTTACCGGTCCTCGATTTGCCCACGGATCACCCTCGTCCCGCAGTGCAGACGTTTCAGGGCGCAATTCAGTCGCTGCATCTGCCGAGCCACTTGGGCCGGCAACTGAAGGCTCTGAGCAAGAAAGAAAGTTCCACTTTATTTATCACGCTGCTCGCAGCCTTCAAGACCTTGCTGCACCGCTACAGCGGCCAGGACGATCTGCTCATCGGCACGGTCGCGGGTTCGCGCAAGCGCTCGGAGTTCGAGAGTCTGCTCGGCTGTTTCCAGAACCCCGTAGTTCTGCGCACGGATTTTTCCGGCTCGCCCAGTTTCAGTCAAGTGCTGAACCGCGTGCGGGAAACGGCGCTGGGCGCGCTCCAGCACGATGAAGTTCCCTTCGAACTTGTCGTCAAAGAGGTGCACGCCGAGCGCGATCTAAGCCGCAATCCGCTGGTGCAGGTTGCTTTTACGCTGGTTCCGCAAACCGCTGCGCCCCAGCCCGGCTGGCGCGCAGGACAGTGGGACGTAGAGACCGGCGCGGCAAAATTCGACTTGTATCTCGAGATGGAACAGGAAGGCGACGGCCTGGCCGCGCGCTTCATGTACCGCAGCGATCTGTTTCTGCCGGAAACCATCGAGCGCCTGATGGCCAACTTCACCACGCTCCTTGAAGCCATCGTCGCCCATCCGGATCAGACCGTCGAGACGCTCCCTTTGCTCACCGCGCGCGAACGGCAGCAGCTTCTGGTGGAATGGAACAACACGAAAGTTGAATATCCCGCGGGATTGCTGGTGCACGATCTGGTGCATCTTGCGGCCACGCAGAGTCTGACAGCGACTGCGGTTGCCTACGCCGGTCAAACCCTTACGTACCGCGAACTCGAAGCTCGCAGCGGGCGCCTGGCACAAGAACTGACACGATCCGGTGTTGGCCGCGAAACGGTTGTAGGTCTCTATTTCGAGCGCTCCATCGAAATGGTTGTCGCGATTCTCGGAGTCCTCAAAGCCGGTGCCGCCTGCCTTCCGCTCGATCCCGCTTATCCGGCAGACCGTCTGGCGTTCATGCTGGCCGAAACACAAGCTCCAATTCTGCTCACGCACTCCGGGCTCAAGACTCAGCTTCCTGCGCACCGCGCTCAAGTCATTTTCGTAGACGCGAATCAAGATTCCTCGGCCAAAGAAGATCGCAATGTCGATTCCGCCCCGCTCCAAGCCGCAGATCCCGACAGTGTCGCGTACCTGATTTATACCTCCGGTTCCACTGGCCAGCCCAAAGGCGTTCGTGTCACGCATCGCGGACTGGTAAATTCAACTCTTGCTCGTAAAACTTACTATCGCGAGCCGCTGACCAGTTTCCTCCTGCTTTCTTCCTTCACCTTCGACAGCGCTCTCGCGGGAATTTTCTGGACGCTGGCTAGCGGCGGAACGCTGGTGTTGCCGGAAGATCAGTCGCGTTGGGATTTGAACTCCCTGCCCGGCCTGGTCCCGCAACACAAAATTTCACATCTGCTCTGCGTGCCTTCGCTCTACCAGATGCTGCTGGAATCCGCTGCGCCCGAAGATTTATCTTCGCTGCAAGTGGCCATTGTCGCCGGCGAATCCTGTCCCGCCTATCTGGTCGAAAAGCATCACGCGCAGGTTCCGCACGCCGCGTTGTACAACGAGTATGGTCCCACCGAAGCCACGGTCTGGTGTTCGGTCTACCGGTGCAAGCCGCAGCCGGATTCGAGCCGCGTCGCCATCGGACGGCCGATCGCGAACACTCAACTCTACGTTCTCGATTCCCGCATGCAGCCGGTTCCCATAGGTGTTGCCGGAGAGTTGCACGTCGGCGGAGCGGGCGTCGCCGCCGGATATTGGAATCGCTCAGAACTGACCGCGCAGAAATTTGTCGCCAATCCCTTCGCCAAAAACACTCAACTCTATAAGACCGGCGACAAAGTCCGCTACCGCTCCGACGGAAATCTGGAATGGCTGGGCCGTCTCGACAGCCAGATCAAGCTCCGCGGCTTCCGCCTGGAGTTGGAAGAAATCGAAAGCGCGCTGGCCGCGAACTCGGGCGTGCTGCGCAGCGCAGTGCAAGTCCGCGGATCGCAGGCGTTCGGTCCGCAGCTTGTCGCATATGTAGTCCCGCGGCCCGGCTTTGAGCTTTCTACAGAAACTTTGCGCGAACATCTCGCAGGCCGTCTGCCCGCACACGCCATTCCCGCTGCTTTCGTGATTCTCGATGCGCTGCCGGAATTGCCCAACGGAAAAATTGACTCGCGCCGGTTGCCTGCGCCCGACGCTGTCGCACAAGCCAAACCCGCCAATATCGCGCCGCGCTCTCCCGTGGAAGAAGTGATCACCGGAATCTGGGCACAGGTGTTGCAGCGCGGCCCAATCGGCGTCCGGGAAGATTTTTTCGCGCTCGGAGGGCATTCGCTGTTAGCGGCCAAACTGGTTTCGCGCATTCAGCAAACCCTCGGCGTCGAACTGCCGTTGCGCGCGATTTTCGAGTGCCCGACCGTCGAAGGATTAGCGGGGCTTATCGAAAATTCTCGCCTCGAACGTACAGCCGCTTTCATCCAGCCCATCACTCCCACTCCTCGCAACGTCAATCCCCCGCTTTCGTTTGGCCAGCAGCGTTTGTGGTTTCTCGACCAACTGGAACCCGGCAACCCGCTGTACAACGTTCCCTGCGCCATCCATCTTGCCGGAAAACTCAATCAGGACGCGCTCGAATGCAGCCTCAACGAAATCGTGCGCCGCCACGAGATTCTGCGCACCCGCTTCACCACCAGCAACGGCCAGCCGGTGCAGGTGATCGCGCCCACGTTGAGCATTCCGCTGCCCGTCACCGATCTTGCGCATCTTCCTCAAGCCGAGCGTCAGGCCAATGCCGAGCGCCTCGCCGCCGAAGAAGCCAAGCGCAGCTTCAATCTGGGAGCCGGTCCGCTGTTGCGCGCCAACCTGCTGCGCCTCGCTCCCGACGAGCATGTACTGCTGCTCAACATTCACCACATTGCCAGCGACGAGACTTCGCGCGAAATTATCGTTCGCGAACTGGTAGCGCTCTATGAAACGTTCTCTCAGAATAAGCCGTCGCCACTACCGGAACTGAAAACGCAATATGCCGACTACGCCGCATGGCAGCGCGGCTGGCTCAAGAACGGAACTCTGGATAAAGAAATTACCTACTGGCGCGAACAGCTTCATGGCGCTCCTGCGGTTCTGGAATTGCCCACGGATCATTCGCGTCCCGCGGTGCAAAGTTTTCGCGGCGCGAACCAATCTCTCGATCTCGACCCGGTAGTCTCGGCATCGTTGAAGACATTAAGCCAGCGCGAAGGCACCACATTATTCATGACGCTGCTGGCCGCGTTCCAGACTCTGCTCTCGCGCTACACCGGGCAGGAAGACATTGTCGTCGGCTCACCCTTCACCAACCGGCAGCGCGCTGAAGTGGAAGGCCTGATCGGTTTCTTCGTCAACACCGTCCCGTTGCGCGCCGACCTCTCGCACGATCCCAGCTTTCGCCAGCTTCTGCATCGCGTAAAAGAAACCGCGCTGGCCGCCTACGATCACCGCGAGCTACCTCTGGAAAAATTGGTCGAGGAACTTCGCCCGGAGCGCAATCTCAGCTATAACCCGCTCTTCCAGGTTCTCTTTGCGGTGCAGAATACCGCCTCCACGGTGGAGCAGGTCGCCGGTCTCACGCTGCATCTGCGCGATGTCGACACCGGCACGGCCAAGTTCGATCTGACCTGCACCGTCATTCCCAAAGATTCCGGATTCACCACCAGCTTCGAATACAACACCGACCTCTTCGAGCCCGCCAGTATTCGCCGCATGATCGACAGCTTCCATTCCATGCTCGAAGCCATTGCCCGCGACGCCGAGCAGCCCATCTCGCTGCTGCCGCTGCTGAGCAAGAAAGAAAAGCAGCGCGTGCTGGTCGAGTGGAACGCAACCCAGCACGATTATCCGCGCGAAAAGTGCATCCACCAGCTCGTGGAAGCGCAGGCCGTGCACGAACCCGAAGCAACAGCGGTTTTGCACGACCAGAACCGGCTGACCTACCGCGAGCTAAATCAGCGTGCCAATCAGCTTGCCCACTTCTTGCGCAAGCGTGGAGTTGGTCCCGAAATTCCCGTCGGCGTCTGTCTCGAGAATTCTCTGGAGCTGACCATCGCACTACTCGCGGTGCTGAAAGCTGGTGGAGCTTGCCTCGCGCTCGATCCCGCATATCCCAAAGAACGCCTGCAATTGATGTTGGAAGATTCCGGCGCTCCCGTACTCCTGTCGCGCGAAGGACTTCTGCCCGACCTGGCCAGCGCCCGCACGGAGCGAATCTGCATCTTCGCCGCCGGCGAGTTTCTCGACGACGAGAGCCGCGAAAATCCCGAGCCTAACGTCACTCCGGCCAGTCTCGCCTACATGATTTACACCTCGGGATCGACCGGCAAGCCGAAAGGCGTGATTCTGACTCACGGCGGCCTGGTCAACTACATTACCGCCGCCATCCGGCTCTATGGCCTGCGCCCCTCCGACCGGTTGCTCCAGTTTTCTTCCATCAGTTTCGACATCGCAATCGAAGAAATATTTCCTACCTGGGCCGCGGGCGCAACCCTGGTACTGCGCTCGGGAAATTTTTCGCTGGCCGGCTCCGACTTCCTGCGCTGGGCCAGGCAGCAGAAGCTCACCGTGATCTCGGTCGCCACAGCTTATTGGCACGAACTCGTCCACGAGCTTTCCGAATCGCACGCCGCGTTACCCGAGACGCTACGTCTCGTAATTGTCGGCGGAGAGAAGGCGCAGATTCAGGCGCTCGAAGCGTGGCGCAAGGTCGCGGGCACGCGAGTGCGCTGGATCAACACCTACGGGCCCACCGAAACCAGCGTCATCGCCACCTCCTACGAGCCTCCGGCTTCCGGTCCGCTGCCTTCGCCGCTGCCCATCGGACGCCCCATCGACAATGCGCTCATTCACATTCTCGACCGCAATCTGCAACCGGTTCCGGTGGGAATTCCGGGAGAAATCCACATTGGCGGTCCGGGCGTAGCTCGCGGGTATTTGAATCACCCCGATCTCACCGAAGCGAAGTTCGTCCTCGACCCCTTCAGCTCCGACCCCGCAGCGCGCCTATACAAGACCGGCGACTTGGCCCGCTATCTCGACGACGGCCAAATCGAATTCGTCGGACGCCGTGACTTCCAGGTAAAAATCCGCGGCTTCCGCGTCGAACTCGGAGAGATCGAAGCCGCCCTGGCCAAACATTCCGCCGTGCGCGAATGCATTGTCCTTGCCCGCGAGGAAGGAAACATCAAGCGCCTGGTCGCTTACGTCGTCCCTGCCGCCGGAAGTAACGCCGACCCCGCCGCCCTGCGAAAGTTTCTCAAGAAACAACTGCCCGAATATATGGTGCCGCCCGACTTCGTGCGCCTGGAAGAATTCCCCCTCACGCCCAACGGCAAAGTCGATCGCAAAGCGTTGCCCGCGCCGCAACCGGGAGCGGTTTCCGAATCCGGCCAGGTCGCGCCCACCAACTTCGTCGAGATGCAACTGGTCGCTATGTGGGAGGAAGTTCTGGGCCGCAAGCCGGTCGGCATTCGCGACAATTTCTTCGACCTCGGCGGACACTCTCTGTTGGCCGTGCGCCTGATGCGCCGCATCGAACAGAGTTTCAAGCGCAAGCTGCCGCTCACCACTTTGTTCGAAGCGCCGACCATCGAACAGTTCGCCGCGCTGTTGCAGCAGGAGCGCTGGACTCCGTCGCAATCCTCGCTGGTGCCCATTCAGCCCGACGGCGACCGTCCGCCATTTTTCTGCATTCACGGCCTCGGCGGCACCGTGCTGCGTTTCCATGCGCTCGCCCAGCACATGGGAAGCGACCGTCCCTTTTACGGCGTGCAGGCGCAGGGCCTCGAAGGCGACCGCGCTTTTCACAACAAAGTCGAAGACATGGCCGCGTTCTACATTAAAGAAATTCGTGCTCTGCAACCGGAAGGCCCCTATTATCTCGGCGGATATTCTCTGGGGGGTTTGATCGCGTTTGAAATGTCGCGCCAGCTTCAGGCCGATGGCCACGAAGTCGGCCTGCTGGCGCTGCTCGATACGTATCCCGGCAAACCGAAATCGAACAAACTTCTGTTGAGCACTTTGCTGACGCTGCCGCGCCAGGAACAAATCTCTTACCTGATGCAGCGTGCGAAACGCATTCGCAAAGGCATCAAGAGACGTTTCGAGGCGCTGTTTCTGCCTGCGCCGCTGAAGGCCGTGCGCAAAGTATTCGCCGTTGCCGAAGAAGGCTACAAGCCCCAGGTCTACTTCGGTTCCGCGACCTGGTTTCGCGCCACGGAAAAAGGCCTGCGTGGCGTCGACAATCCGACCGACGACTGGTCGAAGTGGGTCACAGGCGGCGTCGAGGTGCACGAGATCGAAGGCGACCATGGCAGCATTCTCAAAGAACCGCAGGTGCGCCACCTGGCCGAACGCATCCGCCTTTGCCTGAACCGCGCGCAGGAACAAGCCGCCGAGCGCGAATTGGAAACGCAAGCCTCATAACTATCGAAAATTTGTCATCCCGAGCGTAGCCGTTTTTCAGGCGAAGCGAGGGATCTCGCGTGCAGTGCCAGCGCCTTTAACTTTCACCATCGAATTCACGAGATAATCTTGCCCGACGATTTACAAAATTCGCAATCCGCAACCGCCGTTCTGCCGCAGGCCGAAGATCCAACCGCCCGGGCATACCGTCTGCCCTCAGGACCCAAGCTCAAAAAGATGCTGAACTGGGGCACCAAGGGCGGCCTGGCCATTCTGGAATACGGCCTCATCGCCGGCTCCAACTTCATTCTCGGATTTCTGCTGGCCCGCTGGATGACGCCCGAGCAATACGGCGCCTACGGCCTCGGCTTCAGCATTTTTCTTTTGCTTTCCTTTCTCTATCAGGCGTTGCTGCTCGAGCCGATGTCGGTCTACGGCGGCTCGAACTATCGCGAAAATCTGCGCGGCTACATGCGCACGTCGCTGAAGATGCACAACGCCATTTCCCTGGCCATCTTCGTAGTCTTCGCAATCGCGGCGCTGGTCACCTTCGAAATCGGCAAGTCGCCTGCGCTGGCCGGAGCTCTGGCCGGACTCACCATCGCCGCGCCCTGCATTTTTTTATTCTGGCTGGGACGCCGCGGCTTCTATCTCCGAATCTCTCCCGGCCCTGCCGCTCTGGGCGCAGTTCTTTATTTCGTGCTGGTGATGGGAGGCGTATTCCTCATCAACCGCCTGCATGTGCTCTCGTCATTTTCGGCGTTTCTGGTGATGGGTCTTGCCGCGCTGGTCTGCGGCATCGTTCTGATGTTCGCCCTGCGGCACGTTCTCGAACCCAGCACCGTGGTTCCCGAACTGCGCGAAACATGGCGCAAACACTGGGTCTACGGACGCTGGGCGCTCGGCAGTTCCATCGTTGGCTGGATCCCCACATACCTTTATTTTTCCGTGGTCAGCGTCTTCGCCGGAATCGCCCATGCCGGCGAGCTGCGCGCCCTGATGAATTTGGCCGGCCCGGTTCTGCAAACTTACGCTGCGCTCTCCATGCTGTTCCTGCCCTACGCCGCGCGCATTCAGAGCAAAGAGGGTAATGCAGGAACCTATGCCTTGACCTGGCGCTTAACGGCTCTTTTCACCGTCGGCGCAATCGTCTACTGGGCCGCTGTGATTCCGTTCCGTGCACAGATTTTTCATCTGCTCTACGCCGGCAATTACAGCAACGTCGCCAACTATCTTCCGTTTTTCGCCATCGAAACCATCATCTGGTCGGCCAGCGTCGGCGCGTCCATCGTGTTGCGCGCCATGGAGTCGCCGCGTTCCATGTTCATCGCCAACTGCGCGGCCAGCGCCATCACCTTCGTGGTGGGCATTCCTGCCACTAAGTTCTTCGGCCTGTGGGGCGTAGTCTGGAGCATCATCCTGGCCAACTCCGCCGCGCTGGTCATCACCATCGTTTTACTGCGCCGCAAGTCTACTGAAGGCAGCGTGGGCGCCGTCGATTTTGCAACTCCGCTGCCCGTGGAAGACGGACTTTAGCGATCTCTTGTCATTCCGAATCGGGCGGAACGCCCGGTGAGGAACCTGCTGTTGTGCGCGATGCGGCGAAAGCGCCGGAATCGCCCCGGAAAGCTAAAGCAAGTTCAGCAACAATTCGAATCAACCAGTAATTCGGCAGTCGGGCCGCCCCATCTCGATGTCGATACACAGCCTCATAGGAGACGTAGAGATGAAAACCCGATCCAGACGTTTTGCCTTTGTTTGCCTTTCGATCCTCGCGTGCAGCTTCGCCGGCGCGCAATCCAACGCTCCGACCGTCATAAAAGAATCGAAGCACATGCTTTCGCCCGCGCTGAGCAATCTGACGCCGCTTCCGGCCAAAGCCGAAGCCAGCCGCAGCTTGTCCACTAAAAGCACGAAGAATGTTGCCTTCAACACTCCGCTGCTAAGCTTCGATGGCACTCTGGGCACCGGCTACAACTACTCCGACGCCACGGGTGCGGTGGGCGCCACACAATACGTGCAAGTCGTAAACCTGCAATACACGATTTACAACAAGACCACGGGCGCAAAAATTCGCGGACCCTTTGCCGAAGACGCTCTCTGGAAGACCTTCGGTGGTCCCTGCCAGACCAGCAACAACGGCGACGGCAACGTCATGTACGATCAGGCCGCAGCGCGCTGGGTCTTCCACCATCACACCGAGCCCGCCGGCGGACCGTACATGAACTGCGTCGCCGTCTCCACCACCTCCGACGCCACCGGCGCCTACTATCTCTACGCTTTCGAGAACACCATCAACCTGCCCGACCAACCCAAGCTGGCCATCTGGCCTGACGCCTACTACATCGGACAAAACCTGTTGAATCCCACCACCAAGGGGTTTCAGGCTGCGCAGGCCTGCGCTCTCGACCGCAACAACATGCTGCTGGGCAACGCCGCCACGGCAATCTGCTTTCAGGGCAGCATCAGCCTTCCCACGATTCTTCCCGTGAGTTGGGAAGGCCCCAATCCGCCGCCGCTGGGCGCGCAGGAATATTTCTTCGAACTCGATCAGCGCCCCGGAAAAGGCATGATCCAGATGAACGAATTTCTCTTTCACGTCGATTTCGTCACGCCCAGCAATTCCACCTACACCTCGGCCGGTTCGCTCGCGCTGCCCGCTTACAAAGACGCGTGTACCAGCGCCTGCGTGCCCCAACTCGACACCACCAACACCATAAAGGCCACCGGTGACCGCCTCATGGCCCCGCTGGTCTATCGCAACTTTGGCGATCATGAATCCATCCTGCTTACCCACAGCGTCTCGACGGGAAAAACCACCAACACGCCCTCGGGAATTCGCTGGTATGAGTTGCGCACGCCCCTGACTCCGGTTATCTATCAGTACGGAACCTTCGCTCCCGACACGAACTACCGCTGGGTACCGAGCATGGGCATGGATCAGATGGGCGACATCGCGGTGGGCTACAACGTTTCCAGCGCAACCATGCACCCTGGCGTCAGCTACACGGGATGGACTCCCGCCGATCCGCTGGGCCAGATGGAACCGGAAGCCAGCATCATTGTAGGCGGCGGATCGCAGCAGGCAGCCAATACCGTGTGGTCCAATTACAGTGGCATGTCGATCGACCCCGCCGACGACTGCACCTTCTGGTACACCACCGAGTACTTCGCCGCCGATTCCCCGAACAAATGGAACACGAGAATCGCCTCCTTCAAATTTCCCTCGTGTACCGGCACGAACTAACGAACCGACTAAAATAATTTGTCATCCTGAGCGAAGTATGGCAGACGCGGAAGCGTTCGCCATACGAAGTCGAAGAACCTGCTGTCCGGCCGTTGAGCGCCACAAAGCCGCAAGGCATTCTCACAAGAATCATTCATCCTAAAAATCATGCCCATACTCCGAAAAGTCCGCCACGAACTCGCCAAAAGTCCCCTTCGCACTCCGCTCGCCTGGCTGCGCCACCAAAGCCTTTTGCCCAACGACGTCTTTCTCGCGTCCTACCCGCGCTCGGGCAGCACCTGGCTGCGCTTCCTGCTCTACGAATCCCTCGCCGGCGAATCCTCAGGATTCGGCAACGTCAACGAATCCATCCCCGACGTGAAGGAACATAAGATCGGCAAGCCCCTCATGCCCGACGGCAGACGCCTCATCAAAACTCACGAGGTCTATCATCCCGAATATCACAAAGCGGTCTACCTGGTCCGCGACCCGCGCGATGTAGCGCTCTCTGAATATGCCTACCAAACCGCGTTAGGACTGGTCGAGCAGCCGCTGGATGCTTACCTGCGCACATTTCTCACCAAGGGCGTGAATCCGTTTTCTTCCTGGACCGAGCACGTCGAATCCTGGCTCTCCGCGCCGCTTTCGCCCGATCAGTTGCTGATCGTCAAGTTCGAAGATCTGCGCAAAGACGCGGTCGCGGGCGTTGCCGAAATCCTGAGCTTCTTCGGCGTTACGCCTGACGAAGCCCGCATCCGCCAGGCCATCGCCAACAACTCCGTCGACCGCATGAAGGCCAAAGAAAAAGAAACGCCGCAGCGCGCCTCGAAAAAAGGCCAGTTCATTCGCAGCGGCTCGGTCGGCGGCTGGCGTGGCAATTTAAACGAAGCGCAAGTCAAGATTGTCCGCAACCACGCGGCCACACTGCTGGAGCGCCTGGGCTACCCGCTCGATGCACAGCCCCAGGAAACCGCGATGTCCGCGCGCTAAAATAACTTTCGTATTGCTCCGCGTTCTCGGCGTTTAACAGTCTTTCGCCGGAGCGCGGGATTAACGTCGATCGAGAGTCAAGAATTCACGAATCCGTATGAACACGAACCAAAATCCCTGGGTACCACCCACTCCCCGCTCTCCGCATCCTGCGGTCGCGCTGCTGAAGTTCGCGCCATTTCTTCTGGTCGGCATCGGCGGCAGCATCGCCGGCGCGTGGCTGGTCTGGACTCGCGGAGTCAGCCTTGGCG
>Ga0209010_1000431_pt1 | contig 13448 bp, 14 predicted proteins | sample BlaSpr_A8_OM1_O3_FD_187985 | JGI IMG/M metagenome (GOLD analysis project Ga0209010, IMG submission 187985) | Forest soil microbial communities from Thunder Bay, Ontario, Canada - Black Spruce, Ontario site 2_A8_OM1_O3 (SPAdes) (version 2) | ecosystem: Environmental > Terrestrial > Soil > Boreal... | reverse complement strand
TCGGTGGCAAGATCGCCCACCAGCGCAGCCACGCGATAATCTTGCCGGAGCAGCGTGAGCGTCTTTTCCAGAAACATCGTCTTACCCGACCCGGGACTGGACACGAGGCTCACAACGAAAACTCCGGCCGCTCGAAACTGGTCGCGCAACGCGCGTGCCGTTAGATCGTTCTGCTTGAGAACATTTTTTCGCACTTCAATTAAACGGGGCTCTGGCATTCCGCTATCTCCAAGGCGAACACTTCAATTTCTTTCCCCTGCACAATCTCCGACCCGGGGCTTCCGCACTCCGCGCAACAAAATAACTGAATGGAAGTGATTGGTCTCTGCGCCTTGCAACTTGGGCACGATATCAGGACAGGCACATCTTCAATGATCAGCCTCGATCCTTTCAGCGGACTTTCCTCGCACGCCATCTCGTAAGATCCCAGCAGCGCTTCCTTCACCACTCCAGAAAGAGCACCCAGCCTGAGGTGAACGGCCGTCACCTGAACGCCGCGCCGTTCCGCCTCTTCCTCCGCCAGTTCGACAATACTCATCGCGATGGAAAGTTCATGCATACTTATCTCGCATCCGCAGAAATCTCTACATCGCTGGCGCTCGGCGATCTCGAATCGAACTTCGCGAACGCCGCCAGCGCCGCCTGTCCCAGACTGATCCCTCCATCGTTTGGTGGAACTGCGCAGTTCGTCCGGATTTCCATCTGTTCGTTCGCTAGAAACGCTTTCAGATCTTCGAGCAGCAACTCGTTTTGGAAAACTCCTCCCGAGAGAACGACAACGTTAAGTTGCTGCTCTTTAGCGATGGCAAGGACGGCATCAGTCAGACCTTGCGCTAGACCGCGCTGGAATGCGCGCGCAATCTCTCCCACATCCTTACCCTTGATCCGGTCATGAATGATCGATTGCAGTGACGGACGGAAATCAAGCTCCTCGCCGTTGAAAGGAAAAGAATAAGATTCTCTAAGGACCGCATTGCGTGCGAGTTGCTCGAGCCATATCGCAGCTTGCCCTTCAAACGTGATTTCGCGGTTGAACCCTAAAAGAGCTGCGGTTGCGTCGAAGAGCCGCCCCACGGACGTCGTCGAAAAAGTTCGGACGTTCTTGGCAATCAATTCCAGAGCATCTTGACAGCGTTGCGAAAACCCGAAAGGCGCAACACTCAAATCAGGCAAATCATTCAACTGCACAAGGAAGCCGGCCGCAGCCTGCACCGGATACTGCGCCGCGGCGTCGCCGCCCGGCAAAGCCGCGCCGCGCAAGTGAGCCACCCGCTCAAAGCCCGCCTTGATGCTGCCGACAAACAATTCGCCTCCCCAAATGCTGCCATCGTCACCATATCCTGTCCCGTCGAAGCAGACTCCGATCACGCGCCGGTCCCATTCGCCTCGCTCGGCAAGAACCGAAGCAATGTGCGCGCGATGATGCTGAACTGCGACACACTGCGCACCCCCAAGCGCGAATGCGTGTGCCGTCGAAAAATATTGCGGATGCGCATCGTGCGCCACCAGCAAATCCTGCGTCCGTACGCCGTACATCGAGATCAGGTCCTGGATGGTTTCCTGAAAGGCACGCAGAGATTGGTAGTGTCCGAGGTCTCCAATGTGCTGGCTGACGAACGCCTGGCCATCGACCACGAGAGTGATGCTGTTCTTCAGGTCGGCGCCGACGGCGAGAATCGGGCGCTCGCTTGGAATCGTTGTGACAGCGTCGGGAGCATAACCGCGTGCCCGCCGAAGAATAACCGGGCCAAAAGCTCCCACGCGCGCGACCGAATCGTCAACGCGACGCGCAATCGGACGTTGCCCGATCAGGAATGCGTCAGCAATTCCGGAAAGCCGATCCAGCGCATCTTCGTCTTCGTGAGCAATAGGTTCGTTCGAGCGATTGGCGCTCGTCATCACCAAAACCTCTGGGGCAGCCGCATCGAATAGCAAATAATGCAGCGGCGTATAGGGCAGCATGATTCCGAGTTCGGCGTTTCCCGGAGCAACGCCGTCGAGACCGACCTTCGCCGGAGCCAGCACAATCGGCCGCGCAGCGGATGCGATCAACTCTTCTGCCTCGCGTGAAAGGTCGACCAACCCGCGCGCCACATCCAAATTCCTTGCCATTACGGCAAACGGTTTTTCTTTGCGGAACTTGCGCTCCCGCAACGCAAGGACTGCCGCGGAATTGGATGCATCGCATGCCAGATGGTAACCGCCGAGTCCCTTGATCGCCAGGATGCTGCCTTCGTTTAGCAGTCGCGCTGCGAGGCCGATGCTCGATTCACCTTCATAAGGTTCGGCATCGTCAGAGGCCGCTTCACTGCGGCGAAGATAGTAACCAGGCCCGCAAATTGGACACGCAACCGGCTGTGCATGAAAACGGCGATCGCCGGGACTCTGATATTCCGCAACGCAATATTCGTCCAGCGGCCAATCCCGCATGGTCGTGTTCGGGCGATCATATGGAAGTGCGAGGATTACCGTGTAACGCGGTCCACAATTGGTGCAGTTGATATAAGGATATTGGTAACGCCTGTCGGAGGAATCGGCAAGTTCTTTTAGGCACTCATCGCAGACAGGAAGGTCTGGTGAAATGCGAACACTCGGCTGCTTCCGGCGGTCGCTCCCGCGAATGGTGAATTGGTTCAGCCCCTGCGGCGCGGCGGGATGAACATCGATCTCCGAGATGCTCGCTGCGGGAGGCTTTTTAATCTTCAAAGATTCTACGAAAGCTTGCAGCTCCAGCTCATCCCCCTCGATAAAAATCTCCACGCCCTCATCGCCGTTCAGCACCCATCCCGCAAGCGCATGTGACTGCGCCAGACGATACACATGAGGACGAAAACCAACCCCTTGCACTACGCCGCGAACGCGAATAGAGCAAGCGCTGGACGTTTTCACAATCACTCTTCCACCATGCAACTGCGGCCCTGCCAGCCCACATGCACCACTTTGCCATCTTCCACCAGCAGCGGGACGCTGCGTTGTCCCGCTGACAGCGCGCTCATTCGTTGCCGCGCCGCCGGGTCAGCCTCTACGTCGTATTCCACGAAGTCGCTGCGTTTCCACTCCAGCCACTCGCGCATCTCCTGCGTGTAAGGGCAGCGCGCACTGCCGAAGAGTTCAAGCTTTGCCACGATTGAGCACCTCCAGCAATTCGCGCATGATGTGGTAAATCGAAGCCTGCACTTCCTGGATGCGGGGAATGTAATCGCATTGCACGACGATGGGAAAATCGGCCAACTGCCGCCGTTTGATCTCACCACCGTCATAGCCCAACAGAGCGACGGTCAGCATCTTGCGCTTGCGAGCTTCTTCCAGCGCCGCGATGATGTTGCGCGATCCGCCGCTGGTTGAAATTCCGATGGCGACATCTTCGGGACGCGCCTGCGCGATGAGTTGGCGCAGGAAAATAACTTCAATGCCGACATCATTAGCTATCGCGCTGATATTTGCCGGTTCCAGAGAAAGCGACACAGCCGGAATAGGACGATAACCGCCTGGCGGAGACACGCAGTCAATCGCCCAATCGTTGGCATCCGTCGCCGAGCCTCCATTGCCAAAGATGATGAGCTTGCCGCCGCGCAGAATGCGCTCGTGAATCGCGGCCGCCGCGCAGCCGATCTGTTCCGCTTGCTCGCGTGCAACTTGCGCCCGCAACCGCGAGTCCTCCTGCACTTTCATCCCGATCGATGCCGCGACTTGAGATAGCAACTCATCGGTATCCTGTTTGGCTTGACCCAGAAACGGATACAGAAATCCCGCCGCGCCCACTTCGTGTCCCAGTTCGCGATGCTCGAGGAAAACGTGAACGCTCTCCCACAGTGTGTGATAAAGAATCTCGATCATTTCCTGATGGATGAATGCATCGGGAGTAAAAGCTTGGACCGCGTAAGAGCCCTCAATACCGGGAAGAGCGAAGGTCAAAGCATCTCGCCTGCCGGCGAAGGCTAGCGCAGAACGAACTTCGTCGTCACCATCGGGAGGGCCAAAGCCCATGACGATGTCTTCCGGTTGCAGAATCGCTTCCAGCCAGGGCCGGAACATCATGGAAATATCAAGCGCGGGGAGCGCGTGCTTGCCCACAATGACGGGGTGAACGAATTCCACGGAGACATGTTGAGCGTCGGTCGCGTAAGGCCCGCGGCCCAATGCGAGCAGACGGCCTCCCCGGAGAAAACGCTCGGCCATGAAGCGGCAACCTTCCGCCAGGCGCGGAGCTTCACGCGAGAAAAACTCTTCGACAATTCTGTTGCGCGCGAGCAGGCGCTCTTCCACCTGAGAAGTCAGTTGTGCCGTTTGTTCACATGCGATCGCCATGCGTTCCCATCTCTTCTAACAAATGCGCGGCAGCGGATCGCCGACCAGCATGTCGATTATCCGGCTGCCGCCGTAACGCGTCGTAACCAGCACCGCGCCGGCGGGCTGTTCACGCACTTCACCGATAATCTGCGCATCTTCACCGCCGTGTGCGAGATTCAATGCGTTAAGCGCGGCGTCCGCGTACTCCGGCGACACCACCGCCAGAAACTGGCCTTCATTAGCAATATGCAGCGGATCAAGTCCCAGCAACTCGCAAGCGCCGCGAACCGCGTCATGCACAGGAATCACTTCCTCCGTGAGCACAATCCCACGACCACAATCACGGGCCAATTCGTTCAAAGATGTCGCCACGCCACCGCGCGTCGGATCGCGCATCCAGCGGATTCCGGGCGCAGCTGCATTTGCCAGAGCTTCCACAAGCGGGAAAACGGATCGCGTATCGGAACGCAGATCGGCTTCGAGATCGAGATCCCCTCGCGCCAGCAAAATCGTAATGCCGTGATCCCCGATAGGCCCGGAAAGTAGAATCTTGTCGCCAGGCCGCACCGAACGCGGATCGATCTTCAATCCCGGCAACGGGCGGCCGATTCCAGTGGTGCTGATGTACATGAAATCGGCTTTGCCATGCTCAACAACCTTCGTGTCGCCACCGGCAATCGTGATTCCCGCTCTGCGAGCCGCATTGCCCATGGCGCGTACTTCCGCTTCCAGCACCGGCGTGGGCAGTCCGGCTTCGAGCACATAAGTCACGACCATCGCTTCCGCCCTGGCGCCGGAAACCGCCAAATCGTTGACCGTTCCATTCACCGCCAGTTCACCGATGGAGCCGCCGGGAAAGCAAAGCGGCTTGACGACGAAACTATCGGTGGTGATCGCGATTTTTGTGCCGTTGATATCAAGATGAGCGGCATCGCCAAGTGGTTCTGACGAAGAGGCGAAAAGAAGCGGCGCAAAAAGTCCTTCGACGAGCCGACGGCTGGCTTTGCCGCCCGCCCCGTGCGCCATTTCGATTTGCGGCTCGCGAAAGCGTACCTTGCTGGGACTTTGAATAGCATTGGCGACGGGGGAGGGAACCGTGTTGTCGTCCGCGGCAGTCCTCACGCGGGCATCGCGATGCTCGTCACCATTGCCGTTTTGCGGTGTTCGTAATTGAAGTACGCTGCGCATGATCCCTCGGATGAAACCATGAGTGCCCCAATCGGATGCTCGGGGGTACACTCTTTCGCAAAAAGCTTGCACTGATGCGGCTTGAGCACGCCCTTCAGAACCTCTCCGCATTGCGCCGCCTTGGGGTCGGTCACGCGCACGCCGGGAACTTCGAAGCGCTTCTCCGTATCCCACTCCGCGTAGCTGTCGCGGATGCGCAACGCCGACTGGGAGATGAATCCCAGTCCTCGCCATTCAAAGTACGGACGCAACTCGAAAACCTCCGCCATCGCGCGAAGCGCGGCGCTGTTTCCTTCCCATGGCACCACGCGCTTGTATTGATTTTCGATCCTGGCCTCGCCCGCCTTGAGTTGCCGAAGGACCATCACAATCGATTGCAAAATATCCAGCGGCTCGAAGCCGGAAACCGCGACGGGTTTATTTTCATTCCTCGCGATCCACTCGTACGGCCGGCATCCGATTACTGTTGAAACGTGCCCCGGCCCGATGAACGCGTCGAGCCGCATGTCGGGAGAATCCAAAATCGCTCGGATCGCCGGAATGATGGTGACGTGATTGCAGAAGACGGAAAAATTGTGCGTACCTTGAGCCTTGGCCCGCATCAGCGTCAACGCCGTCGACGGCGCGGTCGTTTCAAATCCGATGGCAAAAAACATCACGTGCTTATCCGGATTCAACCCGGCCAGCTTGAGCGCGTCCGATGGCGAATAAACGATGCGCACATCCATGCCGCGAGCCTTGTGTTCCAGCGGACTGCCTTGCGTTCCCGGCACGCGCATCATGTCGCCGAATGCGGCAAAGATCACGTCAGGCTGTTGCGCAATCGCCAGTCCGTCGTCAATTCTTCCCATAGGAAGAACACAAACCGGGCATCCGGGCCCATGAATAAGTTCGATATTGGCGGGAAGCAGATCCTTCAACCCAAAACGATAGATAGCGTGCGTGTGTCCGCCGCAGACTTCCATGATGCGGTAATGCCGGTGGGGGTCGGCGAGACGTCTGATTTCTTCCGCAGTGCGGGTAATAACTTCAGGCTCGCGAAATTCGTCGACAAACTTCATCCCAGATCCTTGTGCTTGCCCGTGCCGTGAGATGCCGTTAAACAGGCTTTGGGTCCCCGGCATTTTCCAGCCCGTAGCCCTCGATTTCCTGCATCGCCGCCTCGGCCTCGCCCAGCATCCGCAGCGTGCGCATCTGGTCAATGGCGTCTTCCTCGCTGATCTTGCTCATGGCAAACCCAACATGAATCAGAACCCAGTCGCCCTTGATCGGCAAATTGTCCTGCAACAATCCCAAATCGACTTTGCGGCGAACACCCACCACATCGACCATTGCAGCGCTAGGCTGGTCGGGATAAAGCTCAACGACTTGTCCGGGTATGGCGAGACACATAGCAATTTTTCTACTTTCTTCGTTACTCTTTTTTGCGCGCCAGGATGTTAAAGGAAAATTTCAATTCATCTTTTACCTTCAATGTTCCGCCGGCCACGGTGACCAGCTTCAAATCATGATCCGTCTGCCGGATCGAAAAACTACCAAACGCCCGCAGCGCGTCTTCCGTCACCGCGACCCGCGCGGCCACCGCTTGCGAACGGGTGACTCCGTGCAACGTCAAATCGCCGTTCAGCGTGACTGCGTACTGCCCTTCGCCGGCTTTGCTGGCGGTGAGGTTCGAACACTCATATACGATTTCCGGATAGGCCGAGCTCTCCAGTACATCTTGCTGCATCATGCGCTCAATCTCGCGCCGGTCCTTATCGGAAATGTCGTCTCGTACCGACAACGACTGGGCCATGATCGTAATTCGTAAAGACGAATGCGCAATATCCTTAGGATCGACCTGGGCCTCGCCGGAAAAATCGCGTATCGCAATCGTCGGACTATGGCCAAAGGCCGACAGCATTCCTCCGGCAAACACTTGCACCGTGAACTGGCTGGCCCTTTTGTCGGCGACATAGTGAACCGCGCTCTGCGTGGTTGATTCCATTCTCGCGATCGTGCTCACATGTTTCGCAACTTCAGGTACCGGTCAACGTCGGGCAAAGCGGCACCCAACAGATTGCCCACGCCCAGTTGTCCCAGATACCGCCGGACGTGCGGATTGGAAAGAATCAATCCCGCGCCAAACAATATCAAGGCTGCTCCACCCAGCATGTACAGCGTGTCCTTATCGCCTCCCAGTCCGTTTGTATCCTCAGAGATTTCCATGGCCACGGCAGTCTCCTCCTCACTCGAATCGTTCACGGTGCAACCGCTTTTGTAAAATCATCCTCGTCCCCATTCAGGATCGAACCTACAATAGACTCCACTAACTTCACCGCATCATCGATCGCAGCGCTCACAGTTTCGCTCAGTCCCATCTGCCCTTCTTCCGGACCGAGCGTCTCCGGCTCGCAACCGACCAGCAGCACACGCTTCAGTGGACCGCCCATTGAATTCGCAAGACGCAGCACATTCAACGGATTCATGCCATGAGCTTCAACTGCGTTCTGTTGTTCTTCGGTCCCACCCGGATTGTTCAGGTCGGGCTCAATCACGTAGAGCGTGCCCGGCCGCTCCCCACGCGGACAGGCGTCGACGAGGATGGTCGCGTCGTATCCATCAAGCAAGGCATATGCCAGATCGTAACCGCGGATGCCAAAGTCAGTTACCTTCACATTGGCCGGCCACGGATGCGCCGAGAGGCGCTGCGCTACCTCCACCCCGAAAGCGTCATCGCCCAGGAAAATATTCCCTATTCCCGCGATGAGAACGCGAGGCGCTTTTGTATGGCGGGATATTTCCTCATCAGTCTGAGGCAGTGGCTCAACTTCCTCGGGCGTAAAGAAGAAGCGATGCCCCGGCTGTCGCATGAAGCCAATGTCGCGCCCGGGATCGTCATCGACGACCACGCAAATGTGAACCTTGCCGTCATAGTCCTGCTCAATCGATTCGATGACCGCGGTTTTGTCGGAAAGCGCAATGTCCATCACATCGCCGCCGGCCCGCGGCCGCAGCCGCACGCGGCTCCCCGGCCGCACCTCGACGCCCGAGATGCGCAGATCGTCCACCGGTTTCTTGGCTTCCAGGAGTTGCCACTCCCATTCGTTCATGGCATCTCCTTTCGCGTCGGCGCGGATCTTGCCGGCTCGAATCTCGCGGGTTCGGACAAGAACGATGGCCGCAACTCCCGCAGTGTGCCGTGAAGTTTCGCCAAGGTCTCCATCGATAGCGCTTCGGTTCGTTCCAGCATTTTGCGGGCGCGTTCGTCCGTCTGCCGCATCTCCTGCTTCTCGTCCTCGGTCATGGTCAGGATGCGCAGTGCGAGGATCTCGTCGATCTCCGTTCCGTCGAATAAGTCGCCAGGACTTTCCGGAGCAATCTGCGGATAGTCATAAAGAATGATCGGCGACGCAAGCATAATGTCGCGCTGTCCTTCGGCGCCGACCAAAACCGGCCATAGACCGACGTTCTGGCAACTCGCTGCAAGATCGCGCAACTCCTCAGGCGGCTCCAACAAAGATACGAACTCCCCGTCCGCAACGCCAAGCAAGACGTGAGCCGACACCAAAGATCGCATCAGAGCCGAATCGCGGGTTGCCTCGGTACCCATCCCATCAAACGGAGTAAGATTTTTCACTCGCACTTGCAGCCGGAAGATTCCTTCCGTGACCGGAAAAACCTTCCCTTCCACCACCCCACGGACGGATTCCTGCTTCCGCGTAACGATTCCCGAGACGGTACCGTTGGCGCGGCGCAAAGGTTCCGTCACTTCTTTCGCGGGGAATGGAAACCTCCACTCCACCGGTGTTGCAACCAGCCCTTCCAGTTTGCAGACCGGCAGCGCCACTTCGCATTCGATGGCTTCCTGCCACAGTACGACGAGGTTGCCATCACCATCGATCGCGGAAACAGACTGGAGCTCGACTGCCACCTCAGTTGCGCGCACCGAACGAGCGATCAATTTCAAGAATCGCAATCTGATTTCGACCGTAGAAACAGAATCGCCTCGGACGAGGCATTCCGTCTGTATGCTCCAAGCGTCGGACCCGGTCTGCGCTTCACTGTAAAGCCGTGGATAGAGCACGCCGAAGTTAAAGCGCTGCCGATTCTTCACCGACGACGGCCGGTAGGGATACAGCATGTATCCCTCATAGAGGACCGCTTTGGCGATCGCGTCGATATGCTGAGTGTTCATTGGATCGTCGTCTCCAGCTTCCTTTCTTCGACTCCCGGCCCTTCGGCCCTCTTTGCTTCAACCTTCGGAAGCATGCGCTCCAACGCCTGCTCCCACGTCGGAATCCCGTGAGCGATCTTGTATTGATAGAGGCGTTCGAAGACATCGCGGCGCAGACACAGCCATGCGCCGTTGGGATAATAAATATCCATCATCTCGCGCCACCGCTTCACGGGAAGACGGAATCGCGCTTCCTTGTCCCAGGAAATCGGCGCAACTTGTAACGCGCCGTCCCGGTCTGCATAAAAAACCGTCCCACTGAATAAAAATGCAAGCGGCACATCACCATCTTCGAGGCCATGGAAATACTTGGTTGCCGCAATATTGAAATCGAAGGTGCACGGAACCGGAAGATCGACCAGCGCAGAGTCTTGAAACGCCGGGGCCACCACGCTGGCATGAGTCCACAGCATGGTTTTCAAAGTCTGCCCCCAGCGCTCGGGTTCGCCAAAAAGATCACGCAGTTGCTTTTGATCTTCCGCGGTGTATTGCCGCCGCGCGACCTCAAGCTGAATCTGGCAGCGCAGCGCAACGGAATGAATAATTTCGCCCGCGACCGCATTTCGAATGCACAGTTTGAAAAGAAGAGTCGGCGCCACCGTAAACCGCTGCGGCTCCGCCTGCTCGATCTGGAAGTTGAGATCAGGCATTAGCCGCCTCTTTTGTGGCCTCTGTCATCACCGTGGCGCGCTGTTTGAGTTCCAGGAAAAACTCGCCGATCTTCTGCCAGACTTCGGTCCCGCCTGAAAGCCCGCACCAGTTACCCCGAATCAGTCCCACCAGTTTGTAGCACTCGTCGATGGGCAGCACATAATACTCGGGAGCGCCGAACCCGCGCGTATGTCCAACGCGGTTGACCAGCAGAGCCTCCACGTCGGCCTCCATTTCGCTCAGGACTGGATTCGCGTCCTCAATATCTTTCCAGGTCTCGAGCGGCAGCAGCGATTCCGTTGCTCCGGCAGGGCTCGGATAAAATGCAACCACCCTCGCATCCGGCGTGCTGCGAAAGAAAAAGGCCATGCTGATCGGAATCATCAGGCTTTCCCACTGCCCATCGGAGAGGTGAAAACTTTCTAAAGCGAGCACGCGCCGCGGAACCCGCCTGTATTTCGTTCCCATGCCGCCAAACAAAATCGCGCAGGCATCGCATGCGCACAAAATCTTCCGGTTCCCCGGCTCAATCAAATGCGGATGCCCGGCCGCCACTTCAGCGCTGCAAAGCTCGCAGCGTTCCACGTTGCGCCTGCGCCGAACAAACTGCCGCAGCGCTCCGAATGCCGTCTCGTATTGTGGAAGAACTTCGTTCATTGGTGATCTGTGTCTTACCTTTCGGCGCTTACTCTGCGATCTTCCCTTCGGCGATCTTCGGGATTTTCTTCGGCGAACTTTGTGTTAAAAGCTTTTTACCGCGAAGTTCACAAAAGGGGTCGCGAAGGTCACGAAGGAAAGCTACGACCCTCCGCTCATAGCTGGCGCAGCGGCCATTAGGCCGCCCACCTTGCTCAGGGGCACAAACCCTGACGCGCTTTTTTCTTCCAACCCCTCGATCACCAAACCAGCCAGGTCCGGCGCGCCCGCATACAACGCATCCTCAACCATCGCCTTGAGAGTATTTCCCGTAGAACTGCAGGAGTGTCCGGCAAGCTGCACGTGCAGGCGGACAACCCCATTCTCACTGCTAACCAACTCCAGTTCGCCTCCGCCCTTGCGAACCCGCGGCTTCACCTTTTCCACCGCCTGTTCGATGCGGCTTTCCAAATCCAACGGATGCAGACCATAGAGGACAAGCAAACTGCTGACCAGCGGATCGTCGCCCAGATCGTCAATGGCCCGCTGTCCCGCGTCGCCATTCTTCGCGATAATTTCCAGCGTCCGCTCCAGCCCCGTCGCATGCAAATCCAATATCAATTGCACCAACGCCTTAGCCCCGGCGCGAGCTTCCGGTTCCGTAATGCTTTCCAGTTCCGCGACCAACTCGCCGATCCGCTGAACCTTTACCTGAAAATCTTTGTCATCCGGCATAGCGTTTAGGCACGTCTTTCCTAATTTGATCGGTTAATCTGACCTCGCACAAAGAAACGTAAGGAGTGAAGACCGCAATCGTATCTTCACTCCTCACATTCACCCATGATTAAGGTTGGACGCCAAACATCGGCGAGTGGTGGGTCTTCAAAACCTTGCCACCACCCAAATACATATGCACACCGCAAGGCAGGCACGGATCGAAACTCCTCACCGCGCGCATAATATCGATCCCCTTGAACTTATCTGGACCGTTCTCTTCAAAGATCGGCGTATTCTGCACCGCATCCTCATACGGCCCCGGCGTGCCATATATGTCGCGCGGATTCGCATTCCACGGCGTCGGTGGATACGGATGATAGTTGGCGATCTTGCCCTTGCGAATGACCACGTGATGCGACAGCACTCCGCGAACCGCTTCGTGGAAGCCGCAGCCAATCGCCTCTTCCGGCACTTTGAAATCGGACCATGTTCTGGTCTTGCCGGCGTGCAATTCTTCCATGGCCTTCTCCGCGAAATGCAACGCGCAAGCCGCGGCATAAGCCTGGAAGTAAGTGCGAGCCCGGTCGCGTTCAATGGCATTGCTCCACTGCGGAATCTTCCACTCGAACTCAACTTCCGGCTTTGAAGCTGTCTTCGGCAGATAAATCTTCACGCTCTTCCCGGTCGATTTGATGTAACCAATGTCTACCAGCCCGGCCAGCGCCGTCGCCCACAGCCGCGCAATCGGCCCGCCGCCCGTGTCCAAAGCCAGATGATCGCCCGTTCGCTTGTCCAGCCACCGCGGCGACATCACCCATGTGTACTTGCCGTTGAAGTCGCGTTTCTGCGGCCGCGGAATCGTCGTCTGGTTCCACGGATGATTCTTATCCACCGGATTTCCCAGCGGATCGGTCTTCACAAATGTCTCCGCATTCTTCCAGTCGTCGTAATACGAACTGCCCAGCAGAATGCGGATATTCAGATTGATATCCACCAGGTCTGTGGTCACCAGCTTGCCATCCACAACTACGCCGGGAGTCACAAACATCTTCCGGCCCCACTGCGTCATATTCTGATAGGTGTAATCGCAGTGCTCCGGATCGTTGAACGATCCCCAACAACCCAGCAGAATGCGCCTCCGTCCAACCTCTTCATACCCCGGGAGCGCGTCGTAAAAGAAATCGAACAAGTCGTCGTGCAGCGGCACAACTTTCTTCATGAACTCCACATACTTCATCAGCCGCACGATATAGTCCGTAAACAACTGCACCGTCGGCACCGTGCCCACTCCGCCCGGATACAACGTTGATGGATGCACATGCCTTCCTTCCATCAGGCAAAACATTTCGCGCGTCATGCGGCTCATCTGCAACGCTTCCAGATAAAACGCGCCCGTAAACGGATTCAGCGCCCGCATGATATCTGCGATCGTCCGGAACCCGTGATCGTTGGCATGCGGCGACGGAGTCGATTCCGCCTTCGCCAACACTTTCGGATTCGTCTCCTTCACCATCTGCTCGCAGAAATCCACCCCGACCAGATTGTCCTGGAAAATATTGTGATCGAACATGTACTCGGCGGCTTCGCCCAAATTCACGATCCACTCGGCAATGTGCGGCGGGCGCACGCCAAACGCCATGTTCTGCGCATAGGTCGCGCACGTCGCGTGGTTATCGCCGCAGATACCGCAGATGCGGCTGGTGATGAAGTGCGCGTCGCGCGGGTCCTTGCCCTTCATAAAAATGCTGTA
>Ga0209010_1000430_pt1 | contig 13470 bp, 9 predicted proteins | sample BlaSpr_A8_OM1_O3_FD_187985 | JGI IMG/M metagenome (GOLD analysis project Ga0209010, IMG submission 187985) | Forest soil microbial communities from Thunder Bay, Ontario, Canada - Black Spruce, Ontario site 2_A8_OM1_O3 (SPAdes) (version 2) | ecosystem: Environmental > Terrestrial > Soil > Boreal... | reverse complement strand
CCGTCGCAGAACACTCCGAACTCAAAAGCAGGAAGCAATGCAACTTCCACCGTGCGGGTTAAGTTTGCTGAGGCGCCCGAAGCGGCGAGTGTGGAGTAAGCCGCAGTCTGGCCGGAACCTGCCTGACGCGTCGCGGTCACTTGCAGATTAAAGGGTATGAGGGTCGCGACCATCCCCTGGTCCTGACCGGCTCCGACGATGTCCCATGTGCCCGTGGGGTTTCCAGCTGCATCGGAATTTGGCCACGTGATTGATTCCACATAATTCATCGACGTAATGTTCGACCCGGAGACTGTGGTGGGATAGTTGGTGGGCCCAGCCAAAGCCGTGATGTTTGCCGCCGTCGGAGTCTGGGAGGTTTGATATAGCGTGGAGAGTTGCGCCGTCAGGTTCTCCATCCCAGCTTCCGCGCCATAGTAGGCCAGGTTGCCTTCCAGTTCATTGCCCCCCATGCGCGACTCATTGCTGACCGTGTACAGAAGTCCCACGGCGATCCCGGACAGCAGGATGGTCAGCAGGAGCGCCGCGATCAGAGTAAAGCCTCGCTCTAGTTTGTTTTTGCCCATGGTTTTCCCCTCAAGACCTCTCAAAACCCTCCACTTGAAATCACTGGCACGAGTTGGTGCTCGGGCTATATGAATTGCAGAAGCTCATATTGCGCGCGCTCACCGAAGTTGCCAGGTACATGTTTTGCGATCTTTTTCCATCCAGAGTTAGGCTCTCGCCCATCACCCACATATTGACCTTCTGAATCAGACTGGGGGACAGTCCGGCGCCAATCGGGTCCGCCACATTGGGGCTGACGGTGCTGCTGCCGTTAATTACGTCGTAGCTGAATTGCAAATTGATGATGTTGTCCGCCACCGGCACCGCGTTATAGCCGTTGACCTGGCGCATCAGGCGCGGGGTCTGCACCGTACCGCCGGCGGTCGGAACCTCGATAAAGTAGGTGACAGCGTACAAGCGGCAGACTGTGGTCTGAGCCTTCGCGGGCAAAGACGCGGTGATGGCCGCGGAAACAGCGGAAAGATTGTTACTTCCCGCAGCCTGATTGAAGTTAAGCGGGTCGCTGGTGTTGAAATCGATTTGCGTGTTGCTGGGAACACTAGTTATTTCGGCAACCACGGCCGCATTCTGCACCAAACTGTTGCCCGTAGTTCCCGTGCCGTTCCCGGGAGTGCTCACCGTGAACATCAGCAGATCTCCCGTCGTCAGGCCGCCGGCTTGCAGAATGTTGGTCGGTGAGCCCGCAACGATGGGGATTGCCGGCGCTACTCCCACTGTCGTGCCGCCAGCATTGACGGTGAAGGTGAAGTTGGTCAGCGGAAAGTTGTAATCGCAATAGATCGAAGTGATGCTGTCGTTGATCTGGCCCGGCGCGTTGGGAATGGCGACACCGTTCTCCACTCCATTGCTGAAGCCAGGAAGAATTCCGTACATGTAATTCGGAGCCCCAGTTCCAGTGTTGGTTGGATAAGTGAATTTGGGAAGGTAGCAGGTGCCCCCCTGATTGCAGGCATACTTCGAAAGCGCGGCCGTACCCAACTGCAAGCCTCCCGTCGGCAGGCCCGAACCAGCCAAACTAATATCCTTGGTCAACAAGTCGATGGCGGCGCGCATATTCTGTTGTGTCTCGGCGCGCTGCGTGACCGTGAAAGTGGCGTCCATGCCCAGTTTAAACAAGCTGGTCATCGCCATGATCACGACTAGGCCAATGGCGGAAGCCACCATCAGTTCGACCAGCGTGAACCCGCGTTCTGTCTTTGCCATTCGCATTCTCTTGGTCCTTCTCCGCTTGTTCCCTCTGCTCGATACCGTCCGCTAGTGATAACTCGAGATCAACCCATTTGCCGTATACGTGCGCCCCGGCAGTCCAGCCTGTGTGTAAGTCACCGCAACCGTTATCGCGACCATGTTTAGGTTGACCGCTCCGCTGGGCAGCAGCACTGGGTTGATGGTGATGGTTCGCTTGAAGTTTGCGAGGCTCATGGTCACATCGTCGGCTGTGCCCAGAACTCCGTCGGGCCCCGGCAAGACCATGCACTCGACTCCGCCATTGGGGCAGGTCACCCCGGCGGTAGTGGTGCAAGCAATGTCGTCCGCAGTGCCCACCAATCCATCCGGTCCCGCGCACAGCAGAGGCTGCGGCCCACTGCTGAAAGAGCCGCCGCTGGATGTGTTGGCAATAGCGCTGAAGGGAATCTGCTGGCTGTTGCGGGCGGTGTAGATGCTCTCCATCGCCTCCAAAGTCTTTTGCCGCGCAATCAGGTCTTCCTGAGCCGACTGCGTGTTCGCGATCGCCGTGCCGAAGACCGCAATGATCGCCAGCATGCCCACGGTCATGACCACCATGGCAATCATGGTTTCGATCAGAGTGAAACCTTGTTCGGATTTTCTTGTTGCCTGTGCTCGCATCATTGCTGCTCCCAGGTGTTTACGCCGGAAGGGTTATACAACCGCCAGCCCCGAATTCGTCCGGTTGCACCCCACACCGTAATCGCTCGCGAAGAATAAACGGTATCGGCAGCTCGCGTGAGATAGATGACTCCGCTGTTGTAATTACCCAGGCTGCTGCTGCCGTTGGTGTCGCGCGACGAGCCGTCTGGAAAGAACGTCACATAGTTCAGGCTCGCTCCTCCCAACCCTTGGCCGAAATCGATAGGCACCAGCCCGCTGCCAAAGCCATCGGGCGCGTTTGTGGGAAATCCGGACTGCACCGCGTAGGTGATGTCCGACGGAATCGTGAAAGTATTCACTTCTTGAAGCGCGGGTAGTATGCCGCCCGGGGTCGCGGCGGGAGGCTGATACTGAAGCAGAATGGTGCCCGCCGCATAACCTGCCGGGTTGAAAGTCACAACGTACTCGTGGCTCTGGCTGATCGCCAGCTCCCGCGTATTGCGCAACACCATGAGCGTCGTGTCATACGCGGTGTCCAGATGTTCCTTCGAGGACATCGACTTAATCGAGATGAACGCAATGCTCGCCAGGGTAAACCCGATGGCGACCACGATCATCATCTCCAGCAGCGAGAACCCGCGGTGTGAACTTGATTTCATAGCTTGTTCCTGGGGAGGTGCTCAGTGCTAACCAATTCGTCTGTTCACAATAGAGCCGGCGCCAGGCCGATTGCCTGTGTCACTGTTGATCCTAGGGAGTGACAGTGGGAGCGTCAAAGCACGACAGTCCAACGCCGGATCATTGGCCTTTTGTAATTCTGATGGTTACTCCTGTCACCTGATTGATAGAGAGCAGGTTAGAAGGTGCGGAGCCGGATTTCACCGGCTGACGGCTGACTTCGGTAACTTGTCTGGGGCACGGAGGTGACTCTACGATGACGCACAGGTATGAGCCTAACTTCAATTCTGGTATGCCTGGATGAGGAGGCGGCGCAGGTTCTGGGCCGGGTCCTCGAAGAACTTAGCATTGGGGTAGAGACCTGCCCTGACGTCGGCCGCGCGGCCATGCGCATGGCGCAACAGCGCTTCGACGTGGCCATTCTCGATTGCGACGCGCATGCCGAAGTCGCCGGTCTCCTCCGCGAAACGCGCGTCTCGCGCATCAACGATTCCACTTTGGCCGTGGCCATTGTGCCCAGTCAGGAAAGTATCCGGGAATTGTTTTCTCTGGGAGTGAACTTCGTCCTCTACAAACCTGTCTCTTATGACCGGGCCCTGAGCACCTTGCGGGCCGCGCGTTCCGTGATGCGCAAAGATAAGCGCCGCGCTTCCCGCGCTCAGGTTCATACTCACGCCACCGTCGATTACGCCAATGTGGAGCGCGAAAAAGCTACCCTGATCGACATCGCGCACGATGGCATGTCGGTACAGTTCGGCAAGAAACTTCCTCCCACCAGTAAAGTCTATTTTCAATTTATATTGCCCGAGCAGAACACCCCTGTCCGTCTTTCGGGTCAGGTTGTTTGGCAGGATTGGAACGGGCGTGCGGGAGTGCAGTTCGTCGATGTGCCGAAAGCTTCGCGGCGTTTGCTGGACGAATTTCTAACCGTAAGTCTTGCAAGCAATGAAGCGGATGGATTCTCGACCGTGACAGTGGAATTGGAGTTGCCGCAACCGAAAACGGAACGCAGGTCGTCGCCTCCATCTGTATCGTCGCAAACGCCAACGCCGGCTCCTGTGAGCGTTGAGACGCGCGCGGGCAGCCGACCGGAATCTGGCGGTGAAGCGACTTTGCTGCAAACACCCTCGCAGCCCGAAGAAGGCAACCGGCGCGAGGAAACTCGCTACGCCTGTCGCGTGGGAGCTGAGGTTCACCGCACCGGCAACAAAGTTCCGACCTATAGTTGCCTGACCGATCTCAGCGCCGGCGGTTGTTATCTCGAAGTGCCGCTGCCGTTTCCGCAAGGTTCATCGGTCGAGATCACGGTCCGCACACACGATATGAAACTCTATCTCAGGGGCGTGGTGCAGTCTTCGCATCCGGGATACGGCATGGGCGTGGCCTTCGAGTTGAAGACCAGGGAAGAAATCGAAAACGTCCAGAAACTGACGGAATTTGTCGCCGCTACGTCTGAGTCCAACGAACGCTAAACGAACAGATCCCAAGTCGTTTCGGCGACGCTTTTTATAGCTTTGCTTGATACCTACTTCGTTGCAACTTCTTCGGCGACCGCAGTCCGAAAATAATCCAGCGACATTCCGAGGCCGATTTCCAGATCGACTTTAGGCTCCCACCCAAGCAAGGTCCGGGCCTTCGTAATATCGGGACGGCGCTGCTTGGGGTCATCCTGCGGCAAATCCTCGTAGCGGATTTTGCTCTTCGATCCGGTTACTTTCAGTACAAGCTGGGCGCACTCGAGAATCGTAAACTCATTCGGATTGCCAATGTTCACAGGGAGTGGCTCATCCGATTTCGCCAACCGCATAAAACCGTCAATCTCATCGCTTACGTAGCAGAAGCTGCGGGTTTGGCTGCCGTCGCCGTAAACGGTAAGATCCTCGCTTCGCAGAGCCTGTTTCATGAAGTTGGGCACCACTCGCCCATCATTCAACTGCATCTTCGGCCCGTAAGTGTTGAAGATGCGCACGATGCGCGTATCCACTTTGTGATAGCGGCGATACGCCATGGTGACCGCCTCGGTGAAACGCTTGGCTTCGTCGTACACCGACCGTGGCCCGATCGGGTTCACGTGGCCCCAGTAAGTTTCTTTTTGCGGATGCTCGAGAGGGTCGCCGTAGCATTCGGAAGTCGACGAGACCAGATACTTGGCTCCGTACTTGTGCGCCACGTCGAGCGCGTGAAACGTTCCCAGCGATCCAACTTTCAGCGTGGGAATCCCGTGAATGGCGTAGTCGATGGGGCTGGCCGGGCTGGCGAAGTGGAAGACAAAATCCACTTTGCCCACGTCGAACGGCTCGCATATATCCAGTTCGACGAATTCAAACCGCGGCTCGTTGCGGAGATGGTCGAGATTCGCACGGCGGCCGGTGAGCAAATTGTCGACGACCACCACGTTCCAGCCTTCGCCGAGCAGGGCATCGCACAAATGGGATCCGAGAAAGCCGGCTCCTCCGGTGACTACAGCGCGTCGTTGGTTCATGCCTTTCGCACGCCATTCTTCACGACTGCGGCCGGAACGCCATCGGGATGCGATGCGGCGCGTCCCACGCTGTAATAGGTGAAGCCGTGAGAGGCCATCACGTCGGGATCATAGAGATTGCGGCCGTCGATCACGATGGGGTATTTGAGTTCTTTGCTCAGCCGGTCCAGGTCAAGACTTGCGAACTCTTCCCATTCCGTAAGAATTAGCAAGGCATCGGCGCCCTGCGCGGCTTCATAAGCGGAGCTCGCGAATTTAATTTCTGAACTCATCGCCTCCTGAGTGCGCCCCATCGCCGCCGGATCATACGCGGTGATCCGGCATCCTTCCTGCAACAGCGATTGCACCAAAAAAAGCGCCGGCGATTCGCGAATATCGTCCGTTCCGCCCTTAAAGGCCAGCCCCAGAACGCCGAGGGTTTTGCCTCGCAACGTCCACAATGCGCTGCGCACTTTGCGCAAAAACCGCTCGCGCTGGTCTTCGTTGATGCGCATGACTTCATCGAGCAGGCGGAAGTCATATCCGCACTCCCGGGCGACCGCGCGAAATGCCATTACGTCTTTCGGAAAGCAGGAACCACCATAACCGATGCCAGGATTCAGAAAGCGCGGTCCAATGCGGGCATCTGTACCTACGCCGTGGCAGACCTGGTTTACATTTGCGCCCACCGATTCGCAGATCGAGGCGACTGCATTGATAAACGAAATCTTCATGGCCAGGAATGCGTTGGACGCGTGCTTGATCAGTTCCGCGCTCTTGGTGCTGGTCACGATGATAGGAGCGGGAATGGAAGTCTTATCCGGTTGCGGGATCGCATCGGCGCGCTCGTAATAAGTGCCTTCGGTGAGCGGCGCATACACCTCGCGCAGAACTTCAGCCGCACGTTCCGTATCGCAGCCGATCACAATGCGGTCGGGAAAAAGAAAGTCGGTAACCGCCGTGCCTTCCCGCAGGAATTCCGGATTGGACGCGACATCGAACGCCTCGGGATCGGTCCCGCTGCGCAGCATGATCTTGCGTACCCATTCGCTGGTGTATACGGGCACCGTGCTTTTTTCCACCACGACCTTGTAATCGTTGACGCCGCCGGAGATTTCCCGCGCCACAGACTCCACGAACGAAAGGTCGGCCTCGCCCCGTTCCGTCGGAGGCGTTCCCACGGCCACAAAAATCACCGAACTGGCCCGCACGGCTCCTTGCAAATCGTCAGAGAACTGGAGACGATGGCCGCGATGGCGGCTTAACAGTTCCGGCAGAAAATTTTCATGGATAGGCACTTGGCCATTTTTCAAAGCGGCCAATTTCTTCGCGTCGTTATCGACGAGGATGACATCGTGCCCGAGATCGGCAAAGCAGGCGCCCGCGACGAGGCCCACATATCCGGAACCAACTACCGCAATCCGCATGTGCAAACTCCCTGGATGGATATTCCTGGAATAGCTTTATTTTCAGATGCTTCCATGAAACTCAAGGGGAGGAACCGAACCGCTTGGGAAATGCGCGACCGCCCCAGCATATTTTCGGTCGAGTCTATCAGCTAAAGCCTATCACGCGCAGTAGAAAAACGACTCCGCACCGAGGTTCAATGACTTTTTGTGCCGCTTTGGGATGGCGGCTTCCGTTCCAGCGGACGAATCGATTTCTTCCGCGCCGATTCCGCAATCAATTGTTCGAGTCTTCTGTTTCTCGTTTCTTGCTTCTTGGCGCTGATGACCCAAAAGCTCGCGGTCCGGTGGTACCACGGTGGTTGCGCCTGAAAAAAGCCCCAAGCGGTTTTGTTGGCACGGAATCGTCGTGCGCTGGCCGCATCGAGCGTCGCCGCACTTCGCTGTTCGTAAGAATAAGCGCGAGTCTGGCTCTCGGCTCCGGCAAACGCCGTCAGTCCGGCGTCCGCCATCTTTTTCTGCTCCGTCAGCTTGCGCACGCGCCGGATGTTCACCGCGCTCCATCGGCTTCTGGGCTTTCTCGGAGTGAAGCGAACTCGATAAGTATCGGCGTCGATGCGGTTGCGCACCCCGTCAATCCAGCCGAAGCACAATGCCTCATCCACCGCTTCGGAATAGGTTACGGTGGGCCTGCCCGATTTTTTCTTGCAGAACCCGACCGCTAGTTCCCGTGCTTTGCCGTGGTTCGCCCGGAGCCATGAGCGAAAGTCGGCAGCGGTTTCGAAGAATTCAATTCTCATAACGCATGGGAGCGAAAAACAGTTTAATCCGGGAGCGAACGTCGCAAGTCCTGTGGATTTCTCTTGGCGAACCTTCGTGTCCTTTATGGTCGCGAATTTGGGCTCCGCCCAAATGCATATTGACAAGCTTGCGCTTTGGAGTAACACTCCGCATCAAGCGTCGTTGTAGTCGGAGTTCGTTAGTCAATGGCTCATCGCCCGAATATGAGTCCGGGCCCGCGGAACCTTATCCCATCAGGTCCGCAGGGCGTTCCGCGCCCAGCGGAAGAAGCTCACTCGCCTTCAGACACCATCGATTCCGAATCCGATATCGCCGAACTATTCGCCAAATTTGAGGAGAATAGCGGCGGCACGCTTTCACCGCAGTTCTCCGCCGATTTGGCTCTAGACATTGTTCTGCACGAAATCGTAGAGCTTGCCTGCCTGGCCACCGGCGCCAGCGGGGCGGCGGTCGTGTTGCGCCGCGGTAGTGGATTCGAGTTAGTCTGCCGGGCCAGCACGGGCGCGAGCGCACCTGCGCTGGGTGCGCAGATGGATGCCCGTTCCGGCCTTTCGGGATTATGCATTCAGAGCGGCCAGGTTCAGCGTTGCGACGATGCAGCAAAGGATCCGCGCGCGGATCGCCAAGCCTCCGAACGGCTGGGCGTGCGCTCGATCATGGTGCTACCTCTCGGCCGGCCCGCCGGAATGCTGGGAATTCTTGAGGTGCTATCCGAGCGGCCATCCGCTTTTGGCGAGCGCGACGAGCGCACGCTGGAAGTTCTTGCCGCTCGTGTCCTGCGCAACGTCGAGCGCGCCGCCGATCCATTTCTGCTGCGTGCCGACGCCGCCGCTCCGCTTCCTTTCACTCCGCCCCGCGCCGTTCCACAGGACGTCCAAGAGGAAAAGCTATTTGAACAGGAAAAGGTGTTCGAACCCGCAGCGCCGGAACCCGCCGCGCGGCCGCGTGAGTTCGAAGCTCCTTTTTCCGGGCCTATATTCTCCGGGCCTATATTTTCGGCGCCGCCGGCCAGCATTCCTCGTTCTCGGCCCGATCTGCTCACCTGGTTCCTGGGATTGATTCTATTGGCCACCATGGTCCTGATGGGATTTCTCACCGGCCGCCGTTATGGCTGGAGTCTAGCCGCGGTACGCGCCCGAGGACCGAGAGTTCCGGCACAAGTTGTCCCCTCCCCGCAGATCTCAGTCGCGCCGAGCGCCGTATCAGATGCTGCTTTGCCCAGCGCTCCAACCGAAGCAACAGCGACCGCAAGTCAGCCTAGCGTTTCTGCTAAGCCGGTGGCGACTGCCGCTCCGCCCACATCGGAAATTCCGGACGGGGATCTTCGCATCTTCGAAAACGGTAAAGAAGTATTTCGCATCCCCGGCTCACGCCAAAGCGTCGCCACGACCAAGGTTACGGCCGGCGCGAAGTGGGAAGTCAAGGAAAGCGCTTCCCCGGCGGCGGAGTTGTCTGCGGACGCCGCAGAATCGAATGTCGTTCACCGCGTCGAGCCGGAATATCCGGAAACGGCCCTGACGCAGAAACTTCAAGGAAAAGTTGTACTAAAGATTCGCATCGAGCCCAATGGCAGGGTCGAAGACGTTCAACTGGTCAGTGGGGATCCGGTGCTGGCGCAGGCTGCCATCGCGGCCGTGATGCAGTGGAAGTTCAAACCTCAGGCCGGAGGCGACCCGGCAACGATGCAGACGCAGGTTACGCTGAACTTCCGCCTGCCGAAGCAATGAATATTTATCCAGGCGGATGAGGGATTATGCAAGTGTCTAAGTCGCGGTTTTGCGCAGATTAACGGGTATGGGAGCCGCGCTTCTAGGAATGATGGGCCCAGGCTGGGTATGCCGGCGATTCGACGCGCCCGCCGTACGCGGAGCGCTGGCGCCGCCTAAAGCGTAAAGCACCACTTCGACGCGGCTGGAAACTCCCAGCTTGTCGAAAATCCGGAACAGGTAATTCTTGACCGTATGCTCGGTCAGTTTCAGCCGTTGCGCAATCTCGCGATTGGTCAAACCCTCGGAAACACAACGTACGACATCGATTTCCCGCGCGGAAAGGACGGAATTGCCCTTGCCGTTGAACGCGGTCACCGCGGGCTGGGTCAGAGCCTCCAGCAAGTACTGCAACTCCGTGCTGCTCGCCCACACCTGTCCCGCATTCACGCACTGAATGGATTTCGCCAGCAGGCGAAAGGGTTCGGTGCGGCAGAATACGCCCTGCGCTCCGGCCCGGAAGGCCTGGGTTACCGAAGCCCGCTCGGAGGAATCGAGCAGAACGATGGCCCGAGTGTCCGGCGATTGTGTGCGCACCTCGCGCACCAACTCAAAGCCGCCCATTTGACCTTCGCGAAAGCTGGCGCTGATCACAGCCACGTGGGGCCGGTCACGCTTGGCCAATTGCAGGAGCGCCGCGGCGGTTGGCCCCGACTCGACCATAAGGAACTGACCGTCGCGGGCCAAGGCTTCCACCAGCAACTGCGTGCTCATGGCGGTACTGTCCGCGGCCAGAATGCGAAGTCGATCTTGATTGGGTAGTCCGGTCAGATGGGCCATAGGCGTAGTGCTTGATTTTGGTTCGCTGCTCAGTACTGTCCGAGGCAAATCGCACCCGCCCCCTCTCGTCGGCGGAGTTTCAGCAACCGCTGGCCCGAAACATCCAAGCCACACTCCGCTTCCGTTTTTTAAGCCGCCCTGTGCCGTAACCGTGGGGCCGCTGGACTGGTATTGAGATTAGGAGAATTTGGACTCAGAGTAAATGGCACTGGCGGGTAGGACACATGGCTGGTAATTCCAAAATGTGACTAACGTTCCGTTTGCAGTGGTGACGAAATTTGCAACTTTAGTGGTGTTGACAATCGAAAGTTGCAAATTATACTCAAAGTCAACATTCAAACTTTAACGCCGTAATCGTTTTTTCCTCCCCGCGCTACATCGTCGCTCATTTTCATTTTAGTTCTTTGTTCATTTTTAGGAGTGTTTCTTTTGCCGGGATTCAAGGTGCGCAAATCCACAGCCGTTGCCTGGACTGTTCTGCTGGCCTCCGGCTTGACGTGCGCGAACGTGGCTGTGGCGCAAGCTCAGCATAGCCAGCGCAGGACGGAGATCAAGCATGACGTCTCGCCTCCTCTGCGCAGCCTGAAACCGGTGACGTCGCAAAGAGGCCCCATCTCCGGCGGCCGCAGCGAGGCCGACGAAAACCGCTTTGAACGCCGCGCCAGTTCGCGAAAAATTCAATCTGTCGCCGATTCCGTTGCCCAGACTTCCGCGCCGCTGAAACACGTCCCCCCGATTGCCGGCTTGAATTTTGATGGCGTTTCCGCGCCCGCGGGCCGTGCGGTTCCGGATACGAATGGCGCCGTAGGCGCGACTCAATACTTTCAGTGGGTCAACGTTGATTTTCAAATCTTCGACAAGACATCGGGGGCATCGATCTACGGCCCAGCCGACGCCGCCACCATCTGGACGAATTTTCCGCCCTGCAACACGACCGACGATGATGACGTAGTGGTGGAATACGACCGGATCGCCAATGTCTGGGTACTGGAGCAGCATGTGGCTCCGACCTCGGGCGCAAATTACCAGTGCATCGCGGTGTCCCAGACTTCGGACGCGACGGGTTCTTACAATCGTTACGTCTTTTCGCTGCCCACCAATTTCCCCGACTACCCAAAAATTTCCGTATGGCCCGATGCCTATTATCTGACCATGAACGAGGAGAGCAACACGACTGGAGCCGCTCTCGGTTCCTACGTGTGCGCGCTCGATCGCAGCAGCATGTTGCTGGGCGCCACCGCAACCGACCAATGTTTTCAGTTGAGTCCCACTTACAACAGCCTGTTGCCTGCGGACCTCGATGGATCGATCCTGCCGCCTGCGGGCGCTCCGAATTATTTGATGAACCTGGGCACCAACTCGCTGAACCTGTGGAGTTTCCACGTCGACTGGACCCACCCGGCCAACACCACGCTCATCGGCCCCGTCACCTTGCCGGTAGCCTCGTTTCTGAACGGTTGCAAGGCTTCGTCCCTATGCGCTCCGCAGCTTAGTACAAGCCAGCTTTTGGATGGCATCGGGGATCGCCTCATGTTCCGGCTCGCCTATCGCCATTTTGCCGACGGCCACATATCGCTCGTAGCCACGCATTCCATCAACACTCCAACCTCTCTGCGCTGGTATGAAATCGAAGATCCCGGCGGAACGCCGGTAGTTTTCCAGCAGGGAACGTTCACTCCCGATTCCAACTACCGTTGGATGGGCTCAATCGCCATGGATCAAAGTGGCGACATCGCGCTGGGCTACAGCGTTTCCAGCGCTTCCATGTATCCCGCGATGCGGTACACCACGCGATTGCAGAGCGATCCTCTGGGAACCATGGATGCGGAAAACAGCATCATCGAAGGTCCGGCGGCGCAAGTGGGCAGCAATCGCTGGGGCGATTACAGCGCCATGCAAATCGATCCTTCCGACGACTGCACCTTCTGGTTTACCAGCGAATACATTCCGTCGAACGGCGACTACAACTGGCACACGCGCATCGCGTCGTTCTCGCTGCCTTCCTGCACCAGCACGCTGCCCGTGACTTTGGCGCCCAACAGCTTGTACTATCCAGCGCAATCGCTGAATTCTACCAGTGCGGCGCAGACGGTCGTACTCACCAATCAGCAGAGCGTTCCCCTGAACATTTCCAGCATAGTAGCGGGCGTCAACTACGCCGAATCTGACAACTGCCTGAGCAGCAGCCCGATTCCTTCCGGCGGTACCTGCAACATTAATGTGACCTTTACGCCCACTGTGGCCGGCACCGTGAACGCGCAGTTGACTGTCACCGACGATGCGCCCCATGGTTCGCAAGTGGTGAACATGGTCGGTGTCGGCTCCGCGCCCGCGGTAACGCTGGCACCGCCGAGCCTCAAGTTCACTGCGCTCGTGGGTTCTACAACCGCCACCAGCACTGTGAAGTTGAGCAACAGCGGCGTGGGAAATTTGACGATCAGTTCGATCACGGCCAGCGGCGATTATTCGGAGACCGACAGTTGCGCGGGTCAGAGCCTTGCTGCGGGGGCCTCCTGCACCATCAGCGTGAAATTTTCGCCGACCATTTTTGGCACGCTCCCGGGAATCATCACGATTAACGATAACGGCGTGAATGGCGCGCCGCATCGTATACCGCTTTCCGGGGCGAGCAAAGTGACCATCGCGGTTTCGCCCGCAGCGCTTACTTTCACCTCGACTGCCGTCGGCAGCACCAGCGCCGCGCAGACAGTGACCGTCACCAACAACGCGGCTACCGTGCAGAATATTTCTTGGGCTGCGGGCGGAGACTTCACCGCCGTCGGCAGCGGCTCAAATCCGTGCAGCGGCACACTGGATGCGGCATCGAGTTGCACGCTCAGCGTTACTTTCTCTCCGACCACGGACGGAACTGCGGGAGTCGTCAAGGGCGGCTTAGCTGTAAGCGACACCGCCACGGGTATCCCCTACAACCCGCAATCAGTAAGTCTTTCCGGTAGCGCCACCGGGGGCCCATCATCGAATCCTTTAACTTTTTCGCCCAGTGCGCTGAATTTTGCCAATGTCGCGATTGGAGCAACTAAGACCGGGGCAGCGCAATTGTCGAACGCCAGCGGGGCTTCGTTGACTTTATCGACCATCACGGCGTCGGGCGAATACTCGGTGGTAGGATCGAGCGCCAAACCTTGTAAGGCCGGGCTGGTGCTGGCAGCCAACGCCAAAT
>Ga0209010_1000429_pt1 | contig 13521 bp, 9 predicted proteins | sample BlaSpr_A8_OM1_O3_FD_187985 | JGI IMG/M metagenome (GOLD analysis project Ga0209010, IMG submission 187985) | Forest soil microbial communities from Thunder Bay, Ontario, Canada - Black Spruce, Ontario site 2_A8_OM1_O3 (SPAdes) (version 2) | ecosystem: Environmental > Terrestrial > Soil > Boreal... | reverse complement strand
TGACTCTTTATTGTGCATTCAGAAACGCATAACCGATCTGCAATCTCTCTCTTGCCAAGAGAGTGGCGCAAGAGACTTAACACCTGACGTTCCCGCGTAGTCAGTCCCGCGTCTTGAAGAACACAGAGTTCTCGGTTCTGCGCCAAGGCTGCCAGTTGCCGGAACAATTTGTGGTTGATTTGCGGGGGACAAATGAATTCACCTTTTGCGGCGGATAGGACGATTGCAAGCATCTCTTCGAAGTCAGCGTCCGCTGGAAGGTACCCGCACGCTCCTGCTTCGGCGAGCTTCGCAATATCTTCGGCCGACTCCGCAGATCCCAAAACGACCACCACTACGTCTGGATTCTGCACCGCGATGGTCTGGATGAGTCCCAACACATTCTCGAGGTTCACGTCCGACTCGATGAGAATCGTACAACACTGACTCAGAACGACAGGATCTGGCCTTGTCAGAGGCACTACATGGCACTGCGTTCTCTCAGCAATTGACTGAGCGAAAGCTTGGCCACGGTATTTCTTCATGGCCAGAACGGCGATGGCTAGGCTGGTAGCCATAATTGGTTGTCATTGGGGCAAGACGTCGCCTGTACAAACTGGGCAAGACTATACACGAAACTTGCAGAAGATTTCTCCTAAATTGCGATTCTCGGAGTGACGTATCCAAAGAAAAGAAATGGAATAGCAAAATCAGAGAAGATGAACCGTGAAATCGGTGGTAGGAAGGTTCTTTATGGCTGCCACAAGAATCCTCTTGGGCGACATTGCAGATGAATGGAAATCGATGGTAGAGGGGATTGCAAGAGACAATCCCGAGGTTAGCATTGTCGGGCGAGTGGAAAAGCCCCTCGACGTATTGCTGTTTGCAAAAAACGAAAACGTTGATGTTGTTCTTCTCTCACAAAAGCGCGACGGCAGCGAACCCGGCGTGTGCAGTCATTTTGTCCTTGAGTTTCCCAATATTGTCATCGTACTAGTTCCAGTAACGGGTGGAACAAATGTACTTTGCCGAATAGCGCTGTCCAAGAAAGTACGCACCGCATCGAAAGAAACTCTTACAGGAATGTTAATAACATTCAACGATACCGCCGACTGAAAAACGAAACCGCACGGCGAGTGAGCAGCTTTGTTACGACGAAATGGTTTTGCGGGGCGAACGGGGAATGTCCATCGATGCGGCCTGATGGCGATTCTTTACTTGAAGCTTGTCTAACACATTGTGCACGTGATGCTTGACCGTATTGGGGGCAATCGATAGCTGCGAAGCAATTTCCTTATTGCTGAAGCCTCGGCTCACCAATGTAAGAATCTCCTGTTCCCTAACTGTAAGTCGCATGGGATCGCTTGACCTGCCCATCTGCGCAAGCCGGCTGATATTCTCCACAACCAAACGCATAACGCGACCGGAGGAGCGACTACAGTTTTCCAGGGTCATCCGCATGGCTTCCAGAAGTTCCGCAAAGGACTCGTGCGTCCCAACGTAACCACTCACTCCCGCTTCAATGAACTGCAGCAGTTCGGATTCGGAAAGTTCGCCGGTCACCAGTACGACACCCGCGTTCGGGTGTTCTGTTTTTGCTCGACGAACAATCTCGATATTCACCGTCGAGCGCGGGTTATAGACCAGTACAAGAGGGAGAGGGTCGGATTTCGCTGGTTCGGCTAGCGATTGAACAAGGTGCCAACCGTGGTTCGACAAGCCTATAGACAGGATCTCAATTGGCAAGAGGTCCCAACCGTAACCAGCGAAAGAGTGTTGTACCTGCTCCATAGCGAACCTCCACGACTGGCTAGTGAGCGTGCAGGGGAAGCAAGTCACTGGGGTTTCGGGAATCTAGCACCGTCATAAGGTGGTGTCAAGATCGCAAGCGATTGTGTTACGAAATCCGAACGCACTCAGCGCCATATGGAACAGGAACATCGAAGAACAGCACACTGCCTCTCTCTTGAAAACCTCATCACTGATTTGCTTTCAGAAACCCACTCAGCGGGGATCACTTGATCTACAGAAAAGGACCATTTCGAGTCGAGCTTGGTATGGTCCGTTTTTGATCTCACGGGTGATTGTCTCAGGGCGACTAGTCAGTGTAAATATTTTGAACTCGGCGATATCGAGTATCACCAGAAAATTAATTGCCATCAGATCCCTCATTGCAGGGCGATGTCTCTTTCTGTTTTTAAATTCGGACTATTTTCTTTTCGATCAGCGGACTCGAGGCGGTAGACAATGCTTAGCACTAACGGTGACAAACCAAGGCGCCCGGATACAGCGGATTTTCACACTCGTGCGGTGCATCGCGTAATCAGCACCATACGCGGCCGTCTCGACGAAAATATTTCGCTGAAGGACATGGCTTCGGTTGCCTATATGAGTCGATTCCACTTCAACCGCACTTTCCGTGAGATCACGGGTTTGCCTCCACGACGATTTCTGAGCGCGTTGCGCGTGGAATCCGCAACTCGCATGCTCTTGGATACCGACCATCGGGTCACGGACATCTGCCTGGACGTGGGATACAACAGTCTCGGGACATTCATCCGCCGCTTCTCTGAAGCGCTTGGGGTGTCGCCCATGAGACTCCGCTCCACCAGACGATCCAGTGGTCAAGGCCTACTCCAAGAGCCGGAGACGCCCTCGCAGGCGAACGGAGAACCCGTCTGTTCTGTCGAAGGCAGGATTCTCGCACCGGCCTCATTTTCAGGACCCATTTTTGTCGGGTTGTTTCCGACTCCAATTCCAGAGGGTGCTCCCGCGGCTTGCACTATCCAGTACGGCTCTGGAGGATTTCGGATTGCTCCAGCCCCTAAGGGCAAACACTATTTATTCGCCCTCGGGCTGCCATGGCCAGAAAGAGTGAGTGACTTTTTTAGTCACGAATCTGCCTTCCGCGGAGGAGGTGCGCTCGTGTCGGTGGACGGGGATAAAACGGAATTCAGGGAGATATGTCTCCGAGCAGCAACTCCGACGGATGCTCCTATCCTAGTCAATCTTCCTTTTCTGCTGGAGAAAAGAAAGAACTTGCCCGCAGTGGCTTAACACATTCGAAGTCCGATTTTTGGTTCGGTGGCGAGTATTCCGGTGCAAATTTCAAACTATCTCCCGATCCGGTACGTAAAGACGTTGGTGGTGTGGGCGGCAGTAGTTCTGATCTGGTGGCACGGGCGCCTTCCAAAGCTGGCCCCCGACGAGGCCGCCGATCTGGCTGGCCGCTTTCACTTCCAACGAACGGCTTTAGTCCCGTTCAGGCCCCCCATCAGGACTCAGCGGGATGTTAATCCGAAACTCGCGGGCATCGTTTCCTGGATTTCTTCAACGGGAGCGGCGGTTGCCCTGGGTGATCTTGATGGCGACGGATTGGCTAACGACATATGCCTGGTCGATCCCAGAACGGATGATGTGATTCTCTCTCCAGCGCCTGGTTCGGGGGAACGTTACCCAGCTTTCACGCTACGGCCCGAAGACTCGATGTATGACTCATCGACAATGGCCCCAATGGGTTGTCTCCTGGTCGATCTAAACGAAGATGGTTTGCTTGACGTAGTTGTTTACTACTGGGGTCGAACACCTGTAGCTTTTCTGCGGCGCGGCGACAGCCCACACTTATCTTCCGCTAGCTTTGTAAGTCAGGAATTGGTTCCCGGAGGAGAGCGCTGGTACACAAATGCCGGCTTGGCCGCCGACATCGACGGTGACGGTCATCTCGATCTCGTGTTTGGGAACTATTTTCCCGATGGCTCGGTAGTGTTGGGCCGCGCCGGTCCTGTAAAAATGCAGGCCTCAATGTCCCGCGCCAGAAACGGAGGCAGCAAGGCAATCCTGCTCTGGAAATCAGCCGCTACAGGTCAACGACCGGCCGTGGACTACCAGCGCGTGAAGGGCTTGGAATCCCAGCTGGGAACTGGGTGGACGCTCGCTATGGCTGCATGCGATTTGGATGGTGACCTGCGGCCGGAGCTCTATATTGCCAATGATTTTGGCCCCGATGTGCTCTTGCATAATAAGTCCGCTCCCGGTCATGTTGCGTTTGAAGTACTCCGGGGGCGAAGAGGTTGGACGACTCCAAAGTCTAAAGTGATCGGTCAGGATTCCTTCAAGGGGATGGGAGTGGATTGCGGCGACCTGAACGGCGATGGAATTCCGGATCTGATGGTCGGGAACATCACGGATTCTTACGCCTTGGAAGAGAGCAATCTCGTTTACATCAGCACCGGAGATGCGCCCGCGATACGGAACGGCATTGCACCTTACCGCGAAGCAGGTGAGGCTCTGGGCCTTGCTCACAGTGGTTGGTCGTGGGATGTGCGCTTCGGAGACTTCGATAACGGCGGAACACCCGAAATCGTGCAGGCAGCCGGATTCGTGAGGGGCACGGTCGATCGTTGGCCGGAACTGCATGAGTTGGCCATGGGCAACGATTTGATGCTGAGCAATCCTGCACATTGGCCGCGTTTTGTTACCGGAGACGATTTGAGCGGCACCAGGGACCATGATCACTTTTTCGTTCGCGACCATTCCGGTCGGTACTATGACCTATCCTCCGAAATTGGCCTCGCTGATCCTCAATTGAGTCGCGGCATCGCCGTGGGGGATGTGGATGGGGACGGCCGCCTGGATTTCGTGGTGGCAAATCAGTGGGGAGATTCCTACCTCTTCCGCAATGTCAGTCCGTCACCCGGAGCATTTCTCGCACTGCATGTTTATCGGTCGCCATTTTCTGGAAAAACCACGATAAGCGATGGCCATCCGTTGGGCCATGTTCGAGTGAGTCCAGCCATTGGCGCTCGAATTACTGTTTTTCTTCCCGATGGCCGGAAGTTGGTGAAAGAAGTGGATGGGGGAAACGGGCACTCAGGCAAAAGCAGCCCTGATATTCACTTCGGATTGGGCAAGGTCGATCAGCAGGCGCTTCACGTCGCAGTTGATTGGCGAGATTGGCACGGAACCGTCCGGCATGACGAAGCATATTTGAGACCTGGCTGGCACACCGTCCAGTTGGCGAGTCAAGAAAATGACCATTAATAATAATAAAGACGCCTGGATTCAAGCAAAGCGCATTGGCGGTCTGCGACGGTTTGCTTTGGCGATCACTATCTTAAATATTCTGGGCCAAACTGTCTTTGGCTTTGAGCAGTCGTGGGCGCAGCCATTTGTCGCTTTAGCCACTACCTACATCTGCGAGCTGTTTTGCGAGTGGATGGAAGCGCGAGCCGAAGATCGACAGCCACGATTTCTGGGAGGGTGGCGGGAGTTGGTAGATTTTCTGCTGCCCGCCCACATTACCGGGCTTGCCATCGCGATGCTTCTTTACAGCGGCGACCGGCTCATGCCTACGATGCTGGCGGCGGCGATTGCTATCGCTTCGAAGAACACGCTGCGATTGAAACTCAATGGGCGCGTGCGGCACTTTTTGAATCCATCGAATTTCGGAATAACGATAGTCTTGTTGCTCTTTCCCTGGGTCGGTATCGCACCGCCGTACCACTTCACTGAAAATCTCGCAGGCGCCGGTTACTGGATTTTGCCGGCGATTATTTGCGTTACAGGGACAACCCTCAACCTGCGTTTCACGGGAAAACTCCCCTTGATCGCCGGATGGTGGGGCGGGTTCGTAACGCAGGCGGCAGTGCGCACTCTTGTGTTTGGTACGCCCTTGATCGCCGCTCTTAACCCGATGATGGGCGTGGCATTTCTCTTGTTCAGTTTCTACATGGTGACCGATCCGGCCACTACTCCGTTCGACAAGAAGAGCCAGGTTCTCTTTGGTTTGTCGGTGGCGGTGGTTTATGGATTGCTGGTTTGCATGCATGTGGTATTCGGTCTGTTCTTTGCGCTGACCGCGGTCTCCGGATTGCGCGGCTTGGCGCAATACCTCGGGAGTCGGAGCCGCAGTGCATATCCAACGACGGTTCCGGCCCGTGCTGCCGGAGTTGCTATGCGCAAAACGGCTTGACCGCTTGCCGTCGATGCATGGGCTTGGGCTAAAGATTTCTTATGGCTGCCATTCTGCAAAAATTGCTGAGTATTTCTCCCGCGGAAGCGAGTTTTGCGCGGCGTAAGTTTCATTTTGTCTGCGCTTCGGCGCGGCAGAGGCTGGAGCAGGTTGGAGAAACGTTCCTGCGCGGATATCACTTGGCGCTCGCCGATTATGAAATCGACTTGCTGGCGGAACAATTGAACGGCACCGAACTGGAATTTCGCGGCTTCGCTTTCGAAGGCGCCGCTATGGGGTTGGACCTCCTCGATCAGATTCAGCCATGGAAGGCGCGGCGCATCGACGAATTTCTGCGAGGTGCGGGAAGAGCACATGTGTACATGGTTCATGTGGGCATCGGGTGGTCGATGGCGAGATGGCGTTTTGGGATTGAGCGGCGGCTCGCTCGTTTGGATCCGCTGCTTCGGTGGCTGGCGCTGGATGGGGTCGGTTTTCACGAAGGCTACTTCCACTGGTCTCGATATGAAAGCGGAAGGGCGCCGGCATTCTTAAGCCGTCTCGAATACGGCTGGCCAGCGTTCCGGCAAGGACTGGGAAGAAGTTTATGGTTTGTAGGCGGCGCCGATCCGGAATTAATAACCGCGGCAATCAAGCGGTTCCCCGAGCCGCAACACGATGATCTGTGGAGCGGCATCGGTCTGGCCTGCACCTATGCCGGCGGCGTCGGAGACGGCGAACTGAACGCATTGCGTGTGGTTAGTGGAACGCACTGGCCGCACCTCGCTCAAGGCGCGGTGTTTGCCGCTGGGGCTCGGCAACGCGCGGGAAACATGAATTCGCAAACGCAAACGGCCTGCCTATCACTGTGCGGAATCTCGGCAAAGAGGGCCGCCGAATTATGCGAGGAAACGTTATGCGATGTGAACGAGGGGGAAGTTGCCGCTTACGAAGAATGGCGGCGGCTGATTCGTGCACGGCTACAGCGTGGCCAAGACTTATATGAGGCCTATGCAGTCAGTGCAAGCAACTCCTTGATTTCTTCCGCGAGGCAGATATGAGTTCAGCAATTGCCATCGTTGGAATGGCGTGTTGCTACCCGGACGCGCGAAATCCCGGCGAGCTCTGGGAGAACGTGTTGGCGCAGCGCCGGGCCTTCCGTCGGCTGCCGGCGGAACGGCTTCGATTGCAGGATTATTTTTCCGAGGACCCCAGCACGGCAGACGCAATATACGCGACTGAAGCCGCAGTCATTGAAGGATATGAGTTCGATCGAGTGCGATTTCGTGTGGCGGGGCCAATTTTCCGCAGCGTGGACCTCGCGCACTGGCTGGCCCTCGACGTAGCGGATCAAGCTCTGAAGGATGCGGGTTTCCCCGATGGTCGCGGACTTCAGCAGGAAACTACCGGTGTGCTGGTCGGCAACACTTTAACCGGCGAATTCTCCCGCGCGGCCACGTTGCGCCTGCGTTGGCCGTATGTCAGGCGAATAGTCGAGGCGCGGCTTGGCGTGGAAGGCTGGGATGGATCGCGCCGCGCGGAGTTTTTGGATCAACTTGAAGCTGATTACAAATCGCCCTTCCCAGCGGTGGGCGAAGAGACACTCGCAGGCGCATTGTCCAATACGATTGCCGGACGCATCTGTAACCACTTCCATTTTGGCGGTGGGGGATACACGGTAGATGGCGCTTGTTCCTCTTCGTTGCTGGGAGTAGCACGAGCGTGCTCTGCTCTGGAAGCGGGCGAACTCGATTCGGCGCTGGCCGGCGGCGTAGATCTGAGTCTCGATCCGTTCGAACTGGTGGGCTTTGCCAAGGCCGGCGCATTGGCGCACGGCGAGATGCGCATCTACGACCAAGAATCCAGTGGCTTTCTGCCCGGCGAGGGCTGTGGGTTCGTGGTGCTCATGCGATTGCAGGACGCAGTCGCCCGCCGCCTGCGAATCTATTCGGTGATTCGCGGCTGGGGCATTTCGTCCGATGGCGGTGGCGGGATCACGCGTCCCGATGTGCAGGGGCAGACATTAGCACTGGAACGTGCCTACAGGCGCGCAGGCTATGGCATTGACACAGTCCCGCTATTTGAAGGACACGGTACCGGAACCCCTGTTGGTGATCAGGTCGAGTTAACCGCACTGTCCGCACTGCGGAAGGCGGCCGGTCCGGCAACACGCCAGGCCGTGATCGGTTCAATCAAAGCTAATATTGGCCACACCAAGGCCGCGGCTGGCATCGCTGGCTTGATCAAGGCGAGCCAGGCTGTCGAGCGGCGCGTTCTCCCTCCGACCACTGGCGTGCGGCAACCACGCTCCGAAGTTGCAGGAAACGGTTCGGTTCTCCGGGTTCTGTCCGAGGCGGAAGCTTGGCCCGAAAATCTTCCGGTGCGCGCTGGCATTAATTCCTTTGGCTTTGGCGGCATCAATGTCCACGTCACAATCGAAGGACAAGAACGCAGTCCGATCTCGACTCCTTCTGCAACCGCGAAACTGATGTCCCCCGGCGTTCAAGATGCGGAAGTATTTCTTTTCAGTGCCGACTCGCTCAGTGAACTGAAAACTAAGATCAAAGAGCTGGCTGAGTGTGCCGCCGGCCTGTCGTTGGCGGAAATGACTGACGTGTCCGCCGCCCTCGCGAAAGAAACAGCAGATGGAAAAATGCGTGCGGCCATCGTCTGTTCGACTCCCGAAGAGCTGGCTGAGCGCCTGGCCGAATTACAGGCAGCGCTCCATAAAAGCCAGTGCCCCTACTTGAACTTCGCGTCGGGTATATTTGCCGCGAGCGAAAGTGCGCCTCCGCGCATCGGCCTGCTTTTTCCCGGGCAGGCGTCTCCCGTTCGTTTGAGTCCAGGAATTCACGGACGGTGCTTTGACGAAATCGCTCATCTATATTGCACAGCAAGCTTGGCCGATTTCGCGGATGACGATTCTTCTGAGGTTGCGCAGATCTCGATTATCGCCGCGGAGCTGGCAGGCCTATCCCTTCTAAACCAATTCGGCCTCTCGGGGAATGTCGCCATCGGCCACAGTGTTGGCGAACTGGCGGCTTATAGTTGGGCGGGAGCGTTCGATGCGCAGTCACTTCTAGAAATTGTTCGGCTGAGGGGACGCGCGATGTCCAGGGTCTCGGAGCAGCGCGGTGCCATGGCGAGCATCGGCACGAACGCAGAACAGGTTGAAGCGCTCATCGAAAAAAGCGAGCCTGCGGTCGTCGCCTGCTTGAATGCTGTGAATCAGACGGTTATCTCGGGCGCCATGGAAGCAGTCGCCAGAGTTGTTGCTCGCGCAAAGCGGAACAACTGGGCGGCAACGACTCTGCCGGCAGCGGACGCATTCCATTCTCCATTGATGAATGAGGCTGCAAATCGGTTTCGAGAGGATCTGTCCCGCTTCGAGATAAGACCTCCTCTGAAGAAAGTTATCTCGACCGTAACTGGCACAAAGATTGCAACCACCGCCGATTTGCACGAACTGCTTATTGAACAACTCACGAGCCCAGTGCAGTTCATGCAAGCTGTAACCGAGACAGAATCCGAAGTGGATATGTTTATCGAGGTTGGCCCTGGCACTGTGCTCACAAATCTCACGAAGTCCATGACTCAGGTGCCAGTTGTCTCGCTCGATATGGCAGGGTCTTCGATGAGCGGCTTGTTGAAAGCAGTGGGCGCGGCCTACGCACTTGGCTCGCCAATAAAGTGGAACCGGCTCTGGGAAGGTCGGTTTACGCGTTCATTCGATTTCAGACGCAAACCGAAATTCTTCGTCAACCCGTGTGAACTCGAGACGACTGTGACACCTCGTGCACCAGCGTTGTCGTCATCAATCAGCCCCAGCAAGCCTGAATCGGTTCGAAAGCCAGCAACACCGGCCCCAGCAAATGGGAATGGTGCTGACGCCTTGAGCGTCATTCGCAATCTGATAGCTCGGCAAACGGAACTCCCGCCGGAGACGATTGCCGACTCCTCAAGATTCTTGCGGGACCTTCACCTCAACTCGATTGTAGTAGGAGAGATCGTCGCCAATGCCGCTCGCGCACTTCACGTCACGCCACCGGCACAGGTCCTGGGTTTTGCGGATGCAACGATCGGCGAATTGTCAAAGAGACTCGAACAATTGAGAAAAACGGAAGCTGCTCGCCCGCTCTATGACGCCGTGCCCGCCGGAATCGAGGACTGGTGCCGAGCCTTTGTCATGAAGTGGCGTCCCGCTCCGCTCAGCTGGACGAAGCCAGACGACCGACGGTGCAGTGCATGGAGCATCCGGGGTCCTCATGATCATACCTGGCGGCAATTGTTGTCACGGACTCATTTCCCTGGTGAAGGTGTGATCGTGTTAATTGGCAATGGGCCTATCGAAGATCAGGTCGGTGAACTCCTCGCAGGGGCTCGTCATGCTGTCAGCACGCATTCTCAGCAGACGCATTTCGCCGTACTCGGTCCTGTCGCGATTGCGGGCGCTTTCGCCAGAACAATAAATCTTGAAAATCCAAATATCCTAACTCGCGTTGTCGAAGTTCCCACTGGACTTGATGTTGTGAACTGCTTACTGGCGGAACTCTACGAAACGCGCCCTCACGTCGAGGCCCGCTACGATTCAGATGGAATCCGTTACGAACCGGTGTTCGAGTTACTTAAGATGGGGGGCGAGGAGGGAATCCCCGTTCATCGCGGCGATACGGTGCTCGTAACCGGCGGGGCCAAAGGCATCGCCGCCGAGTGCTCTTATGCATTGGCGCAGAACTCAGGTGCAACGTTAGTTCTGCTTGGAAGATCCCCTGAAAGCGATGCCGAGGTTATCTCTCATCTTAGGCGGCTGAAAGCGATTGGCGCTGAGGCCATGTACATTCAAGCTGACGTAACCAGCGCTGATGAAGTGAAGGACGCTATCGATGCTGCCGAAAAGATTTACGGCCCGATTACCGGCATCGTTCACGGTGCAGGTAGGAACGAGCCGGCGCGGTTCACTGAACTCGACGATGCCCAGATTCAGGCTACTCTTGCTCCAAAGATCCGAGGATTCCATAATCTAGTTGAGAGCGTAGACACATCTCGCTTGCGTCTTCTCGTGAGCTTTGGTTCCGTGATTGGCCGCGTCGGACTCTGGGGCGAGGCCCATTACGCTCTGGCCAACGCGTTGCTGTCCGCCCTCACTGATGATTTCGCCCGTCTTCATCCGCATTGCCGCTGCTTGGCATTCGAGTCGTCTGCCTGGTCCGGAGTCGGTATGGCAGAAAGGCTGGGCAAACTGGCGGAACTTCGAGATGCAGGCATCTCTCCCATTAGTCCCGTAGAAGGAGTCTCCTGGTTTAGCAAACTCATAGCTCGGAATCTTGCGGCGAACACGGTTGTTCTTAGCGGGCGACTGGGAGCGAATCCACCAATTCCAACTGGCTCTTCGACTTTGCCGCTGCGCCGATTCATAGAACATCCACGAGTCTATTATCCGGAGATTGAATTAGTCTCGGATTGCGAACTCACGACAGTCTCCGACCCATATCTGCTCGATCATGTTTTCCTGGGTCAACCACTCTTGCCGGGAGTATTAGGAATCGAGGCGATGGTCCAGGTCGCGACGGCCCTTTATGGACAGGACAAGACTCCGATCATGGAAAACTTGTACTTCGAACATCCGATCGTGATTGACCCCGCTAATCGCGTGACCTTAAGGATTGCCGCACTCAGACGTGACGAGAAGACAATCGATGTCGTGATTCGCAGTTCACAGACCTCATTCCAGTTGGATCATTTCCGTTGCTCCTGTGTCTTCGGGAGTGAACCTCCCCGCGAAGATAGTCCCGATGTTCCCGTTGATTCTCCGCAGATACCTTTGGATCCGCAACGCGAACTTTACGGCAGTCTGCTATTTCAGGGTCCCCGTTTCCAGCGATTAAAATGCTATCGGCGGTTGAGTGCTCAGCTCTCGTGCGCTGAAATTAGCTCCGCACCAGCCACCTCGTGGTTCACTAGCTACCTGCCTGGCAAATTGATATTTGGCGATCCTGCTTCAAGGGATGCGGCAATACATTCCATACAGGCCTGCGTACCGGAGGAACTCCTGCTTCCACTGAGTGTGGATCGCATCGAATTCCGCCACTTGGACAGTACCGAAGAGATCGTAGCGCACGCATCGGAGCGTTGGCACGAAGGAAACACATATTGCTATGACATGGAAGTACGAGCTACGGACGGGACGCTTCGTGAACGCTGGCATGGTCTTCGCCTGCGGAAGGTTGACGACGCGAAGCCTGTGGAGTGGCCCGATCCATTAATGGGCATCCTCCTCGAACGGCGACTACGGAAAGTAGAAGCCGGTTCTCGTTTTGTCGCCGCCTTTGAACGCGATAAAGCCGCGGATCGGCACTCTAGAACACAGCGGGCGCTTGAGCGCGCCTTGAATGCACCGTGCCCAGTGCGCTGGCGGATCGACGGGAGACCTGAGGTGGATGGTCCATGGGTTATTTCGGCGGCCCACAACGACGGCCTCACATTGGCCGTTGCCGCCCCGGACGTGGTGGCTTGCGATCTCGAGTCCATTGCGCAAAGACCGGCAGAAACTTGGCGTAATATGCTCGGCCCTGACCGTTGGATGCTTGCCAGGCTTATTTCCAACCAGGCACAAGAAGATCTCGATACATCTGCAACTCGAGTATGGACCGCAATGGAGACCTTAGTGAAGGCCCAGGCAGCTCAGAGTGGCCCGTTGGTCCTGCTGTCCTGTTCCGTCGACAGAGACCGTGTCGTTTCGTTGTCCACTCCCGATTGTGTGATCGCAACATCTGTACTTCGCTTTCGGGATCATCCGGCTCCGCTTGCCGTGGCCGTTCTCACAAGGACCAAAGTATGCGCGAATATGAGTATCGGCACAGAGTCTGTCTTGAAGAGACAAATATCGTAGGGAACGTGTACTTTACGAACTACATTTCCTGGCAAGGTAGATGCCGGGAGATGTTTCTATACGACCACGTTCCTGAGCTGGCTTGTGAATTAGGCGGTGATTTCAACATGGCTACCATGCGTGTGTCGTGTTGCCATTACCAGGAACTGTCGGCCTTTGACGAAGTAGTAATTCGCATGAGCGCAAGATCTCTCACCCCGAGTCGATTGGCCATGGCATTCCGCTACTATCATGTTTTGCCAAATGGAAAGGAGGCGCTTGTAGCCGAAGGTGAGCAAGAAGTTGTGTGCATCAGGCGTCGAGGGAAAGAGGTCGAACCTGTCATGATTCCCGAAGTGCTGCGAAGCGCTGTTTCTCAGTTTATGGCGGCGGCTGTGGCCTAGACTAAGAAATTGGAATAATAACAGTGGTCGTATTTCAGCGCCGAATCAAAATACCAATTTCGCAAAAGTGCTCCTGCATTCGCATCCTCGTTACCTCTATCTCATATACGTTCCATGCGCCCCACTGCACTTTGAGTTACGGGCAGTTGTCATATTGTATTTTCAACCTTCAAAGACCTGGCACGAACGACTAGCACGATGAACGAGTTCCACCCCGCAAGCCCGCATGCTTAAAGCGCAATTTGGGAGAAGACGAAGGGCTGGCGGAGGATGGATAGTGTGCAAAGACTCAGACAAGTAACAGTCATAGTCGCGAGCAT
>Ga0209010_1000428_pt1 | contig 13550 bp, 11 predicted proteins | sample BlaSpr_A8_OM1_O3_FD_187985 | JGI IMG/M metagenome (GOLD analysis project Ga0209010, IMG submission 187985) | Forest soil microbial communities from Thunder Bay, Ontario, Canada - Black Spruce, Ontario site 2_A8_OM1_O3 (SPAdes) (version 2) | ecosystem: Environmental > Terrestrial > Soil > Boreal... | reverse complement strand
CCGTGGCTTCCGGGGCGGCGCGGCGGATGGCTGCGATCGTGCGCGCGAAATGCCGCGCCCCGCCGTCGGCGAGATCGTCGCGGTCGACCGAGGTGATGACGATGTGCGCCAGCCCGAGTTTTGCCGTTGCCTCGGCGACATGGTCGGGCTCGGCAGGATCGAGCGCGCCCGGCAACCCGGTCTTGACGTTGCAGAAGGCGCAGGCCCGCGTGCAGGTGTCGCCCATGATCATGAAGGTGGCGTGCTTTTTCTCCCAGCACTCGCCGATATTGGGGCAGCCGGCCTCCTCGCACACAGTGTGCAGGCCATTGGCGCGCACGATTCCCGCGGTCGCGACATAGCCGGGAGAGACCGGCGCCTTGACGCGGATCCAGTCCGGCTTGCGCAAGCTCGGCTGATCCGGCCGGTGCGCCTTTTCCGGATGGCGCGGCGCGCCCGGCTTGCCAAGCAGAGTATCGATGACAACGGCCATAACGGTTCCGGGCGCATGATGACGCGCATCAGATACTTACGAGCCCGATTGCTGCGCCGCAAGGCGCCGTTTTACCGGCGCGTCCTGCCCGGCTCGTGAACGAAATGTAAGGAAACAACGGCGATTTCGCCATTTCCTGATGTAACTTTCGCCACAAAAGAATCGTCCTATGGCTGGAAGTGGCACGTTTCGTCCCGGGAGGATTTGTCGTGACCGCGCGTGGCAAAGAAGCAGCGGCGCTTGCCTTGCACCGGTTCGGCTTCGGACCGGCGGTCGATTCGATTGCCGCCATTGCCGCCGACCCGCAAGGCGCCTTGCTCGCCGATCTGGAGCGGCCGCAGGCCGGCCTTCTTGCCGCCAACCTGCCGTCGAGCGGCGAACAGGCGCGCGAGGTCTTTGACTTTCGCGCCGAGCAATCAGCGAAGCAAAAGCTCGCACTCCGGGTACAAAAGCAAGCCGAAGCCGGGAATGCCGCGAGCCTGGTCGATTGCCGGAAACCCTCGGGCGAGCCATGCATGGCGCCGATTGCGGACGATGCCGCAAACCAACAGCCGTCGCCGATGGCGAAACCCGCTCAGCCGCCAGCGCCGCCGCTGCCGCAACAGCTTTTTCAGGACGAAGCCAAGGCGCGTTTTGACGCCGCGCTGGGCGCCGATATCGGCTTCGTCGAGCGGCTGGTCTGGTTCTGGTCGAACCATTTTTGCATCTCCGCGGATAAGATCGTGGAGATGGCCGGCCCGTTCGAGCGGGAAGCAATTCGGCCCCATACACTCGGCCGCTTCGCAGACTTGCTGCTAGCGGTCGAAAGCCATCCCGGCATGCTGTTCTATTTGGACAACGTCCAGTCCATGGGCGCCAATTCGACCGCCGGCATCAATCGCGACAAGGGACTGAATGAGAATCTCGCCCGCGAGATCCTTGAACTGCACACGCTTGGCGTCCGCAGCGGTTACACCCAGACCGATGTCACGAGTTTCGCCAACGTGATTACCGGCTGGACCTGGCTTCCTCCCGAGGAGCCGATCCACGGCGGTGAGTTCGTCTTCGTGCAACGGCTGCACGAGCCGGGTGCCAAGACCGTGCTGGGCAAGCTCTATCCCGACACCGGCGTTGGCCAGGGCCGCGCGGTGCTCGCCGATCTGGCGCGCCATCCGGCAACGGCGCAACACATCGCGCAAAAGCTGGCGCGGCATTTTGTTGCCGACGAGCCGCCGCCGTCGCTCGTCGCCAAGCTCGCCAAGACATTCAGCGATACCGACGGCAACCTGAAAGACGTAGCCAAGGCGCTGGTCACCGCCGACGAATCCTGGACGCCGCAGCGCACCAAGCTCAAATCACCCGCGGAATGGACGATCGGCATGCTGCGGCTGATGGCGGCGCCACAGAATATTCCCGTCGGCCGCATCCTGGGCATGCAAGCCACGCTTGGCGAGGCGCTGTGGCGGCCGCTGTCGCCGAACGGCTATCCCGACACCGAGGCGGCGTGGATCGATGGCGTGCCGCATCGCCTCGATATCGCAACCGGATTCGCAGGCCAGCTCGCGGCGAACAACGCCGATCCGCGTGCCGTTCTCGACAGCGCGCTCGGTCCGCTCGCTTCGGCCGAAACGCGCGACACCATCGCGCGCGCGGAAAGCCGGCCCCAAGCCTTGGCGCTCCTGGTCATGGCGCCGGAATTTTTGCGGAGATGAACATGCCCCATGCACCCTCGCGGCGCGACGTGATGTTGGCCTCGGGCACGCTGTTCGCCTGGGCTTCGATGCCGAAGCTGGCGCTGGCCGAGGGTCGCGATCCGCGCTTCCTCACCATCATTCTGCGCGGCGCGCTCGACGGCCTTGCCACCGTCGCGCCGGTCGGCGACGCGGACTGGATTGCGCTGCGCGGCGAAAATGCCTTGACGCTGCAGAGCAAGACGCCGGCGCTCAAGCTCGACGACTTCTTCGCACTCAATCCGGCGATGCCGAACTTGCATCGTATGTTTGCGGCCAAAGAGGCGATCATCGTCCACGCCTGCGCCACACCGTACCGCGAGCGCTCCCATTTCGACGGCCAGGATTTGCTGGAAAGCGGCCTGCCAAAACCTGGGGCGAGCGACAGCGGCTGGCTCAATCGCGCGCTCTCAGGCCTGACGCCGGGCGGAAGAGTCGATCCGAAGGGCGGCAAACTTTTCGCGGTCGGTCCGGTGACGCCGCTTGTAGTGCGCGGACCGGCGCCGGTGCTGTCGTGGTCGCCACAGCGGGTGATGCCGGCAAGCGCCGATACCGTGCAGCGGCTGCTCGAGCTCTATCGCTATTCCGACCAAAAACTCGCCGGCGTGCTGGACGACAATGCGCGTCTCACCGCGATCGAACATTTGGGCGACATGACGCAAAAGCCGGGCGGTTCCGGCCCGGCGCAAGTGCGCGCCTACTTCGCCGAAGCCGCCGGCACCGCCGCGAAATTTTTGGCACAGCCCGACGGGCCGCGGGTCGGCGCGCTGGCGCTCGACGGCTGGGACACGCACTCCAACGAAGGCATCGCGCAAGGGCGTTTGTCGCAGTTGCTGGCCGCGCTCGACGATGCGCTGGCGGCAATCGAGACCAATATGGGACCGGCCTGGCGCGACACCGTCGTCGTGCTGGCGACCGAATTCGGCCGCACCGCGCGCATCAACGGCACCGACGGCACCGACCACGGCTCCGCGACGGTGGCGCTTCTGGTCGGCGGTGCGCTGAAAGGCGGCCGCGTGATCGCCGATTGGCCGGGGCTGAAGACCGCCAATCTCTACGAAAACCGCGATCTCAAGCCGACCACCGATCTGCGTGCGGTGTTGAAGGGCGTGCTGAAAGATCACCTGCGCGCCGACGAGCGCGCGTTGGGGCAGAATGTATTTCCGGGCAGTGACAGCGCCAGGCCGATGGCGGGGTTGGTTGCGTAGTCGAGCGACAGGTTCACTCGGCCTTGATATGCGCAAACTTTACCACCTTGGCCCACTTGTCAGTTTCGTTGGCAATGAACTTGCCGAAGTCGGCAGGCGAACCCGGTAACACCATGCTTCCGAGTTCGACAAGCCGCGCCTTGAATTGAGGATCGGCCAGGCCGGCGTTGATTTCCTTGTTCAGCCTGTCGACAATCTCCGGCGGAGTATTTTTTGGCGCGCCGATCCCGTAATAAACCGCTGCATCGAAGCCCGGTAGAAACTCGCTCACGCTCGGTACGTCCGGCAACACGTCCGAACGCTTTGCAATCGTCACGCCCAGCGCCCGCAACTTGTCGGCCCTGATGTACGGCAGCGCCGCGGGCATGCTGGCGAACATGACCTGCACCTGGCCCCCGAGCAGACTTGTCAGCGCGGGCGCCGTGCCGCGAAAAGGGACGTGAGTCATATCGATGCCGGCCATCATCTTGAACATTTCGCCGGACATGTGCTGTGACGAACCGATGCCGGCCGAGGCAAAGTTGATCGTGCCCGGATTGGCCTTGGCATAGGCGATGAACTCGGGGACCGTCTTGGCCGGCACGGATGGATTGACCACCATGATGTTCGGTTCGTAGCTGATGCTGGCGACCGGAGCGATATCGCGAACGAAGTCAAAATCGAGCTTGTCGTAGAGCGACGTATTGACGACGTTTGCCGAGGAGCTCAGAAGCAGGGTGTAGCCGTCGGCGGCGGCTCGCACGACATATTCGGTTCCGAGATTGCCGCCGCCGCCGGGTCGGTTCTCGACGACGAATGATTGGCCGAGCCGCTCCGACAACCATTGCCCCATCAGACGGGCGATGATGTCGTTGCCGCCGCCCGCGGCGTAGAACACGATCAAACGCACGGGCCGCGACGGATAGGTGTCCGCCTTCGCGATGCGCGACACCGCGGGCATCGCAGCGGCACTCGTTGTCAGATGCAAAAATCGGCGACGGCAAATATTCATGGTGCCCCCAAGCAGGATTGCCTCGGCATTTGCGCGAGGCGAACGGCTACATTAGCGTACGCCAATGCGCAAGTTAGAGCGCATGCCGCGGGCGCATTGCGTCACTCCGCCGTCCCCTCTGACGTGTATCTTAAATATTCAACACCCGCCCATACGCATCCAGCACCGCTTCCTTCATCATTTCCGACAATGTCGGATGCGGGAACACCGTGTGCATCAGCTCTTCTTCGGTGGTCTCCAGATTCATCGCCACCACGTAGCCCTGAATGAGCTCGGTGACTTCGGCGCCGACCATGTGGGCGCCGAGGAGTTGGCCGGTTTTCTTGTCGAAGATCACCTTGACCAGGCCCTGGTCCTCGCCGAGCGCGATCGCCTTGCCGTTGCCGACGAAGGGAAAGCGCCCGACGCGGATCTCGATCTTCTGCTCCTTGGCCGCCTGCTCTGTGAGCCCAACCGACGCGATCTGCGGCGTGCAATAGGTGCAGCCGGGAATGAGCCGCTTGTTGATCGGATGCGGATTGAGCCCCTTGATCGCTTCGACGCAGATGACGCCTTCGTGCTCGGCCTTGTGCGCGAGCAGCGGCGGCCCGGCGACGTCGCCGATGGCGTAGATGCCCGGCACGCTGGTCTTGCCGACGCCGTCGACGACGATGGCCGCGCGCTCGGTTTTCACGCCGAGTTTTTCCAGGCCGAGATTCTCGATATTGCCGACGACGCCGACCGCGGCGATGACCCTATCGACGGTGAGCGTCTGGGTGCCGCCCTTACCGTCATCGATGGTCGCGGTGACGCTGTCGGGTTTCTTATCGAGCTTGGTCACCTTGGCGCCGGTGAGGATTTTGATGCCCTGCTTCTCGAAACTTTTGCGCGCGAAGGCGGCGATCTCGGCGTCCTCGACGGGGAGGATTTGCGGCAGCACTTCGACCACGGTCACTTCGGCGCCCAGTGTGCGGTAGAACGAGGCGAACTCGATGCCGATGGCGCCGGAGCCGACGACCAGCAGCGATTTCGGCATGCGCTCGGGCACCATGGCCTCGAAATAGGTCCAGATCAGTTTCTTGTCCGGCTCAAGGCCCGGCAGCACGCGCGGCCGCGCGCCGGTGGCGATGATGATGTGCTTGGCCTGATAGGCACCGGGAGCGAGCGCACCTTTCGGCGCTTCGCTCGCGCCGGCTTTCACGGTAATTTTTCCAGGGGCATCGATGATCGCTTCGCCCCAGATCACCGAGACCTTGTTCTTTTTCATCAGGAAGCCAACGCCGTCGTTAAGGCGTTTCGACACCGCGCGCGAGCGCTTCACCACCGCGGCCGGATCGTAAGTCACCTCGCCCGCCGACAGCCCATAATCCTTGGCGTGCTGCAAGTAGTGAAAGATTTCCGCCGAGCGTAAGAGCGCCTTGGTCGGGATGCAGCCCCAGTTCAGGCAGATGCCGCCCAAATAGTCGCGCTCGACGATTGCCGTCTTGAATCCGAGTTGTGCCGCGCGGATGGCGCAGACATAGCCGCCCGGCCCCGAGCCGATGATGATGACGTCGAAATTGGTCTCTGCCATGCAAAACCTCGTGCGCTCCCGGCCCTATATGTAGCCATCGCAGCCGCGCTTGTCGCGGGGCCTTGCCTAGTCGGGGATCGGATGGAAAGCGCCGTCCGGGCCGAGGCGTTCGAGGATGCCGGAGCGGATGTCGAAGAAGCAGCCGTGCAGGGTGATATGCCCGGCTTCCACCGCATCCTTGATCCACGGAAACGTCATCAGGTTGTCGAGCGACAGGCGGACCGACTCGTGCTCGCAAATGTCCTGGCGCGCCTCCGGCGGCGCCTGCATGGCGCGTTGCCGCGCCGGCTCGGCGATGCGCACCCATTGGCCGACGAAGTCCGACGCCTCAACCGGGGCGCCGTCGAGCAGCGCTTTGATGCCGCCGCACATGGCGTGGCCGAGCACGACGATCTCGCGGACGGCAAGCGACCGCACCGCGAACTCGATGGCCGAGCTGACCCCGTGCGGCTGGTCGTCGGGACCGTAAGGCGGCGCCAGATTGGCGACGTTGCGGACCACGAACAGCTCGCCCGGCCGGGCGTTGAACACCATTTGCGGGTCGGTGCGACTGTCCGAACAGGCGATGATCAGCGCGCGGGGCCGCTGCCCGAGGCGGCTCAGCGCTTCGAAGCGTTTGCGCTCGGCCTGCCAGGTGCCGGCACGGAAGCGGCGATAGCCTTCGATCAGGTCGTCCATGGACCGCCAGATATTTTTCGCGTGCTTCATTCCCACGCGATATAACGATAAGCAAGAAGGATGCCTCCCCTCATGGCTGAGCTTGTCGTTTACAGCACTATCGGCGTGCGTAGCGCCGCGGAACCGCTATTCACGGAATTCGACAAGGCTAGCCACAAGCTCGCCGTCACCTGGGGCACGGCACCGATGCTGGTCAAGCGCATCGAGGGTGGCGACACCGCGGATCTGGTGGTGCTGAGCCGAGCCAGCATCGACACTCTGCAAAAGCAAGGCAAGATCGCGCCGGGCAGCGATGTTGCGCTGGCAAGCTCGGGCGTCGGCATCGCCGTCAAAGCCGGCGCGCCGAAGCCTGACATTTCCACGCCCGAGGCGCTCAGGCGCGCTCTGCTCGCCGCCAAATCGATCGCCTACAGCGAGCCGTCCGCCGGCGGCGCCAGCGGCGTTTATTTCGCCAAATTGCTCGAACGGATGGGCATCGCGGAACAGATGAAGCCGAAGACCAAATATCCACCGCCGGGCGGCTTTTCCGCGAACCTGCTGATGACCGGCGAGGCCGAGCTCGCGGTGCAGCAGAAGCCGGAATTGCTTCATGTCGCCGGTGCCGAAGTGATCGGTCTGTTGCCCGGCGATTTGAACGTGGTGACGGAGTTCGCCGTCGCGGTCATGGTCGGCTGCAAAAACGGCGAAGCAGGAAAAGCTTTGATGAAAATGCTGCAATCGCCGGAAGCCAGCGCAATTTTTCGGTCGAAGGGCCTCGATACGCCCTAAGAGTCACACCAGCATCATCACCGGGTTCTCGATCAGGGCCTTGAACGCGCCGATCAGCACCGCGCCGAGCGCGCCGTCCACCGCGCGATGATCGCACGACATGGTCACGCTCATGATGTGGGCGGCTTCGATCTTGCCGTTGCGTACCACAGCGCGTTCCTCGCCGGTGCCGACGGCGAGGATGGTCGACTGCGGCGGATTGATCACCGCGGTGAAATCCTTGATGCCGTACATGCCGAGGTTCGATACCGAGGTGGTGCCGCCTTGATATTCCTGAGGCTTGAGCTTGCGCGCTCGCGCCCGTGCCGCCAATTCTTTCATCTCGTTGGAAATGGCGGAGAGCGATTTGGTCTCGGCATTGCGGATGATCGGCGTAATCAGGCCGTTCGGCATGGCGACCGCAACGCCGACGTCTGAATGCCTATGCTTGAGCATGCCGGCATCGGTCCAGCTCACATTGGCATCCGGCACACGTTGCAAAGCCAGCGCCAGCGCCTTGATGACAAAATCGTTGACCGAAAGCTTGTAAGCCGGCTTGCCGTCCTTGTCCTTGGGCGCCGCGGCGTTGATCTCCTCGCGCGCGTCGAGCAGCTTGCCGATGTCGCAGTCGATGTTCAGGTAGAAATGCGGAATGGTCTGCACCGAGGCCGTAAGACGTTGCGCGATGGTGCGGCGCATGCCGTCGTGCGGCACGAAATCGTAAGAGCCGTCGTCGTAGAGCGCGCGGATCTGCTGGTCCGACATCGATGGCGCGATGAGCGGTGCGCTGGCGGGAGCCGCCGCTGGCGCGCGTAATCCTTGGCCCGATTTCGCCGCCTCGACGTCGCGGGCGATGACGCGGCCGTGCGGGCCGGTACCCTGAATGCGGCCGAGATCGATGTTCGCGTCTTTCGCCAGGCGTCGCGCCAAAGGCGAAGAAAAGATTCTGTTGGTGCCGCTGACGCCGGCGCCATGACCGTTGGTCCGAACCCCCTCACCCCCACCCTCTCCCCTCTGGGGAGACGGAGCGCGCGGTGCTTGCGGCGGCGGTGGAGATTTCGCCTCTTTGGCAGCTGGAGGAGATGTCGAAGGCGCGGCGGCTTGCTGTGCGGCTCCTTCTCCCCGAGGGGGAGAAGGTGGGGTTGAGGGGGCTCCGGCGCCGGGTGTTTTCGCGGGCGCGCTCGCTGCTGCAGCCGCTGCTGCTTTAGGGTCCTCACCCTCCTGCGCCATCACGGCGATGAGCTGATTGACCGCGACGTCGTTAGTACCTTCCGGCACCACGATCTTGGCCATGACGCCGTCATCGACGGCTTCGTATTCCATGGTCGCCTTGTCGGTCTCGATCTCGGCGATCACATCGCCGGTCTTGACCGCGTCGCCTTCTTTCTTGAGCCACTTGGAGAGATTGCCCTTCTCCATGGTGGGCGACAGCGCCGGCATGAGGATGTTGATGGGCATGGTGCGACGGTTTCACCAATAATTTGTCAGCGGTAGCAGACGGCTTTCGCCGCCGCGACCACTTCGGCGACGGAGGGCAGCGCGAGTTTTTCCAGGTTGGCGGCGTAGGGCATCGGCACGTCCTTGCCGGTGACGCGCGCGACCGGCGCATCGAGATAATCGAACGCCTGCTCCATGACGCGGGCGGCGATCTCGGCGCCGACGCCGGATTGCTTCCAGCCTTCCTCGACGGTGACGAGGCGGCCGGTCTTTTTCACCGACTCGATGATGGTTTCGGAGTCCATGGGCTTGAGCGTACGCAGATCGATCACTTCGGCGCTGATGTTCTCTTTCGCCAACTCGTCGGCGGCCTTGAGCGCATAAGTCATGCCCATGGACCAGGCGACGATGGTGACGTCGCTGCCGCTTCGCACCACGCGGGCGCGGCCGATCGGCAGCACGTAATCGTCGAGTTTCGGCACCGGCGAGGAATGGCCGTAGAGGATTTCGTTTTCCAGAAACATCACCGGATTGGGATCGCGGATCGCGGCCTTGAGCAGCCCTTTGGCGTCGGCTGCAGTCGACGGCGCGATCACCTTCAAGCCGGGAACGTGGGAGTACCAGGCCGAATAATCCTGGCTGTGCTGGGCGGCGACGCGGGACGCCGGCCCGTTCGGGCCGCGAAACACGATCGAGACCCGCACCTGCCCGCCCGACATATAGGGCGTCTTCGCCGCCGAATTGATCAGCTGATCCATCGCCTGCATGGCGAAGTTGAAGGTCATGAACTCGACGACCGGCTTTAGTCCGGCGAGCGCCGCGCCGACGCCGAGACCGGCAAAGCCGTGCTCGGTGATCGGGGTGTCGATGACGCGCCGGGCGCCGAACTCGTCGAGCAACCCTTGGGTGACTTTATAGGCGCCCTGATATTCGGCGACTTCCTCGCCCATAACGAAGACGTCGGGATCGCGGCGCATTTCTTCCGTCATGGCGTCGCGCAATGCTTCGCGCATAGTCATGGTGACCATCTCGGTGCCTGCCGGCACTTCCGGTTCGGGCGCCGCGGGCTCAGGCGTGGACTTTTTCGCTTCTTTCAACTCGTTCAGCGGCACTTGGCCGAGCGCCGCGTCGCCCGCGTCCGCGGACGCCGGAGTCTTCGCCGGCTGCGGCGCCGGCGCCGGCGGTTTGGGCGCCGCGCCTTTGCCGTCCTTGAGCGCGGCCGCGTCCTCGCCGTCGGCAAGGATCATGGCGATCGGCGTATTGACCGCGACATCGTTGGTGCCTTCCGGCACCAGAATTTTGCCGAGCGTGCCCTCGTCGACCGCTTCCACCTCCATGGTGGCTTTGTCGGTCTCGATCTCGGCGATCACATCGCCGGATTTGACCGTGTCGCCCTCTTTCTTGAGCCACTTGGAGAGGTTGCCCTTCTCCATGGTGGGCGACAGCGCGGGCATGAGGACTTCAGTGGGCATGGCTTGCTTCAACGAGTATGGCTTGCTCAAGGGGCGGAGCGCGCGAAAAACGCGCTCAACGATACATGTCGGTGTAAAGCTCGGACGGATCGGGCTCGGCGTCCTGGGTGGCGAACTCGGACGCTTCGTTGACGGTTGCGCGCACCGATGCGTCGAGCTTCTTCAGCTCATCTTCGCTGGCCCACTTCTTGTCGAGCAAGCGCTTGCGCACCTGCTCGATCGGGTCGTGCTCGGTGCGCACTTTGTCGACCTCCTCCTTGGTCCGGTATTTGGCCGGATCCGACATGGAGTGGCCGCGGTAGCGGTAGGTCATCATCTCCAAAATAGTGGGGCCCTTGCCGGCGCGGCACCAGGCGATGGCGGCTTCGCCGGCCGCCTTGACCGCACGCACGTCCATGCCGTCGACCTGGGTGCCGGGAATGTTGAACGACAGGCCGCGCTTGGAGAAGTCGGTCTGCGCCGCCGAGCGCAAGACCGAGGTGCCCATGGCATAGCGGTTGTTCTCGATGACGTAGACGATAGGGAGCTTCCACAGCTCCGCCATGTTGAAACTTTCGTAGACCTGGCCCTGGTTGGCGGCGCCGTCGCCGAAATAGGTCAGCGAGACGCTGTCGTTACCGCGATATTTGTTGGCGAAGGCTAAGCCCGTGCCGAGCGGCACCTGGGCGCCGACGATGCCGTGCCCGCCATAAAAATTCTTGTCGCGGGAGAACATGTGCATCGAGCCGCCTTTGCCCTTGGAATAGCCGCCGCGGCGTCCGGTCAGTTCCGCCATCACGCCCTTGGGATCCATGCCGCAAGCCAGCATGTGACCGTGATCGCGATAGCCGGTGATCATCTGATCGCCGTCTTTCTTGGCCAGTTCCATGCCGACGACGACGGCTTCCTGGCCGATATAGAGGTGGCAGAAGCCGCCGATCAGGCCCATGCCGTACATCTGGCCGGCCTTTTCCTCGAAACGGCGGATCAGCAGCATTTGGCGGAGCGCCGCAAACTCCTGCTCCTTGCTGAATTCCGGGACCTGGCTGTCATGCATGCCCCAATCGATGGCGGGGCGGAGCTCGTGAGCGCCTTCTTCGGCTGGCTTGGTTTTGGCGACGGCCATTCTTGTCCTCGAGACACGGGGCTTGCATCCCATAGCCGAAATCGCCCGATTGCGGAAGCGGCCGACCATACGAATGGGATGGGCTAGTCCGGCCAAAGCATTGCCGGAAAAAATTATTTTGGGGATAGCGGCGCTAAGTTCAAGGCCTGGGGGCGTCGGCCGCCTTGGGAGCCCAGGAGAACATCAAAGTCAGCTCGTTGGGCGCGACATAATCGAGCAGCGCACGCGCCTGCTCGTCGAGCATGTCGGGGTCGAGCCGGTCGGACCGCAGCAGCGCCACGCGGCGCTCCCACTGGGCGCGTTCGAGCTTGAGGCGGTCGAGATCGGTCGACAGTGCCGCAATCTGCTGGTCGAGGTCTTCCTTGGCCTTGAGACCATGATTGCCACTATAGGCGTTGACGCCGAAATAGCCGATCAGCAGCGCGGCCATGACATAGAGGCCGAGCGTGGTCAGGATCGAACGCAGGCGTTTACGCGTGACCATCCGCACACCATGTCAGCGTGCGGTTTAAGGGGGCTTAACAAGAGTGTTTCCCGGGCGCAGCGCAGCACGAAGTGGTGCGCTGCAGACCCGGGATCGTCACAAACTCAGAGCCCGGAGCGATCCCGGATCAGCGGTGCACCGCTGCGCGCTGCACCGCATCCGGGAAACAGGAGTATTTACCGCAGCCGGTTGCGGATTTCGCTGCCGAGGAAATTGCCCAGGCGCTTGGCGCGGTTGCGCACGATGCGCAGCACCCCGGCATCGACGAAATAGGTCAAAAGAATGCTGTCGCGGCTCTTGACCTCGGGGCCGACCGGATCGGCCGAATGCCAGGTGTCGGTGCCGACCGCGAAGGCATAGCCGGTGTTCGGCGCAAAGGTCATCTGTTTCGCCTTCGGCCCGCAGCCGCCGTCGGCGTGCTTATCGTGAAAGATGGTGCCGATATGGGAGATCGAGCTGTCGCGCGGCAAATAGAGCTGCACGGTGATGCCCTTCCAGCGCGTATCGGTATGCGGCGTGATTAGGTAGCCGGGAATGTCGCGGGTCAGCACCGGGATCGGATACATGCCGGTCTTGGCATAGCCCGGGCCGAAGCGGCGCTCGAGCGCCGGCTTAAGCCGCCGGATGAAGGCATCGCGCACCGGCGCCGAGCACAGCGCGCGGCCGACAATGTCCCACACTGCGCGCTTTTGCGGCGGCAGGTGGCGGATATATTCCGGAAACACGTCGATCTTCACCCGCGTATGGGTGCCGTCGGTGAGATCGTGGCCCTTGCTGCGGCCGTGCATCGGCCGGTAATCGGTGGCGTCCGGCATGTTGGCGAGCATCGTCGCGTAAACGTCGTCGGGAAACACCCGGTCGAGCACCAGGTGATAGAACGGCTTGTCGAAAGCCTGAGACGCGTCCACTGAGGTGACGATGAAATCGCGCAGCCGCTCGGCGGCCAGCCGGCGATTGCCCGCGTTCAATTCGACCGATTGATCCATCGCCCAAAAACCCATTCCGCGGGCGTCCCCGGCCCGGCGGTTCGCACCAGCGGTATAGCGCCGATCGGCCGGGCCGGACAAGCGAGCGAGGAGCGCGCTAGCGCCGGATTTTGAGCGCCGCGCGGCCGGCGTAGGCGGCCTGGGCGCCGAGTTCTTCTTCGATGCGCAGGAGCTGATTGTACTTGGCCGTCCGGTCCGCGCGGGCGAGCGAGCCGGTCTTGATTTGCCCGCAATTGGTGGCGACCGCGAGATCGGCGATGGTGGAATCCTCGGTCTCGCCGGAACGATGCGACATCACCGCGGTGTAGCCGGCCTTGTGCGCCATTTCGACCGCTGCCAAAGTTTCGCTCAAGGTGCCGATCTGGTTGACCTTGATCAGGATCGAATTGCCGATGCCATTCTTGATGCCGTCCGCCAGGCGGGCGACATTGGTGACGAAAATATCGTCGCCGACCAGCTGGCAGCGATCGCCGATCTTTTGCGTCAGCTTCTTCCAGCCGTCGTAATCGTCCTCTGCCATGCCATCTTCGATCGACACGATCGGGTAGCGCTTGGTGAGCGCGGCGAGATACTCGACCTGCTGGTCGATCGAGCGCGTCTTGCCCTCGCCTTCGTAAGCGTAAGCGCCGTCCTTGAAGAACTCGCTCGCCGCCGGATCGAGCGCGATCGCCACGTCGTCGCCGACGCGGTAGCCGGCCTTCTCGATGGC
>Ga0209010_1000427_pt1 | contig 13553 bp, 16 predicted proteins | sample BlaSpr_A8_OM1_O3_FD_187985 | JGI IMG/M metagenome (GOLD analysis project Ga0209010, IMG submission 187985) | Forest soil microbial communities from Thunder Bay, Ontario, Canada - Black Spruce, Ontario site 2_A8_OM1_O3 (SPAdes) (version 2) | ecosystem: Environmental > Terrestrial > Soil > Boreal... | reverse complement strand
TCAGGTCGGTATAACCGTCGTGCAGGGCGTGGGTCACCGCGGCGATCGAGGCGGCCCGCCGCTGGTCCGGCGAGAACTGCCTTGTCAGCGCCGTAAAATTCTCCCAGTGAAAAGCGCGCATTGGAGCCTGCAAGATTGCTGTTGCAAGTCCCTAGGCGCCGGCCGCGGAGGCGTCAATCGCGGACCGGCCGTCGATTGACCGGCGCAATGGCCGAGTGCAGTCTTGCGGCTTGGGAATCGCGAATTCATTTCAAGAGGAAAAATCATGTTCGGCCTCGGCGACCTTTTCCAGTGGGAGCGGTTCGTGACGCCCACCGTGATCAAGGTGTTTTACTGGCTCGCGGTCGTCATTTCCGTGCTGCTGGGGATCGCCGGCGCGGTCTCGTCCCTGCAAACCATGGCCTTCAATCCGTTCATCGGGCTCATTCTTTTGATCACTAGCCTGCTCGGTGCCTTCGTCGGCATCATCCTCTCCCGCATCGCCGCCGAATTCGTGCTCATCGTGTTTCGCATCAACGAGCATCTCGGCGCCATCAGGAATCAGGGAACAGGAATCAGGAATCAGTAGCCAGATTCCGGATCTGACGCCTGATCCCTGATACCTAATTACTGAACCGGAAGTGCATGACGTCGCCGTCGAGCACGACGTAATCCTTGCCTTCAAGCCGCATCTTACCGGCGTCGCGCGCGCCGGTCTCGCCGCCGCAAGCGACGTAGTCGTCATAGGCAATGGTCTCGGCGCGGATGAAGCCGTGCTCGAAGTCGCTGTGAATGACACCCGCGGCCTGCGGCGCCTTGGTGCCGCGCGTCACCGTCCAGGCGCGCGCCTCTTTCGGCCCGGCGGTGAAGAACGTCACCAGATCGAGCAGCGCGTAGCCGGCGCGAATGAGACGGTCGAGGCCGGCCTCGCTGAGGCCGACGGCGCCAAGATATTCGGTGCGCTCGTCGCGCGACAGCACCGCGATCTCGGACTCGATCTTGGCGGAGATGACGATCGCGGCGGCGCCTTCCAGCTTTGCCCGTTCCTCGACCTTGCGTGCATAGGCATTGCCGTTTGCCGCCGACGCTTCCTCGACATTGCAGACGTAGAGCACCGGCAGCGACGTCAGTAGCCCGAGCATGTGGAAGGCTTTTTCCTCTTCGGGCTTGCGCTCGGTGAACCGCGCCGGCTTGCCATCGCGCAACAGCGCGAGAGCGCGGTTGATGAGATCGAGTGCCTCCTTCGATTCCTTGTCGCCGCCTTTGGCTTTCTTGGACAGCCCGTCGACCCGCCGTTCCAGACTGTCGAGGTCGGCCAGCATCAACTCGGTCTCCACCGTTTCGATATCGGCAACCGGATCGATGCGGCCCTCGACATGAGTGACGTCGGTATCCTCGAAACAGCGCACCACATGGACGATAGCGTCGACCTCGCGGATATTGCCCAGGAACTGGTTGCCGAGCCCCTCGCCTTTCGAGGCGCCGCGCACCAAGCCGGCGATGTCGACGAAGGCGAGCCGCGTCGGCACGATGATCGCCGACTTGGCCAGCGCCGCCAGCGTATCGAGCCGCTTATCCGGCACCGCGACCTCGCCGACATTCGGCTCGATGGTGCAGAACGGATAATTCGCCGCCTGAGCGGCTGCGGTTTCCGTCAACGCATTGAAGAGCGTCGACTTGCCGACGTTGGGCAGGCCGACGATGCCGCATTTGAAGCCCATGAATGATCTTCACCTGTTGGACGGCGATTCACGCTTCGTCGCGCTTGCCATCTTGATTCGTCTCATCGCCAAAACCCTTCGCGACCATGGCGAGATGAACCTTGTTCTGAAAACTCGCGTCCTCGCCGCGCGCCAGCAGCTCGGCGTTGTCGGCGAGGATGGCGGTCAGTGCCTCGACCCAGCCGCGCTCGCTCTTGGCGAAATCGCTCAACACATAGTGCTGGACCATGTCTTTGTCGCCGGGATGACCGACGCCGATGCGCACCCGCCGATAGTCGTTGCCGATGTGCTCGGAGATCGAGCGCAACCCGTTGTGGCCGGCAATGCCGCCGCCGATTTTGACCCTGACCTTGGCCGGCCGCAGGTCGATCTCGTCATGGAACACCGTGATCTGATCGAGCGGAAGCTTGTAGAAGTGCGCCGCCTCGGCGACGGCGCGACCTGATTCATTCATGAATGTACCGGGCAACAGCAACAGCGCGCGCTCGCCGCCGATCGGCCCCTCGCAGGCAACGCCCTGGAAACGCCGGCGCCACGGCCCGATGCCGTGGCGCTTGGCGATTTCCGTAACCGCCATGAAGCCGATGTTATGGCGGTTGCCGGCGTATTTCGCTCCCGGATTTCCGAGTCCGACCAGGAGCAGCATCGGCGTGGTCCCGCGTCGCGCGACCTCACTTCTTCTCGGGTGCGGCGGCAGCCGGTGCCGCGCCGGGGGCAGCACCCGGTGCCGCGCCAGGGGCAGCGCCAGGAGCCGCGCCTTCGGCCGGCGTACCGGCCGCTGCGGCGGCGGCAGCCGCGGCCGCTGCGGCGGCGGCAGCTTCGGCCTGGGCCTTCATTTCTTCCGCATAGCCCGACGGCGGCACCACCGTGACCAAGGTAATATCGCGGCCGGCAACGACGCGCACGCCTTCCGGCAAAGTGATGTCGCTCAGGTGCTTGGAATAGTTGATCTCGAGCTCGCTGACGTCGACATCGATGCCGGTCGGAATGGCGTCGGCGCGGCAGCGCACCTCGATGGTGTGGGTGACGATGCTGACCGTGCCGCCGCGTTTCACGCCCGGCGACTGCTCGGCGTTCCTGACATGGATCGGAATGTTGACGCGGATGGTGGCGCCCTCGCCGAGCCGCATGAAGTCCACATGCAGCGGCAGGTCGCGCACGGCATCGAGTTGGAAGTCGCGGGGAATGACGCGGTGCTTCACGCCGTCGATCTCGACGTCATGAATGGTCGTCAAAAAATGCCCGGCATAGATGCGGTGGTGCAAATCGGCATAGTCGAGCGAGATCGGCAGCGGCGGCTTGCCGTCGCCATAGATGATTCCGGGAACGCGGCCGGCACGACGTTCTGCCCGGGCGGCCCCCTTGCCTGCCCGCGAACGCGCCGTCGCCTTGATCAGATTGACGGTCGCCATGATGATATCCTCGTCTAAAGCTCTGTCTTATAAGTGGAATTCCGCGGCGAGCCTCCAGGGGTGCTGTAGCGGCCGCGGACGCCGCGCTTATAGCGGCGCAGGCTTTGAAAAACAAGGAATGATGGCGCGAAGAAACCTAAGGGCCGGAACGCGCCCAGATTAGCCTACAGTCGAACTGCCGCCCGTCGCCTGAGCCGAAGACGTATCGCCCGAAGTGCCGGTCTTGCGGAGGGCAGCCTCCAAAGCGGCCACCCGAGCCTTAAGCGCCTCGTTTTCCTCGCGCGCCAGGCGGGCCATGTCCTTGACCGCCTCGAAGTCCTCACGCTTGACCACGTCAAGATCGCGCAGGATGCGCTCTGCCTGGTTGCGGAACACCGTCTCGACCTCGCGCCGCATGCCTTGTGCGGCGCCGGCGGCATCGTTCATCAACCGTGCGACCTCATCGAAGAACCGGTTTGTGGTCTGGACCATGGCTGCCTCCGAACTCCGGGAGTCCCGCTTGATATGCCCGCACACAATGGCGATGGTGCGGCGCACTCGCAAGGGGCGCGTCGCAATGAGTCGCGCCAGCTAGCCGTTCACGAAAGCCATCTGATGCTCGTGGTTCTGCCCATCCTGCCGTTCCCCGCAATCAATCCGATCTTGATCTCGATCGGGCCGCTGGCGGTGCGCTGGTATGCGCTGGCCTATATCGTCGGCATCATCGCCGGCTGGTTTTATGCGCGCGCCATCATCGCCTCGGAGCGGCTATGGGGCGGCCCGGCGCCGCTGACGGTGATCGACTTCGACGATTTCGTCATCTGGATCACGGTCGGCATCATCCTCGGTGGCCGCACCGGCTACGTACTGTTCTACAATCTTCCGTATTTCATCGAGCATCCCTGGCTGATCTTCGCGTTGTGGAACGGCGGCATGTCGTTTCACGGCGGCGTTATCGGCTGCATCGTCGCCATCGTCGTGTTCGCGCGCCGCCACCGCATCCCGATGCTGTCGCTCAGCGACGTCACCGCCGCGGTCTGTCCGATCGGACTCTTCCTCGGCCGCATCGCCAATTTCATCAACGGCGAATTGTGGGGCCGGCCGAGCGACGTGCCGTGGGCGATGATCTTTCCCAACGGCGGCCCGATCCCGCGCCATCCGAGCCAGCTTTATGAAGCGACGCTGGAAGGCGTCGTTCTCTTCGTCGTGCTCGGCCTCATGGTGCGGTGCGGCGCGCTGAAGCGTCCCGGCGTCGTCACCGGAAGTTTTGCGCTCGGCTACGGCGTGGCGCGCGTCACTTGCGAATTGTTCCGCGAGCCCGACGTTCAGCTTGGCTTCCTCTGGGGCGGGCTGACCATGGGCATGCTGCTGTGCATCCCGCTGATGCTCGGCGGCATCGCCATCCTCACTTACGCGTTGAGCTACGAACCGAAACCGAAAGATGGCTGAGCCGACGGCGCTGGAGAGTGAAATCCGCCGGCGCATCGCCGTTGCCGGGCCGATGCCCGTTGCCGATTATATGCGGCTGTGCCTGACCCATCCCCAGCACGGCTACTACATCAACCGCGATCCGCTGGGCAGCGACGGCGATTTCATCACCGCGCCGGAAATCAGCCAGATGTTCGGCGAGTTGATTGGGCTGTGGCTGGCCGCGGTCTGGCGGCAGATGGGCGCGCCGGAAAACGTGCGCCTGATCGAGCTTGGGCCAGGCCGCGGGACATTGATCCTCGACGCGCTGCGCGTGGCGCGCGTGATGAAAGGCTTCCGCGAGGCGATCGTGCTGCATCTGGTCGAGATCAGCCCGGCACTGCAAAAGCTGCAGCAGCAGCGACTCGAAGGCCTCGACGTGCCGGTGCTTTGGCACGCGACGCTCGACGATGTCCCCGCCGGGCCGAGTCTCATCATCGCCAACGAGTTCATCGATGCGCTGCCGGTGCATCAAGCGGTCAAGCAAGCCGACGGCTGGCATGAGCGCGTCGTCGATGTCGGCGCCGACGGTAATCTCTGCTTCGGCCTGGCCCGCGAGACGCTATTCCACTTCGAGACCAGCCTGCCGCGCGGCTTGCGGTCATCGCCCGAAGGCTCGATCTTCGAATGGCGCCCCGACCGGATCGCGCTCGAGCTTGGCCGGCGCGTGCGAACCGACGGCGCGGCACTGATCCTGGACTACGGTCACGTCAAATACGGGCTCGGCGATACGTTGCAGGCGGTCGCCGGCCACGCCTACACCGATCCGTTGCGCGCGCCGGGCGAGGCCGACCTCACCGCCCACGTCGATTTCGAGGCGCTGGCGCAAAGCGCGGAAAGCATCGGCGGCCGCATTCACGGTCCCATTCCGCAGCGCGATCTTCTGCTCCGGCTCGGCATCGACCAACGCGCCGCCGCGCTCAAGGCCAACGCCTCGCGCGACAAGGCGCTGGAGATCGAGCTGGCGCGCTCGCGCCTGACCGAGAGTGGCGCACAGGGCATGGGCGAGTTATTCAAGGCGCTCGCCATCGCCGACCCAAAACTGGGGATCCTGCCCGGATTTGAGACGCTGCCATGATGATCGAGGCTCGCACGCTCGCGCTCGACGGCATTCGCCACGGCTTCTTCACGCGTCGGGGCGGCGTTTCCGGCGGCCTTTATGCGAGCCTCAATGGCGGCGTCGGATCGAACGACGACCGCTCCCATGTCGCGGAAAACCGCGCCCGCATGGCGGCTGCGGTCGGGGTCGAGCCAAGCCGCTTTTTGACCTGCAATCAGATTCATTCGCCGCAGGTGGTGGTCGCGGAAACGCCGTGGCTGCCCGAGGCGCGGCCCCGCGCCGACGCCATCGTCACCCGCATGCGGGCGCTCGCCATCGGCATAAGCACCGCGGATTGCGGGCCGGTCCTCCTCGCCGAGCCAAAGGCCCGCGTCATCGGCGCCGCCCATGCCGGCTGGCGCGGCGCGCTCTCAGGCGTCGTCGAGGCCGCGGTCGCCGCCATGGAGCGGCTCGGCGCCGAGCGCGGCCAGATCCGCGCCGTAATCGGACCGATGATCCGGCAAGTCAATTACGAAGTCGGCCCCGATCTCATCACCCGCTTTGACGCCGAAGACCCCGCCAGCCACCGCTTCTTCGCGCCGGCTGCACGCGACGGCCATGCCATGTTTGACCTTGCCGGCTATATCGGCACGCGGCTGACCCGGGCGGGCGTCCGCCACGTCGAGGATGTCGGACTTTGCACCTATGCCGACGCTGAGCGGTTCTTCAGCTTTCGCCGCACCACCCACCGTGCCGAAGCCGATTACGGCCGCCATGTGAATGCGATCGCGCTATCGGGCTAAAGCGGTGCCGGGCCGCCCTGCCAAACCTGTTGCGCTCAAGGCAAAAAAACCTGCGGGGACAAGGCCCTGATTCATGTTGCCAGCCCGGCAGGCGGCTTGTATCAGGTCGGCGAAAGTCGCTGCCGGGCGCGCAGGAGAAGAGGGAATGGCGGGCAACAACGGGGCTATCAGGCTCGTCGCCGGCAATTCCAATCCAGCGCTTGCCGAAGCCATCGGCGGTTACCTCGGCACCCCTTTGACCAAGGCGATCGTGCGGCGTTTCGCCGACATGGAAGTCTTCGTCGAGATCCAGGAAAACGTCCGCGGCGCCGACGTTTTCATCCTGCAGTCGACATCGTATCCGGCCAACGACCATATGATGGAATTGCTGATCATCATCGACGCGCTGCGGCGCGCGTCGGCGCGGCGCATCACCGCGGTGATCCCCTATTTCGGCTATGCGCGGCAGGATCGCAAAGTCGGGCCGCGCACGCCGATCTCGGCCAAGCTCGTTGCCAATCTCATCACCCGAGCTGGCGCCGATCGCGTGATGACGCTCGACCTGCACGCCGGCCAGATCCAGGGCTTCTTCGACATCCCGACCGACAATCTGTTCGCCGCGCCGGTGATGATGCGCGACATCCGCCAGCGCTTCGATCTGACCAAAGTAATCGTGGTGTCGCCCGACGTCGGCGGCGTGGTGCGCGCGCGCGGGCTCGCCAAGCGCATCAATACGCCGCTCGCCATCGTCGATAAACGGCGCGAGCGGCCGGGCGAATCCGAAGTGGCCAATGTCATCGGCGAGGTCGATGGCGGAATCTGCATCCTGGTCGATGACATAGTCGATTCCGGCGGCACGCTGGTGAACGCCGCCGACGCGCTCTTGGAAAAAGGCGCCACCGCGGTCTACGGCTACATCACCCACGGCGTGCTCTCCGGCGGCGCCGTCGCCCGGGTCGGCAAATCCAATCTCAAGGAATTGGTGATCACGGATTCGATCCAGCCGACACAAGCCGTGACCGAGTCCAAAAATATCAGGGTGCTGCCGATCGCGACGCTCATCGGCGAAGCTATCAACCGCACCGCCGCGGAAGAATCGGTCTCAAGCCTGTTCGATTGAAAAGGCTTTCCGCCCTCGTCATCCCCCGAGTCAACTTGTCGCAGGCCGCTCTGTGGACGGTCTCGGCCGCAGCATTGTGCGCCGGGGCCAAATCACTTCATGAGTGCCGACGGCGGCAGCGCCGGAGGCCCTTGCGTCGAATTTGGTGAGCGGAATCAGGCCGATTATAGTCGGCGTGCGGGCTGATTCGCGGCTTTCGGTCAACCGACGCGTAAAAGTCTTCCCTGCGTCAAATTGCAGCCGGTATTGGGCGAAGTCCTAGTGGCGTGCGCATTTCCACTCACATGCGGCACCGTGGAGAAGGCATGTCCATCATCGAAATCGCACGCGAGCACGGCAACAATCCTCTCGAGGTCGTCGAGCGCATGGCGGCCGGCAACAACTGGCCGTTCGAGCGCTCGGGCGAGGACGAGATCGCGCTGGTCGTCACCGGCAAGTGGACCAACTATCAGGTCTCTTTCACCTGGATGAGCGAGATCGAGGCGCTGCATCTGGCCTGCGCGTTCGAAATCAGAGTGCCGGAGCTGCGGCTTCCCGAAGTGCAGCAGCTCATTGCCATGATCAACGAGCAATTGTGGATCGGCCATTTCGACGTCTGGATGCAGAACGGCATGGTGATGTTTCGCCATGCGCTCCTCCTCGCCGGCGGCGTGCCGGCGTCCGGCCGCCAGTGCGAGGCCGCGCTCGGCTGCGCGCTCGATGCCTGCGAGCGCTACTTTCCGGCGTTCCAGTTCGTGGTCTGGGCCGGCAAGTCGGCGCGCGAGGCGATGGAATCCGCCATGTTCGAGACCTCGGGCGAGGCGTGACGAGCGCGACGCCGGATTTGCGCGATTTCGCCGGCCGCCTGGTCCTGGTCGGCGCCGGCAAGATGGGCAGCGCGCTGCTCGAAGGCTGGCTGCGGTTCGGCCTCGACCCAAAACACGTCGCAGTGCTCGAGCCGCAACCGTCGCCGCAAATCGCTGCGCTCACGACTCACGGACTGCTGCTCAATCCGCATCTGCGTGCGCTCGGCGATGTCGCCGCCGTCGTCATTGCGGTCAAGCCGCAAACCGCGGCGGAAGCAATCCCACCGCTCAAGCCGCTGATCGGCGCTGCGACCGTCGTCGTCTCGATCATGGCCGGGCGCACGCTGCAATTCATCGCCGGCGCGCTGAACGCTCCCTGCGCGCTGGTGCGTGCCATGCCCAACACCCCGGCCGCGATCGGCCGCGGCATCACGGTTGCGGTGCCGCGCGACGTCAATCCGGCGCAACGCGCGCTTGCTCATCGCCTGCTCTGCGCAACAGGCGCCGTGGAGTGGACCGAAGACGAGACGTTGATGGACGCCGTCACCGCGGTGTCGGGATCGGGACCCGCCTATGTCTTCCTGTTGGCCGAAGCGCTGGCCGAGGCCGGCGTCGCCGCCGGTCTGCCGCCGTCCCTCGCCGCCAAGCTCGCGCGTGAAACCGTCGCCGGTTCAGGCGAGTTGTTGCACCGCTCTGAACTCGATGCCGCGGTGTTGCGGCAGAATGTGACCTCGCCCGGAGGCACGACCGCGGCCGCGCTTGACGTGCTGATGGGCGCAGACGGCCTAGCGCGGCTGATGCGCAACGCGGTTGCCGCTGCGACCAAGCGGTCGCGGGAGCTTGCCGGCTGAGGCCTGCCGTCTCCCTGACGCGCCTTGGAACCGTCTCATCGCGGGCCTACATTGAAGCCAACTGTCGCGCGCATAAGGCGCTGCTCAAGAGTTCGGGGCATAGGAGTACGGTCATGGCTCGTAAACCCGCCCGCAAAACTGCACGATCGCCCTCCGCCGCGAAACCCGCAGCGGCTGCGACCGCAGGCAGCGAGCGGGAAAAAATTATCGCCGCTTTCCTGGCGCTCCTGGCGGAGAAACCGATCGAGCAGATCGGCTTCGCCGAAATCGCCAAGGGGGCCGGCGTGTCGCTCGGCCAATCGCGCGGCGAGTTCGCCTCGACGCTCGCGATCTTTGCCGCTCACATCAAGGCGACCGACCGCGCCGTGCTCGCCGCGGATTTGAGCGACATGGCCGAGGAGCCGCCGCGCGAGCGGCTGTTCGACGTGCTGATGCGGCGGCTCGAAGTGCTGGCGCCGCATCGCGAGGCGGTGCGCTCGCTGTTGCGATCCGCCCGCCGCCATCCGCCGCTCGCTCTGGCGCTCAATGGCTTGGCGGTGCGCTCACAGCAATGGATGCTGGCCGCCGCCGAAATCAACGCCTCGGGACCGCGCGGCATGATACGCGCACAGGGCTTGGCGCTGTTGTTCGGTTCGGTGCTGAGCACCTGGGTGCGCGACGACGATCCTGGGCTTGCCCGCACCATGGCGGCGCTGGACCGCGCGCTGGCCCGCGGTCAGCGGTATTCCGGCTTCTTCGACGATTTGTGTCACATCCCATCGCGGCTTTGCCGGCTGCGGCCGCGCCGGCGCCGGCGGGGTGACGATGCCGAAGAGGAGTCGGCCGTAGCGTGACCGGTTTGCTGTCTTACCGACGATTAGCCAAGGTTCATGTCCACAGTCGAAGCTTAGAATCCCTATAAACAAAGGTTTTTCGTTGCATCGCTAAGCTGGCTGCGGTAAAGTTAGTTGCAGATCGAACCAATTGCCGCCGGGCCGTCCCGCCATGATCGTCTGTTCTTGTAACGTGTTCACGGACCACGACGTGCGCGGCACGCTTGAGGCCGGCGAAGGTTGTCCGCGCACGGCCGGCGAGGTTTATCACTGCCTGGGCTGCAGCGCCCAATGCGGCCGCTGTGCGCGCACCATCCGGCGCATCATGGACGAGGCGCTGGCCGCGGCGGCTCCGGCGGAGCGCCACGCCGCCCAGAACCTGCCCTGAACGCTTCGCCGATTGCGACAGCCTTCCACAGACCGGGCGCGGCCTATCGCGGCCTAGCTTTTAATTGTTATAATTAAAGCTTGGGCCACACATCGTGCGGCGCCGACCCCCATTGCAGGAGCACGATCATGAAAGGCGACCCGGGAGTCCTCGACTTCCTCAATAAGGCGCTGCGGCACGAACTGACGGCAATCAACCAATACTGGCTGCATTATCGGCTGCTCGACAATTGGGGCTACAAGGCGCTTGCCAAGCAATGGCGCAAGGAATCGATCGAGGAGATGCAGCACGCCGACAAGCTGATCGAGCGCGTCATTTTCCTCGACGGCTTTCCCAACCTGCAGGTGCTCGACCCGCTGCATATCGGCCAGAACGTCAAGGAGGTCCTCGATTGCGACCTCGGCGCGGAAATGTCGGCGCGCGCGCTCTACCAGGAGGCCGCCACCCATTGCCATGGCGTGAAAGACTACGTGACGCGCGACCTGTTCGAGAAGTTGATGCATGACGAGGAAGAGCACATCGATTTCCTCGAGACCCAGCTCGACCTGGTCGCCAAGCTCGGGCTCGAGCTCTACGCCCAGCACCATATCGGCGAACTCGAAGAGGGCGAGGACTGAGCGGCGCCATTCGCTCAAGCCGCCGCAATCTTTAATGGAGTCTTAACGAAGTTTCGCCGCCGCGCTTCGCGGCGAGCGAAATGGTGCGCTCGCGCCCGATCTACTGTGCCATTTCAGTCGGCCTGCTTTGCATCCCACGCGCCGCGGTGGCTTAACAATTACGGTTAAATCTTAAGGTTAAGACCCGCTTAAATAATTGCTGCCATCTTCGGCCCGGTTCAACGACGGCGGGCCGCCGCATTCGTGGCTCGGCCGAGGAAAGGACGAAGCCATGGTCAGCGTTAAATTCTTCGCCAGCGCTGCTGCGTTAGGCTTGCTCAGCACAGCCGCACTCGCAGCCGATCTCCCTCCCCCTCAGATGTATCAACCGCCACCGCAGATCGCCTATCAACCCGCGCCGGTCGTATCCAGCGGCTGGTATCTGCGCGGCGATGTCGGCGTCGGCATCCAGACGTTCGGCGATTTCCCGCACTCGCAGACGAATTCAGCATTCGTCTGGCCGGCGAGCTGGGCCATCGTGCAAAAAGACATCCAGAACACCACGATCTTCGGCGGCGGTATCGGCTACGAGTGGAACAACTGGTTCCGCACCGACGTGACCGCCGAATACCGCACCAAGGCGTTATTCAAGGCCACCGGCAGCTACACCAATTTCTGCGCTGGCGGCGGCACCTGCTTCGACGTCACCGAGGGCAACTTCTCGTCGGCCGTATTCATGGCCAACGCCTATCTCGATCTCGGCACCTGGTGGTGCCTGACGCCCTATATCGGCGCCGGTATCGGCAGCGCCTATAACCGCATCACCGGCGTGCAGGACAACGGCATCAACTCCGACGGCTCCGTCGGCTTCGGCTTTACCAACTCGGACTCGGCGAATTGGAATCTTGCCTGGAATGCCCAGGCCGGCCTCACCTACAACGTCAACAACAACTTCAAGGTCGATTTCAGCGCCCGCTACCTGCATCTGGGCTCGCCGGAAACGGCCACGGTGTTCTGCCAGAATACCGCGTCGTGCCCGGGCGCCTTCTACAATCTGAACAACACCAATGCATGGGACTTCAGGATCGGCCTGCGCTGGATGCTGCAGCCCGACATGGTCCCGATGATGGCGCCTCCGCCGCTGATGAGCCGGGGCTGACGCCAAGCGCTTGAACGGCGAAATCAAAGCAACAGACGGCGCGGGCGACCGCGCCGTCTTCGTTTTAGGCGCCGCCCCCACGACTCCGACCCAGCGCCGCTGACGGTACGCCTGCCTGCCTGTCCCGGCCCGGCGGCGCCCTCCTAGCTAACGCTCCATTAAGGTTAATGCCTGATGATTGCCCGCGTCTGGCCGCCCATGGCGCGCCACCGGGACGGAGAATGCGGCCGATGCGTTGGGTCATCTGTGCTTTGGTCGTGCTCATTGCGCCGGCCGGCGCGCGCGCCGGAGACTTCGACGTGCTGCGCGGCGCGCAACCCGTGGGCTACGCCTCCTACACGCGCTGGAGTGGCTTTTACGCCGGCGGCCAGATCGGCGAAGAGTTCGACGGCGCCGATTTCCGCAATATTGGCCAATCCGAAATCACGACGATCTCGGGATTAAGCTCGATCTTCGAGGGCATCCCGTTGACCAACTTCCCGCGACTGAATTCATTGAATACGAATACACCAAGCTACAGCGCTTTCGCCGGTTATAACTATCAATTCGAGGCGGCGGTGATCGGCCTGGAATTCAACTTCACCAAAACCTCCTTCAGCGCCAGCATCGATGACGTGGAAAGCCACAGCTATTTCACAACCGTCAACAACACCATCTACGACACGGCATACACCGTGACCACCGGAGCTTCCGCGAAACTGGACGATTCCGCGTCGCTACGCGGCCGCCTCGGCTGGGCGTTCGGCAATTTCTTGCCCTATAGCTTTGCCGGCGTAACGGTTGCGCAGATCGACGCAACCAAGTTCGTCAACGTCACCGTTTGCGGCGAGGAGACCCCGTACGATTGCACCCACCCGCCGCCGCCATTCCCACCGCCGCCGGCGCAGGTCGGCGGTACCTGGACGCTAGCCGATCAGGTCACCGGCAAGTGGTACTTCGGCTACGTCGGGGGATTTGGCCTCGATTACGCCCTGACTCAGAACATCTTCCTGCGCGGCGAACTCGAATACACGCAATATGCGGCGCCGTTCAATATCAGGCTCAGCGCGACCAGCGTACACATCGGCGCTGGCTTGAAGTTCTGATCGCCGCGCGGCGCAACGCTCTCTAGAACTTTACACCGAGACCGCCGCGGACGGTGTTGACGTCCACGACCAGGTTGGCGATCGGCGCGAACTGCACGTATTCATATTCGGCGCGCAGGAAAACATTGCGCGTGAGCGCGACGTCGAGGCCGCCGCCGACGGTGAAGCCGACCATCCATTCCCCGTTCTTGCCGGCGGTACCGGTAAACGAGAACGGCACGCACGCCGGTGTCGGACCCCCAGGGGTACAGGGCTGATTTTGCGGATTTTGTATCCCCGAAACGGTCGCTGAAATGTTGGTGTTGTCGTGTCCGACGGCGAGGCCGGCAAAGCCGTAGGGTAGGAAATTGCCCAGCGCCCAGCCGGCTCGCGCGCGCA
>Ga0209010_1000425_pt1 | contig 13594 bp, 13 predicted proteins | sample BlaSpr_A8_OM1_O3_FD_187985 | JGI IMG/M metagenome (GOLD analysis project Ga0209010, IMG submission 187985) | Forest soil microbial communities from Thunder Bay, Ontario, Canada - Black Spruce, Ontario site 2_A8_OM1_O3 (SPAdes) (version 2) | ecosystem: Environmental > Terrestrial > Soil > Boreal... | reverse complement strand
TCCATCACCGGCGTCATCGACAGCTTCTACACGGAGATCGAATACACCTACGCCGTCTCTGGATTAGGCGAAATCATCTCCTGCGTCGGCAAGAAGTAGCAGGCAAGAAGTTAAGACTGGCGCAGTAACCGATAACATCGCGTCCTTCTAAACCCCCACGGGGTTCGTCCGCGAAAGCAGACGAGCCCCAGGCGCGTTTTGGGACATCCTGAAGCTGACGCTTTTCCCGCCGCAGACTCTCTACGGTTGATCGAGACCAACAAACAAAGCCTGAAAGCTGAAAGCCTCCTCCATGTCGCGCCTCGACTCTCTGCGAATCGGATAAAGTAGCCATATGAGGCTGCGGAGCTGGCGGATTCAGATCGCGACATCGGTCGTGCTGAGTTTTCTGTGCATGGATGCGCTGGGTCAGGTGGGACAGGGTCAGGCCGGGAAGTTAGGCGCGGCGGTTGACAATGGAAGTAGCAGCGAGAAGACACCCACTCACGATTCACTGCCCTCTTGCTGGGATCCGATGCCGCCTACCTCAGGAAAAGGCACTCAGCATAAGCCGTCCCATCATTCAGTAACGCTCTCCTGGAAGGCTAGCGTTCCAGTGTCAAAATTGCCTCAGGATGCGGTGAAAGGCTATTACGTGTACCGCAGCCGCACCTCGCACAAGCACACTCTTGGCGACCGGATGAACGCACAACCCATCGCCGAAACCGGCTGCGTGGATCGAGCGGTCAAACCTCACACTACTTACTTCTATTCGGTCAGAGCTCTCTCCCAGAGTGGAGCACAAAGCGTCTTCTCGCGCGAAGTAAAAGCCGTCGTACCCCTCCCGTAGTCTTCGGCTCAGGTTTTCTTTCGGATCCCTCTTGAGTTACGGCACGACCGCCTGCACCGCAGCCGAATACCCGCTCTCCTGTCCAGTCGAGCTTACCGACGTAGCCACGTAATAATACGTTTGTCCGGCGGTGAGTCCCGTATCCGTATAGGTCGTGCCGGTATTCAAAGCGGAGTTCACTTTTGTATACGAACCCTGTGTCACTCCGCGATAAACGTTATAGCCGGTTACCTGGGAATTACTCGGATTCCAGGAAACGGTGACAGTGTATGTTTGCGTCATCCCCGTTCCACTGAGCGCTTCCTGAGCGTTCGAGTTGGAAGCGTTGCTGGCTAAAGACAGGATTCCGGATGTGCTTCCGTTGCTGCTCGGAGTGAAGGCCACGTTAAGGGCAACGCTTGTTCCAGAGGCAATCGTGAAGGGAAATGCAACGCCCTGAAGCGCGAATTGTGAACTGCTGCTGGCGGAGCCGGAAATCGTGACCGCACCGCCGCTGGCGGTCAAGGTCATGGGCTGGGTCGAAGTCGTTCCTATATCCACGCTGCCAAAGTTTACCGCCGTCGGATTCAGCAGCAACTGGCTGTTGTTTGTCCCCGTCCCACTTAAGGGAATCGTCAGCGGACCATTCGGCACCACCAGGCTCCCGGTAAACGAGGCAGCCGTCTTCGGAGAAAAAAGCACGTTGAATGTAAGCGTCTGGTTGGGCAGGAGCGTAACCGGTTGCGTCGGCCCATTCATCGAAAAGCTTGTCCCGCTGACCTGCGCTTGTGAAATGACAATTCCCGTACTCCCCGCATTCGTTAGCACAACCGGCAACGTCGAAGTCGCTCCCAGAGCAACCGAACCGAATCCCAGCGAAGAAGTGCTGGATTTTAGCAGTACCCCAGCCGCTCCCACGCCCCCAATCAGAACATAGAGCTTTTTATTGGAGGCGGTGCTGGTGAACGCCAGCTCTCCCCCTTCCCAGCCTCCTACCGTCGGTGCAAAGGTCACATTGAGCGCGGCGCTTTGTCCCGCACCGAGCACGAACGGCAGCTTCAGGTTCGGTATCGAAAACTCCCCTGACGTCGAACTGAGTCCGGAAATCGTGACGCTGCTCGATCCGCTGTTCGTCAGCGTTATCGGTAAGGACTCGCTCTGACCGATCGTGGTGCTGCCAAAGTGCAGTTGCGCGGGATTGGCGTTGATCTGCGCTGCGCTCGGAACAGTGCTGGCCAGCAACAGAGCCATCAAAAACAGGGTTGCCGCTGGAAAAGACAGTACGGGAAAGAAAGGGCGTTGAGGGTGCTGCTGGGGGAGTCGCATGCCTCGATTTTGACGACCCGCCCAGGCATCTAGAAGATGCCCATAGTGCATTCACCGTATTGAACCATCGGACAGGGAACTGCCGGTGGAACCAATTTGGGACTTAAGCTTGCTGAGGATCCAAGAGAGTTTCTCTCGCCGCTGCTCTTTTGCTCTCTACCGCGGCACAGTCGGAAGTGAGGATGGTTGTCCCTTCAACTCGCTCGCCAAAGCGGTTGCCTTGTCGTCAGAAACCTTGATCTCTCCGTCCAACACAACCGTCAACGCTCCCGCTCCCGTGTTCTGAAATTGTGTATGGCGCAGTGTTGCGGAATTCTGCGCGGCCGGTGGGAGAATTACCTTGAAATTCCCCCCCTGGCGTACTGCGGAAAGAATCGCGTCAGCCATCTTGTCGCGGAGTTCATCCCCCAAAGATCCCGATCGCAACGATTCGCCCAACAAACCCTGCGCATCAATGCGTCCCACTACCGGCGTCAATCTCAAGGTTCCATCGACTGTTACCTCCGGCGTCAGTTTCACTTCCAGTGATCCGTCGCCTTCCGCCATTTCATTATTCTGCCCGCCAAAGCACGACCAGCGCTCGAAGTGCAGTTGCAAGGAAACCAGGCTCGTTGGCGGCATAGGCATGATGGTGGCGTTCTGAATCGCAACTCGTTCACCGCAGCGCTCCGCCTTATCGAGTTGGGCGCGTAACACCTGGGTAATATTCTGCTGTAGGTCCGAAATGTCTTCAGTCAGCTTAACAGCGTATGAATTCGGTCCCGCTTGGGCCGCGCTCCTCGAAATTGCTCCTGCAGTGACAATGACCACCGGCTGGCTCTTGAAGCTGATTGAAGTCCTTACCGGGGCAATCTCAAAAGCTACATCCTCGCGATCGGAATTTACAATGCCCATCTCCTGGCCCAAACTGGCTTGCTCGTTCTGGAAATTAGCGAGCGCACCCTCCAGATTCTGCACGGAACTTGCGATCGCATCGCTTGCCGATTTCGCGTCGGCGATCCTCTGATTCAACTCCACGGAACGCTGCGCCAGTTCCGCATCCGCCCTCGTAAGCTTCTTGGTGATCTCTTTTAACCCGGTTTTCTGCGCGCCGGAAAATCCTGCGAGAAAATTTTTGTTTTCGGTTCGAGCCTTCTCCAGCGCCTGTTCCAGGGTTGCGCCGCGGCCTGCTAGTGCGGAGACGTCTTTTTTATCCAATTGCTCCAGCAATCTCTGCATTGTTGCGCCGGCCGCCGCCGCACTCTTCACCATCGCGTTGTAGTCGACGATCTGTTGGCTGGTGGCCTGTACGGCCAACGCTTCGTGAAAATCCTTCAAATCGTCCTTCTGATCGACGCCCGTCGGCCTGCCGATGGAGTTCATCCCGCCGCCTCCGGCTGACGCGCCGCCTCCGCCGTGACGCTGGGCAAACACAACTCCGGGACACGCCAGCAAAGCAGCAGCCACGACGATTATTTTGCGTAGGGAAATAGGGCTTCTCCTGCGAAACATGGCCAGATTCTCCGGAGCTCTGGGACGGAACCGAGGTTGCGATCCTCTTGAGAATTAGCTTGACTCAGTTGCAAGGAAAACACCACAAAATTTACAGTTCTTTGCACAGAAAACGAGAGTCAAGCCTGGCCGTATCACGCGGGTATCGAGGGTTATCGCCACCGATTAAGAGGCGGTTTTCAGGATATTTCTCGCAGCTCTCAAGTCGCGCATCCAAGCTCGGGCTTCCTTTGGCGAAAGCGCAAACTTTTCCAGAGCCCGCGCCAAATCAGGGCCCGTACAAACCTTCTTCTTTTTTTCGTTCACTTGCTAACCCCCGCCGTTTCCCTCACCCCAATCCCCGGCACAGTCCTTCCCACCACCGCCGCGATCTGCCGCACCTGCGCCATCAGTTCGTCAAACTGATCGGGGAACAGCGATTGCGGTCCATCCGAAAGCGCCTCGTCAGGCTTGTTGTGAACTTCCACCATCAATCCATCCGCTCCCACGGCGACAGCCGCGCGCGACAATGGCGTCACCTTATTGCGCTTGCCCGTGCCGTGGCTGGGATCGACAAGAATCGGCAAATGGCTCAAACGCTGCACCGCCGGAATTAGGCTCAGGTCAAGCGTATTACGAGTATGATCGGCGAAGGTGCGCACTCCGCGCTCGCACAGCGCAACGTTATAGTTGCCTTCGCTCATAATGTATTCGGCCGCCATAAATAGTTCTTCCAGCGTCGCCGACATCCCGCGCTTCAGCAGCACTGGCTTCTTGGTGCGCCCAGCCTTCTTGAGCAAAGAAAAATTCTGCATATTGCGCGCTCCAATCTGGATCATATCGGCATATTCATCCACTAGATCGAGCGATTCGTGGTCGATGGCTTCGGTAATAATCTTCATGCCAAATTGTTGCCGGATCTCGGCCATGATCCGCAGGCCTTCCTCGCCCAATCCCTGAAATGAATAAGGAGACGTTCGCGGCTTGTAAGCCCCACCCCGAAAAAACTGCGCTCCGGCCCGATATACCCGCTCCGCCACGGCAAACGCCTGCTCCCGGTTCTCGATGGCACATGGTCCGGCCACAATCGCCAGACCCGGACCCCCTATCGTTGCATCCGTACCGGCAAAGCGGATCACCGTGTTGTCTTCCTTAATGTCGCGGCTGACCAGTTTATAGGGCTTCGAAACCCTGATAACTTCCTGCACGCCCGGCATCTCTTCCAGCGTGCCCTGTTCAACTTCCCCTCTATTCCCTGTAATGCCGATGGCAGTGCGTTGCGCGCCCGGCATGGAATGTGCGCGATATCCTAATTTGTCGATTTTTTCGCAAACCGCGCGCACCTGCTCTTCGGTAGCCTGCGCCTTCATGACGACTAACATAAAATTTTCCCCGTAACCGCTTGTGTGGGGACAGCCGCCCTGGCCGTCCGGTCGAGCGCAAGCCCGATCTTCTCGCCCCCTTCACATCCGCGAGTCGCTCAAGTTTACCGTGCCCACTCCGGCACCGCAAACAGAGTAAGGAGCCCATTTCCTCTTCCAATTCGGGACGGCCCGATTTCCGAGTTGCTACACTTTTGGGTCTTACGCAATAGCATTCCCTCCCTTCTGCTGATTTGATAGTCGAAGGAGGTGCGTCTTTGCGCAGGTTCGTCTGGGCGGGGGTTCTCGCGCTACTGGCTTTCAATCTCGCATTGGCCCAGGATGCGACCAAGACTGAGCCAAGACATTACAAATTGGCGTTCGAAAACGACAAGGTGCAGGTGGTCTATGTTCAATATGGCCCGCACGAAAAATCAAGAATGCACTCGCACCCCCAGGGCGTGGTTGTGAACATCACCGCAGCCCATCTTCTTTTCACCGACGAGGACGGGAAAACTCACGAAGTGTACTCGAAGCCAGGGGAGGCGAGATGGTTTCCGCCGTTCCGGCATACCGTGGAAAATCTCGGCGATACGGCTTTTAGCGGGGTCTACATTGGAGTAAAGGGTGGGCCGTCCGCAAGCCGCTGGCCCCGGCAGCAAGTGCCGCAACCGGAGGAGCAGGCGGCTGGGCAAAATCGCGAAGATTCTTGCGGCTTACGGTGCGGCTCCGGTGGCGCCCTTGCCGTCCGCATCGGCTCAGATCGCGAACCCGAAATAATCCGCGGCACCCCCACACCATCACTGCAATTTTTCTATACTTGTCTTCGTGCCTTCCATCGCCCGCGAACAAGACCTTCTTCGCCGCCTGCCCAAACGCCCGTCCCGCGTGACTTCCCGGCGCATCGGGATTCACACCTCTTCTGCTGGCGGCCCGCACAACGCCGCTGAGCGCGCCTATCGCCTGGGCTGCAATACATTTCAGATTTTCTCTTCCAGCCCGCGCCAGTGGGCTCCATCCCCACTAGCAGACTTGGCGTGTGCCGAGATGAGCCGCCTTCGCGCCAAATACGATTTGCGTCCGCTGGTCATCCACGCCAACTATCTCGTGAACCTCGCCAGTTCCAACGAACTCTTCCTGAAGAAATCAATGGAAGCCTTTCGCGGCGAGGTGAAACGCGCATTGTCCTTGTGTGCGGAGTATCTCGTTCTCCATCCCGGCTCGTTCCGTGGCGCCGACCGCGAGCAAGGCCTGCTTCGAACCGCCTCTGCCATCGCCGCCGCGACCCAGGAATTGGATTTGGCCAAAGGAGGCCTTACGATTCTGATCGAAAACACCGCCGGCTCCGAGTTCTCCCTCGGCGGCAGCTTTGAGCAAGTTGCGGAAATTCTCGACCGTTTGCGTGGTATTGTGCCGGTCGGCGCCTGTATCGATACCTGTCACACTCACGTCGCCGGATATGACATTGTTAGTGAAGAAGGTATCTATCAGACGCTGCAACAACTCGACGCCACCATCGGACTGAACAATGTGCGCGTAGTCCACTGCAACGACGCGAAAGCTCCGCGCGGATCAAAACTTGACCGCCATCAGCAGATCGGGAAGGGAACTATCGGGAAAGAGCCGTTCCGCATTCTGCTCAACGATCTAAGGCTGGCTCACGCCGCCTTCATTGCAGAAACTCCGATTGAACGACCGGGGGATGATCGCAGGAATGTAGATGCGCTAAAAAAATTGGTGATGTAGAAAAAACGCCCGAACGGGCCATTCGGCGGGCCGTTTGAATGGTGACTAGAGACGAAAGGATTCGGTTTGCATCCCTTCGAATACTTCTGCGCCCCGTCAACGCGCAACAATCGAGTGCGCAATTTTCTCTATCTTGACACTCGTTGACAGTCGGCTATGATCCGTAGGCCGCTCCCCGCTTCTCGCTGGCATTGCTACACTCAGTGGCCGAACGGAACCCTCTCCACTGGTATCGGTGGCGCCACCGTCGGAACGCAGTACAGTCAAGTCAAAGCGGGCCATGCGACGCTGGCGGGAACGCTGGCCGCGCCGCTGCTCTCCGGTTTTACTCCGACCGTCGGACAAACATTCATCATCCTATCGGCGGGCGCGGTGACGGGAACGTTCTCGAATACGACGATCGCGATCAACTCCTCGGAGCATTTCGCGATTTCCTACACCGCCAGGAGCGTAGTCCTGACCGTTGTGTCAGGACCGGCGGCGGAGCAGTTCGGTCTCGAACCATAGCTGGTCCCGACGATGAGGTTTCCCACCCGACCGCAATCGCCGGAAGTCTGGCGTGGCCTGCACGAGAGGTTTAGCGAACTGTCGGTAGAAGAATTGAGGTACAAGATCAGCTACTTCCGCGGCACAATTTCATTTCCCAGCACGTACTCATTGAGCGGACCAAACTTTCTCTTCTCCGCATACAAGCGCACACGCCGGAAGACGATGCGCAGGCTGGCCATCACGGGAATCGAAAGATAGATGCCGAGAATGCCGGCAACTTCTCCTCCGGCCATCACGCCGAAAATCGCCGCCAAGGGATGCAGTTCCATGCTTCTGCCCATGATTCGCGGCGAGGACACATAGTCCTGAATCAAGCGCCACACGCCCAGAAAGACCACCAGCGCCAGCCAATGCGGATAACTCATCAGCAGAGCGACGCCCACGATGATTAAGGCTGCTGTCAGCGGCCCCACCAGCGGCACGAATTCCATCAATCCGCCAATGGTTCCCAGAACCAGCGCGTAAGGCACGCCCATCGCTCCCAGGAATATGGAATAAGCAACGAACGTCAGCGCGGCCAGGCTGAGCTGCGCACGGATAAAATGGGCCAGCATTTGATTTAAATCGTGGATCACGCCTTGCAGCAGCTCGCGCTGCGGCCGCGACTGCACAAGTGCGAGCAATATCTCGCTGAAAGCCTCGCCGTCCTTGAGGAAAAATATCGCGAGGATCGGCACGATCAAAAAAAGCCATGATTGCTTAGCTACATCAGCCACCCGTAAACCAGCCCGCTGCGCCATCTCCGCGATCTGGCCGCTGTGCGTGGCCAGGAACGAGCTTACGATCTGCGTGCTGGGATTGCTCCACCGATGTTCCTGGCCTAGTTGTTCGGCAATCTGGCCGGAACTGAGCTGGGTCAACAAGCCCGGAAGAGACTGTCCCAGGCGCGCTCCTTCACGCGTAACCTTGGGCCCGACCAGTACAAAAAAAACTACCAGCAATCCCAGCAAAAGAGCGTAAATCGCACCAATTGCACGTCCCCGGCCCTTCAGCACACGTTCCAGACTGTTCACCAGCGGACTTACCAGATAGGCGAAGAATATGGCAAACAGGAAGGCAATCAACGTCTGCCGCGTCACATAAAGAAATCCGAGGCCCAAGGCAAACAACAGCGCCGTAACCAGCACCCGCGCCGTCCGTGAGTCAATCAGCAGCAATCGGTTCTCCAGACAACTTCAGAGCGGCCTCTTCGGAGCGACCCGGAGCAAATGCCAGATCAATCGCGGAAGACTTCTGTATCATCGGCGGGAATGGAGACGCGCATCAGTTTGAACTGATCGTTCCCATCCACCCACAACGCCCATTCAAAATCTTCCCCAACAAGTTTGAGCCGCATCAATTCGCGCTCCGTCCCGCGAATCGTAATCTTTTCCTTGCCCACCAATTCCACGTGAACGCGGATCGAAGTGCGGTCCTGTGGCACCAGCGCCCCAAACTCCACCGCGCCCTTCTGGCATTGTAGGTTGCCGCCCTCGGGATGGCAGTTGGCGGCCAGGTAGCGCCAGGCCAGAACCTCGCGCTGCACGAAAAAATTGTTGTCGAGGATCAGTGAAGTGTTGGGCATCAGGAACGGCTGCTCCGCGGCTTTGGCGCCCACCGATGGCGTTATTCTTTCCACCAGGAACTCATCTTTCGGCAGCACTAGCAGCGAACTGCCCGCCGCATTTGACCATTCATAGCGCAGCAGTTCCCCTCCGGGAGTAATCTCGAGATCCGACTTCTGCTCGGTCTGCGTCGGCGATGCCGTCTCTTTAAGCTGCGCCTTGATGACGCTGTTGCCATTCTCCTGCTGCACGCTGAAGTCTTCCGATACCACCCGCTGACCTTTGATGAAGACGCCGAAAGTCCCCGAATCGACAGTTTTTTCCGCCGCGCGGGGCTTGTCTTTCTTGTCGGCATGGCTTCCAGAGGTGGATGCGGCGACCGTTGCTATAGCCAGCACACCTAGGACGGTTCCTAATCCCAGAATTTTGTTTGCTCGGTTCCGGAAGCTGAAATTCACTGAGTCAAGCCTTCTTTCTTCTTTCGCAGGTTCGGTTGCAGGTTCTTAAGCCTTATCGCCTGAGCAATCTCTCGTGCAAGCGCGTCCACCGTTCGCCCGTCGGTTTTGACCCGCAGCGAAGCTTTCAGATAACTGGCGTGCCGTCCATCGAACAGCTTTTGGAACTGCTCCATTGATTGCAGCAATGGCCGTTGCAATTCTTGTTCGCTGGATTGTTTCACGCACCGCTGCCAAAGTTCTTCCACCGGCGCATCCAGGAACACCGTCAGAAGTCCGCTCGCTCCCAGCAGTTCCGCGTTTTCCTTCTGCACAAACGCGCCGCCGCCCAGTCCCACAACAGCGACCCGCGTCTCATCGTCCGCAAGCTCTTCCAGAAGCCCGCACAACGCGGTTCGCTCTACTCGCCGGAACTCGGCCTCGCCTGAAGCGCGGAATATCTCGGCAATGGTCCGGCCTTCGCTGCGCTCGATACGATCGTCCAAGTCCTCGAACGCGCAATTCAGCTTCTCGCCCAAGGCCCGGCCTACGCTGGTCTTGCCCGCGCCCATAAATCCGACGAGAAAAACAGCTCGCACCGGTAAGCCGTGCGATTTGCTGATCGAAGGCCTCGGCGAGGACGCAGCCTTCCCGGCCCGCTTCTTCCTCGTTCGCTCCGCTTTTCTCTTCGTAGCTATTTTTCTGTGCGTTTCTTGAGGTGGATTTTACCACTGAAGGTACGCAGTACCACGGTAGACGAAACTGCCGCTCGTCCCACAGTACCCGCAAAGGCACGCCCCTCTGTGATGGGGAACCACGTGTGCGTCTTGGGTTGAAGAGGAATGTCGTCGTGCACTTCGCCGCGCACTGAGCGGGCGCTCACGTCCGCCGAAGTCCACTGCGGGATCGTCGCTTCAATGTCGCCCGTGTGGCTGGTCAGCCGGTACTCGCCGCTGTTGCCGAAGTCGCCAATGTAACTGATATTTCCGCTGGTCGAAATCACCTGCACCAGTGGGCCATTCACCGACCTCAAAATAACTTCTCCGCTGAGCGAATCCACTTCCACATGCCCGTCCTGAACGTTGCTGAGGGTGACCGGGCCATTCAGAGTCTTGACGTGCACATGAGCGTCGGAAAAATCGCGAATATCTACGCTTGCGCCCGCGCCTTCGAGTGAAATATCCCCGCGCAGCTTTTCCGCGCGCAGCGGCCCGGTGCTGGAGTGCAAGGTAACGCTGGCATCCGCCGGAACCAGAACTTCATAATCCACGCGCCCCGATTCCGCATCCGCTCCCGGCAGCAAATGAGATTGAATGTCCACACGGTTGCCGGTCTGGTTGTTGTCCACTTCCACCTTGTCGGAGTGCAGCACGGCATTCACGACCACGGTGTTGTTGTTGGAAGGCCCAACAGAAATCGATCCGTAAGGGTTGTTCACCGAAACCCCCGCTTTGGGACCGACCGTGTAGTGAAACTCTCTGCGGCTTTCGGCCACCAGCGTCCCCGCCACCAAGACACCGATTGCCGCCAACTTGACCGTACGCCTGTTCATGGAATTCTCCCCGGCTTCGCGCACTCGATACGACTCAATACGCAATTACTCAAACTTCTACGGAAACGTTACGACAAAGACGTTACGGTAACGACCGGTCCATGGCCATTTCAAACAGCATAGACTTCTGCTCATATGCTTCCATCAGAGAACGCCGCGCTTCCTCGTCATTCGGATTCGCATCGACGGTTTGCTGCGCGTCCCGGATGTAATCGTTGGCTCGTCTCAGACTATCTCGGTACTGTGCCTGCATCGCCGGAGTCGTTCCTGAAATTTCCTGCAACAGTTCATCGTCATTCAGCCCGGCAACCGACGGTTCCGTCAGTGGAGCCGTGGTGACCGCGGCCGTATCCTTCGCTAACTGGCGCACCAGGGAATGCTGATTTACATAGAGCCCCACAGCAATCAGCAAAGCCGCTGCCGCCGGAGCCATCCACCGTGCCCACGCCCACCGCGTGCCGAGGGCGGGGATTAGACTTCGCGCCGGGCGCTGTGGCCGGATTAATCCCTCGCTCCGCAGTGCGGCTTCAATGGAATTCCACACTCTGGGACTGGGTTCGCTGGCTTCGATCAAAAAGGGCGCCGAGGAAATGATCAGGTCCAGCTCTTTGACTAAAGAAGAGCATGCGGAACAGTTTCGCAGATGTGCCTGCTGCTCCGCGCTGCTGAGGTTGTCGATGTCGACTTCCGACAAGCTTTCCTGCAACTCAACACACGTCATACCGCTCTCCCCAAGCCACTTCCCATACCAACGCAAGTTCAGGTGTGGCCTCAGTTCTTGCGCCTCTGCCACGCTTACATCAGCCGTTTCGGGCAATCCTAGTCCGAGTACCAGGTGGTCTTACTTTCCCACTGAAGATTTCCCGGCCTTTTCAGCTCTATTCATCTTGAGCAGGTCGCGCAACTTCATTCTTGCCTTGTGCAACTGGGACTTGCTGTTCCCGATCGAACATCCCACGATCGTGGCGATTTCATTATGCTCGTAACCCTGCACGTCGTGGAGCAGAAAGATCATACGATATCCGGGAGGCAGACTTTCCACCGCCCGCTGTAGCTGCAACCGGTCAATCGACCCGGCTAATGCTACATCTTCCGCTCCGAAATCCTTCTTCGGAGTATCTTCTTCACCCGGCTGCGTGCTCTCTTCCAGCGAAACCACCGGAAGAGCTTTTTTACGCAGGTGCATCAGCACCACGTTCACCGACAGCCGGTGCAGCCAGGTCGAAAACGCCGACTCCCCGCGAAACGTTGCGATCTTGCGATACAGCTGCAAAAACGCTTCCTGCGTGAGGTCTTCTGCCTCCGCGGTGTTTGCCGTCATCCGCAGGCACAGAGAATACACGCGCCGTTTATGCCGATCATAGAGAACCTGGAACGCTTCCGCGTCTCCCTGCTTGGCTCTTTCGATCGCTGCCGCTTCGTTAAACTCTGCGCCCTGTCGCTGTCGTGGGTCGGTCAAGTAACCTTTTCCGGCCGCAACTCATGAGATGCGGCATAACTAGCTTTCTGTTGTATGGCTTGCGGGCGTTGGTCGCTGCCCCTAAGTAATCTTCGTCTTCAGAATATCAGAGCAATTCTACCGTTCTTAGGATTCACCCGTCCGCGCCAGTGGGCCACAAAACTCCTTTGCCTTCGCAAGCTTGGATGCTCTCAGCCCATCTGGCTATAACCCACTTCCAAATGCAGAGTAGCAATCTTCCTAAATCCATAGAATTCACCGATACCCGGTGTCCCCAGTGTTCTCTGTGTTGAAGATTTTGACTTGGGTAGCTAGAAGCTAGCAGCTAGGAGCTAGAAGCTGCCTTCACCGTAATCGTCTCCAGCCCATGCCCATGCGGCCCAATCTCCCGCTGCCGCAGCAGAAACGCGAACAGCACTCCCAAAAACCCCAACGCAGAAAAAATCCACATGCCGAGGTTGTAACCGGCAGGGTTGGACGCATCCGCATGCCCGTAATTATTCGCCCACCCGACCAGTAGATTCAGTCCAAACAACCCAATATTCTGGATCATGGTCATCAATCCATACGCCGTGCCCAGCTTCGACTGATCCACAATGTAAGCCACCGACGGCCACATCACCGCCGGGATCAACGAAAACGCCACGCCCATCATCGCCATCGGCACATACAAGCTGACGTGCGTGTAAGCCATCATCAGATACACCGGAATCAGCAGCAGCGATCCCAGCATCATCAGCAACGCCCGCTTGCCCACGCGATCCACCCACAACCCAAACAGCGGCGTCGCAATCATGGCAAACAGCGTCAGCATGCTCGACAGGAACCCGCCAAACTCCCGCGAAGTTCCGTGCGCTTCCATAAAAAACTTCACTGCAAACGTCTGGAAAGGGAAGATCGCCGAATAAAAAACGATGCACAGCGCCACGATCAGCCAATAACTCACGCCAAACTTCCACAAATCCGCAAACACCACCTTGTCGGTCGAAACCGCACCCAGACTGTAATTTTTCTCCGCCCAAACCTCCATCCCCCAGTAAATCGCTGCGCCAACCACGCACAAAGCGGAGAACGCCAGTGAGATGAGAAAAGGATCTCTCCAGTTGGCATAAGCCCACCGCGCCCATGTCGGAGAGTTCAGCGCGGCAAATGTCCCCAGCCGCGACGCGGTCAGATTCAAGCCAAAAGCAAAGCTCAACTCTTTGCCCTTAAACCATCGTGCCAACGCCGCAATCACCGCCACATTGAGCGACTCCGCTCCCATGCCGAAAATAAGCCGCCCCATCGCCATAATCGAAAGATGTCCCGACGCCGCCGTAATCGCCGGCCCAATAAAACACAGCAC
>Ga0209010_1000418_pt1 | contig 13789 bp, 13 predicted proteins | sample BlaSpr_A8_OM1_O3_FD_187985 | JGI IMG/M metagenome (GOLD analysis project Ga0209010, IMG submission 187985) | Forest soil microbial communities from Thunder Bay, Ontario, Canada - Black Spruce, Ontario site 2_A8_OM1_O3 (SPAdes) (version 2) | ecosystem: Environmental > Terrestrial > Soil > Boreal... | reverse complement strand
GTCGGCGGAGCAATCAGGATAAAGATGCCACTGCGCAGCGCCTGGATCATGCGGGAGCCAGAGGATGCGGCTTGCGTGTAACAAAGGGCACAACTCTGGGCCATGGCCGCCGCCGGGAACAGAATAATGATGAATGCGGCCAGCGCAATCACCAGGATCGTAATCGACTTGCGATCACAGCCCACGGTCTCGAAGCCGAAACGCTGTTTTCTGAACTTCATAAGCGCCTTTTAGAACAATCAAACCGGACATAATCGAAGACTACTTCGCCCATGGTACTCCATCGATCAGGCGGAAGCTGTCGGTCCATCCGTATTGCATTCCGAGTATCACGGCGACCGTGAAAATCAGGACAAACCATTTGAGGCCGCGATTTTCAGATAGATGCATGAAGAACAAAAGCGCCAGGCCCGCCTCGACAATCGCAACCGCCAGCATCCGAACCAGCATCCGCGAGGCGTCGATATTCTGGTAGGCGATGACAAACTGGATCGCTGCCAGGACCAGTAGGCAGACATAAATGATCACATCCCGCCCCATCCCACCACTTTTGTGCTCTTGGACAGTAGTCATAGTTAATCACTCCCGCGCATCTCAATGAGCCAGATTCAAAAGATAGACCAGCGGCACGACGAACATCCAAACCAAGTCCACGAAATGCCAGTAGAGACCGGTTATCTCCAGGTCATCGGCCTTGTAGCGCCCACCCCGGTAGCGAATCCCAACCGCAATCAGCGCGATCACGCCACCGGTCACGTGGAGCAGGTGCAAGCCGGTGATGCTGAAAAACAGCGAACTGAAAAGCGGGGTGCCCCACGGATTGTGAAAGAGCGTGGCTCCTTCGCCGATCATCCCCATCCATTCGCGAAGGTGCAGAACGGCGAAGGCAATGCCGAGAACCGCGGTAAAGATGGTCCAGCGGAACGCCCCGGCTTTGTCGCCCTTCTGTGCTGATTTGACTCCGATGAGCATGGTCAAGCTGCTGGTCAGCAGGATGAAAGTCATCAGCGCCACATTGGTGATGCTGTGAAAAGGCCGCGGCCAATCGGGCGTGCTGTTGCGTATAAAGCCGTAAGCGACAAGACAACCGGCAAACGTCGCCGTATCGGCGATGATGAACAGCCACATCGCCATCTTTTTCGCGGGAACCGAGAATGTGGGCGGAGCCATGGCTCCAGTCGAGTGTCCCTGCATCGTCAAATCGGCTTGGCTCACTTTGCCTCCTACCTTTTCACTTGATTAGAGCTTCATCCAAAGCAACAAAAGCAGATACAGCCACAGTGCGCCCATGAAATGCCAATACCGCGAAGTAGCGTCCAAAGTGCTCCGCCGCAAGACGGACTTGTTCAGTTTTGCTATCACACGAACCATTCCGCCCAACCCGCCCAGCAGATGCAATGCGTGAGCTACGGTCAGGACATAGAAGAAGGAGTAGCTCACATTAGTCGAGAGACCGAATCCCTGTGATCGAAGCTCCAGCCAAGCAAAAGTCTGGCCCGCAACAAACAGAACACCCAGGAACAATGTGATGTAAAGCCAACGCACGGGGCTTGCTACCCGGCCGCGCAAGCCGCCCATAAATCTGGCAACATCACGACGCCCCAGTTCCAGGGTAATGCTGCTGGCCAAGATCAATAGCGTGTTGAAGTAAAGGACGGGAGGCAGAGAGATGTGCTGCCAATCCGGCGCTCCTCCCTGACGAACGATCAGGGCGCTGGTAAAAGCGGCAAAGGTCATCGTGATCGAAGCCAGGCCCACCCAGATGCCGGTACTGGCCGGCATGGGAGAGTGGTCTTTGATCCGCCGCAAATCTCCATCGGAGGGGACGAGATTGCGCCAGCCTCCGTTGCCAGAGCCGGTTCTTGGCAAACGATCAAGTTCGATTTTCGGCGCTTCGTGAACTGTAGTTGCCATACTGCTACTTCTCCTGGTGATGACTTCCTTGCTCGGCCGACTGCTCCTTCGAATTATTTCTCCTCGTGCGGATTCTTGAGCTGTTCTGGCGAAGTCTGCATGACGAAGTCGGTGCTCGCCCCTTCAATGCTGTATTGATAAGGATCGTGATAGACGACCGGCATCGTGTCGCCAAAATTGTTGTGGGGCGGCGGCGTGGCCGTGCTCCATTCCAGCGAGGTGCCTTCCCACGGATTGTCCGGTGCAGGCGCTCCCTTAAAGCGGCTGTGGATCAGGTTGTAGAGAAAGATCAGCTGGGCAGCGCCCGTGAAGAGCGCCGCAATGGTGATGAACTTATGCACGGGAATCAGCGGAATCAGATAGTCGTCGGTGAAGGCCTGATAACGGCGGACGTTGCCGGCGATTCCCAGATAATGGAACGGCATGAAGATGCAGTAGGCGCCGACGAAGCTCAGCCAGAAATGCAGCTTGCCCAAAGGCTCGCTCATCATCCGGCCGGTCATTTTAGGGAACCAGAAGTAAGTTCCGGCGAAGATACCAAACATGGCCGCGACTCCCATGACCAGGTGGAAATGGCCTACCACAAAGTAGGTGGCGTGCAGCATGATGTCGATGGAGGGCTGCGCGAGGAAGAAGCCGCTGATACCGCCGCTGATGAACATCGAAACGAAGCCCAAAGCGAACAGCGATGCGGCATTGATCCGCAGCTTCGAGCCATATAAACTGCCCAGCCAGATCAGCACGATAATTGCGGAAGGAATCGTGATTACCAGCGTCGGGAACGAAAATGCCAGCGACGAATAAGGGTTCATTCCGCTGACGAACATGTGGTGACCGTAGACCATGTAGCTGAGGACCGCCAGAGATCCCATCGAATAAATGAGGACCTTGTGGCTCAGCATGGGGCGGCGCATGTTGGTGATCAGCACGTGGGAAACGATGCCCATGCCGGGGACGATGGCGATGTAGACCTCGGGATGTCCGAAGAACCAGAACAGGTGTTGCCAGAGCAGAGTTGATCCGCCGGAGTGGGGCAGGATCTGGCCGTTAATTACGAGATTCGAAGGCACGAAGAAGCTGGTTCCTGCGACATGATCCAAAATAAGCAGGATGCAGGCAGGCATAAGAACCGCGAATGCGGTTAAGCCCATCACCGAGGTGATGAACCAAGCCCAGGCGCTGAGTGGAAGCCGCATCAGCGACATGCCCCGTGTGCGCATATCGAGGGTGGTGGTGATGAAGTTCAGCGAACCCAGCAGTTGTCCGATGCAGAAAATGGCGATCGAAGAAGCCCATAGAACTACGCCCAAACCCTGGCCTGGCCCGCTGACCGAACCCACCGCACTCAACGGTGCGTATTGAGTCCAGCCTCCCAAGGTCGGACCGTCCGGCACGAGAAATGACGCGACCAAAACCAGGAAGGCCACGAAGGTGACCCAGAACGACATCATGTTGAAGTGCGGGAACGGCATGTCTTCTGCGCCAACCTGGATGGGCAAAAAGAAATTGCCGAACGCGGCGAACGGCGCCGTGGTGAGCACGAAGAAGACCATGATCGTTCCGTGCATGGTCATCAGTTGCAGATAGTATTCCGGCGTCATCACGTCGCCGGGTGCGCCGGTCTTGGAAAGCAGGTGCAGACCGGGAATGGCGAAACTGCCCCACCCCAGGTGAATGCGCATGAGCCAGGATAGGAACATCCCCACAAAAACCGCGACTAGGGCCAGCGCGTAATACTGCTTGCCGATTACTTTGTGGTCCAAACTGAAGACGTGCTTTCGTAGGAAGCTGGTCGGCGCCCCGTGTTGTACCGCATGTGCGGACATATCGTGCATAGTGCTCACCTCAAAACGAGATCTATTTTCTGTCCCGATGTGTTCTGTAAAGATCCTGTTCTGTAAAGATCCTGCACACGCCTCAACTACTGCAATGCCGCCTGCTGTTTGATCCAGTTGTCGTAATCTTCCTGCGACATCACTTCCAAATACGCTTTCATGTTGTAGTGCCCGAGGCCGCAAAGCTGCGTACACACGATTTCGTATTTGCCAACTTTGGTCGCCGTGAAGTGGATCGACAGATCCAGTCCGGGAACGAAATCCTGCTGCACGCGCAGTTCAGGGACGAAGAAGGAATGCCCTACGTCTTTGGAATGCATCAGCAAATGAATTTCCCGGTTGACGGGGATCGCCATCTCGGCGGTTACGATGTCGTCCTTGGAATCCTGGTCGTGAGTGGTGTCGATGCCAAAAAAGTTCGCATTCGCCTCGTTGATCTGATCGACGTGGATCGGGCCGAACTTACCGTCGGGACCGGGATAGCGGAAGTAGAATGCGAACTGCCCTGCCTGCACCTGAACTGGCATGGCGTTGGCGGCGGGAGGAGCAAAGTAAACGCTGGCCCAAGCCTTCGCGCCAAACACTCCCAATGCCAACACTTCGGTACCCACCAATACAAAGGCGGCAATCACTAATCCCGCGGCGCCGCCGGGGAAGCTCTTGATTTTGGCTCCGGGTTTTGGGTCGGAAAACTTCCAGATGAAAAAAGCCAGGAGCAACTGGGAAGCGAGAAACGAAATACCCGCCTCCAGCATGGTGTCTTTGAATTGCTCGTCAATCAGCGGACCGTGGGTGGAGATGTCCTGGGGCATGTCCCAGGTGTGCATCACAATAGGAATGGCCGAACCGATTGCGATCAGTATGATCGTTACAGCGAATATTTTCGCCATATCGCTCCGCTTTTGGCCAGCCAGTTGTGCGGCCATTTTGCGAATCGCCGCAGCCTAAGCTGCGGCGATTCGGAAGATTGATTTAGAACTGTAGGACTCGGAGTTGTCTGATTCCCTACTTCGCCTTGTAGGTGAAGTTGGCTGTGCCCGCTCCGCCGGCGGCGACCGTGACTTTTTGCGTCTGAGTGCCCAGGTCTTCCTGCCATGCCGTTACCGTATAGCTTCCGGGCGGAACGTCGTTGATCGTATAGTTGCCGCTCCCGTCCGTGGTGGCGTACGGTCCTTTCACTACCACGAACCAGCCATGCATCCAGGGATGAATGTTGCACTGTACGGGGATAACTTCGGCAGATTTCCAGCTTTTCTCCACTGGAGCCGCTCCCGGTGGCTGAGATTGATTCCAGGGAATATTGCCCGTCATTGGATTGGGCAACGGGTGAATATTGTGGGTCGTCTGATCGCTGGTGACCACCTTGAATTTCTGGTTTATGTCCATCGCCAAAACGTGCGGCGTGTAGACGCAATTCTTTTGGTCGAATACCGGCACACTAGTCGGCACTTCGCTGCTGGCGCTGGCCGGCAGACCTTCGGAAATGTAAAGGACAACATTCTCCAAGCCCCCGCCGGATCCAACCACTACCGTCTCCAGATGTGCCGGATCGCTGGCATGGGCCTTCGAGCAATAGGGATCTTTCGACATATCGATGCCCTTCATATGTGGCGCCGTTCCGTCGAGCTTAACCGTCCCGGAGATCTTGCCTTCTGCGGCCGCGCTCACATTAACATTGCGGGTTAGGATCAAAGCTGCGAAACATATTAAAACTACCGCCGGTAGTAGCGCGGCAAGCTTGTATCGGTGCATAAATCTTTCTCCTTCAAAACCTACGGATTTTTAACCGCCGTTGCGATACGCTTTCAGTCCCTATTGTTGTCCCGCGGGCGCATTCGGATCAACGGGTTTCAGATTGAGCTGTTTGGCCATCTCTTTCTCCTTGCTGTGTTGAGACATCAGGGTACGGAGATAGAAAACCAGGTCCCAAGCTTCGTCGGGCTTGATGTTGTCCGCATATGACGGCATGGGAGTGCCGTCCAACCCAGTCATGAAGATGCGGTAGATATCGCGATCTGTTTCGCCGCACTTTGGCCTGGCTCCCTCGGTAAAGTTGTATGGAGCGATCGGACGGCCAAGATCGTCGGTCAGCGTCGCGGCGGATGGTCCATTCGCTTGGCCCAGTACGCCATGACACTTCCAGCATTGAACTCTGGCAAATACATCGCGGCCCGCCCGAATGCGGTCGGGGGTAACTTCTGGCTCGGCAGGAATCTGGATGGGCGTTCCTGGTTTCTCATTCGCCCAGCGCGGCGAAAAGTGCTTGACCCAGGCTACGAGATCGGCGCGCTGCTGCTTGGTGAACGTGCTCCACTGCGGCATGTTCGAGCGATCCAGACCGCGGGCGATGGTATCGAAGAGATCTTCGTCAGTCGGCAAGGTTCCGGTTGGCGTGGAGCGGCACTTGAAAACTCCCAGTTGGAAGTCTCGCGGCTTGGGATCAACCCACGGGAAGCTTTCGCCGTTTCCATCGCCGAGCGGGCCATGACAAACGACGCAATAGCGGCGATAGTCCGCCTTGCCGTCCTTGGCATGGCCGGTCATATTGCCGATGTGACTTTCCATGTCAAGGCGTTTGTCGATGTCATACGTCGTTAGCTGCGCCCAGGAAGCCAGGGGGAACATCAAAACCGCAGCCGCACTCAATGCAAGCGACCATCTCCGCACTGTTGTTCGCATGTGTCCCTCTTAGTAATTTCAAAGCTCTGGAAATCAAAGCTCTAGAAATCGAAGTCAAAGCCCATCAGGACTTCGCTGGTGTTTACGTTCGGATTGGTCAGGCCTAGAGTAGGGCCGGTACCGTCCTGATGCAACCAGTTGTATTCGTTATGCCAGGCAAAACCAGCCCGGCTGGTCATGAAGGGGTTGTAGCGATAGCCGACGGTGTAGGTGGAAATATTGCCGAGATTGGAAGGCGTTCCCGGTGTCGACTGCTGCGACATGCGAATCGTCTCGTAACGCCCGATAAAGATCAGTTGCGGGCTATAGACGTAATGGGGTTCGAACAATACACCATTCCAGGTTGGCGCTAACGATCCTGCCGGCAGAGTTGTGCCGGTCGTATTGTTGACCGACGACACGCCATCAATAACGTCGCCGTAGCCTTGCCCGAACCATGCACTATCCTGGCCATGCTGGGTCACCACCTGAAGGTCGACATGCTGGCCGAAGTAGAACTGCCCAAAGAAGCCTTCGCGGCTGAAGCTCTTGTTTCCGATACCCGAACCTGCGATGTAGCTCGATGGACCACCGCTGGTCAGCCAGGTGGTCGGAGCTTCACCAATCATGGCGTAACCACCGATGCGTTGCACTCCAGCCCTTCCCGTATCAAACGCCTGGCTGGCGGTAAAGAATCCGGTATAGGCGTTGCCGTAGGGGAGTTGCGTTGTACCGTCATTGGAACTCAGGATTGCCGCGGAATACCGCGTGCGGTCGTCCCACGAATGCCCCATGACTTCAACCCCTAGCTGATTGTCTCCCATTTGACCGAAGATATTGCCGTCGCCCACGGGGATGAAGTGATAGATCTGATAAATTCCACCGTTGCCGGTAAGCGTCAGAATGCGCTTTTCCGAGAGCAGGTTGTCGAGTTCGAACTTGCCCAGTTTGACGTTCAGCCACGGGCTGCCAAACAGATTGTCCAGGCGGGCGAAAACGCTCTCGAAGTGGAAGGCGCCGGTCGGATCGGAAGAAGGCAGCAAGTAAAACGAAAAGTTCTTTTCCAGAGTGCCGCCGGTATGGAAATCGAGGCCGCTGAGGTCAAAACCGGAGGTCGTGATGCGCTGAACCGCGGATCCGGTGGGGGTGCTGCTTCCCGCCGAATAAGTATCGACCAAAACCTTCCCGGTGCTCACCCGATGCCAGATTGGCGTCATGCGGAAGGTCACAGGCCAATACCCTGGATTCTGCCAGATCGGGGCATCGCGGTCGTTCATGAGCTGGTAGCCGTTGTCTTTGAACTTCTGGCCGAAGTAATTCAACATTGGCCACGATTCGTGACATGCCGAACAGCGCAGCCCGTATTTGCGGGCGAAGGCCGGCAGGGCATTGGCCGATGGGCTGGCGCTGACGACTAGAAGAACCAGAATGAACACGCTCGCCACCCACGACGAGATCTGGCCACGACGGGATTTCATCCGCATACTCATGCCGCACTCCTCAAGCAAATTCGCTGTTTGTGAAAGGAAGTTGGACCATTTGTGTAAGGCATGAAAAAAGGCAGCGCAAGCACAGCCCCGAGAAGATCGATCCTTTAAGATAGCCGGCTAACTCAAAGATACCGGCTAAAATCGATTTTTCTTCTGCAAAGGTCGGACCACCCTACCGGGGGTGAATGCTACTACGGCGCTAAGTTGATGTGCAAGGGGTCAGAGCAACTTTTTTTACAATTTTTTTACAACTGCCTCTTGACAGATGCCTTCCAGTTGGCCGTGAACGTTCACGGACTGCACCAGTTGACAGCCTCAGCTGGGCAGAGTAAGAGTCTGACTAAGGGTTGCAGTTTCGAGGGATCACGCGGACGCAATTCGGTCGACTTGTCCGCGGCGATTCGGCTCTGGAGATATTTACCTTGAATCACGAATTAGAGGGGCGACGCTTCGGGGAATGTTTACGCGGCTTACAGCGCCAGACACCGCGTTGGGGCGCTCGCCTGCCCATCATCTTTGCGTGTCTCCTGATGAGTGGCTTTCCCGGCGCGATGGCCAAAGACAAAGAGGGAATCCAATACGGCTCCGGGCTGATCGTGAACATTCCTTTTCCCGAAGCTGAGGTAGTTCAGTCGGTGCAGGACGTGGTGCAGAACGGCATCATCCGCGGAACCAAGGAGTACAACAAGGACGAATTCATCACCGGAGCGACAGCGGAGTCCGCATCGCACTCGTTCCCGGAGTGGACTGAGGGCGGTAAAGTTTTTTACAAGCAGAGACTTCACGCGATCGATCCGCGAAATTTCAAAGACAGTGGCGATGTGGGTACGCTCGCGGTGCGCTACATCGTTCAGGCGCAGGACGAAAAAAACACGATTCTGCGCATCAACGCTGTTTTCGTCGAGGACTTCCGGCGGGTGACCCATCTTTCCAACGGTTCGATCGAGAGCTCCGAGTATAAGGACGTACACGATCATATCGAAGAGTACGAACTGATGAAGCAGCAGACCGTCGAAGGCGAACAGGCCAAGCAGCGCCACGCGAATGCAAAAGCGGCCTCCGGCAGAGTGGAGTGGTCGTCGAGTTCTAGTTCCGGCACTGGCGCTGGTTCTGTGCCTGCGCCAGAATCTTCGGCAGCAACCACCGACTCGGGCAACCCGCCGTTGCGAACTGTTCTGCAAGCGGCCGATGCATCCGCGGGCACTCTACCGGAACCCGACTCCGACACTCCGGAAACCCTCGAACAGCGGGTGCAACGTCTGCGGCAGCAGGTTGAACGTCGGGTCAAGGCTCCCGGCGCGCCATTGAAGTCAGCGCCCTTTCACACCGCTGGTACTCTTCAGTTGTTGGCCAGCGGAACCGAAGTTCTGATTGTCATTTCTTCTCCCTATTGGTACGGAATTGAGACTCACGAGGGTCAACATGGCTGGATTCCCCGTGACGATGTGGAGCCGGTCCAATGACCTCGGAGAAGAGCGGAACGTATTCACAGATCGCAGTCTGGATCGGCGCATTAGCCGCGATTGTGCTTTTTTGTACTTCCGGCATGCTGGCGCAGAACGCTGCTTATGAGCGATCATTCGCGCAATCAAAAGCAGTGGTGGAAAAAGCCCTGCAACAAATCCAGTCAGCCATGGCCGGCCGGCTTCCCGTTCTTGAAGGTTTTGCCGCGCCGGGCGAGCACCCCCTGAATTCATATCGGCGTGGGTTCTATCAGGTGATAGCACAAGTCGGTTCGAACGCATCGGGTGAGACGGTGGTTCGATTGACGACGAAAGTCACGGCGTGGTACGCAGACCCCTCCGCCGCGCGCTCGGGGTATCAATTGCTGGTCTCCAACGGCCGCCTTGAGGCGGACCTGCTCGATCAGTTGACCGACCAACTTTCTTTACAGACGCCAACTATCACCGCGAAAGTTCCGGAGAAGCCGCGCCCAATGCCTTCCACGGAGATGGCTTCGAAGCCGGCGACTGCGATTCCGCCAACTTCGACTCAGGCTCCGCCTTCGTCAGAGCCGGCTATCTCCGCACCGATGCCAAGACTCCCGGACACGGGTGGAACCTTCTCGCCGCCTTTGTCTCAGGGTCTTGCTTCCAACGTACAAAGCGGATCGCCAAAAACGCCGGATGCCCTGGGGTCGGGTTTTACTGCTTTGCAGGAAGAAGCCAAAAATCTTGAAGATGTTCTCAAGAATCAGGCGCACCCCAAGAATCTGGTCGCGGTAAAAAAATCGGGCACCGCCGTGGTCTCCTCGCCCAGTCTTACGGCGAAGACTCTGTTCCTGGCCAGCGCCCACGACGAATTTGAGATGCTGAATTTTAACCGCGACTGGGTTCACGTGCGCATCTCCGGCCTGTCGCGAGGATGGATCTGGCGCGACAGCCTGGAACTTCCCGAGAGTGTTCCCGACTCCGATTTGCCGCCCCCTGTTTCTCCGGCCGCCGAGTTGTATCACGTCAGCCGCGAAGAAACGGGATCCTTCCCCGGAGACTGGGAGCCGTTGCGAGGCAAGAACGTTAAGATTGTGTCGGTGGAAAAGACCGATGACAACGGCAAAGATGACAGCTCGGAGTTGAAGCTGGCTTTTGCAAAATCCCTGCTCGATCAGAACTATAATGAATTGGCGAAAAAATCCGATACCGAGGCGGGGATTGTGGTTATTTTTGATTCCTCCGATGGAGGCATGATGGCGGCCACGTTTGCGACCTTGAAGCAATGGAAGGCAGGCCAATTGTCGGACGCTGCGTTGTGGCACCAATGCTTCTTCGATCCGCCAGAGACCTTTGTTTCTTCTGGCACGCCAGGGAGCAAATAGAATGATTTATGGGTGAAGTGGGCGCTCCTGCAATCCACAGAGCCGGACTTTTTTCTTGACTTTCACGATTCAGCAGAGTACCTATGCAGGGGCATTTATCATTGATCGATGTGTGTTGAGTCAAAGACGTAAAATAAATTCATACGACCTAATTCATGAGCACTCAATCTTTGGCTGTTCCCCAAAATCCTATCCGCTTGCTCCTGCAAGACTATGCGGAGCTGACCAAGTTGCGGGTCACGTCGCTTATCGTGATGACCGCATGGTGCGGTTATTTCTTTGGCGCACATCGCGCCGGGACTTCGTGGTTTAACTGGGGGCTATTCCACGCATTACTGGGAATTGGGTTAGTTTCCAGCGGGACTGCGGCGTTGAATGAGGTCATGGAACAAGATGTGGATAGCCACATGCCCCGCACCGCGCGCCGCCCTTTGCCTGCAGGACGCATGAGCAAATTCCACGCCACAGCGGTCGGAATGATTGCCGCGATTGGCGGGTCTGTATACCTGGCAGCCTTCACCAATCCCTTGACCGGCTGGCTGACTTTCCTCACGTCGGTCGTTTACCTGGCCGCTTACACTCCGCTTAAAAAGATTTCTCCGATTTGCACTTTCGTCGGGGCTTTTCCTGGAGCTATGCCCGGAGTTCTAGGTTGGACCGCAGTCCGCGGCCGCCTCGAGTGGGGAACCCTGGTGCTTTTCGCCATCCTCTTCGTATGGCAGTTCCCGCACTTTTTCTCGATTGCCTGGTTGTATCGCGACGACTATGCCAAGGGTGGGATTCGCATGTTGCCCGTCGTGGAAGAAGACGGACGTTCAACCGCCAACCGAATTATTGGATATTCTTTAGCGCTGATTCCCATAAGCGTCCTGCCGAGTTTGATGGGGATGGCGGGAAGAATTTATTTCGTTGGCGCTATCATTCTCGGCTTGGCGCTTTTGTATTTCGGAATCCGCCTGGCGTTTCTCAAGTCGCCGTTATCCAGCGCACCATCCAAGATGCGCGCCCGCCACGTGTTGCAGGCCACGGTTATCTACCTTCCGCTGCTATTCGCGTTGATGATGACGAACGCTCTGCGCCACTGAGCCCACGGCACAACTAAAAGTTCCGCCAGATTATCGCACCGCGAGCGCGCCGACGACCGACTCGAAGACTTTCATTCCATCGGTGCATCCCAACTCCGGCTCGGCCGCGCGTTCCGGATGCGGCATCATCCCAACAACATTGCCGCCTTCACTACAGATGCCGGCAATGTTTTCCAGCGATCCATTGGGATTAGCCGCCGCAGTAATTTCCCCGGACGGTGAGCTGTAGCGAAAAACGATTCGGTTGCCTCTGCGCAGTTCGTCGAGCGTCGCTGGATCGCAGAAGTAGTTGCCCTCCATGTGCCCGATTGGAATCGTAAGCACCTCTTCCCTTTTGCAGGCATTCGTGAAAGGGGTATCGTTGTTTTCGACTCGCACCTGCACCGGCTTGCAAACATATTTCAGCCCGACGTTGCGCATGAGAGCACCGGGCAGAAGCCCCGCTTCACAGAGAATCTGAAAGCCATTACAAATCCCCAGCACCAATCCTCCACCGGCAGCAAACTTCGCTACCGATTCCATCACGGGAGAAAACTTGGCAATCGCACCGGTGCGCAGATAATCGCCGAACGCGAAGCCTCCAGGCACGATCACCGCATCGCAATTTTCGAGGTCATGCGACTCGTGCCAGAGAAATGTCACCGGCTGTCGAGCAACCTGTTGGATGGTCCAATACGCATCGTGATCGCAATTCGATCCGGGGAAAATAATCACGCCAAATTTCATGGGATTACATTCAGTTTAGCATCAAAACCCACAAATTCGGGCTGGGCATCGCGACGAGCAGCGGATACCGCTCCAGCGTTCGTGCACGAACACAACGTCATGACGGTTAGGTATGTACGACAGCGTGATGACAGCCAAGGCTAAGAAAACAAAGCAGCGGAATATCGTGAATGGGAATTAACGGGAAGCCGGTATCGCGATCACCTGCGCCGCCCGCTGTGGCGGATAGCCTTTAGCCTCGACGATGGCCCAATGCCATTCCTGGTCGGGGCCAATTTCTGCATCAAGCGGTGCGCGGAACAGCGTGGTTGTTGCCGGAGCAGCGGCGGCCCGCACGCGATAGAGCATAGTTATGTCGGCAGGCTTAGCAGCCACACCCGCTGGATCCTTGATTGCGGCCGGAACCAATTTTCCGGATGCATGCACTCCTGACGCCTCGTGAGCCTCGCTCGGCGTAACCAGCGTCACGGCAATCGCGACTTCGCTTACATGCCAATCCGTACCGTTAAACACAGAAGCCTGAAGCGACGAACCGTCAATAACTGCCGGCCCTTCCAACTTCGCCAGTTCGCTGGCGGGCAGTTGCATTTGCGTGTACTGGCTCGACAGCAGAGCTTTGGAGTTCGCACTGAATGACAACCGGCAATTCGCGTCCGGCGACGAGATCTGAAAGCTCTTGCCTCCTGCATCAATCGAATACTGGACCGAATTGGCCGCCAACCGATGAAGTTGAACCTGCTCCATCGCCGTGCCCAGATTGTCATTGTCGATGACTGCCTGTGCGGGCACTTTCTTGCGCAGGTTGCGGGCGATATCTCCAAGCGGCGTTTCGCTGGCATCATCCTGCGCCGCAAGAAAAACAGGAATCGCGGCGAGCGCAACTGCCGCAACGATGAAAAACAGCCGTAGTTTGGGGATGTGCAAAGCTCGCTCCACGCAAAGGTCTCCCATAAGATTCTAGGGCAGAGAAAGTAACTAGAAGGAGATGACCACGGTTACTTTAGTACTAGACTGGAGTACTAGATCGGGCGAGGAATGAAAGAAGGTTCGAAGTTGGGCGCGCGATCGACGAAGTGTTGGCGCAACGGAGCGCGCGCCCAAAGCGGGAACTCGACTTCTACAGCAGGCCAGAAGATCGAAAGCCCACAACCGGGTCTACTACCGGAGTTGTTTGCCGCTTAAACACCCAGCGAGCTACCGCAAAGCCTATTGCCGCATAGCACAGATGCATCATCCGCATACACACCCCCTATGAAATCGGCTGTT
>Ga0209010_1000417_pt1 | contig 13803 bp, 10 predicted proteins | sample BlaSpr_A8_OM1_O3_FD_187985 | JGI IMG/M metagenome (GOLD analysis project Ga0209010, IMG submission 187985) | Forest soil microbial communities from Thunder Bay, Ontario, Canada - Black Spruce, Ontario site 2_A8_OM1_O3 (SPAdes) (version 2) | ecosystem: Environmental > Terrestrial > Soil > Boreal... | reverse complement strand
CGCCGAGCCGTTGGCGTAACGCTTGATCGGCGGCCAGCACGGTGAGCGCCCGCGCCGCCGCCTCGCTATCGCCGAGCGGCACCAAAATTCCCTCCTTGCCGTCGCGCGCCACCTCCCGGCATCCCGGTACGTCGGTAGCGACGATCGGCCGGCCGGCGGCGGCGGCTTCGACCAGCGCGCGCGGCAGACCCTCGCGATAGGACAACAGCATCGCGACGTGATGCTCGCGCCACACCCGCGCCACGTCGGTCGCGTGGCCGTGCCAGGCGATCCCCGGTGCCTGCGACCATTGCGCCAAAGTGGCCCGCGATATGGAACGCGGATTGTCCGGATCGGGATCGCCGATCAGATGCAGCTCGATCGGTGCGCCGGCGGCGCGGGCGCTCTGCACGGCGGCGACGGCTTCGACGATACCCTTTGGCCGGATCATGCGGGCGACCACCGCGACCTTCAGCGGTGGTGCCGCCGGCGCTTCGCTGTGCGGAAATCTTTCCGGGTCGACGCCGGCGCCGCCGACGATGGTAATATCGGCGTCGCCCGGATCGAGGCCGAACTCGCGCGGGTCATCGCGATTCTCGAACAGATACCGGGTCCGCGGACCGCGCAGCCATGAGCCGACGATGGCGCTCACGATCTTGCGGGCGGCACGCACGGCGATGCCACGCTCGATCCACAAATGTCCCAAACCGGTCGGCGCCAAGACGAGTGCTCCGGTCCCGGCGAGCTTGGCGGCAACGCCGCCGATCACCACCGGCCGCAGCGCGATGCAGTGCACGATATCGGCGCGCTCGGCGCGCACGATTTTCACCGCCTGAAAAAAATCGCGCAGGCTGCGCAACGGACTGAAACTGCCGCGCCGGCTGTCGATCGCAATCACGGAAAAGCCTTCGGCCTTGAGCCGCTCGCCGTCCTCGCGCACCCGCGTCGCGACGACGACCTGCAAGCCGCAATCCCGCGCCGCCTGCGCCATCGGCAAGAAATGGGAGACAAAAAACCAGTCTTCGGTGACGAGGTAAAGGATTTTGGGCATGATCGGCGGCGGCGCGATCCTAGCTTGTTCCGCCGCCTGCTGGCACCCCCAGTCGCGGCCATCTGTTCTAACATGTGCTATACGCCTCGCCGCAGAACAAGCTGGGCAAGCAGGCGGCGGGCAGTCGGATCGCGGATGGCGGCAAGCTCCAAAATCGTCCTACACCATGTCGGCGGGCGCTGGGGCAATCATCCCTTCCCGCGGCTGCCCGCTTTCGCCGGCGACTTCATCGAGGTGCTTTACGAGGCCGATACCGACGCCATTGCCGCGATCCAGGAGGCGGGCAAGGACCGCCCAAGCGAGCTGATTGTCATTCCGGCCTGCCTCGCCGACAGCGACGGCGAAGGCTTGCTGCATATTTACGTCAACCCGGGCCTCACCTCGCTGCGTGAGCTCAGCCACCTCCTCGACCACCGAATTCAGAACACATTCGGCATCGACTTCGATTTCGGCAATGATGGCGCCAGGCTGTTGCAAAAGCGCAAAATTGCAACCCGCCGCCTCGACGGCCTCATCGCTGCGCAGCCAGCGCCCTGCCCGCCGCCCGATTTCTTGTCGCTCGACGTGCAGTCCGGCGAATATGAGGTGCTGCTCGGAGCGCGCGACGCCCTCGACCGTAACGTCTGCGGTTTGATCGTCGAAGTCGAGTTCGGCGAAATGTATGTCGGGCAGCGGCGCTTTCAGGACGTCTACGATCTGCTTGACGGCGCCGGCTTCGACTTCGGTCGTTTCCTGACGATCGGCGAGACATCGGCCCGGGCGCCGCTCGGGTTTCGCGGCGACGGCTACCAGGATTTCGCCGACGCGCTGTTTTTGCGCCGCTGCGACCGCATCCCGCGCGACGATGCCGGCCGCGCGATGTTGACCAAGCTGTGCTTTTTCGCCCTCACCTTCGGCGTCGTCGAATTGGCCGTCCAGTGCCTCACAGCGCTGCACGGCGCGACCCTGCCAGAAGCCCGGGCTTACGAACGCTTCGTGGCGGCCTGCCGGGACGTTTACGAGCGCGACGCCAAGCTGTTGCCGCCGCTGTTCTCCGCCGTCCTGCCGCCGCATCGCTTCGCCGACTACTCCGCCGCCGCAGGTTTCCAGCAATGGCCCGGAATATTCGAAGATCTGGGCGGCTTCGATGCCGCCTACTTGCGTCAGCTCAAGCGCTACGAGCGGCGGGCCGACAGCGAGTTCGAGGCGCTGTTGCGCCGCCATGGTCTCGCCGACGTCGCCTCGACGGTGAAGCGAAAGCGCCGCAGCCAAGCCCGCAATATCAGATGGGCGATCCTTGAGTCCCAGGGCCGGGCGCCGCGCTGGCGTGCGATGACGAAACAGCGTGCGAGCGCTTTTCTGCGCGCGGTCCTGGGCAAATGGAAGGGCCGCCCCTAAGCTTATCTGGCGTCATGCTTTTGGCTTACCGGCTCAAAGCGCGCGTCGTTTTATGGAGGAAGTCGTGAGGGCTATTACGGTGGTGACGCCCTGCTTCAACGAAGAACTCAATGTGCAGGAATGCTACGAGGCGGTCCGAAACCTGTTCGCCAACGAACTCGCCGCCTATCGGCGCGAACATATCTTTTGTGACAATGCGTCGACGGATGGAACGCTTGCCATCTTGCGCGAGATCGCGGCCGCCGATGCTTGCGTCAAAATTATTGTCAACAGGCGTAACTTTGGGCCTTTGAAGAATACCTATAACGGCGTCATGGCGAGTTCCGGGGATGCCGTCCTGTTGTTCCTGCCGGCGGATCTGCAGGACCCGCCCAATCTGCTGCCGCAGTTCGTGAAACACTGGGAGGAAGGATACGAAATCGTTTACGGCATCCGAGCGACCCGGGAGGAGGGTTGGCTGATGCGCAGCCTGCGGAACGCCTATTATCGCGTGCTGACACGCTTCTCCGAAGTGAAGGTTCCGCCCGGCGTCGGCGATTTCCAGTTGGTTGACCGGCGCGTTGTCGAGGCGATGCGGGAGGTGCGTGACGGCTATCCGTTCTTACGGATGATGACTTTCGAGTGCGGCGGACGCGCGATCGGCGTGCCTTATACATGGCGCGCCCGTAAAAGGGGCCTCACCAAAAACCGTTTCTCCGCGCTGATCGATCAGGGGATCAACGGCTTGGTGTCGTTCACATCGGCGCCGTTGCGGTTCGGACTTATGGTCGGCTTTTTCCTTTCAGTGCTGAGCATCGGATACGCCATCCTCAACCTGATCCTGGGATTGATCCTGTATCGCAGGATCGCCGAGCCGGGCATCATCACGATCATTGTCGCTTTGTTTTTCTTTGGCGGGGTACAGTTGTTCTTCATGGGAATGATCGGCGAATACATTTTGGCCATCCACGGCCAGGTGCGCACCAAGCCCGTTGTGTTCGAGCGGGAACGCATCAATTTTGAGACGCCGGATTGCCCGGTTCAAGAGACGGCACCGACCGGCACGGCCGATCCGGCAATGCCGTCAAGATAATCGGCGACGACCTCGAGCGCCGTGCGCTCGGGGGTGTAGCCCAGGGCTGCGGCGGCGTGATTGAGGGAAGCATAGTATGGCTTCTCTCCAGTGCCACTAGGCGCAATGTCAGCGTAAAAATCAATCTCGATACCGTAGCGCTCATGCGCAATCCGCAGGATGTCCGACTTGCGCGCCGGAGCCGTGGTATAGACATCGAGCGCAATGTTGCCGGCTCCGGCCGCCTCCCAACATCTGATCATGGCCGCGACTTCCGTCCTGCTGGCATAATCGCGCACCATGTCCGTGGCCGAGGTCTTAAATGGGAGCTGCGAGCCGATGCTGCGCGCTAGTTCACATAGAAAGAAGCGGGCGTCGCGTGGCAACGCTGCGTCGGCATAGGCAAATACGCGCAAATCGAGAATTGATTGGTTGAACAGACGGCGATGGCGCGCTTCGGCGAGAATCTTGGCCATGATATAGGGCGGTAAGACTGCACGATCATTGACCGGAATCGACAGCCTGCCGTCGCCGCCAACCGGCTCGGAGAGATCATGCCCATGGACGGCGCCGCTGGATAGAAAGACATAGCGGGTACGGGCATCCATCGTGTCCAGCACGCGGCCGTCCCAGCGATCTGTGATTTCCAGAATTCCCGCGCCGATCGCAGCGACACGGCCGGGGTCGCCGGCCCCGATCGCGTTGATGACCAGATCGAAGTCAGCGGCCTTGAATTCCCCGAGCGGGCAAATGCCGACCGGGAAGGCGAACGGCTCGTTGGCCAGTCGGTCTGGATGGCGGGCGAACAGCACCAGACCGCGGGGGTCGGCGGCGAATTCGTGGGCTAGACTAAGCCCGAGTGTTCCTGTCGCGCCCAGTATCGCTATCATCGAGCACCTTGAGAAACTCCGCGGACCGCGGGTAGTCGACAAAACGATTGCCGCTCGCATATTCGCTTGCCGGAAGATACGGGTATTGATCGTTGATAGGGCGGCCCATTTCAAGCTTGGGTTCGATCAGGGTGTGCTCGCTCAGTATGACATCGATGAGGATGGGTCCGGCCGCCGTAAACAAGTCCGACGTCATCTGCTCGACATTCTCGATGCGGGCGTAGCGGATGCCGTACGCTTCGGCAAGGCGGCCAAAATCCGGCAAACTGAACCCGTCACGCGAAGCCGTGTAGCGGCTGTCGCAATAGCTGTCTTGAAATTGCTTGATGATGCCGTAACTGGCGTTGTTCATAACGATCACGGCAATGGGAAGATTGTGGTGCTTGATCGTCTGCAGTTCATGGATATTGAGATGGAGCCCGCCGTCTCCCGATATCGCAATCACCTGCCGGCTCGGCGCGGCGACTTTTGCGCCGATGGCTGCTGGCAAGGCATAGCCCATCGGCGAGTTGCCGCCGGCGGTAAACAGCTTGTGCCGCTTGACCTTGAAGGCCTGATGCACCCAACAGACGGTGGCGCCGGTATCGGCGACGACGATTGCATCTTCGGCAACCAGTTCGTTGATCCGGCGGATGACATCGTAAGGCGATTGCGTATTGAGCCGAAGCGCTGACGTGCTCCGCTCCTTGCCGAAGTACCGGCTCTTCATCTCGGCGACGTAGTCGCGCCACGTGTCGTCGGTTTTCGGCGGTTGAACGGCTTTGAGAACCTGCGGCAATTGGCGAAAATCGAGAAGGCTCGCGGAATAGCCATCGTTGTGATATTTTCGCAGCTCCTCCTCATCCACATCGACGACATGGATCTTGGCGCCGATCGCGAAATTTCGCGGGTTACCCGAGCGTTGCCGATTGTCGAGGCGACTGCCAAGGACTATCACCGCATCGGCGTTCTGCAGAACGAAATTCGCGCCGCGATTGCCGTAGACGCCGATCTGGCCGAGAAAGTTCGGATGCTCGTTGTCGAAGGTCGACAGGCCCGCCCAACTGGAGACGAAGGGCAGCTCGCTCGTCGACAGCCAGTCGAGCACCTCGCGCTCGACGCCTGCGAGCCCGATGCCGGCTCCCCACAGCACCACAGGACGGCGGGCATCCGAGAGCGTTGCGGACAGCGCCGCGGCCACGGTCTCGGCCGGCTCGGCCGCGATCGGCAGCTCGGGCGGCAATATCACGTCACCGACAATCTCCATTTGCTGGATATCCATCGGCACGTCGACGAGAACCGGCCCCTTGCGTCCGCTCGAGGCAATTGCATAAGCGTTGGCGAGTTCGTTGCGCAGCTCCTCGGGCGTGCTCACCATGACCGCGTATTTTGTTATCGGTTTCACCATCTCGGCGATCTTTGTTTCTTGAAACCCGGATTGGCGCACATTGGCGCCATGATAAGAATTGCTCTCCCGCTGGTTGACCTGGCCGGTAATATGCAGCGATGGAATTGAATCGAAATACGAGCAGGCAATGCCGGTGATGAGATTGGTTGCGCCGGGGCCCGATGTCGCCATCGCGACTCCGACTTTCCCGGTGACTCGCCACACTGCATCCGCGGCCATCGCGGCCGATTGCTCGTGATGAAAACACGTATAGGCCAGTTCGGGGTGCCGCTCGACCGCGTCGATCATGAATGCGCAAGCGCCGCCGGTCAGGACGAAGACGTGTTTGGAGCCGACGCGCGCCAGAAACTCCGCGATGTATTCCGCGCCGGTCATGCCCGCCCTTCCCTGCCGTGAGCCGCCGCCTCCCGACAGAAGCGGTGGATGACATCCAGCACATACTCGACTTCCGGCTCGCCAATGCCGGGGAAAACCCCGATCCAAAAAGTGCTGTCGACGACGCGGTCGCTATTTTCCAAAGCACCATGCACGCGATACTGGCGCCCTTTCATATAGGGCTGACGCGTAAGATTACCGCCGAATAGCAAGCGCGTGCCGATCTTGTGTTCGTCGAGATGCCGGACAATCGCGTTGCGATCGAATGGCGAATTATCGCGCACGGTCAACAGGAGCCCAAACCACGATGGCTCGGCTCCAGACGTCGGTTCTGGCATGACGAAAAATTCCTCGAGATCAGCCAGGCCCGTCTTCAACCGTGCAAAATTGCGCCGCCGCGCCGCGATAAATTCATCCAAATGGGTCAACTGCGACACACCGACAGCCGCCTGCATGTCGGTGATCTTCATATTGAATCCCATATGGGAGTAGATGTACTTGTGGTCGTAGCCGTAAGGCAGGTCGCCGAGCTGCCAGTCGAAACGGCGCTTGCACGTGTTCTCCTTGCCGGGGTCGCAATAGCAGTCGCGCCCCCAATCGCGGAACGCTTCGATGGCCCGACGCAGCATTGGATCGCTGGTGAAGACCGCCCCTCCCTCTCCCATTGTGATGTGGTGCGCGGGGTAAAAGCTCAAGGTTCCGATATCGCCGAATGTGCCGACGTGTCGGCCGTCTATGGTTGCTCCGAGCGCGTCGCAACAGTCTTCGATCAGAAACAGCTTGTGCCGTTTGGCAATCTCGGCGATGCGCACGGCGTCGAAAGGATTACCCAAAGTGTGCGCCGCCATGATCGCGCGCGTCTTCGGCGTGATGGCCGCCTCGACCGTCTGCGGTAGAATGTTGTAGGTCGGAATATCGATGTCGATGAAAACCGGCACCATGCCCCACAACATCATCGGATTGACCGTGGTCGGGAACCCAGCCGCAGCGGTGATGATTTCGCTTCCAGGTTCGAGTTTGCGGTCGCGCAGCAACGGTGATGTCAAAGCGGAGAATGCGGCGAGATTGGCCGACGATCCCGAATTGACCGTCAGGGCGTAGCGCGCACCGACCCGCTTGGCGAGATTGGCCTGGAACATATCGTTGTAGCGGCCGCTGGTGAGCCAGAATTCCAATGCCGAATCGACCAGCGACTTGACATCGGTTGCATCGAAAGTTCGACCGGATATTGGAACGCTGGATTCGCCGGGGACGAACGGCTTGGCGCGATGCGCGACGCGAAAATACTCCTCGACGAGGTCCATGATATCCGTGCGGACATCCTCGGGCGAGCGCGCCGGCGACAACGTGGATCTGCGATTGACTGACATCAGCCGTTGGAGTTCGTCCCCTCCCATCGTCAGGGTTGCGCGGATAAGCGCGCCTGGACTGATCGCGTCTGCGCCCGATCGAGATTATAAGCTGTCGTTACAGCTTCATCGATCTGACCAAGCGTGACCTTTCGCATGTTCGCACCGCCCTGGAAAGCCCGATACCATTCCAGCGTGAGGCCGATGCTGCGTTCGATGTCGAACAGCTGGCGCCAGCGCAGACGCGCCGCGGCTTTTGAACAATCAAGTTTCAGATAGGCAGCCTCGGGCGGATGCTCGCGGAGGTCATGACGCCACTCGGCGCCTTGACCCCAGCCACGCACCAATAAATCCGCAATTTGCTTGACCGTGATCTCACTCTCGGGCGCGGGGCCGAAGTTCCAGGCTTCGGCAAATGCTGCGCCGTCCTCCACGAGATGCTCGGCCAGGGTCAGATAGGCCAGGACGGGATCGAGCACGTGCTGCCACGGGCGCAGCGACTGAGGATTGCGAATCTCGAGCGTCCGTCCGCCAAGAAAGGCGCGCATCGCATCCGGCACCAGGCGGTCCTCGGCCCAATCACCGCCGCCGATCACATTGCCGGCGCGCACCGACGCCACCGGCAGCGGAAAGCTCTTGCTGAAGAAGCTCGCCCGATAAGCCTGCGTCACAAGCTCGGCGCAGGCCTTGCTGCTGCTGTAGGGATCGGACCCGCCAAGGGGTTCCGCCTCTTTGTAGCCGTGGATATGACCCACGTTTTCATAGCATTTGTCACTCGTGACCACGATCGCGCCGCGGACGCTTGGGCATTGACGCAGCACTTCGAGCACGTGGACGGTGCCCATGACGTTGGTTGCGTAGGTGTCCACCGGTGCGGCATAGGAGCGCCGAACGAGCGACTGGGCCGCCATGTGCAACACGATCTCCGGGCGGGCTTCATCGATAGCGGCGCGTAGCGCCTGCGGATCGCGAATATCGCCAATCAAGTGCCGGACATTCTGAGATACCTGCGCGGCAGAGAAAATACCATCGGGATGTTCCGGCTCGAGCGAGAAACCGGTCACTTCGGCGCCGAGACATCGCAGCACGAGCGCGGTCCAGCCGCCCTTGAAGCCGGTGTGGCCGGTGAGAAAGACCCTGCGGCCGCGCCAGAACCCCGCATTGATCACCAGACCCTCCAGGGCGGCTTGCCGCTCGACCATTCCTGCTCGAGATAATTGCGGTCGCGCATCGTATCGACCGGATGCCAAAAACCGCGATGCACGTATGCGCGCAATTCGTCGGATTGCGCCAATTGCTCCATGGGTTCGCGCTCCCAGACCGTATCGTCGCCGGCGATCAGGTCACCAACCGTCGGCGAGAGAACAAAAAAGCCGCCGTTGATCCAGCCGCCGTCATCGTCCGGCTTCTCCCGAAACGACCGCACGCGATCGCCATCGACGGCGATTGCACCAAATCGCCTTGCAGGACGTACGGCCGTGATGGTGGCCTTCCGGCCATGCGCCTTGTGGAAGTTCACTTCAGCCGCGATGTCAATATCGGCAACTCCGTCCCCATAGGTCAGCGCAAAGTACAATTCATCTTTCACGTAATCCATCACGCGTTTGATGCGTCCACCGGTTTGCGTAACATCGCCGGTGTCGACGAGGGTCACGCGCCAGGGCTCGGCGGTTTGCCGATGCACGTCCATGCGATTTTCCGCGACGTGAAACGTAACGTCGGACATGTGCATAAAATAATTTGCGAAAAACTCTTTGATAACATACCCCTTATAGCCAAGACACACGATGAAATCGTTAAAGCCATGCCGGCTATAGATCTTCATGATATGCCACAGGATTGGGCGCCCGCCGATCTCCACCATGGGTTTCGGGCGCACTTGAGTCTCTTCGGCAAGCCTGGTTCCCATTCCGCCTGCCAAAATTACGACTTTCATGAATTTTGTGTTCCCGACTGGATTGCGCGGTGAAATACAGAGTCTTTTAGTTGATGGGCGTTAAGTACAGGCAATTATAGCCGAAAATCGTTGTGATGCGAAAGAATTAGATTCACTGCAGCATCGCCCGCAGGTCTTGGTAATCTTGCCAGCGGCACAGCGGATTATGCAGCGGTCCGATGCGGAACGAGAGAACGGCATCGAGATCATGCTCGAACACGATTCCGGTAAGCACCCCATCGACCCGAAGGAGCGCGGCGCCTTTGTCCGTTCCAAGACCCATTTCGTGCAACTCCATGCAATGGCTGAATTCGACAGGGACGATGACCAGCGACCGGCCGGCACTTTTCGCCACGACGTGAAGATCCTCGTTTGCCATCGCCAACGCGGACGATTGAACCGGAACTAACTCGCCGACAACCGGCGAAGGGGTCACGGCCCGCTTCGTGAGGTCCACACTGTCATCGACAACAAAGTCCAGCGCGGATGCCAGATCGCGCCGCGTTTCGATCGAGGTCGGCGAATAAGTTGCAAGGTTCGGTTCCGGCAGCTCGATCAGCCCCCACTGCACGCCGGCGCGATCTTCGGTCGCACGCGGCTCGCCGAGCGAAGCGTCCGGCTGCGGCATCAGCACATAGCGGACGCCGAGCAGCTTGAGGACCGGAACGTTTGGATAGGTAAGAATGGTGATATTGCGCTGGTGCGCAATCGGCGGCCGTTGTAGCGCACGCTTGATCAGCGCGTGGAATACAGGAGATAATAGCTGATTGTATTCAAACAAAGTCGGTACGCGATAATGCCACAGCCCGATCGACATCTCATCATTGGCGGAGGTTTGCGCCCAGGCGCGTGTCGCATTGTATTGCTGAACCCAGGCATCTTCGCGATCAGCCTTCACCGGCGTCGCGGTCAGGATGCGTCCGTTGAACCTTGAGAGGGAATCGAGCGCGATATTTTCCCTCAAGATGGCCACGACCGGGGAAACGTGCGGTGGAAAGGGATACCCAACGGCGGTTGGCAATCTTCGGATGACGAGGGCGGTCATGAGCAGCAATACGGCAGGCAGGACAATCAACTGCGCGCGCAAGCGACGATCCATCGCAAGCTTAGCGGGCACAAATCGCCCTGCGACGAAGTCAACCATGCGGTACAGTGCGACAGACGCGAAAGTCCCATAAAGCGGCCACACTGCGATTTCGAGATAAACCGGCGGCGGCAATATCCAGTGCGGGACCAAGGTCAAAGCAATGCCGGCGCCGATAAATGTCACGATGCAAGTCAGCAAAATCCACGCCGCGGCGCGCAGTTCCAATGTAGTAGAGCGTAGAGACAAGACTGCACCCAATGCGGACCACGCGACGAGAAGTGGTCCTGCCCAACCAAATTCCGATCCTTGAAACATGATCGAAGCAGCGTTTTTGTCGTGATAGACGACAGTAAAGTCATTGGGGAAGAAGTTTGGGGCCGTATTCAAGAATAAGCCCAGCGCGTACCAGGGCCATCGCAATAGAATTGCAACGACCAGCACCGCCGCCAATACGGCAAGCTTGCGCACCAGCTCCGATCGGCGGCGCGCGAGGCACAGTGCTAGAACGACATAGATCGCCGTCCCTAATGCCACGATCGGCAGCAGCAGCGCGACCGCCGACAATGCATAGAATGCCAATGCGAGCAGTCCTATCACGGTCGCCGCGTCCGCAAGCAGGCTTGACGAGCGGCCTGCCTGCCGCATCAGGCAAAAGGCGACAACGGGCGCAACGGCGATCACGACGAAAAACGGCGCGACGGACAGAATTTCGTAAAAGAACGGCCTCGGTACGAAAGGCACGCTCACAAAGCCCAAGATCCAGCCCGCAGACAGCGCAACCGTTCGCGATTGCGATAAAAGCCGCGCAAGCCCGTAGGCCGTCAAAAAGATGATCGCAGCCAAAATCAGGTAGCTTGCGATCTTTGCGGCCTGAAGGTTGGAAAACCAGCCGATCGGCCACAAAAAAGGGAGCAGCCGGGCGTTTTGCGGCAATTGGATGTTGCCGATCGATTGCAGAAAATTGTTCGTGTATTCGAACATCGGCTGGCCGAAGTTCAGTTGATCGCGGGTGCCGACCAGCAGATATGAGCCGTCGTAGTGGTAGAACAGCGCGTTGATGTTCCGCGCAAACGCCAGGCACGCGCAAGCACTGAATGCAGCGAGATTGGCGATGACCGTCAGTGGACCCGCGGCACGCGATCTCATCGTCGTCGATAGACCCAATTGGCGATGCGCCGGAAGATCAGATCGACCAGCGTGTGGGCCACCGAGAGCCCGTTCTTGAAGGTCAAGGCATTGGAGCCTTGGACACGGCGTTCGATGGATATGACCGGTACTTCCTTGTAGCTGAATCCCTGGTCGAGCAGCATGCAGATGATGTCGGCCTGAAAGCCAAAGCCGCGCGTATTGGGGTGCCAACGCATGACGTTGTAGCGCAGATGCACGGCGAGCCCGTTATAGTAGTGCAGGCGAAAGCCGCTGATGAGGTTGACGATGCCGGCATAGACGTTGGACAGCGAGCGGCGGTACAGGCTCTTGCCCTCGTTCGACACGTAATAAGGAATGATCATGTCGGCCTGGCCGATGGCACCGAACACGGCGAGCATGGTCTCTTTCGGCTCGGCGTCGTCGCCGCAGATCAGCCGGTAATATTTGCCTTTGCCGACGAAGGCGACGTCGAGATAGTTCTGCGCCAGCCCGCGGTTGACCTTGTTGGTGCGGAGAAGGATGCGCTCCTCGGGATGGGCCGCGATGTAGCCTTTGACGGTTTCGCTCGAACTATCCTTCGAGCAATCGTCGACCACGATGATCTCGTAGCTGATGGTGCCGATCTCATTGAGCGCGTCGCGCACCGTCTCGATGGTTTTGACGATGAATTCCTGCTCATTGTAGCAGGAGATGAAAACCGTCAGATCGATCGGCGCCTGCTGGCCGGGCGTCACGACGTCCTCGGCGGCATGCAGTTGCTGCGCAGCCGGCGTCATCGTCACGTCAATGGGGAACAACACGGTCGCCACGGCTACTCCCCGGTTCCGATCGAATCGATGCGTACCGCGACCTGCTGCCGGGCAAAAGCCAAATAGGTGTATTTGACGTGGCGCGCGCCGACGAATTCCTGGAACGCCTTGAATTCGTGCCGCTCCCAGTTCGGATAATTAAAATACTCGTCGAACAGGATCACGGTTCCGTTCACGAGCCGCGGCGCGAGAAGCTCAAGGATGGTCTTGGTCGAACTGTAGAGATCGCAATCGATGTGGATGAAAGCGACCGGCCCGGGATTGTCGTTGAGCCATGGCGGCAAGCTCGCGTCGAAGTAGCCCTGGTGCAGCCGCACGTTATCCGGCACGCGCGGCAAGCGGCCTTTGACATCGAACGCCCTGCCGCCGAGGCCAAAGCCCGACCACGCCTCGGGCAAGCCCTCGAAGCTGTCGAAACCGTGGATAGTGCGCGGACCGATTTTTCGCGCGATGTAGCGGATCGTGCCGCCGGTGAAGACGCCGAACTCGAGATAATGACCATCGATGCCGACGGCCCGCAACGAATAGTCGATCAAATCGCGCTGGTTTTCGAGACCGAGCGCGTCCGGCATCGCGCTCTCGATATAGTCGACGCTGCGCTGCAACGCGCGCAAGGCGCGTTCGCGAACCGGATGGATCCGTCCAGTGTCGACAAGCTGGTACGCGCCGCAGACGATCTTGTAGAGCACGTATTTCAGCCGAAAATTGGTGATCAGCATGGCAACCGCAAATCATTCCTCTTCGCGGGCAAGGCGTTCCTCCCGGCCGGACCCTTTTAGCCGAGTTTTGTGCGAGGTTGATAGCGTGTTCGCCGCGCCCCGTCGCATCGACGACCGACGGTATTTTACCGGTAGCAAGACTACGCTGTGGCGGCAACGGCTTAGGCGCTCAAGCCTTCGTGGGCGCGAAGGCGGCGACGAATCGGCCTCGAACCGCCGGTGGATGAGCGTTGGAAGTCTGGTGTTGATGTAAACTGAGTCGCCGCGCGGTCGGCTTACTAGAGCTTTCGCGAGGTGAGGACCTCGTTCGCCGTCCCGACCTCAGGACATCGGGCGGGCGGAGATTCATACAGCCGCGAGGTTTGCTCTGCGGAGCGTGACGTTGGCTTCCATTCCAGTTTTTGCCGGAGCCATCGTCGCGACGGAACCTCGATGAGTAGATAGCTGCCGTAGGCCACTACGACGGTCATCGCGCAAACGGCTAGCACCTTGATTCCGGAATCGACGTATTGAATTGTAATCGGGTGCGCGCCGGCAAACATGCCGCCGAGCATGGTCATCACGAAAAACGACCAGATGTAGATCGAGTAGCTGATCTCGCCGAGGAAGATCATCGGCGGCGATGACAGAAGGCGGCTTAGCCA
>Ga0209010_1000416_pt1 | contig 13807 bp, 11 predicted proteins | sample BlaSpr_A8_OM1_O3_FD_187985 | JGI IMG/M metagenome (GOLD analysis project Ga0209010, IMG submission 187985) | Forest soil microbial communities from Thunder Bay, Ontario, Canada - Black Spruce, Ontario site 2_A8_OM1_O3 (SPAdes) (version 2) | ecosystem: Environmental > Terrestrial > Soil > Boreal... | reverse complement strand
GCATCCGCGAGATTCCCATTCACGGTATCAGCGTGACGATGCCTTATAAAGAGTCGATCCTGTCTCACCTCGACAACACCGACGCTCATACCGCAAAGATTGGCGCTTGCAACACCGTGGTGCGCGCGCAGGATGGCAAACTTTACGGCTTTAACACCGATGCTTCGGGAGTTTTGCGGCCTTTGGAGCGCCGCTTGAGCACTTTGGAAGATGCGAAAATTTTGGTCTTGGGTGCGGGCGGGGCGGCTCGGGCCGCGGTGTTTGGCCTGAAAGAGCGCGGCGCTGAAGTTTATGTTTTAAACCGCGGCGTTGCCGCTGGGCAAAAGCTGGCCCGCAGCGCTCGTGCGCGCTCGGTGAAGCGCGCCGACCTGAAGAAGCTATCGTTCGATGTGATCATCAACGCTACTCCCGTGGGCATGGGAAATGCGAAGGAGACTCCGCTCCAGGAAAAAGAGATCAATGCGCGGTATGTGTTTGACATGGTGTACGACCCCGGTGAAACCCGGCTGCTGAAGCTGGCCAAAGAGCGCGGCGCGCAGATCATCCCTGGCGTGGAAATGTTCATCCACCAGGCCGCCCGCCAGTTCGAAATCTGGACCGGCAAGCCCGCCCCCTGGGATGAAATGCTGCGGGTCGTTCTTCTCGCTCTGCAAGAGCGTTCGCGCGCCGTTTCCGGGAAATAACATCGGAAGCTCATCGACGCAAATAACCGCCATCTTCACCCGACAAATTCCGCCTCCGCCGGTGGGCCAGCTGCCCCCACGAACACTGAGAAGCCCTCTTGCGCTGCGCCAAAGCCCCATTTCTCAGGGCGACCTTACTTTCATGAATTAAACCTGAGACGACAACCGAGCACGCTACGACCTCATCTGAATCGCAGCCCCGCTCGCAATCTTTGGCCGAAGGCCTTGGTGGTACTTATGCGTCCTCGCTGCATCCCTCTCTTCTTCGTGGCGTTGATTTTGATCGTCACGAGTGCGCTCGCCCAAAACAATTTCACCACAACGTCTTATGCCGCGCCCGCCGCTCAACACATTCGAGCAGTCGATTTGAACAACGACGGCTATCCCGACCTGGTCCTGTTCGGCGACAACTTCACCAACCCGTATGGAGGCAGCAATCCCGGAACGCCGCTGGCCATCATGCTGAACAATGGCAAAGGCGGGTTTTCCGCCGCAACGGTGATCGATGCCAGCGGTTATGTCACCATGTCAGCCGCCGTTGCCGACCTTAACGGAGACGGCCTGCCCGATATCGCCGCCTGCGAAGCCCCCAATACCGTCAACAACCAGAACACCCTGAACATTTACCTAAACCAGGGCGGCGGCAAATTCACGCTTGCCCACTCGATCGACGCTCCCCTGGGCTGTTCCACCATCGCGATTGGCGATGCGAATAAGGACGGTAAAGCGGACATCGCGCTGGCCACCGAAGATTCCGGTGAAAAGAATGAGGAATCCAACAACGTCACCACCTACTTTGGCGATGGCACGGGCAACTTTCCAACTTCAGTTACACAAGGCTTCAATCTGGATGGTAGCCGGCCGAACGAGCTCTGCGGGGTTCGCGATGAAGCTGGAGCGGACTTTAACGGCGACGGCATTCTCGACCTGGTTGTGGTCGTCGACTGCCAGTTGCTGAATAATGAATCGAACGTGTTTTTGCTTACCGGCGACGGCACCGGCAACTACACCGCAACTGAACTTTTCGAAAGCACCGACGATTACACTGCGGACGAACCCTATGTAGCCGATGTCAACGGCGATGGACAACCAGACGTCATCCTGGTTGGGCAACAGTCTCCCGCCACCAACGAGCACATTGGCGACCTGAATTTCCTCATCAACCAGGGAAGCGGCAAATTCGACAACGTCAATGTCTTACACCTCGATTCCGATACCAGCTCGTACGCGGATCATGTCTATGCCGGCGCAGCCGGGAGCTTTAACGGCGATCAATACCAGGATGCGGTGGTCGCTTACAACGAAAGCGGACAGCCCGGCCTGGCGGTTCTGTATGGCACAAACAACAGCGGCGGCTACGGTTCGCCCGTGGTGCTGACCGCGCCCACCGGTCTTCCGCTGAGCGCTGCCGCGGCCGACTTCAGTAAATCCGGCATGGATGGCTTCGCCGTGCTGGAGCAATCCGGCACCGGCGTGAACAGCATCGTCGTCTACGCCAGCAGCAGTTCCAGCACCTGCGCTCCGCCATCGGTCCCCGGTGTGAACGTTTGCAGTCCCACTCCTAACGAAGATGTCTCTTCGCCGGTGAACTTCATCGCCGCCGGAACTGGAGCCAGCGGCACGGTGAACCATCTCGAACTCTGGATCGATAATGCAAAGGTCGGCAACTACTCCGGAGCCGAGATGAACGCCAGCGTGCCGGTGGCCGCCGGTACTCATCAGGCAACCGTGGTGGAAGTCGATTCGGCGGGCAACTACGTCAAGTCCACTCCTGTGAACTTCACGGTCGGCGCGAGTTCCTGTACTCCTCCATCTGAGCCCGGAGTGAACGTTTGCAGTCCCGCTCCAAACGCAGATGTTTCTTCTCCCGTAAACTTCATCGCCGCCGGAACCGGGGCCAGCGGCACGGTGAACCATCTCGAGCTCTGGATCGATAATGCAAAGATTGGCAACTACTCCGGCGCAGAGATGAATACCAGCGTCACGGTGGCCTCAGGAACGCATCAGGCAACCGTCGTTGAAGTGGACTCAAAGGGAAACTACGTCAAATCCACTCCCGTAAACTTCACCGTAGGCACAAGTTCCTGCACTCCTCCATCTGCGCCGGGAGTGAATGTTTGCAGTCCGACTCCCAATGCGGGTGTTTCTTCGCCGGTAAACTTCATCGCCGCCGGAACCGGGGCCAGCGGCAGCGTGAACCATCTCGAACTCTGGGTTGACAATGCAAAGATCGGCAACTACACCGGGGCCGAGATGAACACCAGCGTCACGCTCGACGCAGGCGCCCACCAGGCAACCGTGATCGAAGTGGACTCGAAGGGAAACTACGTCAAATCCACCCCCGTGAACTTCACGGTGAATTAGTCATTGAGGAACGTGCGAACACTTGAGGGTGCCCCACATCTCGCGGCTTTTTGCGAGATGTGGGACCCCGACCACGGCCACAAAATTTTCATCTAAGGCGGTTACGGCTGTCTAGTTTTAGTTGCCGTGTGATCCTGAATGCCACTCTTCCTCAATCTGATCGAGTTTCTTTTTTTGCTCGTCAGTCAGGATCTGGCGAAGTTTTCTGTCAGCCTTGTAGCGGCTGGCCTTGGCGTAATCCCTGCGCTCGTCGCGCGACATGCTTTCGTCCTGCATGTATTTCTGCGTGGCGTCCTGCATTTCCTGGAGGATGGGTTTTGCCTTGTCCTGCTGATCGCTGGTGAGGTCCAGCTTATCGGCCAGGACTTTCAGGTGTTGCTCGACGGTGGGCATGCCGCCCGCGGCCTGAGCGTCACCGCTGGTTGAGGCTTGTTGCGCGGCCAGGGGAAGCGCCAATGCTAACAGTGTTGCGATTGCAAATAGGCGAACACGATTCATATTTGTCTCCTTAATGCTCTTCAGTTCCAGCTCACGATTCGCAATGTATCGGTGAAACGCAGGCGAGTCGAGGACAGTTTTGAGTTGTTGAACAAAATGGCGGCCAATGTTCAGGAATAAGCGCTCCCGGTTGCGGTAACATGCCGGGCAGATGAAACGCCAGGAAAAGCGACGGCGGAAGCCCGATGAGCGCGTCCGGCGTACGCAAGATCGGCTCGGCAACGCTCTGATCGCATTAATTTTGGAGAAGCCGATCGATGAGATAACCGTGCAGGAAGTGCTGGACCGCGCTGACGTCGGCCGCTCCACTTTTTATCTGCACTTCCGCGGCAAGGAGGACTTGCTCCTCAGCCAGTTGGAACGGTTCCTCGAAACCATGAGCACGGTCCTCAGCGTTCGTAAGGAGCAATCCAATCGAGTTGTGCCGGTGGCAGAGATGTTTGCGCACATTGGGAACCAAAACAAGCTTTATCGCGCGCTGGCCGATTCTGGCAGCCTGCACGATTTTTTCGATTTAGCGCAAGGCTACTTCGCTCGCGGCATCGAGCGGCGCCTCATGGAGTCCAAACGCCTGTCGAACCTTCCGCAACGTGAAGTGGCTGCTCGTGCCTGTGCCTTGGCCGGGGGTTTGCTCTCGCTGCTGCGATGGTGGATGGACCGCGGCGAGAAAGAATCGCCCCGTGCAATGGATGAGCTGTTCCACCGGATGGTGTGGAGCGGAGTTCAATAGCCGCCGGCAGCTCCTAGCCCCGCCTACGGCGAACCGGGGAGGGCACGGGAAAGGTTGCCCATCTGTCGGACGGCTAAGGGTTCTGGTTTGTAAATTTAGGGTAGAGAGGAGCAATGCTTACGCGCTGCGGAGCATTGCCGTGCTTTGCCAGAATGGGTACTGTACCTTTAGCCGTTGGTAATCTGCGCCCGGTTACGGTGTTGGGCCGTCTTCGGTAATGCCGAAGGGCTTCTAAGGTACGTTGACAGGGGGAATCCAGTTTGTTAACGTTGGGCTGTCATTCACAAAGCTTTAATGCAGCTAAGTTCCGCATACGGTTGATATTGCGGGCGAAAGCGAGTTTTCTGGCATCGATAGACTCCGCTAGGAAGTGGGTGCGTGCGGTTTCCTTTCCCAGAAATAGGGACGTAGCCCAAATCAGGACGACCGAACGGGGCTTCTGCAACCTCAGAACTTCCCTGGATTTCCGGGCCTGATTTTTTCAGCAGTTTTTAAGAAAAATCGAGGAGCGATTTGCAAAAACGTTTTTACATACTTTTCGTCGCGCGCGGAGACGATGGCCAACTGCGCAAAATTTCCATACCGGTTCATTATCTGTACCTGTTTGTAGTCGCGGCTGCGATCGGATTTCTGAGCCTGACCGGCATTGCCAGTTCTTATACGCGAATGCTGCTGAAGGTCTCCCGCTATAACCAGCTCCGCACCGAAAAAGAAGAGCTTAAGAACAATTATTCCCGCCTGGAGGAAGTTGCCAAAGAGCGGGATGTGCAAGTTGCTTCACTCGGGTCGATTGCCAGCGAAGTTTCGGCGCTCTACGGTCTCAAGTCGCAGCCCACGTTAGTGACCGCTTCCAGCGATCATATTGGCGACGCAGAAGTTAGCTCGTCTCTGGATCAGTTGCACGCATTGCGGACCTCAGCGCTGAGTGGCGCCACAACGGTCGGCATCACGATGGGTCTGACGCGCAATGCCACGACAGCCGATTGGGTACGGGCCAACTCCGCGCCCAACCTATGGCCTGTCGAAGGCCAGGTTACCGGCAGCTTTGGCGAACGCATCGATCCGTTCAACGGTGAGGGCGCATTCCACAGCGGCGTAGATATTTCTAGCGCTTATGGCCGGCCGATCATCGCCCCAGCCGACGGCGTAGTTACCTTTGCCGATTTCCTTGGAGGCTATGGCAAAGCCCTGATGATCGATCACGGGCACGGCATCAGCACCCGCTACGGGCATCTATCCGGTTATGCGGTGACGGCAGGACAACATGTACACCGCGGCGACCTGATCGGCTACGTTGGCCTAAGCGGACGTTCCACGGGACCGCATCTTCACTACGAAGTGCGCATCAATGACACGCCGGTTAACCCCTACAAATACCTTCGCATGACGGTGGCGCACAGCGGCGGCTTCAGCACCGGAAGTTAGATACGGAAGTTAGATACTGCGGGCCATCCCGGGATCGACCATTTCAAGGAATGATCATTCCTGAGATTGATTATTCCAAAGACCGACCGTTCCGGGCGTGGCTTACCGAACCTGGAGATTTCCCTCTCGCGCGCTACCAGCACTCAAGCTGTTATGAAGGCCAGGGAGCGCGAGCCGACTCCGGCCGCGGCAGGCTGACGCGGATGACGTTGAGAAGTTCGTCGTTATCCACGGGCTTTTGAAAAAAAGCGGCTGCTCCCGCCTTCATCACACGATCTTCGTTGTTCTGCGGATCGCGCGCGGTGAGCACAATCACCGGAATTGAGGAGAGCGGATTGCTCGTCTGCAACCGTTCCAGCACCACAAATCCATCTCCCACAGGCAGGCCGAGGTCGAGGATGATGAGGTCGGGGCGCTCTTTCTGGGCGGTGGCAATGGCCGAATAGCCGTCGCTGGCGGTCGAGATGTCGTAGTCCTGGGCCTTCAGGCGAAGGCGTAAAGCCCGCAGAAGATCGGGATCATCGTCCACTACCAGAATTTTATGTCGCTGCATATCGGTTCTCCTTCAATCGATGATTGTTTGTTCGGATTTTATTTTCGTGCCGGTTCGCGTACCGGCCGCACCTGCATGTCGTCCACGATCATTTCTGAAATACGCGAGGCCAAAACCTGAACTTTGGCCTCCAGAGAAATATCGGCTTTACCCGGCTCAAATTCGACCGGTACCAGGGAGATGGCAACCGTCGCTTTGCTGGACAAGTCCTCGACCCGCTCGAGCTGTTCCCGTATACGCGTCGTCATGATCCCGGCCTGTTGCAAATCGGTCGACGCCACGATGTAGAAGGCTTCTCCCGGTCCCTGCGCGGCCATCGGCGGCAGAACAAGGTCTTTGTCGAGGTACACGCAACGCCGCACCACCTCAAGGCACTCTTGCCAGGTTTCCTTCCAGTTCCCTCGCGGAGGGTTTCGCAGCGGAATCAGGTCCACGCGGGCCAGTACAAACGAAGGCCGCATCTGTCCCTGGTAGGTGACGACCGGCATGAGAAGCGAAGCCAGAGAATAGAGAGGAAGTGTGAAGGTGAACGTGCTGCCTTGTCCCGGCTCGCTGGAAACCCAGATTTTGCCGCCCTGGAGGTTGACCAGTTCTTTGCTGATGTAGAGGCCGAGGCCAAGGCCGGTGCGATTGCTGTCAATCGTATCCGGGTCTTGAAAGAGCCGTTCAAAGATCAAGGCTTTGGCTTCCGTGTTAATGCCGCGGCCGGTGTCGCTCACTGAAACGTAGATCATGCCAGGGTCGGTTTCGACCATGGAGGCTTTGACTACCACCGAGCCCTCGGGCGGCGTGAACTTGAGGGCGTTGTCCATGAGATTGATGAGGATCTCGAGCACCCGGTCGGGATCGGCGTGAACCAGCGGGATTCTTTGATCCAGCCCCATTTCGAGCGCTACATTTTTTTCCTGTGCGGTGGGGCGCATCATGGCCACGGCCTGATGAATCAGCCCATCGACGGCGATGCAGCGTGGTTCCACGCGCATCTTGCCGCTTTCGGCGCGGGTGGCTTCGAGCAGATCGCGGATCATGGCGTGAAGCTGATTCACGCTCTTGAGAACCGTTTTCAGGTGATCGTTCTGTTCGGGAGCGACGGGTCCGGCAATGCCATCGAGAAGAATGGTCACGTATTGATGAATGCAGGTCAGCGGCGTGCGCAACTCGTGCGACACATGCGAAAGAAATCGGTTCTTGAACTCCAGTTGCTGCTTGCGGCTGATTTCGAGCGAGCGCACCAGAGCCTGGCGTTCTACCGCGTAACGCATGGCCCTTTCCAGATGTTTGCTGGTGAAATCGCCTTTGACTAAATAATCCTGAACTCCCTGATGCAGCGCCTTGGTGGCCAATGCCTCGTCATCCTGGCCTGAGAGGATGACGATGGGAGTGTTGGGAGCCTTGTCGAGCACCTTGCGGAAGGTTTCCGCACCGTGACAATCGGGAAGATTGAGATCGAGCAGGACCACCGAAGGCTGACTATTTGCCAGACTGGCCAGACCGTCGGAAAGCCGGCTCACGCAATTCACTTCCGATGTGTTCTTGGCTTCGATCAGGCGCAGGCGCACCAGATCGGCATCGCCCGGGTTGTCCTCAATCAGCAGAACTTGCGTGTTTTGCGGATCCATTACTCTCCTTCTTGCGGCAGGCTGGCCAATCCAAACCAGAACGCTTCAATGGATTGCAGCGTTGCAAAATAAGATTTCAGGCTTACAGGTTTGCTTACGTAGCAGTTCGCGCCCAACTGATAACTTCGGACAATGTCGTTGTTGGCTTGAGAGGTGCTGAAAATTACCACTGGAATCCGGCACAACTCGGGATCGGACTTGAGTTCCTTCAAGACCGCCCGTCCGTCTTTCTTGGGCAGATTTAGATCCAGAATGACGAGATTAGGACGCACCTGGTTGGCATACTTGCCGCGGCGGAACAGGAAGGCCACGGCCTGCTCGCCATCGACCACGCTGCTGATCTTGATCTGGCGATTGCTTTGGCGTTTGCATTCGGCCAGCGCTTCCTGGGCCAGGCTTATGTCGGCGGGATTATCGTCGACTAACAGAACTTCTTGTACTCCTTGCATTTTAGGCTGAAGCCCCCTTGGCTTGACCGGCGCCGGCAGGTAAGGTGAACTTGAAGGTGGATCCCTCGCCGGGAGTGGACTCGACCCAGATTTTCCCGCCGTAGCGCTCCACGATCTTGCGGCAGATGGAAAGCCCGATGCCGTTGCCCGGATACTCGGTGCGGGTGTGCAGGCGATGAAAAACGGAAAAAATGGCTTCGCCATGTTCGGCGGAGATGCCGATGCCGTTATCGCTGACGGAAAATTGCCAGAAATCTCCGGCGGCCTCGGCTTTGACGGAAATGGTTGGAGCGTGTTCTTTGCGGAACTTGATGGCGTTTCCGATCAGGTTCTGAAGCAACTGGCCCAACTGAAGCCGGTCGGCGGCAACCACCGGAAGATCGTCGCACACCACGATTGCGCCGCTTTCCTGAATCGATGCCGTCAGGTTCAGTAATGCGTCTTTCACTACCGCGTTAGAGTCCGCGTCGGCTTTGGCCGGCTCTTTCCGTCCCGCACGCGAAAAGGCCAGCAGATCCTGGATAAGCGTCTGCATGCGCTGTGCGCCCTCGACCGCGTAGCCGATATATTTGTCCGCGGTTTCGTCGAGTTTGCCGCGATAGCGCTCGCCCAAAAGCTGCGTATAGGAGGCGACCATGCGCAGCGGCTCTTGCAGGTCATGCGACGCTATATAGGCGAATTGCTCCAGTTCCTGGTTGGAGCGCGCCAGCTCTTCCACCTTGCGGGCCAGCGATTCTTCGGCTTCTTTGCGCTGATCGCGCAATTTTTTTTCCCGCAGGGCGCGGTGCATGGCCACCGGCAGGCGCGCCAGCGCACCCTTGAGCACGTAGTCGGTTACGCCCTTCTTCAGGCATTCCACCGCCGTTACCTCGCCCAGCGCGCCGGTTACCAGAATCAACGGCACATCCACGTTCTCGTGTGTCAGGATCGCCAGTGCTTCCATTCCCCGCCACTGGGGCAGGTTGTAGTCGGCCAAAACGATGTGCGGACACTGGGCCTGCACTTGGCAGATGAACTCGTCCCGCGTCTGCACCACTGCGGCGGTAAAGTCAAAACCGGCGCGCCGCAATTCGCGCTGCACCAGTTCCACGTCCAAAGGGTTGTCTTCCACCTGGAGGACCCGCAGCTTGGTTGCAGGAGGCTCGATTTTTTCTGTGCTGGTATTCAACGGGTTGCTCCGCTCGCTTTCGCTGTTTGAGTCAAGCCAGCCACCGGCGGCTGATTCACCATCAGCCGGTACATGCCCAGGGATTTCACCCCGCTGCGGAACTGGCCGAAGCCGACCGGCTTCTGGCTAAAACTGTTCAATCCCGCCTCCCAGGTGCGCGCGCAATGAATCCTCGGCAGTCGCAACTGCCTTGCCGAGGATGTTCAGTAACTCATCGGCATATTTCACACTGAACCCCACCCCGGTATCGCAAACAAAAATCGTGCAGTTACCGATTGCCGGAATGCTCTTTCATTTACACTCCGCGAAAAGTTGTCAAATCGTGGCTCAAACTACGGGCGGGGAGGGAAGAAGCCGCAAACGGCAAGCCCGCGTCATCTCCGATTGCCCGCGCAATCCTTCCTGTTGAGGATATCGACGCAGGCGCGGCAAAACTTTAGCGGTCCGCCGGCGCACGAAAAGACTCCCGGACCCTCGTGTCTATAGGGTCTCCCGCATTACCGACGTAACGGGAAAGGTAAGAGGGATGGAAGAAATTGCCCCTTCAACGCTTACCATCACAGCAGGATTTTTTCTTTTCCGCCAAGCTCGACCAGGCGAGGCATTTTGGCATGGAACCTCAAGCGAACAAGAAGTTCGGGCGCTACGAGATTGTCGGAGAACTGGGCCGCGGCGCCATGGGCATCGTCTATAAAGCCCGCGATCCCCAGATCGGCCGCATGGTCGCCGTCAAAACCGTTCTATTGCGCGGCCAGGAACCGGAAGAGGAAGAAGAGTTCCGCAAACGATTCTTAGGGGAAGCTCAGGCTGCCGGCCGCTTGCAGCATCCCGGCATCGTCGCGATTTACGACGTCGGCGAAGATTCGGAAAATCACGATCCCTACCTCGTACTCGAGTTTGTCAACGGCGAATCCCTGAATCGTGTTCTGGCCCGGGAGAAGAAACTTCCGCTGCCGCGCGCGCTGCAACTCGCCCAGGAAATTGCCGAAGCCCTCGATTACGCGCACGCGCAAGGTGTAGTACACCGCGACATCAAACCCGCCAACATTCTTCTGACCGAAGAAGGCCGCGCGAAAATCGCCGACCTCGGCATCGCTCAGTTGAATCTGGCCCACTTCACCCTGCCCGGCCGCGTTCTCGGCACCCCCGCTTATATGGCGCCCGAGCAGTTAAGCGGCGAAGGATGCGACGGCCGCTCCGACATTTTTTCCCTGGGCGTGATTCTCTATGCCATGGTGACCGGCCATTCGCCATTCCACGGCAACAGCGCCACCACGGTCTGCTTCAAGGTCGTCAATCGCGATCCCATGCCGGCCAGCGCGTTGGACATGGATCTGCCTCCAGCTCTCGACGCGGTAATCGCCAAAGCCATGGCGAAAGATCCCAACCGGCGCTATCAAAGAGGTTCAGAGTTTGCCGAAGACGTGCGCCGCCTGGCGTCTCCGTCGAGCGACAGCAGCGCCTGGATCCAAGCGCGATCCGGGATGGCAATGGTGACGCCCGCTCACGCTGCCGCGAAGCCGAACGCGGTTGCGGGTGTGCTGCATGCCGAGCAACTTCTCCGCACCGCAGTACAGAAAGCCTCGGTCAAGCACTTGATTCTGGGCGGTGCGCTATTGGTCTTCTTCCTCATCCTGGCCATTCCCAGCAGAAAAGCGCTTACTTCTCAAAACGCCAGCCTGGCCAACAAAGCGCAACCGCTGCCAAGCGCCCGAGCGGCGCAACCAATCAAGAGCGCAGCGGCGCAACCGCCTGGTTCCGTCCCCGCATCGGCGGCCGCCTCCGCCAAGCCTCGCGAATCGATCATCGCTGAAATGCAGGTTGACGAGTCCGTTCCCGCCGCCACACCTGCGCCGCCGGTCCGCGGCAAGGTGACGCCCAAGCCCGCGATTAAGACTGCCCCAAAACTCATCAGCGCGAAAACTCGCCCAAGTGCGAACTCCGCGCCGCAACCAGCAACGCCCCTCGCCGCAAGACCTGCGCCCGTTGCAATGTCCACCCTGGAGCTGTCGGTTGAGCATCAGTTCGAAGAAGCGACCCTATCAATCTGGGTGGATAATCAACTGGTCTTGACCCGCCCGCTTCACGGCGGCAGTCAGAAAAAGCTGGTGGTCTTTAAGGGATTTCACGGACTTGATCGGGAAAGTTTAAAGGTGCCGGCCGGAAGCCACGAACTTCACCTCCGCGCACAGACGTCCGATCAGTCGATCGACTTGTTCAAAACGCTGGCCGCCGATTTCGCGCCGGGCGAGGACAAGACTCTTCAAATCACCTTCGACAAGCACAACACAGAAATGCGCCTCGCCTGGCGGCCGGTTGCTGAAACACCGGCCACCGACCACTAAACACCGACCACTAAACACTGACCACTAAACACTGGCCACTGCCCTACTGCCTTAATCCCATCCAGCTTTCCGACACTACCAGCGAATTCCCCGGATTGTGAGGATCGTATTTCACCGAAGTGGGCAGGCCCAGCCGGCAGGAATGCAGATTGATCCAGTGGCGCAGATGCGTAACATCCTGCGAGCATTCGTAAGAAACTCCGGCCACGTCATATTTATAAAGCAGCAGCGTCGCCGCCCGATGTCCGGTAGCCGGGTCGAGTTCCTGCACGTCAATCACAGTTCCATCCGTGATGCGGCCCACGCCATCGAGCCAAACGCGCCGTTCGCGTTCCAGGTCTTCGGCAGTCTTGGGCTTGCGCCGGAGCATGGCGTAGGCGCCAAAAGCAAGAATGCTTCCGGTGGCAACGAAAGTGTAGACGCGAAACGAATCCATACGAAAAGGGAAAATGCGGATCGGGTCGACCCGCAATTCGTCTATCAGAATAAGCGTAAACCGCGTTTCGCGGAAGTGATTGCGGAGTTACGGAGGTGCCACGCCTGTGCAACTTCCCCAAGCGCATTTCACCACAGAGCCACAGGGTCACAGAAGTCACGTCGAAACCAAAACATAGAAATTGAATTTCTCTGTGACTCTGTGGTGAAATCTGCGACTGAGCGAAAATCAGCGCGCCATGTGCGTAGCGATCATGCGCCAGCCAGCGGCCTGTTTCTGATAGACCGAGGTCACATGAAATCCGGTCGGCGGCGTCGCGCCGTCAGTCGCCACATAACCCATGAGCACCGCGGTGTCGCCGAACACTCGCACCGTGGAATCGCGCAGCGTAGATTTCGGCAGGCGATTTCCCTCGCCGGATTCGGGCACGATGTCGCCTTTGCTCAGCACATTGCCGGCCGGTCCGGTGCCGATAAAATCATCGGCAATCAGTTGCCGCAGAGGCGCCATGTTTCCGCTCGCCTCCGCCACCAGCCAGTCCTGCTCCAGTTTGACGATCTGATCCTGCGATGAGTCGGGAACCGACGCAGCCGAATGCAGCGACCCAAACGCGATTGCCACTAATGCCAGGCAGAGGACGAACAGGGAGAGTTTCACGGGGATTCTCCTATCTGAAAGTTGGAGTTCTTGCTGGGTAGACACCGCCGACGCGGCGTTGGTTCCATGCGGCGCGAAATTATGGCTCGGTATAGGACCCAAAAATTTCAGCGTTCCAGATAGCATCACTTCCCCCAGGCTGTCCGGTCGTTCCTCCGACTACGCTCGCACTCCAGTTCATGAGGGCGCCGCTGCCGGCCGGAGCGAGGAATCCTGGAACAGAGCTTAGATCGGGCACAGCTAAACTGGTCGCTCCCGCTTGATAGGCCACGGTCGCACGAACCACGATAGAACTCAAACCGTCGCCTTGGGGATTCTCCCAGAACAGATTTAAGTAATAGTCATTCACTCCAGTGCCGGAATAGTTGAACGAGAAGGCGGGAAAAGGCCCTGGGGCCGGCGCCGAATAGGAAAGAGCAACAGGTAACGCCAATGATATCGCGCCGGCGCTGGTGGCGGTGAGTTCGCTCAAAACCAACGAATGCGGCTCGGCGTAAGAGACACTAAACCGATAGTCGTCAGTCGCCTGTGCCTCGGACGACGGCACCACCGCGTACTGTGTGCCGGCAACATTGTTCAATGCGAAGTTTGTTCCGTTGGCCGTGGAATAGCTCGCCATTCCGGGCAGTTCGATGTTGAACCCTGGCGGGATATTCGTCGCCGTCAGCGGCTCAAATGTCGTGGCGTCGCTGGCCGAAAACGAGACCGCGTTGCCATTGTTCAACACTCCCGGAACTGTCTGGGATCGCAGGATCTTTACTCCCAGTAGGTTCCCGGAAAGATCCTCCGCCAGAAACGCTATGTCGTCGGTCCCTGTTTTGGCGGTTACCGCAAACGTTCCGGCATTTCCCGCAAGAATTTGAATCCCGCCCGCAGCATC
>Ga0209010_1000410_pt1 | contig 13924 bp, 12 predicted proteins | sample BlaSpr_A8_OM1_O3_FD_187985 | JGI IMG/M metagenome (GOLD analysis project Ga0209010, IMG submission 187985) | Forest soil microbial communities from Thunder Bay, Ontario, Canada - Black Spruce, Ontario site 2_A8_OM1_O3 (SPAdes) (version 2) | ecosystem: Environmental > Terrestrial > Soil > Boreal... | reverse complement strand
AGTGAGGCAATAAATCATCACGAGATAAAGGATGCCGACCGGAATCAAGCAGCTGACGATCACGCGGGGAATGGTGCGCCGCGCGTGCGAGGCTTCTTCGCCGAGCGTGGTGACGCTTTCGAATCCGGCGAGGGTCATGAAGCCGAAGACCATGGCGAACTGAAAGCCGGATAATTTTGCTCCGTCCAAGTGGAGCTGGGGACGGTCGAGCCATGCGGAATCGTGGCGCATGGCCAAAGCGATGATGACGATGATGACGGCGAGCGAGCTGAGTTCGATGGCGAGCATCACTTCGGTAGAGAGCTTGATGTCGCGGTAGGCGATGACCCAGGCGACGATCACCACAATGGCGGTGATAGCCGCGGCGCGCAGAAAAGATGCTGGAGCGCCGGTTACCTGGCGGAAGAAAAGGTCGGCGTAGTAGGCGGAAGAGGGTGCGGTGCCGGCCGCGCCGAAGGCCATCGCGGCGACATATGCCCATCCGGTGACCACGCAGGCGCCACGGCCGAGTCCGGCAGCGGCAAAATCTGCCAGTGATCCTGCAGAGGCGCACTGCGCTGAGAAACGATGCACGCTGTAGGTGATCAGCGAAAAAGCGATGAGAGTGAGCAGGAAGATGAGCCAGGTGGCGTTGCCGCCTTTGGCGATCAGTAGAGGGAGAACGATGCCGCACGTGCCGGTGGGCGCCATCACGCCTAGGGTTAGCGCGGTGTCTTCAATGAAAGATAAATAATTGTGGCGCAGCGTGGGGCGAGATTTTGGCGGGGCGTTTGTGGATGCGCATTGTGCCGAGAGACTCACCTGAGCAACAGTAGCAGCAGGCGTTTTTTGGCGCAAATTCGCAGCGAAGATCGAAAAGTCCGCATGTTTCAGCGGCTGCATTGCATATAATGGGGCCGTGCCTTCTCCGTTTTGTGTGGTGACCGGCTCCTTCCGACGATCGGGCTGTAGCGAAACGAACGCTGCCTTTCATTTCATACCATGACCGAAAAACTGGTTGGGAATGACGTGTCGTCGGCGAGCCCGGTGCAGCGGGCTGCGCAGGGATTGCGCGAGCAATTTCAGAAACTGTACGGGGAGGAGGCGCGGGTATTTCGCGCGCCGGGGCGCGTGAACCTGATCGGCGAGCACACGGATTACAACGAAGGATTCGTGATGCCCGTCGCCATGGATTTGTACACCTGGGTAGCGGCGGCCGCGCGGGAGGATTCGCGCGTGCAGGTGTATTCCCAGAACTTGCGCGAGCGCGCGGAAATGGATTTGCAGGATTTGAATCTGCGCGTGCGGCGGCACTGGAGCGCCTACGTGCTGGGAGTGGCGGCGAGTTTGCGGATGTCGGGCGCAGAGATTGGCGGAGCGAATCTGCTGGTCGAGGGAAAAGTTCCCATGGGCGCGGGGCTTTCGTCTTCGGCGTCGGTGGAAGTGGCGGCGGGTTACGCGCTGCTGGAAAGCTCGGGGCTGTCGCGCAGTGCGGTGGAGCTGGCGAAGATTTGCCAGCGCGCGGAAAACGAATTCGCGGGAGCGCGCTGCGGAATCATGGACCAGATGATTGCCTGCTGCGGGCGCGCGAATTATGCGCTGCTCCTGGATTGCCGCACGCTGGGATTCCGGCTGCTGCCGCTGTTTGCGAGCGCGCAATTTGTGGTGTGCAACAGCATGGTGAAACACGATCACGCAGCGGGCGAATACAACGCGCGGCGGGCGGATTGCGAGACGGCGACGCGGATACTGGCGGGGCAGATGCCGGGCGTGCGGGCTTTGCGCGACGTGTCGCTGGCGGGCCTGGAGCGGTATGCGAAATTGTTGCCGGAGGTGGTATACCGGCGCAGCCGGCACGTGATCAGTGAAAATGCGCGCGTGGAGGATGCGCGCCAGGCGCTGGAACGGGGCGATCCGGAATCTTTTGGGCGCTTGATGCGCGAATCACATGGCAGCTTGAAAGAGGATTACGAGGTGAGTTGCACGGAGCTGGATCTGCTGGTGGAGATAGCGTGCGGGATCGAGGGGGTGTACGGCTCGCGCCTGACGGGCGGCGGATTCGGCGGCTGCACGATCAGTTTGGTGCGCGGCGGCGCGGTGGAAGAGTTTCAGCGTGCCGTGGCGCAAGGATACGAGCAAGCGACGGGGCGCAAGCCGGACATCTATATAGTGCGCGCCTCCGATGGCGTGCGCGAGGCGCTGCAATAAGTTGGCGCGGCGGCGGCCAAGACTGGCTAAGCAATCGATTTTGGAAGGAGCGTGACGTGCCCTCGTTTGAATTCGAGAAGCAATCACACCGGCGATTGAATCCGCTGACGGGAGACTGGGTGCTGGTTTCGCCCGGACGAACAGCGCGGCCGTGGAAGGGGCAAACGGAAGCGGCGGCCGAGAACGTGCCGGCATACGATCCGCAGTGCTACATGTGTCCTGGAAACAAGCGAGCGAGCGGAAAACACAACCCGAATTACACGGGGACATTCGTTTTTGAAAATGATTATGCGGCGCTGGGGCCCGGCGGCGAAACGCACGAGGAACGTATCTCCGGATTGCTGGTGGCGCGTGCCGAGCACGGGAAATGCCGTGTGGTCTGTTTTTCGCCGCGGCACGATTTGACGCTGGCGAAAATGTCCGACGCCGAACTGCGCGCGGTGGTGGATGTATGGACCGAGCAGTATCAGTTGTTGGGGAGCGAAAGCGGAATCAACTCGGTGCTGATTTTTGAAAATCGCGGCGCGATGATGGGCGCGAGCAATCCGCACCCACACGGGCAAATCTGGGCGAACGCCACGCTGCCGAATGAACCGGCGAAGGAGCAAGCGTCGTTCGCGGCGTACCAGCGGCAGCATGCCGGATGTCTGCTGTGCGAGTATTTGAAGATTGAAAAAGAAAAGAAGGAGCGCGTGGTTTGCGAGAACGATGAATTCACGGCCGTGGTGCCGTTCTGGGCGGTGTGGCCGTTTGAGACGATGGTGATCAGCAAGCGGCACGCGGGTTCGCTGGAGCAATTTTCTGAATCGGGGCGCGATGCGCTGGCGGACATCCTGCATCGTGTGACGGCGCGCTACGACAATCTGTTCGAAACTTCTTTTCCCTATTCGATGGGATTTCATCAGCGGCCTAGCGACGGCGAGGCGCACGCCGAGTGGCATTTTCACGCACATTTTTATCCGCCGCTGTTGCGTTCGGCGGTGGTGCGGAAATTCATGGTGGGTTACGAGCTGCTAGGGACTCCGCAGCGGGACATCACACCGGAAGAAGCGGCCGGGCGATTGCGCGAAGCGGGCGAGAAACAGTAGTCTGCGCGGGTTCAGCGGGCAGCGCGTTTGCCGCGGGGCGCTTTGCGTTTTTCCGCTGCGGCAAGTTTGTGTGCCATGCGAATGAGATCGCGCAGCGCATCCTTTTGAACGCGCGATAGGCGTACCAGGATCCATTCGTAGTTCAGGTAGTGATCGGTGATGTAGTAGGAGGCGGGATCGGCGGCCAGTAACTCCTCGCGCTGATCAAAATCCGTGCGCACCACTAGCGATTCGCCGTCCTGATGGAATCTCAGGAACAGGACGCCGCCTGCGCGGAAACCGGGCGTGCCGTAGGACGGGCCCTCTTCGACGTTGTCGAGCGAGAGCGCGATTTTGCGGACTGCGGCGAACGTGGCGGGCATATTCGGCGACTATACCTCTTCCTTCTTGAGCGTAACTGCAAAAAATCTCGCGGCTTTGCCGGCTTCTTTCTCCCCCATGGTATTGGAAACAGGTCGCGGGGGCTATTTTCGCGTGTTGCAATCGAATTGAATTTCCGGTATGTTTTCTTGCATGAAAGGGATATTTCCAGAAAACTATTGTTGTTCCCGCTGTTGTATGGCACGGGGACGTGTGTCTTCTGGCGCAGGGAGGCTGCAGAGCTAAACAGCTGGCCTTCCATTCAGCGGAGCTGAGTCCCACCGCCAGAGTTGTACTGGCAGGTGGGTTTTTTTTTGCCACGACGCGTTGCATTTCGCGTCGTTGGTCGCGCGGTGGGCGACACATCGGAGATTCCGGGAGACAACGCGATGAGCGTCACAAGCGATACGGACTGGCCGAAGGATTTGACTGCTGGCGAGGCGGAGTTGTTGCGCGAAGTAGCGCTGGCGCTGCGGACGATTCGCTATGGCTCGGTGGTCCTCACCGTGCATGACGGGCGGATTGTGGAGTTGAACAAGACGGAGCGAATCCGCAAGAACGGAACGTAGCCGGAAGGAATTTGTGGGCGGCGTTTGGAGTTTTTAGTCGGCGTTGCGCGCCGCTAGGGGCGCCGCTGCGGCGATTTTCGTGACGTTTACTGAACGGTTCAGCAGCAGCGTGTGTGCGCCGCTCCAGATCAGCTGCAAACCCGCGAAGATTGCAATCGTGGCCACCGCCAGCTTGAGTTTTCGCGCGGGGACTTTGCGAGCCAGCGCGCAGCCCATCAGGACACCTGGAATTCCACCAGCCAGAAATTGCGTGAGTATTGGGCCGTTGATGGCGCCGAATTTCCAGTGGAACGCGCTGCCGATGACGGCCAGCACCAGGCCGAAAAGAATATCCGTGCCGACAACCTGCGGCGGAGTCATTTCAGAATAATTCAACAGCAGCACCGTGCCGAGCGCACCCGCACCCGCGGACGAAAATCCTGCTTCCACGCCGATCGGAAGAGCCAGCCAGGGAAGCCAGCGGGAATTCCTGCGCGCGAATCCGGGATTCTGCACGCGTGGAGCGAACGTGATGCTCGACGATGCCGCAAGGATCAGGCCGAGCAGGATCACGACGATGGGGCTGCCCGAATCGTGGCTCAGCAGATGCAGCACGAAGGTGCCGATGAGCAGCCCGGGCACCGCGCCTTGCACCATCAGCCAGAGATAGCGGAAATGTATGTTCTTGCCGAAGAGATAAAACGGCGCAGCGATCAGACGCAGAATGCCGGCGAAGACGAAGGCGGTGCCCACGGCTGCGTTGGCGGGCAGTCCGACGAGCAGCACCAGTGCCGGGACGGTGAAGCTGCCTCCGCCGATTCCGGTCAATCCCACTGCGGCGGCAATCAGGAATCCGATCAGAATGTTCATCGCTCCGCCTTTTCCGAAAACGTATGAATGCCGCATTCGAGTTTTTTCCCGCCCCAACGGCCGGAGCGCGGATTATTGGGATCGTCGGGGATCGCGGTGCAGGGCTGGCAGCCGATGCTCAGGTAGCCATCGTCGTATAACGGGAGATAGCTGAGCTGATGCGCGCCCACGTAGTTCCAGACTTGTTTCCAGGTCCAATCGGCGAGCAGGTTGACTTTCAACAGAGTCTTGCCGCTAGGCAGGCGATGTTGCTCCAGTACTTTAAGATTTTTTCGCGACGGAGATTGTTCGCGGCGCAATCCGGTGAACCAGATTTCGTAGGGCTCCAAGGATCGCATCAGCGGCTCGACTTTGCGGAGCTGGCAGCATTGCGTGGGATTCGACTGGTAGAGAACGCCGAATTGCGATTCCTGCTGCGCAACGGTTTGTTGCGGGAGCACGTTGACCAGATGGAGCTGCCATTCGCTGGCGATGCGATCGCGATACTCGTAGGTTTGCGCGAAGTGATAGCCGGTATCGAGAAACAGGACGGGGATTTCGGGAATGTGCTGGCGCAGGAGGTGGAGGACGATCATGTCCTCGGCCTGAAAGCTGCAGGTGAGGCAAGCCTTCTGGCGATCCGCGGCGGAAAGCAGAGTTTCAAGCGCCTGCGCCAGAGGCAACGATTCCAAGGTTTGGGAAATTTGTTCCAGTTCCATTTAGTTTGCCTTGTCCGGATGGCCGGACGCGTTAGGAATGCGCAGTGAATCGAACCGTGGCAAGAGTTCTTCCAGCGCTGCGAACTCGTCAGCAGGCAGATGCTCCGCGGTGAGATCGAAGAAGCCCTCTGCCGCGAGCATGCTTAGCGCGTGCTTGGCTGCAGGATCGAGCGCTGCGGCGGAATAGATCAGTATGAGTCCGGCAGCGTGCGTTCCTTTTGCCAGCGCGACGAATTGTTCTGGAGAGAAATGTTCCGCAGTGGACGCCAGCAGAATTTCGAAGCCGCGCTGGAAAAGAGCGCGTTCGAGCAGAGTCGCCAGGGCCTGGCGGCCCTCGGCTAGCACAATCGCGGGGCGATGTCCGTGGCGCGCGAAGCGTTCCGCCGTTGTTACCGGCGTTTGCGCGAGGGCGTGCGAGTTCGATTCGCGGTTCGATGAGCGTGAGCGCGCTTCCGGCCGATTTTCACCGAGCATGGCAGCGCCGACGGTGGCGTTCGAGAGCGGATCAATGAGGATGAAGCTGCCGGTCGTACGGTTGCGTTCATAGGAATCGAAAAACAACGGGCTCTTGGATTCGAACTCGACAGACGCGATGTCGTTCATCTCCAGCCGCTCGGCGGGCTCGTGCGCGAACGTGTGCACGTTCACGCGGTGCTGAATCGCGACGGCCTGCGCGCGTGTGGTTCGCGCGGTATGCTTGAGCAGATAATTCTTGCCTAGCTCGAGCGGCTGCGGATGAAGCCAGACAACCATCGCCTGAAAATTCCGTGCCACGTGCGGGGGGCTGTGTGGCGAAACGAGCAAGTCTCCGCGGCTGAGGTCAATTTCATCGGCCAGGCGCAGCGTGACGGACATGGGACTAGAGGCTTCTGCGATTTCACCGTCGTAGGTGACGATGGAATGGACGCGCGTCCTTTGGCCGGAAGGAAGCGCGACCACCGCATCGCCTGGACGAATCACGCCGCTGGCAACCTGTCCCGCAAATCCGCGAAACGCGGAGTCCGGGCGGATTACGTACTGAATCGGAAATCGCACGGCGTCGATCGATGCGGCAGGCCGCAGTGGAACGGTTTCCAGATGTTCTAGCAGCGTCGGGCCCTGATACCACGGGGTTCGCGGTCCGGAGCTGACGACGTTGTCGCCTTCGAGCGCACTGATGGGAACGCTGAGAACATTCGAAATACCCAACTGCGCAGCGAGCGCGAAAAATTCGCTCTGCAGCTGAAGAAATACGTCCTCGCGGTAATCCACCAGATCCATTTTGTTCACGGCGGCCAGCACATTCGGAATTCCAAGCAGCGATGCAATGTAAGCGTGGCGACGAGTTTGCGGAAGCAAACCCTTGGTTGCGTCAATCAGCACGATGGCGAGATCGGCAGTGGACGCGCCGGTGGCCATATTGCGAGTGTATTGTTCGTGGCCCGGTGTATCCGCAACGATGAATTTGCGGTGCGCGGTCGCGAAGTAGCGGTAGGCTACGTCAATGGTGATGCCCTGCTCGCGTTCGGCGCGCAGCCCGTCGGTGAGCAGCGAAAAATCAATCGGTCCGGAGGCGCGATTGATGCGGCTTTTTTTCACGGCGGCGAGCTGATCTTCGTAAACGGACTTGGAATCGTGGAGCAAGCGCCCGATGAGCGTGGATTTGCCGTCGTCCACACTGCCCGCAGTGGTAAAACGCAGCAAATCCTTCTGCAAATCGCGGTCCAGAAAGGCCGCGAAGTCCTGCTGCAATTCCTGATGGGCGGCGGGCATGACTAGAAATAGCCCTCCCGCTTCTTGAGTTCCATCGAGCCTTCTTCATCGTGGTCAATCACGCGGTTCTCGCGTTCCGAACGCCGGAAAGAAACCATTTCCTCGATGATTTTGGGAACGGTGTCGGCTTCGGAACGAATGGCGCCGGTGCACGGAACGCAGCCCAGCGAGCGCATGCGGCATTTCACGTTCTGGGTTTGTTCGCCGGGCAGCAATGGGTCTCCGGGATATCGCACGACGATCGATCCGCCACGAACGATAACTTCGTGATCGCGCGCGAAATACAGCGGAACGATGGGGATTTTCTCGGCGTGAATGTAGAGCCAGACGTCCAGCTCCGTCCAGTTCGAGAGAGGAAACACGCGAATGCTCTCGCCTTTGTCTATGCGCGAATTGAAAATATTCCACAGCTCGGGACGCTGGTTTTTCGGATCCCACTGCCCTTGCGCGTCGCGGAAGGAATAGATACGTTCCTTGGCGCGGGATTTTTCTTCGTCGCGGCGCGCGCCACCAAACGCAGCATCGAATCCGCCTTCGGTCAGGGCATCGAGGAGAGATTTCGTTTTCAGCAGGCCGCAGCATTTCTGCGTGCCCAGGGAAAAGGGGTTGGCGCCGGCCGCGAGCGCTTCGCGGTTCTTATGGACGATCAATTCCGCGCCGATGTGCCGCGCGTACCAATCGCGAAACTGGATCATTTCCGGAAATTTGTAACTGGTATCAATGTGCAGCAGCGGGAATGGAATTTTCCCGGGGAAAAACGCCTTCTGCGCGAGGCGCAACATGACCGAGGAATCTTTGCCGATGGAATAGAGCATCACGGGGCGCGCAAACTCGGCCGCCGCTTCCCTGAGAATGTAAATGCTCTCCGCTTCGAGAGCTTTCAGGTGGCTGAGAGCGGCGGGCGCGACAGGGGTGTTTTGCGGCCGTGGGGCTGGGGGCCGTCCGGGATGTTGTACAGCTTCTTCCGATGCAAAGTTCATTTTACCTGCCGTAAAAACAAAAAACCCACCGACCGGGTCTTCCGGTGGTGGGTGAGTTCAATCTTGAGTTGCGCTTATTTAGATTTTTGGGTTACCCACCCGCTCGGCAGACACATGCGCTCATCTCTGTACAACAACAAGTACAGACGCACACAGCGTTTGCAGATCGGGTGTTAGCTTTCACAGCTAATAGGCTACACAAACCTCCAAACATTCACAAGGCAAGATTTTCCCGTAGGTACGCTGGCCCGCGCACCAGCGGCGCATCGCAGAGATTAGTGCGCCCAGATTTTGGACGGGTCAGACTCATAGGGATACACATGAACCATCCAGCCGAAGATTTGCGGGTACCAGCGCCCGCCGGCCTGCTCGCACGCTTCCTGAGTTGAGATCGAGCCGTGAAGTCCGAATTCCTTGAAATTCGCTTGCAGCAAGGGAGTTCCCTTGGGTGGAAGGCAGAGATTGGTGTGTTTGTGCCAGCGAGCGACGCTGAGGGGTACGCGCGCGTTCAAATCGTCTTCGCTGGCCAATTTGCGAGCGGTGTACATGGCGCCTACCAGCTCATAGCCGTCACCTGTTTTCTTGTAGAGCAGAGACGTAGGATGCGCTGGGTTGAACTCAAAGGCGGCTTCAAAGCCGTAAGCATAATTCGTAAAGTGATATTGCGGTTGCGGAACGTTGGGCCCGAAAATCTTGAAGCCATCGGCGAGTGCGACGCGATAGTCCTTGTATTTCTCGATGGCGGGCCGCAATTGCGCGAGTATTTCCGCGGCATGTTTTTCATCGGCCCGATTCGCGGGACGCAGCGTGGTCATGTACATGTGCGCGCTCATGCTGCTGTCCATATCATGATCGGACATGGCATCATGCGCGGCCGCGGCGGCTTCGGGGTTCTTGTCCGAATCGTGCCGGCTCATGTCCATTCCTGGCATGGAGTCGTGAGCTTGCGCTGGGGAGGCCGCGGGATTCTGAGATTGCTGCGCAGGCAGAGAAAGAACTAATAAGCATGCTGCGGCTGTCAGCAGAACAACTGCGAATATTTTGCTCGTCATTTTAGTGGTTGTCTTACGGATGGTTTGGCCGCTCATTGTTTGACTCCTAATAATGATACGTTGCAGCCGGAGGGAAATTTCGAGCCAGTCGCCCGGCGACGCGAATAAACCACGATGCCTGGCGCATGCAAAAGAACGGAGAAGGCCCGGGGGCCCAAGCCTTCTCTCGGGTGTGCGTTGTTAAGACAGACAGGGCGCGGCAGCCTGGGGTGTGTCCCAAACGGCACGCCAAGCTACCAGCCATAGCGGTTAAACCCTAAAAAAGGCGGTAAGTTGCGACGAGAGCGGACAGGCCGCAAGCAACGGTAGGCTTTTGCCGATGACGCATTGATTCTGTTGCGCTTGCAGGAGGGCAGTTTTTGGGCTTTCCCGCCTAGCGCCTTGGCGATTTGCCCGGCAGACTCTACGGAGCGGTTTGAATCAAGACGCTAACCTGGTAGCAACTTTCGTTCCACATGCGTCGTCCAATGCTGGAACGCGCTGAGATATTTATTTGCTATTTCGCGCCGTGGACTCTTGACGGCAGCGTTGAAATCTGTAAACTGCGATTTTCCATTATGGCGACTCTAGCAAACCCGATCGAAGACCCGCTGCAGGAATTTGAGTACCCGCAGCGCGAGGCGGCCTTTTTCTACGGCCTGTTTCTGCGCGGCCATTCGGCCGAGGAACTGCGCAAGGACATCCAGGTTCCCGCGATGGTCCTGGCGAAATGGGACAAGGAAACCGTGCGCGAGCCGCAGCTGCGGCCACTGCTGGAACGGATCGTGCAATACCGGCAACACGTGCTGGTGATTTTCGAAAATCTGATCTGCCACGACGCCGCTACGCAGAAGCTGCAATAACCCTCGTTACTGTAACAACCGCTCGGCAACAGTCCCGTTGACATCGTTAGGCTCGCAGGTATCATCAAATAAATGGCGATGGAGTTCGCCCTTAACCGCTGTCCTTCTTTTGCCGGGGCAGATGATGACTCCTGACAAGAATCTTGTCGCGGAGTCATGTCGCCGGCAAGATTCCTGGAAAAATAGCGTAAGCGAAATCCGGCATTGGCACGATTCGGTGGCGGAATTTTGCACGCATACAAGGGAGAATCACGCTACATCATGATGAAATATGTGATGGTCGGCATTGGGGGCGGCATCGGGTCGGTGTTGCGCTTCTGGGTGAGCAGCTACCTGGGAGAGCGAATCGGCGGGCGCTTTCCGTACGGCACGTTTGCCGTGAATATTACGGGATCTTTCTTGATTGGATTGCTCGTGACGCTGCTGGCGAGCAAGGCAGACTGGGATCCGCGTTGGCGTTATCTGATACCGGTCGGTTTTATCGGTGGCTACACTACTTTTTCCGCATTCGAGTATGAAACTCTGCGGAGCGTGCAGGACGGCAGAGTGCTGGTCGCGTCGTTGAACGTGATTCTGAGCGTGACGCTGGGATTTGCCGCGGTATGGCTAGGCGTAATCGCCGGGCGATCGCTCGAGTAAAGCCGAGATGGTTGCGGGCGCGCTGCGGCGGAGCAGCCCCTCGCCCGCGTGCTGGCATTACCGCGGCATTTCTTGATTCATGCGCAGGCCGCCTTTCGTTCGCGCTACGATTTCTTCACTCCCAGCGCCTTCACGTAAAACTGGCGCACGTATTCCTTCAACATACGCCGGGAACTGAATTGCGGCGCCACGCTCTTGATCGCTGCTTTCATGACACTCACATATTCGTGGGGAATCTCGTCGTCCGGGCGCCGGTAGTAGAGCGGAATGACTTTCTCTTCGAGCAGCCGATAAAGCGCTTCGGCGTCCGCGCCGGTACGATCGCCCTCGGTCGCGTCGCCACCGAAGGCCCAGCCGTTTGCGCCGTTGTAGCCTTCCAGCCACCAGCCGTCGAGAATGGAAATACTGGGGACGCCGTTTGCGCCGGCCTTCATGCCGCTGGTGCCGCTGGCTTCCAGGGGCGGCAGCGGATTATTCAGCCACATATCCACGCCGCGAACCATGCGCGCCGCCAGATGTTGATCGTAGTTTTCGACGAAGGCGATGCGCGCGGCGAAGTTCGGATCGCGTGCCAGTTGGAAAACTCTTTGGATTAGCTGCGCTCCGGCGATGTCGGAGGGATGCGCTTTTCCCGCGAAAATAATCTGCACGGGCTGCAGCGGATTGGTAAGAAGCAGTTTCAGCCGATCCAAATCATGCAGGATCAGGTCCGGGCGCTTATAGCTGGTAAACCGCCGCGCAAAACCGATCGTTAGAATTTCAGGATCGAGCAAGGCGCCAAACGCGATTACGCTTTCGGCGCGCACGCGCTTTTTTTGCCATTCTTCGCGGGCGCGCTCGTTAATTTCGTCAATCAATAAAACTTTCAGCCGGTTGTGCGACGACCACAGCTCTTCGTCCGGAATATTGTCAACGGCTCGCCACATTTTCAATTGGTCCTGGTCGCGAATCCAGCCGGGACTGACGTATCGGGCAAACAGCGGCTGCAACCACTCGGGGTCCATCCATGTCAGCAGGTGAACGCCGTTCGTGATGGCGGTAATCGGCACGTCATCGAGCTTTTTCTCCGGCCAGACGCTTTTCCACATTTCCCGGGCTACTTCACCGTGTTTCTTGCTGACTGCATTGCAAAAGTTGGACATGCGCAGCGCGAAGACGGTCATGTTGAATCCCGCATCGGGATTCGCAGGGTTGGTTCCCAGCTGCAACAAGCCATTACGGTCGGTGCCAAATTTATCGTAGTGGCTGCTGAAATATTTTTCGAACAATGGAAACGGGAAGACGTCCGTGCCGGCCGAAAGCGGGGTATGCGTGGTAAAGACGGAAGTTTCCCGGATTTTCGCGATCGCCGCTTCGAAAGTTGTGCCGGTTTCCACCAAGCCGCGCACGCGTTCCAAAAACGCGAATGCCGGATGCCCTTCGTTGATGTGTACAGCTGCCGGTTGAATTCCCAGCGCTTTCAGGACGCACATTCCGCCGATTCCCAGCACGATTTCCTGGCGCAAGCGCTGTTCCGGATCGTTGGTGTAGAGGCGATGAGCGATGGCGCGATCCCAGGGCTGATTGGTTTCTACTTCGGTATCTAGCAGATAGACCGGGACGCGGCCGATATCCGCGCGCCACACGAGCACATGAACCGGTGGCTCGAAGAATGGAACCTGAACTCGCAGAGGTTCATTGTTTCCGTTGAGCACGAGTTTGACGGGGTCGTAGGTGCGATCCAGAGTCTTTTCGTCGTCTTCTTGCCAGCCGTCATCGCGGATTTTTTGCGATAGATAGCCACGGGAATAAATCAGGCCCACCGCGACCATAGGGATGGCAAGATCGCTGCATTCTTTGACGTAGTCACCGGCCAGCACGCCCAGCCCGCCGGCATAGAGTGGCAGAGAGTGATGGAACGCATACTCGGCGGAAAAATAAGCCAAAGGTGCTTGCGGTGTCCCGTATTCGGCCGTGAACCAGCCGGTTTGCGATGCGATGTTGGCGTCGAACTCCGCCATCACTGCGTCGAATCGCTCCAGAAACTCCGCGTCGCGCGCGGCATTGTCCAGAGTGTGCTGCGGCACCAATGCCAGCATGCGCAACGGATTGTGATCGCTTTCGCGCCAGGCCTGTTGATCCAGCGCGGGGAACAGTTCGCGCGCTTCGCGGTGCCAACTCCACCATACATTGTAAGAAAGGCGCGCCAGCCCGCGAATACGCGCCGGCAGGTTCGGGAACTGTTGAGCCGGGTCTGAACTTTCAGCCATCAACTCGTGCACCTCTTAGTATTCGCCGGGGTCTTTACGCTCGTATAGCGACGCCATTGTCCCGCCGTGAATCGCTGCAGGCAGAATCGGAGCGAAGCCATCTGGTCCCGCGCGCTGAAGAAAGAAATCGTACACGCTCCGCGGACGCAATCCACGCATATTCATCCCAGCGTGAGACCAATCGTGCAACGGAAACGCGCTCCATTGGCGGCGACACGCGCGCGTGCGCTGAAGAACATTCCGCGTTGACGACTGAATATTGTCTCTTACCGCATTCGAGCCGTAAAGCCCCGGACTTTAGGCTGGGGATATAAGGCTCGCTTAAAGTGGCGTCGGTTTGCAAACTAATGTAAATTAAAGGTCTACTTGCCGTTCCCCGGTAGCTCAACGGTAGAGCATTCGGCTGTTAAATTTCAAACCAACCGTTGATTCGGCACCGTTTAACCCCGAAATTGGCCGCCAAAGAACGGGCAAGTTGGACCCAAAGTTGGATCCCTAATTGGCGCTTCCGAATTTTGGCGGTTGCCGGTCGCAAAGAGCCTGACTCATCGATGCTCTGTCAACGCATCTCAACGCCGGCGCTCAATACGGAACTTACAACCCTTCGGTTAACAGCCGAGGTGGTCCAAAATCTAAGTGCCGCGTCTGGTGTCGCTTAC
>Ga0209010_1000409_pt1 | contig 13940 bp, 9 predicted proteins | sample BlaSpr_A8_OM1_O3_FD_187985 | JGI IMG/M metagenome (GOLD analysis project Ga0209010, IMG submission 187985) | Forest soil microbial communities from Thunder Bay, Ontario, Canada - Black Spruce, Ontario site 2_A8_OM1_O3 (SPAdes) (version 2) | ecosystem: Environmental > Terrestrial > Soil > Boreal... | reverse complement strand
GGATCATGAAAATCAACGGCCGACTTATTTTATGCGCGAGCGCATTCTTTCTTCTTTCGTCTCTACTGTGCTGGAGCCAGGGCAAGCGAAAAATCATCATCGACCAGGATGCCGCCGGCCCTGGGGGAACGGATCAACAGTCGATGCTGCTTCTGATCCAGTCTCCGCAAACCGAGGTGTTGGGCATCACAGTGGTGACGGGAGACATGTGGCTGGCCGAGGAAGTCGCCCACACGCTGCGCATGCTGGAAATAATCGGCAGGACCGACATCCCCGTATTGAAGGGAGCCGAATATCCGCTGGTGCGCAGGAAGGGCGAAACGGAATTGCTGGAAAAACAATATGGATCCGCGGCGTGGCTGGGGGCGTGGACGCCACGCATGTATCACGCTCCCGACCGACTTGGCGCGATGCCGGAGGGATTGCCCAAGACCGCGCCATCCAGCGAAGATGCGGCGCATTTTCTGATTCGCATAGTCCATAAGTTTCCGGGAGAAGTGACGATCTACGAGGGCGGGCCGATGACGAATCTGGCCCTGGCGATTGCCATCGATCCGGAATTTCCGCGGCTGGCCAAGGAACTGGTGTTCATGGGGGCAAGCTTCAGTCCGCAGACTGCGGACCCGGAATTCGTAAACACACCGCGGCGCGAATTCAATTTGTGGTTCGATCCGGAAGCGGCTCACATTGTGTTGAATGCGGCATGGAAAAAGATTGTCTGTACTCCGGTCGATATTTCGGTCAAGACGCGCTTTAGTTCCGAATTGCTTGACCGCATAAAGGCAGGCAATTCTCCGGCGGCGCATTATGTAGGAAAATACTCGCAGCTTCGCGGCGAGTACGATTTTCTGTGGGACGAATTGGCTGCGGCGGCGTGGCTCGATCCCAGTTTGGTCACGAAAAAGGAGACTCGATTTCTGGACATCGATCTCAGTCACGGCGCGAATTACGGCAACACCTTGAGCTGGTCGGAGCACGAGAAACCAGCGCTAGCTGAACAGTCCGCGGAGATTCAGGTCGAGCTGAATACGGAAAAATTTTACAAAATGTTCGTCGATCTCCTGGCTGCACCGACGCCGAAGGCCGCTGAAGCAGGCCCCGGCACTAAGCAGTAGCCGGCGCGAGCTTGCGCCACGGCTTACCTTTCCATCAGCAACACTTTTTCGGCTCCATCGACTTCGGTGAGCTTAACCTCGATCACCTCTTCCGCCGTGGTCTGCACATGGCGCCCCACAAAGGTCGCCTCCACGGGCAATTCCCGGTGCCCGCGGTCGATCAGCACGCACAGTTGTACCCTCCGCGGCCGGCCGTGGGAAAACAACGCATCCAGCGCGGCTCGCGTAGTTCTCCCCGTATACAAAACGTCGTCGATGAGAACGATGTTTTTATCCTCGATGGAAAATCCAATTTCTTTTTCCTGCACCACCGGCTTGGGCCCCAAAGTCGAGAGATCGTCGCGGTAAAAAGTAATATCCAGCGTTCCCACCGGAACCGCGGAATTTTCGATGCGGGCGATGATCTTGCCCAGCCGCTCCGCGATGGGTACGCCGCGCCGCCGGATTCCCACCAGCCCCAGCGCCGAGACGCCGCCATTTTTCTCCACGATCTCGTAGGCAAGCCGCACCAGGGTGCGCTCAATTTCCGATGCCGACATGAGCTGCGACTTCTGGGTAAGTCCGGTATTTAGAGATGTGTTCTTGGCATTCATTGACATAGGCTCCAGTAGCCGAATCCCGGCTTCCCACTGTAGCCAACGCCACGCGCGGGGTCAAGCGCGGCGCGCCCCCGGACGGTCCCTCAGCAAATCGTTTCACTCAAGCAACTGGCGAGTGGCCATACCGCAACACTCGCCCCGTTCCCGCTCGAACGCATGGTTCAGAATCTGTAGCCAAATCCTATCGAGATGACGGGATAAAACTTGTAGGGCGAAATTTCCTTGCGAATCTGAGTCTGCTCCGATTGAAATCCGCTTTGGATCGAGGGATCGGCGCTGGCGTAGAGGCACATGATATCGCCGCCAGGGCAGACGATCGGATTCATATGCAGCGTGGCCTTGGGCTCGCCGTGATAGGCGGCTCCGAATTCGAAAGGCATGCTGAAACGTTTGCCCCGTCGGGGCAGCAGATTTCCCCAACCCATCAGAAGCATGGGAGCGAATTTACTGAATTCGATTCGGGCCGATCCGGTGATGGGATTGGTAAAAACGCCGGGCTCGGCCTGAGACGCCGCCGTATCTGACGTATTGGCCTTGATGCGATTGCCGTTATAGGCGAGGCCAGGACTCAGATGAAAATTATTTCTGAACGGATACCAGTCGTAATTGGCCTGAACCGAGAACAAATCGAGCTGAGCCTTATAAAGACTGCCGTCGTCTTCGAGGTTGTGATCGTAAGCGAAGTTGTTAAAGCCAAAACGGAGATTGCTCCGCTGGGTGAGAGGAGTGGCGAGTTCGATTCCGACGCCGAGGGTTGACATCTTGAAGCCGATGCCGACATGAGGAAATTTAGGTCGATCGTTTTCCTGTTGGGCGGAAGCCGGAACCGGAAAACACAGGGCAGAGAGAAGCGCCGACACTACGGCCAGCGCGCACGAACGTGACAAAATGCGCTCCTACTGGGGAAGGTTGTTTGGAGGGGAGATGCGGAGTTGACAAGGCAATCGTAGCGTCGGCGTGTTCCGTGGTCAATCAATATTAGAGGTGGAATCTCTCATGAGAGAAAGCCTGGAGCGTGCGATTTTGCCCGCTCTGCGGAAGACTCTAATGAATATTACGGCTTCTGTTAGGCTGGTGATTCTGCATGAGATCGCTTCGAGGAAAGCTCTTGCTCACGCTGGGAGCGTCAGCCGTGCTCACGGCTTGCGCGAGCATAGGCCCGCCGCAACCACCGTCGCTGGAGTTGCCGAAACCTCCCGCGGATTTGCGAGCCGTGCGCAAGGGCGACAAAGTTCTTCTCTCGTGGACGCGGCCGTCAATGACCACGGATCGTCAGAGCCTGCATGGGCCAGCCCCAGTGCTTATTTGCAGAACGGTTGAGGCCTCGATGAGCGCGTGTGGAACTCCCGTCGGACGTCTTACCGGCGGAGCCATGCTTGCGGCATCGCCAAACGCCATCCGAAAACAAATGAAGTTGTCGCAGAAGAAATCCGAAGAAGCTCGCATCACGGACTCGTACACCGATGTGCTGGACAATCATGTACTGGGCAATCAGATCGCCGCTGCTGAGGCTCGATCTGATAGCTTCGCGACCTACGCTATTCAGCCGCTCAATGCAAACGAACGGAGCGCCGGCTTATCGAACAAAGTACGAGTACCGCTGGCTCGGACCCTCTCGCCACCCCGGGACTTCGCGGCAAGAGTCTCCGATCAGGGTGTTGTCCTGACCTGGATTGGAGAATTGTTGCCACGGAAGATGGAAGGCATTCACTACGCCTATCGAGTGTACCGGCGCACAGAACAAAGCAAGCAACAGCTTCAGGTAGGAGAATTGCCTGCGGCAGAAGAGCAGCGGAACACACTTACCGATTCCAACATCGAGTGGGAGCAAACTTATTTTTATCGTGCGGAAGCGGTAACGATCATCGATCCACCGGACACACATACTCCGGAAACCCAGATTGAAGGCGATGACACCGCAGAGGTAAAAGTTTTCGCCCACGATGTGTTTCCTCCGGCGGTGCCTGCGGATTTGCAGGCCGTATTTTCCGGGCCGGAGCAGACGCCGTTTATCGACTTGATCTGGGCTCCGGCTACGGATGCGGATCTTGCCGGGTATAACGTTTATCGCAGCGCAGGAAATGATATTCCGGTTCGAGTCAATGCGGAACTGCTGAAGGCGCCGGCTTACCGGGATGCCAAGGTTAGCGCGGGGAAGACTTACTTTTATTCTGTCTCGTCAGTCGATGTGCGGGGCAACGAAAGCGCACGATCTGCGGAAGCAAGTGAGAGCGTGCCGCCGCAGTAGGAGGCGCGCTTGCAACTGCTGACCTTGAGGCGAAACTTGCCCAAGCGGGTCTCTGGCAGACTTCAATCCGGCTCGATCTCGGGAAGAGAATGTTTGACAATGCGAGGAACATCGGCGGGAACGGGCACAGGGAGTGGGAGTTCGAGCGTACCCATAAAATTGCTCGTTGGGTCAGCGATGCCCAGGCGTAGCGATGCGGCTTGAACGGGCACGTCTAATGCTTGTTCTATGCGAACTCCGCCATTGAGCACGTCTTTATAGGCGGCGGGTTTCAGGCTGGCCGCCCACGCGGAGGAAAGCCCGGTCAGTTGTTGGCCATCCTTGTCATAAGCCGCCATCCTCAGGTCCAGGGCGCCGCCGTAGTCTCCATTTTCTTCTGGAATAAAACGCAACGTGGAGCTATCGACGGCGAAGTCGATCACGTAGTGTTGGACTTCAACGGTGGCGGGCAGGACAGGTTTTTTTCTCGAAGCGACCAGCATGCTTCCCGCATTCTCGGCCTTTTTTTTGGGGCCAACGGGAACTACTCGAACGGCGAAGAGAATCTGGCGGGATTGCGGCGACCCGTGCTGCATGGCCGCCACCCCGAGGTTGCGATTCAGCTTCGCATCTTTATCCGAACCATGATCCGTACCATGAGGATCGTCGGCAAAATAGCCGGGACGGTAGTGCAGGTGATATCCCTTTTCGGCCACAGCCACTTTGATTTTTCTGAACCTGCCGTCGTAGTTCTTGTTGGGGGGCGAGTAAGAAAGCGCGTAGTAGTTAGAGCCTTGTTCAACGGCAGTGGCCATGGCCTCTTCGATGGCGTTGGAGTTGTAGAACGCTTTGCCGCCGGTCCCCTGAGCCAGTTGGTTCATGGCATCGAATTCCGCGGATCGCGCGGAAAGAGCCTGCATGGTTTGATCCTGAAAGGTTTCGTTGGGAGAGATGAGGATGGTCTGGCCCGGCTTGGGGATGCTGCCGTCGCGCGCGGTCTGTCCCACCGCCACGGGGATAGCCGATTGCGGTCCCAATGGAGCAAGGCCGATATTGTTAGCGGAGGCGCCGATGTCGGTTCCCACCAGGCCTCTCACATCCACCGGGTAGACAGTGACTTGTCCCTGCGCCAGAAGATTAGCCGCTTGCCGCACCAGGCCTGCGTAGTTGTGGCTCTCGACGGAGGGCATATCCACTTCGGGATTCGGGGCGAAGTCAACGGGAAAGGAACCGGAAAGCCATACCAGATTCTTGCGTCCCGGAATTCCGGATAGATAGCGTGCCAGTTGCGACAAGGCGTCGATCGTTAGGCCCGCGCGCTCGCTGGTGTCGGACTCTTTTTCATACTCCTGCATTTTTTGCAGTCCACTCAGCAGGTTTTCCCAATGGCTGTTGGCATCGGACTGCGCCAGTTCCGTTACCGAACTGACGGCGTTCTGCGCTTCCGTCGCAGACTCCCAGCTCATCGCCCGGGCGCTCGCTCTGCCACTATTAACGGCCGCCAGCAGCGCATTCTCATCGGGAGTGAAGCCCTCGATCAGGCGCAGGTGCTGATTCTTGCTGGGGCTCAAGGTGCAGAGGGCAAACTGCACGTTTGCCGGTTTGTTCTTCAGGAACTTGATCAGTTGTTTTCGAGCGAACTGCTGGTCTGCCGGAGGAGTGTTGAGGAGGTCCAGCAAAATCAAGGTCACCGACCCGGGGTCAGGTGCGACCGTCATGTTGGTGAAAACATTTGGAGAGGGTTTGGCCGGCGGGGCTGAAACGGGCGTCTTCGCTTCGCCAAACTCGCGGAAATAATGCAGGCTTTGCAGCTTGCCATCTTCCTCCAACTGAAAATCCTGCTGGTGCAATCCCTTAATCGGATGTCCCTTGGGGTCGGTGACTACCACATCGACGATGACCGCTTGAGCGCTGGCTTTGAAGGTGGCCTTCGTCGAGGGATTTGCTTTGCCGGGAACAGATGGCGCTGAGATGAGTGTAGACGCTGTGATTGTCGATGACGCGATTGGTGCCGGAGTGGCACCTGACGGGGAAAATGTGGCAGCGGATGCGCTGGCATTGGTAAGAACAAAAGCATCGGACCCTGCCGCAGAAGCAGAAGGGGGCGCAGTGTCTTCGGCAATGTCGATCGGTTCGTCCGTTTCCCCAGCGGCATCGGCATCCGATTTCGCCGCGATGTAGAGGCCGGGCACGTCGGCCTGAAGTGCGGTGAATTTCGCTTGCTCCTCTTCCGATACTTTGGGCAGATCGTAAAGCTCAATCTGCGAATCGTGCAGAATGGCAAACTGCATTCCATCCGGAGACAGAGAAAAATTTTGCGCGCTCACCATAGCCGGAGCCGCCACTAGAGATTGAACCGGTTCGCCGCCAGCAGTTTCAAGAATCTGAATATTTTGTTGCAGGCTGGAATCCGCCTCGTCTTCGTCGGCGGCGGGAACTGCTGCTTTCGCTTCAGGAACCGAAAAGCTGGTGACGGCGATGCGGCGGTTGTCGCCGCTATGCACGACGGCGGGAGCGAAACGCTTGCTCTTCCAACGCTGGCGCCACAGCCGGTGGCCGGTCAGGGTGAACGCAGTCACGCTGTAGTCGGCCCGGTTGAGGGAACATCTGCCAATCAAAAGCGAGTTCCCGCTGGAGTAGAAAACATCCGGCGTGCACCGCGATCGCACGCGCGCAATGTTCTTGCGTTGCGCTGCGCCGGGTCCGAAACGAATCAGCCACAGATCGCCCTTTCGCAGAACGTCCGCGTAGCCGGTTCCGGCTGCGTTCAGGTGAACCAGATTCTTGGATTCGATGGTTTGTTGCGAAGTGCGGGAGTCAATGTCGAAGAAATCCAGTTGAAATTTCGCGTTCGTTTTCTCCGCCGCGTGAGCCGCATCGTCCGCAGGTTTTTTCGCGTCGCCCGCTTGATTCCTGGTCTCGATGACAACTTGTTTTCCATTCGCGGAGACCGTGAGCCACAGGATGTTTCTGGGCGAGGCCAGCAGCGCTTGTTCCCGCAAGCTGGAGTCGAGCAGGTAAAGATTGTCGAGTTTGCGAAGCAGAAACCGCCCGTCGCCCAGGGACCACAGGTATCGCCGCCGGTCGTGCAGGTACCAGTCCGCTTCTGTAACCGCGCGGCCGCTGGAAATTTCGATGACAGCCGCGTGAATCATTCGATCCTGGTGTGTGGACGGGCATTCGGGGAGACGCGTCAACAATTTCCTGGGGTCAAAAGTGAGCAGCACATGGCTCGCATCCACAAAATCGACCGTCACGCTGACCTCATCGCCGATACGCTGTTCCATTCGAGACGGCGCGGTGTATCCCAGAGAAGTAAGATCGACATGCCTCGCCGCCTGGGCGGACGGAACCGGGGCTGAATGAAGGTTCTGCGCAGATAACGCTATCGAAATGGAAACCAGCAGGCTGGCGCCGATGCCCACGAATAAGCGCACCAGGCGGAATGGAGTTGCACTCCGTGCGCGGAATAATGGACGGGAAAAACAGAGCGGCATGGGACAGGACTTCTTCCGGCTTTGGCTTCCTGCGGCCTCGAAAGCGGCACCATTGTACGTCAACCCCGCTCGAGAGTTGTAAAAGGATGTTCCAATCCGCCGCCGCTGGTTAAGCCTTTTTCACCGCAATCCCCAACTCTCGCAATTGCTTCTCCCCCACCGGCGTTGGCGCGTCAACCATCAAATCCACGGCGCGCGCGGTCTTTGGGAACGGGATGACTTCCCGCAAGCTTTCGGCGCCGGTCAGGATCATGACGATCCGATCCAGACCCAGCGCGATGCCTCCATGCGGAGGCGTGCCGTATTCGAGAGCTTCCAGAAAAAATCCGAAGCGGTCGCGGGCTTCTTCATCCGTCATGCCCAGGGCGCGGAAGATGCGGCTCTGTACGTCCTGGCGGTGAATACGAATCGATCCCGAGCCCAGTTCGGTGCCGTTGAGCACCACGTCGTAAGCCAGCGCGCGCACTGCGCTGAGCGATGACTGCGGATCGTTCACCGAGTCCACTCCGGTTTCGAGCAACTTCATGTCTTCTTCGTGCGGCGAGGTGAATGGGTGGTGCGCGGCCATCCAGCTTTTTTCGCCTTCATCCCACTCGAACATAGGAAAGTTGGTGACCCAGACGAAACGAAAATCTTTCGCCGGATCGCCCGACTTTTTAAACAGCCCATGGCGGTCGCCATATTTCTGCGCCAGCGCCAGACGCAGGATTCCGGCTGACGCGTAGATCGCCAGTTCGCTCGGCGTAACTTTACGGTGCGGCGGAAGCGCGGTCTGCTCGCCGGTTTGCGCCGATCCGGCAACGATCACGATTAAGTCTCCGGCTTCGGCCGCGCTCTTGGCGGAGATTTTCACAGCGGCATCGGGAAAATTCTTTTCTATGCGCTTGAAGTCTTCAAACACTTTCGCGCCGCCCTTGGCAACGAGCATCGGCTTGATGCTGTCGCGTTCGGCGCGGGATAGATCGCCGACTTTCGGAATGCGGATCGCGACCATCGGCAGATTCGTAGTCACGGCAAGCTGCTGCAAGTTTTCCGGCGAGAAGCACTCGCGCACATCCGTGAAGGCGGGCAGACGCAAATCCGGCTTGTCGATGCCGTATAGGCGAATCGCCTCGTCATAATCCATGCGGGGAAACGGCGTCTTGATCGCCGACCCGGCCGCCGCAAACGCCGCCGTCAGAAATCCTTCTACCACTTCCCACACACGTTCCGGTTGCGGGTAGGACATTTCCAGATCAATCTGCGTGAATTCGGGCTGGCGGTCGGCGCGCAGGTCTTCGTCGCGGAAGCAGCGCACGATCTGAAAATATTTATCGAAGCCCGAGATCATCAGAATCTGCTTGAACATCTGCGGCGACTGCGGCAGCGCGTAAAACGTTCCCGGCTGCACGCGGCTGGGAACCAGATAATCGCGTGCGCCCTCCGGTGTGGAGCGCGTCATAAACGGAGTTTCGATTTCGAAAAACCCCTGCGCGGAAAGATAGTCGCGAATGGCCTTGGCCACTTTGTGCCGGGTCTCGATGTTGAACTGCATCACATCGCGGCGCAGATCGATGTAGCGATATTTCAGCCGCGTCTCTTCATTGGTGAGCGCAGTGTCACTGGGCAGGAACGGCGGCAGTTTGGATTCGTTGAGAATTCTCAACTCTTCGGCCACGAGTTCCACTTCGCCGGTCGGCATGTTCGCGTTGACCGTGTTCGCCTCGCGCAGTTTCACCGTGCCGGTCACGGCAATGACATATTCATTTCGCAGAGTCCCGGCTTTTTCGTGGATGGCCGCGTCGCGCTCGGCATTGAGGACCACCTGGGTCACTCCCGTGCGATCGCGCAAGTCGATGAACAGCAGATTCCCGTGGTCGCGGCGGCGGTTGACCCAGCCCATAAGCACAGCTTTTTTGCCGGCGTCGGAAGCGCGTAGGGCTCCGCACATTTGAGTTCGTCGTAGATCGCCTAAATAATCGAGCAAAATGTTTCCTTACGGTGAGAGATTTCGTGGAAAGCTGAATGGAAGATTATAAATGGTGTGGCCGTAGTTCCTGCGGCAACCGTGAGTAACGGCATCGTCCGCTCCGACTCGTGGACAAAGAGTCAAATTCGCCCATCTAAAATCCCCAGCTCATCGTAAAAACACTCCCCAAACGGGCGATTGACGGGCCAGCCCGGAAATGACAGTATTACTCGCCGCAGCCAAGGCTCGGTTTGCCTGCCGCTAAATCCTGCTGCTATCAAACTCTTTGAGGAAAAATGAAAATGACCCAACTTAAAGCCGTTTCCCAGCGCGCTCCATCACCCATCAATGCAAAACTCGACCGACGGCTGGCTGCTTACGCGGCCGTGGCGAGCGCTGCCGGTATCGGCATGCTGGGTGCGCCGCAGGCTCAGGGCGAAGTTGTCTACACCCCGGCGAACGTCTCGTTCCACGATACAGGTAAGGTCATGATCGATCTCAACAATGACGGCGTTGCCGATTTTGAAGTTGCCCGGCGTCAATGCGGATCGTCACATTCCAATTGTATTGACCTCATTCCCCTGGCCGCCGGTAATGGCTTTCGGCCAACCGGATCGGAAGTGGCGGCGGGATTTTTTGGCGTTCCGGTCGGGCCGGGCGAGAAATTTGCTACCGGGGACGGAAACCCGAGCTACGGCAACGTTATGATCGCTGCCGGCGCCTACGGTCCCTACTCGTGGTCGAATGGGCCATGGGCGCATTCGACGAACCGGTATCTCGGCCTGCGGTTCACCATCGATGGGCAAACTCATTATGGCTGGGCGCGGTTAAGCTTGAACGATTTGCACGGGCCGGAGATCCTTACCGGCTACGCGTACGAGACGACTCCGAACACGAAGATCATTGAAGGCGAAATTCACGGAGCGGCCGTCAGCAATGCGCAACCGGGAACTCTGGGCGATCTCGCGCGCGGAGCAAAATAGTCTCGCGACCCGGCGGTCGCGCTTCAATTGGCGTCGGGCTTGGATAGGCCGCTTGGTGCGGCCTATTTTTTCGCCGCCTTGCCGTCCATCACCGTCATCCACTTGGTCCCATCCTGCGAGATTTCATAGGCCATGGTGTAGGACGTGGGCGAGAGAATCTTCATGCTGTACCTGGCCTTCATGGTCTTGGCGCCCATCTTCATATCGCTCGTCCAGGTCCAGGCATCGCCCTCTACCGTGCCCTTGGAATCGCCAAATTCTCCCCAGCTATCGAAAGCGCGGTAAGTGTAGACCTTGTCTTCGGAGGAATATCCCATTACCGACAGGCCCACGCCGCCGCCCATCGCGCCCGTATAGTCAGAGTTGCAAATCAGGTAGAAGCCACCCTCCTGCCAGACGCATTTTTCGGTTTGGGTGATCTTGCCGCCGGGGCCCATGGGACCGGCTTTCATGTCCGCGTCGATCGTCCACGTACCGGCGAGGAGGTCAAGTTTCTTGAGCTCGGGACCGGGTTTGGGAGCTTCCTGAGCCAGAGCCGCCGCCGCGCAGAACAAACATGCCGCCAAAATTATTCCTCTTCGATTCATGTGCCGCCTCCTCAGAGTGCTATTTCGATGGGACCGATTTAGCCGCAGCAAATGGTAAGCGGGAGAGAGCGGGCCGTCAACCAAATGTTCGGTTTAATGTTGAGTCTAAGAAATTCCGGGGCTATTAAATCATGCAACTAAGCCCGCCGGAAATCCGTATCTAATATCAGGCTGGTATGAGGCGGACTACGCAGGGCTTACCTTCGCTCTTGCGCAACGTCCAACCGAAGTCCTATGTCCATACGCGATCTCTTCACCGATGTGTTGCGCACTCTGTGGTCGCACAAGCTGCGCGCATTTCTCACCATGTTCGGCATTGCCTGGGGAATTGTTTCAATTGTGCTGATGGTCGCGGCCGGTGAAGGATTGCGCAAGGGACAGGAGGATCAGGCCAAGAACCTAGGCAAGGACGTGATGATCGTTTTCCACGGACGTACCAGCCTGCAAGCGGGAGGAATCCATGCGGGCCGCATCGTTCACTGGGAAGATCCCGACGTGGCGGTCGTGCAGGCGGAGTCTCCCGATTGCCAGTACGCGATCCCGGAACTCGAGCAGGATACGGTGCTGACTCACAGCAATTACAACAACGCATCCTTCACCGTAACCGGCTCGTATCCGCAGTTCGCTTATATTCGCTCGCTGAGCGTGGGGCGTGGACGTTTTTACGATTGGGATGACATGCGCGAAGCGCGGCGAGTGGCGTTTCTCGGATCGGATGCCGCCAAGCAGTTGTTTGCCGGACGAAATCCCGTGGGCGAGAACGTTTATTTGAACGACTTTCCTTACGTCGTCGTCGGCGTGATGGAGAAAAAGAAACAGGATTCGAGTTACGACGGCTGGGACGTGAACAAAGTTTTCGTGCCGTTCACGGCCATGCGGCGCGATTTCCCCGACAAGCCGCCGGGAACTCCGACAACTTTCGATCAGCTTCTGGTCACTCCGAAATCGGTGGAGCAGCACGAGGCCTGCAAACACGAAGTGCGCGTGGCCCTGGCCCGCATGCATCGCTACGATCCCAACGACAAGGAAGCCTGCCCCATTTGGGATACGGTGCAGGAAGCGCAGGCTTTCAAGACCATGACCGACGGTATGAAATATTTTCTGGGGGCCGTGGGGATTGTGACGTTGCTGCTGGGCGGAATCGGCGTGATGAATGTGATGCTGGTGGCGGTGCGCGAGCGCACCCGCGAAATTGGAGTACGCAAAGCGATCGGCGCTCCCGCCGGAACAATCCTGCGACAGTTCTTTATTGAAGCCGTGATCATCGCAGCCCTCAGCGGCGGGATCGGATTGGCGGTCGCATTCGGATTTTGCGCGCTGGTAAATCTTTTGCCCATGCCTGATTTTTTTGCCGGATTAATTCCCGACTGGACCTCCGGCTTGGTCGCGACCGGATTGCTGGGAACGATAGCCGTAGCCGCCGCGCTGTATCCCGCGCGCAGAGCCGCGTCAATCGATCCAATCGAGGCGCTTAGATATGAGGCGGGAGGGTAGGGACAGGCAAGGTTTCAAGGTCGCAAAGTTTCAAGGTTTCAAAGTAGCCGACTGCCGCAGACCTTGCAACTTTGAAACCCTGAAACCTTGAAACCTTGAAACTTATGTTGATCGAGATCATCCTCGAGGCCTGGATCGCGCTGAAGCGCAACCTCACGCGCAGCTTTCTCACCATGCTCGGAATCGTCTGGGGCATCGCGACGGTCACGCTGCTGATCGCCTATGGTAGCAGCTTCCGCAGCGTGCTGGTGCACGGCTTCGACGCCTTCGGCAAGAGCGTGGTGATCTGCTGGCCGCAGCAAACCAGCGAGCAGCCCGGCGGCCAGCGCGCCGGCAAAAAAGTTTTGCTCGAACAAGCGGATGTCGACATGGTCAAAGCAACCGCTCCGCTGGTGAAGCACGTCTGCCGGGAAACGGTGCGCCGGCCGGGCATCGCATATGGCGACCGCATGGCGGGCACGGCCCCTGTGCGCGGCGTTTGTCCGGAATATGGTGAGATGCGAAATGAAGTTCCCGCGGAGGGACGATGGATCGATGCCGCCGACGAATTGGAGCGGCGGCGAGTGATTTTTCTCGGCGGAAAATTAAAGGAGCAGCTGTTCAGCGGGCGCCCGGCCGTGGGCGAAACGGTCACCGTCAGCGGCGTGCGCTTCACCGTGATCGGCGTGATGGCGCGCAAGATTCAGCTTAGCAATTATTTTTCCAGCGATGACGATTCGTCGTGGATTCCCTATTCCACCGCGGGCGATTTGTGGAATACGCGCTACGCGGCAGTCATGCTCTTCGAACCCATCGCTCCGCAGTTTGAAAAGAAAGCAATGGCGCAGGTGCTTGCCGCGCTGGCCACGCGCCAGGGTTTCTCCCCCACCGATCCCAAAGCTCTTCAGATGTTTGGCCGCGATGAATTTCGTCCCGTGATCGACGCGCTGACTATCGGCTTGCAGGTATTGCTCGCCTTTGTAGGAACGCTAACGCTGGGCATCGGCGGTGTTGGCGTGATGAACATCATGCTGGTTTCGGTGGACGAAAGAATTCGCGAAATCGGCCTGCGCCGCGCCCTGGGCGCGAGAAAGCGCCATATCAAACTGCAATTCCTCGCGGAAACTTTGCTGATCATGATTATCGGAGGCGCAATCGGAGTGCTGCTCTCCTACGCGATTGCCGCAGCTGTGGGCACGCTGCCCATGATGGGCCCGCTCTTCGAAGACGACTCCGGCCAGGGAGATATTCACCTGCGTATTTCCATGGCCACCGTTCTCGTTTCAACGCTCGTGCTTTTGATTGTCGGCGTAATTAGTGGACTGGTTCCCGCCTTGCGCGCGTCCAAGCTCGATCCCGTCGAAGCCCTCCGCTACGAATAATTTCATGCCGCTCTCTGTAGTACGCTAATCGTGATTTGGCCGTCCTTCGCGTCCTTCGCGAACCCTTCGCGCGCTTCGCGGTTAAAAGCTTTGCTCGTGAATTAGGACACCGCCGATCTCTGCTGCACG
>Ga0209010_1000408_pt1 | contig 13967 bp, 11 predicted proteins | sample BlaSpr_A8_OM1_O3_FD_187985 | JGI IMG/M metagenome (GOLD analysis project Ga0209010, IMG submission 187985) | Forest soil microbial communities from Thunder Bay, Ontario, Canada - Black Spruce, Ontario site 2_A8_OM1_O3 (SPAdes) (version 2) | ecosystem: Environmental > Terrestrial > Soil > Boreal... | reverse complement strand
TCTGCCGGGCGCGATCCTCGGGAGTGATAGGCATCGACGGGGCAAATTATAGCGACTTAAAGAACATTTTGCGGCATGCCCAAGGTCATGCTGGCATCCTGCGACCGGTCGCTTCGGCCCTTCCGCGAGAGTCGGAGCTTCTGAACCGGCGAGTGGGACCTCTTTCCGAAGAAACAAAAAACACCAATATCTGGGCAAGAGACTAGCGCCTTTTCAGTCCGTTAGATCCAAGCACTTGCGACGGCAGATTACGGTAGGATTTTGGGCAGCTTCGTTTTACTCGTGAAGAAAACGGATGCCTTTTTCATCAAATCGTGGCTAAGCATTTTTTCGGTTCCTTCGTTCCTTCTGGACGCCCCAGACGATAAGCAAACGTCCTCGAAGCCGACTTGTGGCCAGCCTGAGTATATTCCGGCGGGGTTATCCTCGCCGCATTGCCTTTAATGCATAATGCACTGGTAGTTATGCCAGCGTCCGAACCATTGCGCATCTTCATCTCCTACGCCCGCAAGGACGGGGCCGACCTTGCCCAGCACCTGCAAGCTTCTCTTGCCGATGCTGGCTTCGACATCTGGCTCGACACGCAGCGGCTACGCGGTGGCGGCGTCTGGAGCGTCGAGATCGAACACGAACTCGATACCCGCGAGGTGACGATCGCACTGCTAAGCCCCGGCTCTTACGCATCGGAGATCTGCCGCGCCGAACAACTGCGTGCCCTCGACAAAGGCAATCGTGACATTCCGGTGCTTGCCATCAAAGGCTCCGACCGACCTCTGTATCTCTACGCTCGGCAGTACCGTGACTTCACGAACGCAGACGAATACAACTCACGTCTATCCGAACTCATTGGCGACATCCGCGGCGATGCCACCGCCACCATTGCTAATGCCTACCTCAAGTCTCGCGTTACCTACTTAATCACCCCGCCGCGCGTTTCGAACTACCTCGAACGCCCCGAAGCCCTCCGCGCCCTCCGCGATATTCTCTTCGCCGAAGACCACCGCCAGCCCATCGCCCTCTGCGCCCTCGCCGGCATGGGCGGCATCGGCAAAACTGTCCTCGCCAAAGCCCTCACCGACGACCCCGTCGTCCGCCGCGCCTTCCCCGACGGCATCGTCTGGATCACCGCCGGCAAAGAACGCAAGCGCGACTTCATCGAAGAGATGCGCGAAGTCGCCAAAGCCCTCGGCGACGACGTCTCCGGCTACGATACCCCGCTGGCCTGCGAAAACCGCTATCGCACAACCATCGCCGAAAAAGCCGCGCTGATCATTGTCGATGACGTGTGGAGCAAGACCGACATCGAGCCGCTGCTGGCGGAGTCGCCACGCTCTCGTTTTCTGTTCACCACACGCGACGCCTCGATCGGTAGGTTTGTTGGAGCCCGCAATCATCGGGCGGACTTGCTGGATATCCTGCAATCTCGGGAACTGCTTGCGTCGTGGGCGAATGTGCCAGTTGCTAAATTTCCTCCGGCAGCCGACAACATAATCCGGGAGTGCGGACAGTTGCCGCTCGCGCTTTCGGTGGTAGGCGCAATGTTGCGCGATGCCCAGGTAGCCTTTTGGGGCGATACGCTCGAGCTGCTGCGGAAGGCGGATCTTTCAACCATCCAAGATCAGCTTCCCGCCGGTCAGCAAAGCTTCTACAAAGCGGTGGAAGTAAGCTTCCAGTCCCTGAAACCGGCGCTGCAGGATCACTACACGGCCTTGGCGGTGTTGTTGGACGACATGACCGCTACGTTGCCAATTCTACAGATGCTGTGGGATGTGAGCGAGTCGGAAGCGCGGCGCATCAGCCGGCGATTGGTGGACCTCTCGCTCGCGCATCGCGGCCAGGCAGACGAAGGCATCAGGCTTCATGACCTGCAACTCGATTACGTGCGCGCCCTATATCCGGATTGTCAAGCTCTTGAGCTTATCCACAGTGCGCTTCGGCTGTCGTCTCAGATAATTGATCGGGATCCCGGCCAGTTTGCCTCGCAAATGATAGGACGCCTCTTTGCGTACAGAGACCTGCCTGCCATTAATGGATTCACTGAGCGACTCTCCCACGGTGCGAAAAACTTCTGGCTGCGGCCGATGCAACCGGCTCTGCGCCCTCCCCGAACACCCCTGGTCCGGACTCTCGAAGGGCACACTGGTTGGATTGAGAGCTTGGCGTTGAGCGGCGACGGGCGGAGGGCGATTTCTGGATCGAGAGATGGCACATTAAAAGTGTGGGATGTCGATAAGGGTCGCCTATTGTGCGACCTCGCTGGCCACCGCGGCCGAGTGTATGGTGTCGCAATAAGTCAGAATGGCGAGCGCGCAATCTCGGCGTCTGCCGACAAGACATTGAGATTGTGGGAGGTCGAGACGGCGCGAGAACTTTGCATCCTTTGCGGCCACTCGGGTTGGGTTGCAGACGTGGCAATAGATGCGGAGGGAACACTTGCGATTTCAATGCCGGCTGATGAAGAAACTCTAAAGGTGTGGAATCTGGAAATTGGGCGCGAACTGCTTACCCTAAAGGAACTTCATGCCGTCAGTATCGCCATGAGTGCGAACCGACGCTTCGGCGTGTCCGTTTCCGCCGATGCGATACTTAAAGTCTGGGATCTAAGCAAGGGTACGGAGCTGCAGTCGATACCCACAAACCATTCTAAGGCAGTCCGAAGCGTAGCTGTGACCGCAGACGGAGGTCTTGCGATCTCAGGTTCTTATGACGGCAGCTTGAAGTTGTGGGATCTGAAAAGCGGATCCAAAATGCTTACCTTGGAAGGTCATTCGGAGCCGGTTCGCAGCGTGGCGGTGAGCGCGGACGGGCGTGTGGCTGTATCAGCTTCTAACGACAACACACTCAAGGTCTGGGACTTGGCAACTGGGCAGGAACGGCTTTCGCTAGTCGGTCACGAGTCGAGCGTCAATGCTGTAGCGGTGACCCCAGACGGCGGACTGGCGGTCTCAGCATCCAACGACGCCACACTGAGAGTGTGGGATTTGACGGTCGGCAGCGATAGACATGCGAGTGTCACTCAATCTCCTGGATCGGAGTTTTTGGCAGCAAGTCCGAACGGCCAGCTAGTCGTTTCCGCCTCTCGTATCACTGCGGATGGTCAGTATGCGCTCAAGGTCTGGGATCTGCAGAGTGAGAAAGGGCCGCGTACCTTCAAGTGTCCTCCTTGGGTCAAATGTGTTGTGATCACCGGTGAGCATTGCGTAACGCTCGCATGTGTGCCCGCTACGCTCAAGGTTCTGGATCTCGAAACCGGCCATGAACTCCTATCGCTTGACGGAGCTGCGCGCGCCGCTGGCGATTTCCACGGTGCAGCCGTAACGGCAGATGGAAAGATGGCAGTCTCTGCTGCCATTGAATGTGATAACTGGGCCGCAGGGGCCGAGTACGATTTTCGGCTGGGGACAGACTTCACACTTAAAGTGTGGGACATAAAGAGCGGGGCGGTGGTGCGTTCACTTATTGGACACCGCGGATGGATTTACGGTGTCGCTGTCAGCGCCGACGGGCGTCGTGCAATGTCTGCGTCTACTGACGAAACCCTGCGCGTTTGGGAATTACAGAGTGGACAAGCGTTGCATTGTCTAAAGAGCGATGCCAGCCGGGTAACAAGTATTGTTCTGAACTCGGACGGACGCCGGGCGATCTCGAGATCTAAGGATGGGCAATTGAACATCTGGGACGTAGAGGAGGGACGAAAATTATATTCGCTGAAACGCTCTGCAAGCTCTTTGGCCATAAGTCCCGATGGCTGGCTGGCAGCCTGGACATTCGATAAGAGTATTGAGGTGTGGGAGACGAAATGCCGGCGCAGGATGGCTGCTTTCAGTTGCGACGCAGTGACTCTGTCCTGTGCGTTCATCAATAACCATGACCTTGCGATCGGCGATACCGGTGGGCACGTCCATTTCCTCCGCCTGGAAGAACCGAGACGGGAGACCTGAGTCCTCCTGTACGCGGATTGGCGCTCCGCCATGATCGGATCAACGGACGTTGTCCAGAAACGGGCTCCTCCGGGAGATCTCCTCGAAGCCGACTTATGGTCCCGTTGCAGCCCACCTACGCAGCCCTCCGTTCCTTAAGTTTTTTGTTGAGGGATGCACCCGGTGGGACAAGACTCCGCGGAGACGGGGCCAGAACAGGAGAGTATCAACACGTGGCCAGTTCAAATGCAACCAGCAGCTAAGGGTTGCTGCCGGCAACGATTGCAGCCTCGCCGCCGGGTGTTTCCTGCCTGGCGGCAGCCCTTTCCAGCACAAAGAGCACATGATATTCGGGACCGATCTTTATGTCCTGTCCCAAGAACTGGGTATGTTTGAGGTCCATTTTTTCGTCGTCAAAAACTTCTTTCCATCTTTCGGGCGTAGTGAAGTTGTAGGGCACCTGCACATCATCATGCAACACACGGTTATAAAACCAGTCGATAAAAACCGCGTAGCCAGTTTGATCTTCGAGTGAGGAATCTACTAAATCGTATTGTACGTCGTTATGCCTTTCGCGTACTCCAATAACCGACTCGATGATTATGAGCCTCTGCCTGGTAGCTGCCCACGCCAAACGCAACAGTTCACGTGGGTTCGTAGCATGATGAAGCACCGCGATTAGCAACACGGTGTCAAACTGCTCGCTTCGGTCGCATGGGAGTCGGCTGCCTTCGCTGTACGGCTTGAATCTTAAGTGCAATCCGGGAAATAGGTAGTTTTTGATGTCGGTTACCAAAACTTTACCCCGAAAGTGTTTTCGCAGGAGATTGGCGACCAATCCGTTTCCACACCCCACATCCAGCAGAGATTCGCCGATCACGTAGGGAGCGACTTCATCGTAGATGATTTTCGCCCGCTCCTCTAGTGCGACATCCATGCGAGTCTTGTTTTGCACATTGGTTAGCGCATTCTTAAGCCGAAACTCACAATTCTTTAGGTTCGCTGGCTCTTTGCGTGCGATCTCTCGGGCCGTCTTCTTAAAGCAGTTAATCTCTTGGTCGGTAAAGCCATTGAGATCCAAAATTGTATCGAAAACCTTGTCTACGTACACCCGGAGGCTCTCGCTCAAAAGGACCGACTGAGGGCTTGGATATGAGTGCTGCCAAATATTTCTGTCTGAGTGATCCTCTTTACGATCCCAGAGTTCGGGGAGCGACGGCCGGTTCTGCAAGTATTCGAAATCGTGAAACATCTGTTCGCCCTTTTCCCTAAGAGCCGTTCGAATTTCTGGCTCATCTTGCTCATCTAGCAGACGTCGACACATCAGTTCTGCGTAGCCCTTCGCGCTGAGTTTCACTTCTGTGCGTGTACCCTCGCGGTTAGTCGATTGTAAGAATCCAACATATGGCTCACGACCTGTGATGGATTCCTTCAGCGGACTGAATTCGAGAATGCCATGGTGATACGTGCGCTTATCAGCATCCCTGGGATCGATGTTGTACTCAATCGTGCATATCGTAGTCCCGTTCTTTTTTTGTTTTCCAAAGACGAGCGTAGATTTAAATCTGACGCGGCTATCCTCAGGAAGTCGACCGTCTTCCCAATCGAACGAGGCTCCATGAGCAGAAATCTCGCCAGACTCCATCTCCGGATCCAGACAGCAATATCCCACCCACTTAGACTTTCCATTCGGATTTGACTCCTTTGGCATATCAAAGAAGTACAGGAACGTACTTGGATAAAACCGCGTGACTCTAAGCCTCCTGTACCAGTGGAGAAGTACCACGATCAAAATCGGAACCGCAATCACGTCAACGAAGTTTCCGATTTTAAGCCTAGTCTCCTCAGCAAGTGTCAATCCAAACGGCTTAGCCGCTGCTGCGAGCAACCAACCGATCAAATGTTCTCCAAAGACTGCATAGAGGGCTACTGCTGCAGCCGCAGTAGTGATAATGAGTGTCTCTGACCCTTTCAGATCAGCCCACATTGGACGGGTCACCCGATACAAGTGTTTCATTGCTGACCCCCGAGGCATCTGGCTGCGTGAGTGATCGCGCGGTGTTTTTGGGAGGGAGCGATGCGTCTAAGCTTGCCTGAGTCGGGAGGACCGAGCGCTAGAATTCTTGGCACCGCATACTTGGCCCATTCACTGGGGCTACAGGAATTAGGCGCAGGCTCACCGTAGCTAGCTAAGTATTCGTTTAACATCTGAGTACGTACAACGCCTGGGTTTAAGGCAACAACGCTGAGCGTTGATCTCCTCAACTCCTCAGCTAAGACTCGCGTGAGCGCGAGGACCGCCGATTTTGATACACAGTATGGAGCCATGCCCGCTTGGAACCGCGTTCCCCATCTGGAGGAGAAGTTCACAATAAGACCACGCGGAAGATCCATCATTGCCGGTACGAAGGCACGGAGAGTGTTCACGACGCCTTTCACATTTGTGTCCATCGCTGCACTGAAGTCGGCGGCGGCGACCTGCCACACCGGGGTCTTAGGTGTGAAAATGGCGGCATTATTGAGGAGAATTCCAGGCGGTCCAAAGTCGGATAGAATCCTTTCAGCCCATTCTCTAACTTCTTCATCCTTTGAGATGTCAACCGCTGCGAAGCCGTGCTGCGGGTACTCGTGAGATAGCAGCCCAATATCTTGGACTGTTCGGGCGCATCCGAACACCTTAAAACCCAGCAGAGAAAACTCAGTCAACAGGGCACGCCCTATGCCCCTAGTAACGCCAGTTATAACGCACATTGCTCGGAACCCGGTCGCGTGCGGATGTTTGGCTGAACTCATCTTATTAAATGACGGTGATATTGCGAACCCTCCCACAACCTGGTGGCATCTCGTGCGGCCTAGATCTTCTGCTCTGATGGAGACCGTGGCCGTTTGACTACAACGAAGGCCGAGAAAAACTTACGTTGGGCAGTTAGTCGTGTCAAGGCAAAAAGTCTTTCATCTCCGGTCATACGACCATGACATCGTTGTCGTATCGAAAGTGTTAGGACATTTGCCTGGATTAGTGCCGCTGAGTTGGGGAGAATTGCGAACAGCGGATCATCCTTATGAGACAGAGGCGAGTCGGAATACACCGGGAGAGTTGTCGAAGCATGATTCGGTATGACCTCGCCCGATTTGAGACCAAAGTAGTTGAGTGAGTGGCCAGAAACGGGCTTGTGGGAAATGAGCCGCATTTTCTTGGGTAGCGACTTCGGTCATCTTTGGACGGGTAAGGAATTCTAGGACTGAGGTGCTTCGCGTTCCGGCTGGTTTTCGGCCTTGGCGGCTTCAAACTCATCGTGAAGAGTCTCAAGAACCGGAATTGCGCGGCTAGCAATGCGCATGAATTCGGGGTTGCTGAGCAATTCGTAAGTTACGCCCTTGAATATCGCCTTGACCTTCATATCCTGGAACACGTTGTCCGTATTGCCAAAGGCGTATGCCATTTCGCTTCGGAGTATATTTTCGACTTCTTGACGGCTGGAGTTTTCTCCGAGAAACCTATTCCATCGAGTCGGGGGATTCCTTAGAACGTTGGGAAGAACTGCTGCGGTTACGATTTCCCGATTCCTGTCGATTGCTTGCTGAAGTTTCTTTTTTAACCGGCTCTGAAACCGGTGAACATATCTCTCCAAGGTGTTGACCGCCACCTGAAATTTTTCTTTTTTGCTGCTCAAGATGACCGTTCCGTAGCCGGGGAGGTTGATGAGGTATTCCTTCACGATGAACTGCTTGAGCTTCGTTACGCGCTCACCTGAAAGTTCGCTTTCCTCGTCGATCAACTGAGAGGAGCTTCGCAACAGCTTCTGTGCTAGAGGGTCCTTCGCAAGACCCATAAGGTCCGAAGGTATCGGCACTCTCTTACGGGCGAGCGACAAACCGCGCAGTTCGAACTCGACGAACTCGAATCTCGCGTTGAACACTCGAACCTTTCTCGCCACATCAAACTTCATCGGCGGATTTGCATCCAGATCCCGAGTAGTGGCTTGCACGTCGGTGGATTTCAGCGGTTCGGCGTGGATGTTAATGCTTCTCAGCTCGGAGCTGGTATTGCTGGTGGTCGGATCGAGAATCGGAGCATCAAACGAAGGCCATTAAGCCTTTCGCCAGGTGAGCCGCCGGCCTCGATGAGACGTGCCGTAGGTGAGTAAACCGTTGTCGTTTCGTCGGAAACGATGACACCAACTCTTACTCCCCGCTGTTGGTGTATTTCGCTCCCGATCTGTTCGGCTGTCTTTTCGAGAATTTGCAAAGAGGCTACGTCCCCTAAGCCCAATCGGCAAACCTCTGGGTCGGGGTCCAATACTACATAGACGGCATTTCGCCCGAGGTCCTGCCACTTCTTGGCAATAGCTTTAGCGACGGATTCGGAAAGTCCAGGTGCAATTACGACCAGCCGGCGTTGGGCGCAACTGATCTGCCCCTCTAGTTCAACATCCCGGAGACTGACAACCGCGCATGGTTGGGAAGCATTCGTCATCGTGTCGGCGCTATCACGCTTAAAGCGGGTTCAGCGATGGCTCCTAAACTTTTGACCAAAAACCACCAAGCTAATCTGCTCGTGGTATTTCCGCTCGTGGAACTCTACAAACTCGGAGGTGCCAGATCAAGCGAAATTCTTTGACCGGCTGGGAGAACGAGTCCGCAAGCTGCGGAAAGCCCGAGGTCTGAGCCAAGAAGACATGATCTCGTTCGGCTTCTCCGCGAGACACTGGCAACAGATTGAAGCCGGGAGGCCCATCACCGTGACGACTCTGCTGAGAATCTGCGAAGTCTTCCGTGTCCCAGTCTCACGTTTGCTGCAGGGCCTGGACAAGGGCATCTACTGACTAGAGCCTCGCCGGTTGCCAAGCTGGCGCAACAAACGGAATGACCGCGGCATCATTGTTAGTTAGTGACTGCGAGCGGAAAAGCGCGAGTCGCCTCTACGTAATTTTTTTGTGCTTGAAGGTGGCGGGGCGATGTTCCGTATCGCCAAGAGTCCATTCCGTCTCGATATGCCTACCTATCAAGGGCCAGTTCTTGAATCGCACGAAGGGAACTCTTGCAAGCATAAGTGGGTTGAAGGGGCTGGTTGCTTCGGGGTGTAGCAAGCCCACCGCGGTCGATTCTCGTGGGTGAATTGTAATCAGGAGAATTGAAGATATGCTCTGTCGACAAGGGTAAATTATTTGCTCCCCAAATGCGTTGAGAAGGCCGGGCCGACAGAAAACAGCATGACGGAGGTCGGTCGTTGTGTAGGATCGTTCACCATTCAACGGAACGTTGATCTGTGGAGCGGAGGTCATCAGGAATTCGGGGGCCATCCGATCCAGAAGAACTCCAGCGAAATCGTAGTCGGAAGTGATGGCTAGAAGTCCGGGTAGGCCGTGATTTCCTAGTTGCCGTGCCTTACTTTTTGCTTGAGAGAGAAGCTTGTCGGTGATGAGTCCAAATGCTCCGCCGCCAGCGCCGGTCATTTGAAGCGGAAGGCCGGACTTCTTTGATACCGAAGCCGCATCCAGAGATGTGACCTCTAAAAGAAACGACTCACCAGACAATGGATCGCAGCGGAAGTCTGGGCCTCCAGTGCTAGCGTCTTCAAAAATCTCAGGATTCAGCTTTTGGGATCGGATGAGAGAAAAAACGACCGCCTCAGCTTCCGCAGCCTTCTGGTCTGACTGATACCGCTTCTTGAATTGCTCAAAATGTGTAGTGTGTTCCTTGTTCCGCGATAGATACCGCCAATAGCCATCGACGATCTCATCAACCGATACACCCGCCACTGTTGTCATTTGCCGCATAACCCTGTTTCCTGCCTGATTTTATATTTGCAGTATCTCGTGCCAGGACAAAAATCGGGAGCTCAAGAAACCTACCCGGCAATTTTGGGCAAGCCTACGATAGCTCTCTGAGCCGTACCCTTGCTGACCCCTATCTCATTCGTGATCTGCGCCCAGGAGCGTCCCTGTGAGCGAAGAGAGGCAATCCTAGATGAGTCCACGATCACCCGCGGCCTTCCCAGTCGCCGGCCTTTGGCGCGGGCGTTTCGCAAACCGGCTCGGACCCGCTCTTGGATCAACGCCCGCTCAAATTCCGCCATCGCACCAATTATCTGGAACATGAGCCTGCCGGACGGAGTGCTGAGGTCGATGTTGTCCCGCAAGCTAATGAAAGCCACTCCGAGCGCCGCGAGTTCGGCCAGTGCGTTGACTAGGTGTTTCAAGGAGCGTCCAAAGCGGTCGATCTTCCAGACCAGAACTGCGTCAAATCGCCTCCGGCAAGCGTCTGACATCAGCCGATTGAGCGCGGGCCGCGATTCCCGGCATCCTGACACGCCTTGGTCCGTAAATTCCTCGACGATCTCCCAGCCGCGGCGCCCTGCATATTCGCGCTGTTCGGCGAGCTGCATTTCCGGGTCTTGATTGTTGAGGGTGCTGACTCTGGCGTAGAGCGCGACCCGGGTGATAGGGAGAGGGGATTCTTGAGGGAAAGCGGAATTGTTGCTACGTTTCTGAGTAGCCATTGTTGCCTCCTTCGTAGGCGACTGTGGTTAGCGCCGTGTCGGTGTTACTAGCACCGGCGCGGCGCGTTTGTCAGTTAAGGCTTTTTCTTGCGGCCTCTTCCTTTTCGATAGTGCGATTCCTTGTACCGTCGTGCCCTCTGTACGTCGTGCTCGCTCCACAAACGGACTTCTTGCCCGCCATCCGTGTACCGCTTCGGCTCGCGAATCTTTCCCGCGTACAACCAGGCGAGCAGAGTTCGCTTGTGGATGCCTAGGAGCGTAGCGACCTGAGACGTAGAAAGCACCATTTACACCAGTACCATAGGCATATTTAAACAACGTGTCAAGGTGGAACCTTCATATTTCGGCCCCTGCGGGATTGCAGTGTTGCAACGTCGCGATAGTTCCGTTTACCGCGGTTAATCGACGGACGTGTTCTGCGTAGAACACCCTCCGTCGGTTAATTCTCACTTGAAGGTTTATCGCCGACCGCGCCGCCATTGCAGCTGTTGAAACCTCTCCATCTGCTGGATCCGTCGCCGCGCGTTGGGCCCGCGATAGATTTCCGGCCCTTCGTCATCGTCCGCCATCTCTTGCCGCATGATCTTCTGGGCGTTAACCATGGCCTCAGTCATCGCTTGGTCGGAGTCTGGCCTAATGCCTCTTTCTCTGTTTTTCTGCACCAGTGCGGTCAGCCGATCCTGAACACGCATCTCCAGCGGCTTCCTCTCAGCTTCGTGGTAGGAGTACACCGCGTAGCGGGTCGCGTCCCAAACGTCATCCAGAGGGTCGCCGATTACTTTCTCGACTTTGATGGGTTCTTTTTTGTCATGGACGCGCGACTCAAATGCCCGGATCACATTATGGCAGGTGTCCGCGATAACGAGGTGCCCGGTTTGCAGCATCGTATAAAGCAGTTGAGCGCCGCCTGCGCGGTCATTGCTCGCTTGGATGAAGCAGAGGCCATGCTTCTCCAGTTCCTCGTTCATCAGGCTCGCCAGACTGTGCGCGTCTCCGCGTTCCGCCCAGCAATCGGGGCTGAGGTACAGATTCGCAATACGCTTGGCCTGATCGTAATTCGTTGGAGTTCTAATCAGAGCGTTATAGTGGCTCCGGGCGAACTGCCGCGCGTCCACCTTTCGCGCCTCCGTCAGATCGTGCGGAAACTCGTCCAGGATGTAGATCGGTCCACCTTCGGGCGATCGCGCACAGAGAACGCTGAAAGCCACCGATCCGCTGAAGCCATAGTCGGAGCCAGTCCAGAAGGTCCACCACCAGTCGTCGCGAATCGACTGCCGTGCCACCACCATGCGACTGGGATCCCAGATATCGAAGTACTGTCCTTCGAAGGCCCGCCAGCAGCCTTCGAGAAGCTGCTTGGCAAACGCGCCGCCCTGTGTACGGAGCTGCTTGTCGTAGCCGGGCAGCAGCCCCTTCGGGTCCCACTTGCCAAAGATGTACTCGGTGCTCATGCCGAGGGGCAATTTATCGCTCAGCCAGGTGGCATCCGTATAGATCCTGCCTGCTTCTCTGCCGCCGACCTCGCAGTGTGGACATCGGTTGCCCAGGAACAGGTGTTGGTGCAGAGCGTGACCGGGACCACCCGGATTGGTAGCGAGTCGCATCCGGCAGTGCATGGAAGAGTCGGTGGAGCCGAGCCGGGAGAGCATATAACGAATGCGGAACTCCGGCATGTGAGTACTCTCGTCGACGCCGATCCAGGTGTAGCGCGGCCCCTGATGCGGGTATACATCTTCATCGCGACCCAGATAGCCGAAGCGCATTACCGCTCCCCACGGCCAGTGGAAGGAGTGATCCTGGGAGTTGTAGGTGGCTCCCATCTGCGAATAAAGGGCGTGAGCGCGAGGGATCAGTGCGCGACTCAACTCAGGGAAGCTTTCGCGGAAGAGTATCCCGTGGAAGGCAGCCTTCTGATACTCCTGCACCGCGTCCACCAGAAGCGTCTCGGATTTATAGGTTCCTGCAGACCCGCCGGCGCACACAATCATGGCTTTCGATTCCAGAACATCCTTCTGCATTCGGCTTTTCGCTTCCCAAACCATCGCGTGTTATTTCCTTCTCGTGTGATTTTTTTTCTGCGCTTCAGTCTCTCGACACCAATTGGCTCCGCTCATTGTCCGCATAGCGGCGCCTCCAAGCCGGTTCGCAAGCCAGAAGCTCGCTTCCATCTTTCAGCTTGAGGTAGATGGTGCCGTGTTCGGTTCCTAGCTCTTCGGCAGGCCAGAGAGCGGGCGGAAAGCGGGCGAACCATGCTTTTCGGTACTGCTCACTGTGGTGAGTCTGCAGATCGGTCCACAGCTGCTCACGAAACCGTTTCGCAACGTAAAGGTGAGATAACGCTGCGAACCGCAGGCCGTGCACGGGGCACAGGACCTTGCCGGCGATCTCCATTTCGATGGGAAATCCGAAAGACGGTCGTTCGTCTTCCGGGAAACAAATGCAATCGACTGCCGGATCACCTCCGACCCCCACGAGTTGTAACCGAAGCCTGGCGGCTGCGCGAGATTCAGGCGAACCGAGAGGGAAGTCTCCAGGGCGAGGAAGTGTTGCACCTTGCGGTTTCGTATTTTTGTTGCTGCTCAATGGTTTAGCAGTCATTTGGGCCGCTTCGACTGTCGGAGCCTGTCGCACCTAGAATGTGCTCGAACCATGCTGGCAAGGTGCCTTGTTTTGCGTAATGGTCCATCTCCTTGCTCGTCATGCGGTCGAAGAGTTCGTTCAGGTTGATGGTTTCACTGCGCTCCACCCATTGCCCGTTTGCGTTGATCTTGGCGTAGGCGGCTATGGCACTTACCACAGCCGCGGCAGTGACCTCCACATCTCCAGCCTTCTCGATGATCCGTTCCAGGGCGGAACGCACATTTCGGCTTCGTTTGTCGAACAACGAAAGCGCATGTGCGTGACGGTAGACAGAGTCGCGGCTTACGCCATAGTTCTCGGCGATCTGGATTGGGCTGGTCCACGTCACAAATGCTTGGTCTATTTCTTCACGCTTGGGGTGACAGCAGATCCTGCAGTGGAATTCGTGTCGCCCCTGGCTGACGATGGAGGTTTCTGCTTCGCCCTTCGCCTTTCTCTGTGTTGATTTATCGGTTTCCTTTTTGCTCATATGTTTGGCGCTCCGATGATGCAACGGCTTAAGCAACTGGTAGATTTCTGGCGGGGGATTGAATTGGTGATTTTGCCGCCGCAATCCCGCTTGCTCGGACGCGAGAGTTCCTTCATTCCCCGGAATCCCGGACGTGAACCTATCGAGCCCTGATCGGGTATCCACCAGCATGGGTCAGACTAACCACGCGGTTCTCCCTTGTCGCTAGACGGGGTTTTCCCATCGTCGCGTTTTTCAGTAGATTTTTCTGTGTATTGGTTGCGCGGGGGATGCGGATTTTGCAGGACTTTGCCGGATTCTGCCGAGGTAAGTCCTTTATCTTCTTTGTCTGCAACGGGGGGCTCAGTACTCATAATCCGTAGGTCGTAGGTTCGAGTCCTACCGCCGCCACCATCAAATCAAGACTTGCGGGAGACTGTGTTTAGAATCGCGTTTC
>Ga0209010_1000407_pt1 | contig 13974 bp, 10 predicted proteins | sample BlaSpr_A8_OM1_O3_FD_187985 | JGI IMG/M metagenome (GOLD analysis project Ga0209010, IMG submission 187985) | Forest soil microbial communities from Thunder Bay, Ontario, Canada - Black Spruce, Ontario site 2_A8_OM1_O3 (SPAdes) (version 2) | ecosystem: Environmental > Terrestrial > Soil > Boreal... | reverse complement strand
GCGAAGGTGACGCGCGTCGAGCCGTCGCTGCAAGCCGCTTTCGTCGACTACGGCGGCAATCGCCACGGCTTCCTGGCGTTTAGCGAAATCCACCCCGATTACTATCAAATCCCGGTCGCCGACCGCCAAGCGCTGATCGACGAAGAGGAGCGCGCCCAGCGCGCCGCCGACGATGAAGTCGACCGGCGCTCGCGCCGCGGCCGCGGCCGCGACCGGCATGCAGCCTCTCACCGCGAAGACGAGGTTTTGCGCAGTGAACTTGCCGAAACGCCAGGCGATGGCGCAGCCGCCGGCGGCCAGGGGGCCGAATCTGCGGAGGGCAAATCTGCGGAGGAAGTGTCCGCCGAAGCGACCGAATCGCACGAGCCTGCCGAGGCTGGAACAACCACCGCGAACCTCGTGCCACCGGTCTCGACCGAATCCGCGCCCGACATCACCGGACCGGAGCAGGACGAGCCCACCACGGGCGAGACGACAACTGGCGATAGACCCGCTGCCGATTCAGGCGAGGCCGAGACAACAGAGGGTGCCCACACCGCACCGGACGCCGGCGAACAGGGTAACGATGCCCATGCCGGCGCCGAGGGCGATAACGGACACAACAGCGACAACGGGCACAACGGCGACAATGGCGGCGAGAACGGCGGCGACGAAGAAGCCGAGATCGTCGAATCGGTCGGCGGCGCCGACGCCATGGAAGAAGTGCCCGACCGCGCGCCGCGTTACCGCCGCCAGTATAAGATCCAAGAGGTGATCAAGCGCCGCCAGGTCATGCTGGTGCAGGTGGTCAAGGAGGAACGCGGCACCAAGGGCGCGGCACTGACGACCTACCTGTCGCTTGCCGGCCGCTATTCGGTGCTGATGCCCAATACCGCCCGCGGCGGCGGCATCAGCCGCAAGATCACCAACTCGGAAGATCGCGCCCGCCTCAAGGAGGCTGCGGCCGACCTCGAAGTCCCCGAGGGCATGGGTGTCATCCTGCGCACCGCGGGAGCGAGCCGCACCAAGATCGAGATCAAACGCGATTTCGAATATTTGCTGCGGCTGTGGGAGACCGTGCGCGACCTGACGCTCAAATCCACGGCGCCGAAACTCGTTTACGAGGAAGGCTCGCTGGTCAAGCGCTCGATCCGCGATCTCTACGGCAAGGACATCGACGAAGTCATCGTCGCCGGCTCCGAGGCCTACCACGAGGCCAAGGACTTCATGCGCATGCTCATGCCGAGCTCTGCCAAGAGCGTGAAGCTTTATACCGACACCCAGCCGCTGTTGTCGCGCTACGGCGTCGAGAGCCAGCTCGACGCCATGTTCTCGCCGGTGGTGCAGCTGCGCTCCGGCGGCTACATCGTGCTCAACCAGGCCGAGGCGCTGGTCGCCATCGACGTCAATTCCGGCCGCGCCACGCGCGAGCACCACATCGAGGACACCGCGCTCAAGACCAATCTCGAGGCGTCGGACGAAATCGCGCGGCAGCTGCGGCTGCGCGACCTTGCCGGCCTGATCGTCATCGATTTCATCGACATGGACGAGAACCGCAACAACCGTGCGGTCGAGCGCCGGCTGAAAGAGTGCCTCAAGCACGATCGCGCCCGCATCCAGGTCGGCCGCATCTCGCATTTCGGCCTGCTCGAAATGTCGCGGCAGCGCATCCGCACCAGCGTGCTGGAAAGCTCGACGGAGAAATGCCCGTATTGCGGCGGCTCTGGCCATGTCCGCTCGGTGTCGTCGCTGGCGCTACAGGTGCTCCGCGCGCTCGAAGAGCAATTGATGCGCGGCGCCACCCACAATCTCATCGCCCGCACCCGGCCCGACGTGGCGCTCTACGTGCTCAACCAGAAGCGCGCGCATCTGCGCAGCCTGGAAGAACGATTTGCCATCACGCTGACGGTCGTCGCCGACGCAACGGTGATGGCGCCGCAGGCCTTCGTGATCGATCGTGGCGAGCAGGTGCATACGGTTGAGGCCGCACGGGCACTCGCCGAGCAGAACCAGCAACAGGCCATCACCGCGCCGTTGGAGGACGAGGACGACCTCGAAGACGAAAGCATCGTCGAGGAGGTGCAGGCGACGGAGGAGGAGGCAGAAGACGTCGAAGGGGAAGCGCCCAGCACCGCACCCGAGCACGGCGAAGGCGAACCGCGCCGGCGGCGGCGGCGGCGTGGACGCGGCGGTCGCGGGGGTCGCGATGGGCGCGACGGCGGCGAACACCGCGAGCACATCCCGATCCACGAGGGGTCGTCCGAGCATCCAACTGAGCAGGCGAGCGAGCACGCCGCCGAAGGTGACGATGAGCCCTTCGCCGAGGACGAAGTCACCGACCAACATGGCGAGCCGGCCCAGGCGGGCCGCACGGAGCGTAGCGACCGTCCGGACCAGCATCGCGATAGCGAACGGCGGGGACGCCGGCGCCGCGGCCGCCGCGGCGGCCGGCGTAATCGCCACGATCGCGATCGCAACGGTGACGCAGCACCCGGCATGAACGACTCGAGCGCCCCGGCACCGCAGCACAGTTTCGGCCCGGGCGACGAACTCGCTCCGCCGGCTGCGGCCGAGCCCGACCTCAAGGAAGCCGTCGCCGATCTCGACACAGCGCCGCCGTCCGCGCCGCCTGCGCCAGTCAGCGCGGAAGCATCACACACGGAGCAACAACCCGAGCCGTCGCGCCGACGATCGACGGTGCGTGAACGGGCGCCGATTGGCGGCAGCGACGATGCGCCGCCGCCGGCTTCGACCGCACCCGTGGCACCCGCCCCTGCTCCCGAACCGGTCATCACCGAAGTCGCCGCGACCGAGGGCACCGGCCAGCCGCGCAAGACCGGATGGTGGTCGCGTCGTTTCGCCGGCGGTTGATCAAACGAACGACGCACGGCCCGATACGTCTGGGAGCGCGCCATGAAAAGCGGCTGGGTCGACCGTGACGCCGAAACCATCGTTGCCGCAGGCGCCAAATCGGGCATCGATCGCGACCTGGCGCTGCGTATCTACACGACGCGGCTGCTCGGCCGCGACCCCAAGCTCGTCCTGCACGGCGGCGGCAACACCTCGCTGAAGGAAGTGATGCGCGACCGCCTCGGCGCCGACGTCGAGGTGCTGCGCGTCAAGGCGACCGGCGCCGACATGGCGATGATCGATCTCGCCGGCCTCCCGGCGGTGCGGCTTTTGCCGTTGCGCAAGCTGCGCGCGCTCGGCGAGATTGGCGACGACGAGCTCGTCGGCATCGAACGCGCGAGCCTGATCGATCCGGCGGCGGCCAACCCATCGGTCGAGATCATGCTGCACGCGTTCCTGCCGCACAAATTCGTCGATCACACCCACGCCACCGCCGTGCTCAGCGTCATCGATCAGCCCGACGGCGAAAAGAAATGCGCGGAGGTTTTCGGTGGCCGGCTCGCCTTCGTGCCTTACGTCATGCCGGGTTTCGGCTTGGCCAAGAAGGCGATCGACGTTTTCGAGCGGGCGAAACCGAGCGACGGCCTGATCCTCTCGAAACACGGCATCGTCACCTTCGGCGAGAGCGCGCGCGAAGCCTATGAGCGCATGATCGAAATGGTCTCGCGCGCCGAAGAATTCATCGCCCGCCGGCGCAAGGCGGCAATGGCGCCGGCGCGGCGCGGCACCGCCGAGGTGGCGCAAATCGCGCCGATCGTGCGCGGCGCCTGCAGCGAAAAGGACAAAACAACCGAAGGCGCGTGGCGCCGCCTGGTGCTCGAATTCCGCGCCACCGATGCGGTGCTCAATTTCGTCAACGCCAAGGATTTGGCCCGCTTGAGCCAGGCCGGCGTGGTGACCCCGGACCACACCATCCGCACCAAGAACTGGCCGCTGGTGCTGCCGGCGCCCGACCCTGGAAAACTTGCCGAATTCGCCCGCGTCGCGCACGACACCGCTGACCAATTCGCCGCGCGCTATCACCGCTATTTCGAGCAGCACAATGCCCGCGTCGGCCATATCAAGCGCGAGCTCGATCCCCTGCCCCGCGTCGTGCTGGTGCCGGGGCTCGGCCTGTTCGGCCTCGGCCGCACCAAGCGCGATGCCGAGATTGCCGCTGACATTGCCGAGGCCTGGGTCGAAGGCGTCAGCGACGCCGAGGCGATCGGCCGTTTCGAATCGATCTCCGAAGCCGACATGTTCGATTGCGAATACTGGCCGCTCGAACAAGCCAAGCTCGGCACTCGCAAAGAACCGCCGCTCATGGGCCAGATCGCCGTGGTCACCGGCGCCGGTGGCGCCATCGGCGCCGCGACCGCGAAGGCGTTGGCCGCGGCCGGCGCCGAAGTTGCCCTCCTCGACGTCAATTTCGCCGCCGCGCGCGAGCAGGCAAAGACAATCGGACCGTCGGCGCTGCCCGTCGTCTGCGACGTGACCAGCGCGGCCTCGGTGCGCGCGGCCTTCGACGCGGTGGCCGCGGCCTTCGGCGGTGTCGACATCACGGTCTCCAATGCCGGCGCCGCCTGGCAGGGACGCATCGGCGAAGTCGACGAAGAGGTCATGCGTAAAAGTTTCGAGCTGAATTTTTATGGCCATCAGCGCGTGGCGCAGGCCGCGGTGAAGATCATGCTAACGCAAGGCACCGGCGGCTGCCTGTTGTTCAATGTCTCCAAACAAGCGGTCAATCCGGGCCCGAATTTCGGCCCCTACGGCATTCCCAAAGCCGCGGAACTGGCGCTGATGCGCCAATACGCCCTCGACTACGGCGCCGACGGCATTCGCGCCAACGCGGTCAACGCCGACCGCATCCGCTCCGGCCTCCTCACCGCCGACATGATTGCCTCGCGGTCGAGAGCGCGCGGCTTGAGCGAGAAGGATTACATGAGCGGCAACCTGCTCGGCCGCGAAGTCACCGCCGACGACGTGGCGCAGGCGTTCCTGCATCAGGCGCTGGCGCTGAAGACGACCGCCGACGTCACCACCGTCGACGGCGGCAATATCGCGGCGGCGATGCGGTGAACCCGCTCTCATGACACAGAATATCGCAAGCGCCGACACGCTGCGCGCCAAGATCAACGTGCATCGCCCTGCGATTGCGATGGCGGCGCATAATCCCCTCGCCGCAAAACTCGCCGCCAATGCCGGCTTCGACGCCATTTGGGGCAGCGGCTTTGAATTGTCGGCGTCTTACGCGGTGCCCGACGCGAATATTCTGTCCATGGGCACGCATCTGGAGATGATGCGCGCCATCGGCCAAGTGCAGAACGCGCCGGTGATCGCCGACCTCGACACCGGCTTTGGCAATGCGGTGAACGTCGCTTACGTCGTGCCGCAATACGCGGCCGCAGGCGTGGCCGCCATCGTCATAGAAGACAAGACATTTCCCAAGGACACAAGTCTGCGCCCGGGTGGCCGGCAGGAGCTCGTTTCGATCGGCGAATTTCAAGGCAAGGTGGCGGCGGCGAAAGCGGCCGGCGGCGTCCTCGTCATTGCTCGGACCGAGGCGCTGATCGCCGGACGCGGCCAGGACGAAGCGCTGCGCCGCGGGGCGGCCTATGCCGAAGCCGGCGCGGATGCGGTGCTAATCCACAGCAAAGAGAAAACGCCCGATGAAATCCTGGCATTTTGCCGGGCGTGGCCGGGACGCGTGCCGCTGGTTTTGGTGCCGACCAGTTATCCGCAGCTTGCGTTCGCCGACATCGCGGTGCTCGGCAAAGTCGGGCTGATCATATGCGGCAACCACGCCATCCGCGCCGCCGTCGCCGCCATGCAAAACGTCTTCCGCCGCATCCTGGCCGAAGGCGGCATCGCCGGCGTCGAAAAAGACATCGCCTCGGTCGCGGACGTATTCGCCCTGCAAGGCGACGCGCGGATGCGCGAGATCGAGAAAACGTTTCTGCGATAGAACGCCCTGTTACTCTTCGATCTCGCCGCCAGACTCGGCCCAATCCTTGAAGCCGCCGAGATTATAGACTTTCTCGTATCCCAAATCCTTGAGCAGCTTGCCGGCCAGCGCCGCGCGGCCGCCGGAGCCGCAATAAAGAATAACGTCCTTGTCCTTGGCGAAATTCTTGTCGTGCGACGGCAATTCCGGATCGGCGCGGAATTCCAGCAAGCCGCGCGAGACATGCACGGCGCCGGCGACCTTGCCGCTCGCCGCCACTTCGGTGCCGTCGCGCACGTCGACTACCAGCGTATTGCCCTTGGCGATCATCTCCTTCGCCTGCGCCGGCGTGATCTTCGGCACCGCCGCATTGGCGGCTTCCATCATCTGCTTGACGCTTGTGGCCATGGTGTTTCCGTCCCTGTTCGCCCTGCCCTAGAGCTTAAGACTACTTGGTTTCAGACGGCGGTACGATATGGGCGCAGATGCCGCCCCGCTCAATCGCTCGACAAAATCACGTTCTTCAAAATCGGATAAATCTGGTTCTCCCAGCGCTTGCCCGAAAACACGCCGTAATGCCCGACGCCGGCCTGCATGTGGTGGCGCTTGAGATAAGGGCGCAGCTTGCTGCAGAGGTCGTGTGCGGCCACCGTCTGGCCGACGGCGCAGATGTCGTCGCGCTCGCCTTCGACGGTGAGCAGCATGGTGCGCCGGATCGCGGTCGGGTCGACCTTGTTGCCGTGCCATTCCAGCTTGCCGAGCGGCAGCGCGTATTCCTGGAAGATGATCCGCACCGTCTCCAGATAGAATTCGGCGGTGAGGTCGAGCACGGCGAAATATTCGTCGTAGAACGCTTTGGTCACCGCCGCCTTTTCAAGCTCGCCGTTGGCGAGGTTCTCGTAGAGTTCGCGGTGCGCTTTGACGTGGCGCTCGACGTTCATGCTCATGAAGGCGGCGAGTTGCACGAAGCCCGGATAGACGCGGCGGAACGCGCCCGGATAGCGCAGCGGCACCGAGGCGGTCAGCGTGCGCTCGAACCAATCGATGGAATGCTTCTTGGCGAGTTCGTCGACGGTGGTCGGATTGACGCGCACGTCGATCGGCCCCGCCATCAAGGTCATGCTGCGCGGCTGCGCCTTGTTGCCGGCCTGCGCCATCACGGCGGCGGCGGCGAGCACGGCAACGCAGGGCTGGCACACCGCGAGCACGTGGGTGCCCGGCCCCATCACCTCGAGGAACTTGATCAGATGATCGATATATTCGTCGAACCCGAACCGGCCCGCGCTCAGCGGCACGTCGCGGGCATTGTGCCAGTCGGTGATATAGACATCGTGGTCGGGCAGCATGGTGCGCACGGTCGCCCGCAGTAGCGTCGAGAAATGGCCGGACAGCGGCGCCACCATGAGGACGCGCGGCTGTGCCGTCGCGATGTCCTTCTTGAAGTGGAGCAGCGTGCCGAACGGTGTTACGTGCGTCGCCTCCTCGCGCACGTCGACCTCGCGATTGCCGACCGTGACGCGGTCGATGGCGAATGGCGGGCGCGTATGGGTCAGGCCGGCGCGGGCGATCAGCTCATAGACCGCAGTGAGATTGCGCATTGCCGGATGGTTGGAGAGCAACGGCACGCCGCCGGAATTGACCGCCTTGCCGGCCCAGCTCCGGATCGGCTCCATGATGTCAGTTTGCAACTGATAGGCGAGGTATAGCATCCCGTTGCCCACAGGGCGCCGCGGGCCGCCTGGCGGCGGCACACCCCGACCCCTAACTCGAGGGAAAGCTAGTGCATTTTTTGTTGCACTGCGACAAGAATATGAACATCCTGTACAGTCAGGGAATGGGGCGCGGACTTAAAGGCAATCGAAAACGCGCGCCGGCATTGCTCGCTGTGCCGATACGCGTCATAAGTGCTTGAGTTCTCACCACCTTTGAAAGACGAGCGTGCGGGATGTCGAAGGCCACTCTCACCATCGCCAGCAAGAATTACGGCTCCTGGTCGCTGCGCGGCTGGTTGCTATGCAAAATGGCGAACCTCGATTTCGAGGAGAAGCATGTCGGCACCGACGACCCCTCCACCCGGGCCGAACTGCTGCTGCTGTCGCCCTCGTTCCTGGTGCCGGGCCTGACCCACGACGGGCTCAAGGTCTGGGACACGCTGGCGATCGCCGAGTACCTGCACGAGATCAAACCCGAAGCCGGGCTATTGCCGGCCGACCAGGCGCAGCGCGCCCATTGCCGCGCCATCTGCGGCGAGATGCATTCCGGCTTCAGCAATCTGCGCTCGGCGCTGCCGATGAATCTGAAGGCGCATTTCCCCGGCTTCAAATCCTGGGCCGGCGCGCGGGCCGACATCGATCGCGTCACCGCGATCTGGCAGGACTGCATCGCCAAGTACAAAGGCCCTTATCTGTTCGGGGCAAAACCGTGCGCCGCCGACGCCATGTACGCGCCGGTTTGCACGCGTTTCATCACCTACGACGTCGCCATCGATCCGGTCTCGGCGCAATACTGCCGCACCATCATGGCGCTGCCGCAAATGCAGGACTGGATCGCCGCCGCCAAGGTCGAGCCGGATGAGCTCGAGGAGCTCGACGTGGAGTTCTGACGTCTACTCCCTCCCCCCTTGTGGGGGAGGGTGGGGAGGGGGGTCGGGAGGGAAGTTTCTTTCGAGGACGCACGCGAAGCCATCGACGCCCGCGCTTAACCTCTCGACCCCCACCCCTACCCCTCCCCACAAGGGGGAGGGGTTTTGGCTCAGTCCCACTTTGGCCGGCCTGAGAAAGCCCAATCAACGATCCTGCCGTCGCGGCTGCCGAGACCGGCGATCTCGGTCATTTCCTGATTGCTCAGCTCGAAATCGAAGATCGCTGCATTTTCCGACAGCCGCTCCACTTTGCTGGTGCGCGGGATGACGACGATGTCCTGCTGCACCAGAAAGCGCAGGCAGGCCTGCACGGCGGTTTTCTTGTGTGCCGCGCCGATGCGGGCGAGCACCTCGTTGCCGCGCGCATCGCCGCGCGCGATCGGGCTATAGGCGACCACCGCCAGGCCGTGGGCGCGGCAGGCTTTGATCACTTTCGACTGGTCGAGGAAGGGATGGCATTCGACCTGATCGCACACCAAAGGCTCGCTCGCCGCCGCCAACGCCTCGTCGATCAGCGCCACGGTGAAGTTGGACACGCCGATATGGCGCGCCAGACCGTCGCGCTTGACCTTGCACAGGGCGCCGATGGTCTCGGGCAGCGGGACTTGCGGATTGGGCCAGTGCAGCAACAGCAGATCGACTTCGCTCAGCCGCAGCCGCACCAGGCAATCGCGCGCCGCGCGCTCGAGCTCGCGCGGGGCGAAATGGTTCGGCCAGATTTTCGTGGTCACGAACACGTCGTTGCGCTTGACGCTTGAGGCGCGAAACCCTTCGCCGACTTCGCGCTCGTTTTCGTACAGTTCCGCCGTATCGACATGGCGATAGCCGAGCCGCAGCGCCTGCTCGACGACGCGGGCGCAGGTGCGGCCGCGCAATTCCCAGGTGCCCAGGCCGAGCAGCGGGATCCGCGCGCCGTTGGCCTCGACGCTCGGTACGGGTGTGCTCATGCTCTAGCTATCCCATTGCGGCGCCTGCGGCGGGCTGACGATGCGCGAGCCCGCCCGCGCCAGCATGCCGATCTCGGCCATCTCGGCGTCGGTCAGCTTGAATTCCAGGCTGCCGAGATTTTCCGCAAGCCGCTCGCGCTTCGAGGTCCGCGGAATCGGAATGATCTTTTCCTGCTCGAGGAAGCGCAGCGACACTTGCGCCGGCGACTTGCCGTGAGCGCGACCGATGTGTTGCAGCACCGCGTCGGCGGGCACCTTGCCGCGCGCCAGCGGACAATAGCCCACCACCGCCAAGCCGAGCCGGTGCGCCGCGGCCAGCACTTTGGTCTGATCGAGGTAGGGATGGGCTTCGATCTGCAATGCGGCAAGCGGCTCGCTGGCCGCTTTCGTCGCCTCATCGAGCATGGCGACAGTGAAATTGGCCACCCCGATATGCTTGGTGAGCCCGGCCCGCTTGACCTTGCATAATGATTCAATCGATCCCGCAAGCGGGATTTGCGCGTTGGGCCAGTGGATCAGCAACAGATCGACCCACGGCAGTTTTAGCCGTTCCAAACTCTCGTCGACCGAGCGCTCGAGGTCGCCGGGCGCCAGGCGGTTGAACCAGACCTTTGTGGTGATGAACACGTCCTCGCGCGGCACGCCAGAGGCACGGAAGCCTTCGCCGACTTCGCGCTCATTGCCGTAGTTCTGCGCGGTATCGAGATGCCGGTAGCCGAGATGCAGCGCCGCCTCGACCAGCTCGACGCACAGATTGTCCTTGAGCGTCATGGTGCCGAACCCGATGATCGGGATCTTGGCGCCATGACTTTCAATGACATGACTTTCGGTCACGTCCATCCGCTGCTCCTTAAGGTCCGCCTTGGGGACCAAGGATCGGCCATTGCCGGGATGAATGCCAGTGCGATGCGGACGACGCCGAGCCGTTCCGCCGCTAGCGGGAATTCGCCTTGGCGAGCACCGCAAAGGCCGCGTCTGGGGCCTGCTCGATGACTTTGAGCAGCGCGCGGGCGGGGCCGCGCGGCGAGCGCTTGCCCTGCTCCCAATTGCGCACGGTCTCGACCGGAACGCCGATGCGGGCGGCGAAAGCGGCCTGGGTCAGCCCGGTCTGTCCGCGCACGCTGCGGGCGTAGGTCGCGTCGACGCTGTGCGCGTCCACCGAACGCGCCGCCTGATGCGCCGCGGTGGCAATGGCACGCGGGTCGGAGGGAATGGCCCGCTCGCTGCCATCGGGCAGGATTTCGACCAAGCGTCCGTCGGCTTTCAGTCGCACGCGCAGCATGGCGCTCGCTCCGGGTTTGCCGGCAGCCGGCATCATAGCTGATTCGTCGTAGATTCAATGAGTTAGTACGCCGCAGGCGGCCACCAAGCCAGCGAACGATTCACTCAATAGCCTACTAGGCCAATGACTTTGTTTTGACGAACCTGCGACGACACGACAAAGATGCGGTCGAGGTGCCGGACCTCGATTGACCAGAGCGGAAGGTCAACATGGCGAAATTCATACGCGGCGGCACTGTCGTCAATCACGATCATTCCCATCCAGCCGATGTCCTCGTCCATGACGGCGTCATCGCCGCGGTCGGCATCAATCTTGAAGCTCCACCAGGCGCCGAGACCATCGACGCCGGCGGCTGCTACGTCATGCCGGGCGGCATCGATCCGCACACCCATCTCGAACTCGCTTTCATGGGCACCGTATCGGCCGACGATTTCGAATGGGGCAGCAAGGCCGCGCTGTCCGGCGGCACCACCATGGTGGTAGATTTCTGCATCCCCAATCCCGGCCAATCGCTGCTTGCGGCCTATCAGGACTGGCGCCGCAAGGCGGAGGGCGCCGCTTGCGACTACGGCTTCCACATGGCGATCACCTGGTGGGACAAGCAGGTGTTCGACGAGATGGAAGCTTGCGTCAAAACCTACGGCATCAACACGTTCAAGCATTTCATGGCGTACAAGGGCGCCCTGATGGTCAATGACGACGAGCTTTACAACTCGTTTCTGCGCTGCGCGGCACTCGGGGCGATGCCGCTGGTCCATGCCGAGAACGGCGACGTCGTCTGGCGCCTTCAGCAGCACTATCTCGGCGCCGGCGTCACGGGGCCTGAGGGGCACGCTTTTTCGCGGCCACCTGCCGTCGAAGGCGAAGCTACCAACCGGGCGATCATGATCGCCGACATGGCCGGCTGTCCGCTCTACGTCGTTCACACCTCCTGCCGCGATGCCCATGACGCGATCGCGCGGGCCCGCGCCGCGGGCAAACGGGTTTTTGGCGAACCCTTGATCCAGCACCTGCTGCTCAACGAGGACGAATATCGCAACAAAGACTGGGACCATGCGGCGAGATGCGTGATGTCGCCGCCGTTCCGGCCGAAAGAGCATCAGGCGTCGCTATGGGCCGGTCTGCAATCGGGGTCGCTGCAAGTCGTGGCAACCGATCACTGCGCCTTCACGTCTGCGCAAAAGCGACTCGGCCGCAACGACTTTACCAAAATACCGAATGGCACCGGCGGGCTAGAGGACAGAATGCCGGTGCTATGGACGGCTGGCGTCAATACCGGGCGGATCACCAAAGAGGAATTCGTCGCCGTGACGTCCGCCAATTGCGCCCGCATTCTCAATATCTATCCCCAGAAAGGCGCGGTCGCGGTGGGCTCGGATGCGGACCTTGTCATCTGGGATCCTAAGGCCAGCAAAACCATCTCGGCCAACAAGCAGATCAGCCGCATCGACTACAACGTGTTCGAAGGATTTCGCTGCACCGGTTTGCCGCGAGCGACGCTGTCGCGCGGCGAGGTCACCTGGCTCGATGGCGAGATGAGAGCCGAAGCGGGCGCCGGCAAATATGTTCCTCGCGACCCCTTCCCGGCCGTCCATGTCGCCAACGCCACGTGGCGCGGGCTGACCGCACCGCGTCCCGTCGAGCGCGCTGACGTGACGCCATGAGCGCTGCGCAAAACCTTAAGATCGACGGCCAGCGGCTCTGGGACTCGCTGATGCACACGGCGCGGATCGGCGCGACGCCCAAGGGCGGCATTTGCCGCCTGACGCTGACCGACCTCGACCGCCGAGTGCGCGACTGGTTCAAGGCGCAATGCGAGGCGCTCGGCTGCGCCGTTGCGGTCGACGAAGTCGGCACCATGTTCGCGCGCCGTCCGGGCAAAAACCCAAATCTTCCTCCGATCGCCATGGGCTCGCATCTCGACACCCAGCCGACCGGCGGAAAATTCGACGGCGTGCTTGGCGTCCTCGGTGCGCTGGAAGCCATACGCACGCTGCACGAAACTGGCTACGAGACCAACGCGCCAATCGAGATCGTCAATTGGACCAACGAAGAGGGCGCGCGCTTCGCGCCGGCCATGCTGGCGTCGGGCGTCTTTGCCGACGTGTTTTCGCCCGACTACGCCTATGCGCGCGCCGACCGCGACGGCAAGACTTTTGGCGATGAACTGGCGCGCATCGGCTACAAGGGCGCGGAAAAAGCCGGCGCGCGCAAATTTTCCGCGATGTTCGAGCTGCACATCGAGCAAGGCCCGATCCTCGAAGCCGAAGGCCGCATGATCGGCGCGGTGCAAGGCGTGCAGGGCATGCGCTGGTACGAAGTCACCGTCACTGGCCAGGAAGCGCACACCGGCACGACGCCGATGCCGTTACGCAAAAATGCGCTGCTCGGCGCCGCGCGCATGATCGAGCGCATCGACGCCATCGCCCGCGAGCACGCGCCCGACGCGGTCGGCGCCGTCGGCCTGATCGAGAACAAGCCGAACAGCCGCAACGTCATTCCCGGCGAGGTTTTCTTCAGCGTCGACTTTCGCCATCCGGACGAAAAAGTTCTCGATGCCATGGAGGCGAAATTCCGTGCGGCGCTCGCTGAAATCCTGCCACCGTTGCAGCTGACTTACACAGAAACGCGGATTTGGAATTCGCCAGCGGTCAAATTCGCGCCGGAACTGATCGAATGCGTGCGCATCGGCGCCGCCAAAGCCGGCTTCCAATCGCGCGACATGGTCTCCGGCGCCGGCCACGACGCCGCCTATATCGCCCGCGTGGCGCCGACCACCATGATCTTCGTGCCCTGCGCCGGCGGCATTTCGCACAACGAAGCGGAATCGACGAGCTTCGACGAATGCGCCGCGGGGGCGCAGGTTTTGCTCAACGCGGTGTTGGAGTTCGATCGGAGATTGGGCTGAGCGGATTACCGCGTCTTCTCGAAAATCTCCCGCCCGATCAGCATGCGGCGGATTTCGCTGGTGCCGGCGCCGATTTCGTAAAGCTTGGCATCGCGCAGCAAACGCCCCGCCGGAAAGTCGTTGATGTAGCCGTTGCCGCCGAGGCATTGGATGGTTTCGAGTGCCATCCAGGTGGCGCGCTCGGCCGCATAGAGGATGGCGCCGGCGGCGTCTTCGCGCGTGGTCTCGCCGCGGTCGCAGGCGCGCGCCACGGCGTAGACGTAGGACTTCGAGGCGTTGAGCGTCACGTACATGTCGGCGAGTTTTGCCTGGATGAGCTGGAAGCGGCCGATCGGCTGGCCGAATTGGCTGCGCTGGTGGACATAGGGAATGACCAGGTCGAGG
>Ga0209010_1000406_pt1 | contig 13984 bp, 17 predicted proteins | sample BlaSpr_A8_OM1_O3_FD_187985 | JGI IMG/M metagenome (GOLD analysis project Ga0209010, IMG submission 187985) | Forest soil microbial communities from Thunder Bay, Ontario, Canada - Black Spruce, Ontario site 2_A8_OM1_O3 (SPAdes) (version 2) | ecosystem: Environmental > Terrestrial > Soil > Boreal... | reverse complement strand
GCGACGCGGTCGGCGCATTGGCAAAACTCGGTGTCGACGCCCAGCCTGGCACGCCGCAACAACTTGCCGACCGCATCGCGGCCGATCTCAAGAAATGGCACGACGTGATCGTCAGCGCCGGGATCCAGCCGCAGTAGTGCTTTGCAGACGCTTGACGCTTTCCGGCGGTGGGAGGATGCTGGCCACCAATACCTCGCCCTATTCTGCCAATTCGACAAGGGAGACTCCCATGGCTGCAAGGCTTCGTCACATCGCGCTGTCCGTTCCCGATCCGGAAAAGGCCGCACAATTCTTCGAGGAAGCCTTCGGCATGAAGCGCGTCGGCAAGGCCGGCATCGGCTGCTACGTCTCCGACGGAACGATCAACGTGGCGCTCTTGAAATACGACGGCGACGTTCCGGGCTTCCAAAAGGGCTACCATGGCCTGGTGCATTTTGGCATGTGGGTCGACAATCTCGAAGAGGCCACGAAGAAGGTGACCGATGCGGGCGCTACCCATTTCGGGGGCAAGCCCGATGACAATCCGCACGCCTTCTATGAGGTCAAATACAAGAATCCCGACGGTGTCATCTTCGACCTGACGCATAACGGCTGGCGCGGCGCGGTGAAGGAAGTCGTCCCCGCCGAAGCCGAGAAGGTGCCGGCGGAATAAATTTACTCCGCTCATTCCCGCGCAAGCGGGAATCCAATGGGACACGCTGGGTCCCCGCTTTCGCGGGGACGAGCGGTTCATTGCGGCAAGTTTGATCGGATTACCGCCGCCACGGTAGCGCGTCGGCGCGCTCGACGAAGAACCACGCGCCCTGGCCGAGCTCCGCGGGGAACGTTGCCACGATGCCGTCCTCGATGGCGCGCCATTCGAGGTCGGCGTGATCGATCGCAGCCTCCGCTGCGCCGAGCGATTGGACGCGCAACGCGTAGCCGATCATGAACGGCAGCGTCGTAAATTGAACCTCCGGCAGTTTTTCGGTCGCTCTGTCATGGCTGACGAGATAGACGCCGCCGCGGTCAAGGCGCAGCACTGCGCCGCCGGGCGTCCGCGTTATCGCGCCGCCGGTGAAACGCGCAAAGCGCTGCGCGGCTTCCTCGACATCGGCGACGGCGATCACGACGTCGATCAGGCCGATGGCGCTGTTCGGATGCGTGAGCCAGCGCTTCTGCCACACTGTCTCTTCGGTGTGATGGGTCAGCATCTGGATGCGGCCTTCCGGCATCGCACCGGTCTCGACACGGGCAATGGTGAAGGCCGCGGTGCCGGGGCCGGTTTCGGTCTCGACCGGGCGCGACATGTGCACCAGCGGCCTCACCGCAAAGCCATTTGCCGCGAGACGCCGGTGCGCCGCTTCGGCGTCGGTGACAGCGAAGGCGGCGAGATGCAGCCCGGCGTGGCGCGCGAGCGCCCCGTCGAATTCGCGGCTCAGCGGCGTGTCAGAGGTCTTGAACAGCACTTCGATATAGCCGCGCGAAAACATGGCAGTGACGTTGCCGGTTCCGGTCGGGCTCACGCCGCCTGTGGGATTAGGGCTGACCTGGATCGAGACCGGAGTTGGAGCAAAGCCGCAGCGCGCAAAGGCGCGGCGTGCCGCTTCGGCGTCACGAACGAAATGGGCGAGATGATCTAAAAAAACCTCGCCGCCGACGGGAAGCTGGCGGTCGATGCCTGGTTGCGGAGACGGCAAGGCGTCACTCCGACCTGGCAATGCCGGCGGCTTCGACGACCTTGCCCCAACGCACAATCTCCGCTTCGAGAAAGCGCTGCAATTCGTCCGGCGAGCCTTTGCCGATTGGCAGCATGCCGAGATCCTTCATGCGCGCGTGCACCTCGTCGAGCGCGACAATCGCGTTGAGCTCGGAATTGAGCTTGACCAGAATGTCCTTGGGCGTTTTCGCCGGCGCGATGATCGCCTGCCACGCGGCGGCGTTGTAGCCGGGCACGCCGGCATCGGCGAGCGGCGGAACGTCGGGCAGCGTGGCGAAGCGATCCTTCGTGGTCACCGCCAGCGCACGCACTTTGCCGCCGTTGATCAGGGGCAGCGCCGGGCCTAGGTCGCTGAACATGAGCTGGATATAGCCGCCCATCAGATCGTTGAGCGCCGGCGCCGTGCCGCGATACGGCACGTGCGTCATCTTGATGCCGGCCATGCTGCAAAACAGCGCCGCGGCCAGATGATGGAACGCGCCGATGCCGCCGGAGCCGTAGCTCAGCGGTCTTTGCTTGGCGAGCTTGATGAGATCGTCGACGCTGGTGACCGGCAGCGACGGGCTGACCACCAGTACGAACGGCACCGAAGCGATCAGCGCCACCATCGCCAAATCCTTGACCGGATCGTAAGGCAGCTTCTTATAAAGCGTCACATCGATGGCGAGCGAGGACACCGTCATGGAAATGGTGTAGCCGTCGGGCGGCGAATTGGCGACGAAGTTGGTCGCGATCACCGTGCCGGCGCCCGGACGGTTCTCGACCACGAACGATTTGTTGAGCCGCTGCTCGAGCTTTTGGCCGAGCAGGCGCGCCAGGATGTCGGTGCCGCCAGCCGGCGCGAATGGCACGATGAACGTGACCGGCCGGGTGGGATAGTCCTCGGCATCTTCGGCCCGCGCCATGCCGGCCGCAAAAGCCGGTAGCGTGACGGCGAGCAAGGTCCGGCGCGACAGCATTGGCATCGGCGTTGTCTCCCGAACTCGGCCTTGGCGACCCTGTTTGGCCCTAAAAGAACGCCAACGGCCTGGGTTCTGCAAGGGACATAGCGCCGCTTCGCGGCGGTATTGCTTTTCTTGACAAGGGGCTAGGGCTCCCGCCATAAGGACGCCGGTTCCAGCGCATTTCGGTGCCCCTAGGCACCCGCGCCGGTAACCATCAGCAGAAACGACTGCAAGAAGCCGGTCCGGACGCAAAAATCCGAGCACCGGAATCGAACACGAGGACGAAAAAGATGTTCGCGGTCTTCAAAACGGGCGGCAAGCAGTACCGGGTTGCCGCCGAAGATGTGCTCAAGGTCGCCAAGTTGAAGGGCGAGCGGGGCGAGATTGTCGAGTTCGGCGAGGTGCTCGTCGTCGGCGGCGACAGCGTGACGCTGGGCGCGCCCACGGTCGCCGGCGCCACGGTCGCGGCCGAGGTGCTGGATCAGGCGCGCGGGCCCAAAATCATCGCGTTCAAGAAACGCCGGCGCAAGAACTCGCGGCGCAAGCGTGGCTTCCGCGAGGAATTCACGCTGATCCGCATCACCGAGATCCTGACCGACGGCAAGAAGGCCAACAAGGAAGTGCAGCCGCGGCCGAAGCGCGCTCCGGCGCCTGCGGCCGAAGCCGACGCCGAGGCGGGCGAAACCGCGGCGGCGGCATCGGAAGGCACCACGGCCAAGAAAGCTCCGGCCAAGAAAGCTTCGGCCAAGAAAGCGCCGAAGACCAAAGCCAAGGCGCCAGCAGCCAGAGCGAAGCCCAAGGGCAAGCCAAAGAAATGATGCAGGGTGGTGATGCTTTTGTCACTTTTGCGGTATAGCTAGGACGCAAGAAAGGTTCGGAGGCCAGCGATGGCTCACAAAAAAGCAGGCGGATCCTCACGCAACGGCCGCGATTCGGGCGGCCAGCGGTTGGGAATCAAGATTTTTGGCGGCGAAGAAGTGGTCGCCGGCAACATCATCGCGCGCCAGCGCGGCACCAAATGGCATCCGGGCCGCAACGTCGGCGTCGGCAAGGACCACACGTTGTTCGCGAAAATCGACGGCAAAATCGAGTTCCGTACCAAAGCCAAAGGCCGCGTCTTCGTATCGGTACTTCCGATGGCGGAGGCTCAGGCCCAGTAATACGGTAGATCAATAGAGGTCTGCCGGCATCCAGTCGCCCGGCGGACCCGAATGGGCTCCGAGATAAGGGGGACCGGCATGCCGGTCCCCCTTTCGGTTTTTGATGGAGCCAGCCAATGACTCTCTCGGAACAGGCTTTTGCGCCGGCCCGGCGAGACGACGATGTTCCGTGTCTCGCCACCGCGCGGCTCGTGCTGCGCGCGCCGCGCCGCAGCGATATTAAAGCGATCGCAGCGCTCGCCAACGATCTCCGCGTCGCCGCGAATTTGGTGCGCATGCCGCATCCCTATGCGATCGAAGACGCCGAGCAATTCATCGCCGCCGTCAACAAACGCGAAGGCGAAGCGTGCTTCGCCGTCACGCTCGACGGCGCGCCGATCGGCGTCTGCAGCGTCGATCTGCGCGAAGATGGCCCCGAGATGGGCTACTGGCTCGGCGTGCCCTATTGGGGCCGCGGCCTCGCCACCGAGGCGGTACGCGCCCTGATCGACCACGCCTTCGGCGAACTTGAACATGAAACGCTGATATCCGGCGCCCGCGTCAACAATCCGGCCTCACGCCGGGTGCTGGAGAAATGCGGCTTCCAGTGGACCAGCGTGCGGCTGTCGCGCATCCGCGCCATCAACTCCGCGGCGCCGATCGATCGCTTTCGGCTGGATCGCGGCTTGTGGGCGTCGCTGAAGAGCTGGGGACGGGCGAGCCGCGCGGTGTAACACGGCGGTGTTGACGTTTGTATAGGCAAACGCCTATATAGTCGATCATGGAGCGTGGCACGGTCAGCTTCGATTGGGATGATGGCAACCGGGAGAAGTGCCAGAAGCACGGATTGTCCATCGTCGAAATCGAATACGTTCTCACGCACGGTGAGACTTTTATCGTGCCGGACGTCAAAAATTTTGAGGATGAGCCCCGCTTCATCGCCATTGGCCGGAGTCCGGGCGGAAGATATGTGTTCGTTGTCTTCACGCCTCGGCGAAGAAATGATCGGACAGTTTGGCGGCCGATCAGCGCGCGCTACATGCACAAGAAGGAGATCGCTCGATATGAAAAAGAAATTTCCAGTGCTCAAGACCGATGAAGAGGCTGAAGCGTTTCTCGAGCAAGACCTGACTGATTATCTGCATGCGGGTAACTTAAAATCCGCACAGTGGGTGCGCTTCGAGTTCAAGCCAAAGCAAAAGTCGCTCAATCTGCGGATTTCTGAAGAACTGCTCGACGCCGTGCGCAAGAATGCCAAGCGTGAAGGCATTCCCTATCAGCGCTACATCCGCCAAGCGCTGGAGCGGGCGGTGACGGAGCGCAAGCGCAAAGCAAGCTGAAACGACGAAATGAAATTCCTTGACGAAGCCAAGATCTACATTCGCTCCGGCGACGGCGGCAACGGCTGCGTGTCGTTCCGGCGCGAAAAATTCATCGAATATGGCGGGCCGAACGGCGGCGACGGCGGCAACGGCGGCGACGTGGTGGTGGAGACGGTCGATGGGCTCAATACCCTGATCGACTACCGCTACCAGCAGCATTTCACGGCGAAGAACGGCCGTGGCGGCATGGGCAAGGATCGCCATGGCGCCACCGGCGCCGACGTCGTGCTCAAAGTGCCGGTCGGCACGCAAATCTACGAGGAGGATGGCGAGACGCTGCTCGCCGATCTAACCGAGATGGGCCAGCGCGTCGTGCTGGCCCATGGCGGCAATGGCGGTTTCGGCAATGCGCGTTTCAAAAGCTCGACCAACCGCGCGCCGCGCCACGCCAATCCCGGCCAGCCCGGCACCGAGCTCACCATCCGGCTGCGGCTGAAGCTGATCGCCGATGCCGGCGTCGTCGGCCTGCCGAATGCCGGAAAATCGACGTTTCTTGCCGCCGTCAGCGCCGCCAAGCCGAAGATCGCCGATTACCCGTTCACCACGCTGCATCCGCAACTCGGCGTGGTCGATGTCGGCGGCCGTGAATTCGTGCTTGCCGACATTCCGGGCCTCATCGAAGGCGCCCATGAAGGCGTCGGCCTCGGCGACCGCTTCCTTGGTCACGTCGAGCGCTGCCGTGTACTGTTGCACCTGGTCGACGGCACCGGCGAGGATGCGGGGGTTGCGTACAAGACCGTGCGCGCGGAACTTTCCGCCTACGGTCACAGCCTGACGGACAAGCCGGAGATCTTGGCGCTGAGCAAGGCCGATGCCATGAGCGCCGACGAGATCAAACAACAAGTCGCGCGGCTCAAGCGTGTGGCCAAAAAGACGCCGCTCGTGGTCTCCGCCGTGAGCGGCGACGGCGTCGCCGAAGTGTTGCGCGCCTTGTGGAAGGTAATCGATACGGCGCGCCGCGACGGCGTCGAGGCGAGCACCGCGGATGCCGCGTGGCATCCGTAAGGGAGAGATTGCAATGTCCCGCACGTTCGTTCTGGTCCACGGCGCCTGGCATGGCGGCTGGTGCTGGCAGCGTGTCGCCGACCGGCTGCGTGGCGGCGGCCACACGGTTTTCACGCCGACCCTGACCGGGCTCGGCGAACGATCGCATCTGCTGCGCGAGGGCATTGACCTGAAAACCCACATCACCGACGTGGTCAACGTGATGAAGTGGGAGGGCCTCGCCGACGTGGTGCTGTGCGGCCATTCCTACGGCGGCTTCGTCATTTCCGGCGTGGCCGAGCAGATGGCGCCGGCGATCCGCTCCATCGTGTTCCTCGACGCTTTCGTGCCGCGCAACGGCGAGAGCGTGCTCGATCTGACTGGGCCCGCCGTGCAGGAGGGCGTCCGTAACGCACTGCAACGCGGCGACATCGCAGTCCCGCCGCGGGCCGCGGAAGCTTTCGGCGTCAACGAGGCCGACCGCGCCTGGGTGGATCGTTTGTGCGTCGGACAGCCGATCGGCACCTTCACCGACAAGATCGCGCTGACCGGCGCGCGCGATCGCATCGTGCGCAAAAGCTACATTCGCGCCAAGAACTACGCCAATCCGGGATTTGACCGCGCCTTGGCCGAGGTGCGCTCCGATCCGTCGTGGCGCAGCTATGAAGTGCCGAGCGGCCACGACGTGATGGTGGATATGCCCGAGCGGCTCGCGGAAATCCTGCTTGAAGTGGCGGCGTGAGTAAGGTGCCGTCTCTCGACTTCTGGTTCGAATTTGCCTCGACCTATTCCTACCCGGCGGCGATGCGAATCGCGCCGCTGGCGCGCGAGGCTGGCGTCACGGTGCGCTTTCGTCCGTTTCTGCTTGGACCGATATTTCAAGCACAGGGCTGGAGCACCTCGCCTTTCAATCTCTATGCCGCCAAGGGCGGCAATATGTGGCGCGATCTTGAGCGGCTGTGTGCGGACCTCAAATTGTCATTCCGGCGGCCTGAGCCGTTTCCACAAAACAGCCTGCTCGCTGCACGCGTCGCGTTGGTTGGGCTCGGCGCGATTTCGGCTGAACAGTCTTCAAGGGAACAGTCTTGGAGCGAGCAGTTCTGCCAAGCCGTATTCCTGGCGGAGTTCTGCGAGGGCCTTCAGATCGATGACGTCGCGGTCCTCAGCGACATACTCGCGCGACTGAACGTCGAGCCGGAGCCGGTGCTTGATGCTGCGCGAACGGACACAATCAAAGCCAGGCTGCGTGCACAGACTGAGGAAGCACAGCGGCTCGGCATTTTCGGGGCGCCGAGTTTCATGACGGCGGACGGAGAATTGTTCTGGGGCAACGACCGTCTCGAGCGCGCGCTCGCTTGGGCGAAGAACGGATGTTGACCAGGGTGCAGTCTAGTGAGAGAAGAATTTCAATGATCCATCCCGCGCAATGCGCGGCAGAAGATCGATCTCCCACGCCAGATATTCGTTCATCGCCGCCTTGGTGTCGCCGCTGCGCTCGTAAGGCTTGCGCCACTGATCGATCGTCTCGTCGGCCATGCAAGCTTTCGTCGATAAGGCGTAACCGGCCGCACGCCATGCGGCATTGCCGCCGGCAAGGACGCGTACGGGCACCTCGACCAGCGCCTCCGCTTCGGCTGCCGCCAAGCGCGCAAGAGCGCCGTCTTCGGATGTAAGTATCAACGTCTCGCCGAGCGGAATTTTTTTGAGCGCGCGTTCAAGCCGCGTCCGGATCGCAAACCAGGCGCCCGGAATGTGGCCCGCGAGATAGTCCCGGCTTGGCGCCAGATCGACGACGGTGGCGGCATTGCGCGACAGCAGCGCGTCGAGCGCGGCGCAATCGACGCTGCCGCTTGGCTGCGTCCCGCCGTCGAGTGTTGCCATTTGGGGCTGTCCCTTTTCCGCTCCGGCTTCGGCCAGCACAAAAACATCCTTCCAGCCCATTTGGCGCAGCCACGATCCGGTCATCGCCGCGCGCACCTCGGCGTCGTCCACCAGCACGATGCGGGCGCCGAGCGTGCCGACATATTGGTCTGTCGCCTGCACCAGTTGCCCGCCCGGCGCCGAAACCGCGCCGGCGACATGGCCGGCTGAGTATTCGGCGGGATCGCGGACGTCGAACAGGTAAAGGGTCCGCGTTTCGTCCTTGCGCCAGGTTTCCAACATCGCGCGATCGATGCGTTCGACGCCGCAGCTTTGCGCAACCTGCAGCGCCGCCGTTCGCGCCCAGTCGAGGGTTTGTTGCGAAACGTGCGGCGCGCGGCGGTTTTTGCCGCTGTCGCAAGCAAAGCCAGCGAGACTCCAGCCCATGGTGCCGTTGCGCAGCGCCACCACCTTGTTCGGCACGCCGGCATTGATCAGCGACTGCGCGCCGATGATGCTGCGGGTGCGGCCGGCGCAATTGACCACGATCATGGTGTCCGGCGACGGCGCGATCTCGCGGGCGCGCAGCACCAGCTCGGCGCCCGGCACATTGACGCCAGTCGGGATCGAAACGCGCGAATATTCATCGAACGGGCGGCTGTCGAGCACGACGATATCGGCGTTATCGCGCAACAATTGCTCGAGCTCCGCCGCCGCGATGCTCGGCGTGCCGCTCTCATGCTCGATATATTCGCCGAATGCCTTGCTCGGCACGTTGACGCCGGAGAACAGCTCGTATCCGGCCGCCGCCCAGGCATCTATGCCGCCGTCGAGGATGGCGAGGTCCGAATAGCTGTTGCGCGCAAGGATTGCCGCAGCACGGCCGGCGGCACCGTCGCCGTCGTCGCACAGCACGACGCGCGTCGAGCGGCGCGGCACCAGCTGGGCGAATTTCAGTTCGAACCGGCTCAGCGGAATCGACCGCGCCAGCAGCAGATGGCACTGCGAAAAGATCAGCTCTTCGCGGACGTCGACGAGCGCAAGCTCGCCACCGTCGTCGATCATGCGCCGCAAATCGGCCGGGCTAACTGGAAATGCGCTCACCGATTGCCGTCACGTCGCCTGCTGAGGCGTCATGGGATGCACGGCGCCAGTCTTCAGGTCGAAGCGCACGCGATTGATTTTGTCGAGGTTGGTCCCGGTGACGCGGACGAAGCGCGAATAGTCGGGATAATCGATCGAGTGAATCTTGCCGTCCTGATAGATGCCGGCCTTGCCGGGGGTCAGGCGGTATTTCTTCACCGGCTTGAGCTTGGCATGGGCCTCGTCGCCGCCGTTGTCCTCGCGCTCCCATTCGATCATGTCGGTGTAATGGGTGGCCTGGCCGTAGATCGCCCAGGATGCGCCGTGGTCGTGCGGCGGCGATACCCGCGCCTTGTCGTTGATGTGGGCGAGGATCTGGAAACCGAGCTTGGGGTCCTCGTAGAGCACATGCAAGCCGCGCGGCGCGTCTTCGCAATGCGTGCGGACGAAGTCAGGGTTTTGCAGCAGCTGCTCGAGCCGCGTGCGCACTTGCTCGCGGCCGTCGGGGCCGGGATCGCGCGAAAGAATGGAACGGCAATCCGATATGAACTGATCGAGCTCATAGGCCATGGCGTTTCTCCTGGCAGGATGATTTCGGCTCATTTTCGCGCATCGGGAGACTGAGCGCCAGCGTCACCTTGCCGGTTTGGATTGGCCCCACGAGCCGCTACATTACGGCACATGTTCGGTCTGCCACGGATCAATGATCGGCCGCGCAATGTGCGGCTGGATACGCTGGTTCGCCTGCGTTGGCTCGCGGTTTTGGGCCAATTCGGCGCCGTGCTGGTGGTCCATTTCGGCCTCGAATTCGAGGTTCCGATCTGGGCCTGCCTTGCCGTCATCGCGCTGTCGGCGCTGCTCAATGTGGCGCTGCGCATCGGCTTCCGCGAGACGCAGTGGCTCGAACCCGACCGTGCCGCCTGGCTGTTGGGCTTCGACATCGCCGAGCTCGCGGCGCTGCTCTACCTCACGGGCGGATTGGAAAATCCCTTCGCCTTCCTGCTGCTCGGGCCGGTGCTGATCTCGGCCACCGCGCTGCCGCCGCGCATGACGCTTTTGATCGGCACCTTCGCCATGGTCTGCGCCACGGTGCTGGTCTTCGTCCATTACGACCTGCCATGGGACAACGAAGACCCGCTGCAACTGCCGGAAATCTACATGGTCGGGGTCTGGCTCTCGATCCTGCTCGCGATCGGCTATATCGGCGTTTATACGTGGCAGATCGCCGAGGAGGCCCGCCAGCTGTCCGATGCCTTGGCGGCAACCGAGCTGGTGCTGGCGCGCGAGCAGCATCTGTCCCAGCTCGACGGCCTTGCCGCCGCAGCAGCCCACGAGCTCGGCACGCCGCTTTCCACCATTACCGTGGTGGTGCGGGAAATCGAACGCGCGCTCGATCCCAAATCGCCCCATGCCGAAGACGTGAAATTGCTGCGTGAGCAGGCGCAGCGCTGCCGCGAGATTTTGGCCAAGATCACCGAGCTGCCCACCGGCGAGCCGTTCGACCGCACGCCGCTGTCCGCCTTGATCGAGGAGGCCGTCGCCCCGCACCGCAATTTCGGCATTTCGATCGGTGTGACCTTGCCGCCTGACCGTACGAGTGAGCCTTCCGGCGCGCGCAATCCGGCAATCCGCTATGGGCTGGGCAACCTGATCGAGAACGCCGTCGATTTCGCCCATCGCCGCGTCGAGATTTTCGCGCAATGGACCGACGACGAGGTCAGCATCATCATCAGTGACGACGGGCCGGGTATTGCGCCCGAAGTGATCGACCGCCTCGGCGCGCCCTATGTGACCCACCGGCGGCCGGGACCGCGCGGGCCGGAAGGTGACGAAGACGCAATGTTCGGGCTGGGCTTAGGTTTTTTCATCGCCAAAACGCTACTGGAACGCTCGGGCGCCAAGCTTTCGCTGACCAACCAAGCCCCGCCGCTGCACGGCGCCACCATTAGCGTTACCTGGAGCCGGGCCGATTTCGAACGGCCGCTGGCTGCGCCGCCTCTTGAGCCGGCCGCCCAAGCCTCCTAATTGTTAGACAGGCATTGGCCCGGTTGTTGATGCAGGGGGGGCAGGAGTTATTTCGATGGAGCCTGGGATTGCCATGACCACTGCAACGGCCGCGGCGCTGCCGAACGAGCGCTCACTCCTGATCGTCGAAGACGATAAATCGTTCCTGCAACGCCTCGCCCGCGCCATGGAAGGCCGTGGCTTTGTGGTGACCACGGCGGAATCGGTCGCCGACGGGCTCTTGCAGGTCGAGAAAGCCGCTCCCGCCTTTGCTGTGGTCGATATGCGGCTCGGTGACGGCAATGGCCTCGACGTCATTTCGGCGATGAAGAAGCGCCGGCCGGAGGCGCGCGCCATCATCCTCACCGGCTACGGCAACATCGCCACAGCGGTGAATGCGGTAAAGCTCGGCGCGGTCGATTATCTGGCCAAGCCGGTCGATGCCGACGACGTCGCCGCGGCGCTGCTCGCGCTCGACAACAGGAAGATCGAGCCGCCCGAAAATCCGATGTCGGCGGATCGCGTGCGCTGGGAGCACATCCAGCGCATCTACGAATTGTGCGGCCGCAATGTTTCGGAAACCGCGCGCCGGCTCAACATGCATCGCCGCACGCTGCAGCGCATCCTGGCTAAGCGCGCCCCGAAGTGAGTTCGTTAGATTTTTAGACACTCCATTTACCGGTAGCTAACCGGATTGTTGCCATTGGGCGTAAATAGCCCGACATTTCTGCGACCGTATTAATTCAAATTTCGCACGCGGGGCCTGACACTGCCGAGAATCAAAAACGGATTTGCAAAAACGGGTTCGTAGGCAGTGATATGACGTTCGAACAGCAAAGCCTGCTCGGCTCGGATCAGGATTTCTCGGCGATCATGAACGCGGCGCGGCATGCCATGCCGCGACTTCTCGTCGTCGATGATGACAATCTGCATCGCATGATCATCTGCCGGGTCGCGGCCAAAGCCGGCTTTCTGCCGGCAGGTGCTGCGAGCTACGACGAGGCGGCGAAGCTGGCGCAGGAGACCGCGTTCGACTGCATCACGCTCGACCTGTCGCTCGGCAATCATGCCGGCAGCGAAATGTTGCATCATCTGTCGATGCTCGGCTCGGCGGCGCCGATCATCGTGGTCTCCGGCGCCGACTATGCGACCTGCAAGGAGACCGTGAGGGTCGCCGAGAGGCTCAACCTGGATATCTGGGAATGCATCCCAAAGCCGGTCGATCTGGTGATGCTGCGCCGCTTCCTGGAGCGGCTCAAAGCCTCGTGGAATACCGTGGCGGTCGCCGCCTAGCGCTGATTTTCAGAATTCCCCGGCGTAAGGACCCTGTGGATCGGCCAGTGCCTGCAGACGCAGCGCCGCCGCGTGGGCAAAGCGCAGCATGATGCTCTTGCGCGTCGCCGCCGGCAGCCGGTGTTCCGGCGCCTCGCACACGATCGATGCCCCGAAGGCATCCGCCACGATGAGGCCTGCGTCGGCGGGGAAAATCTCGCACGGCACTTCGGCGATGGTGGCGAAGAACAGCCGGTCGCAATGCAGCCGGTAATCCATCCATTTCTGGTCGGCGCGGAAATCGGCCACCGACGATTTGATCTCGACGATGACGATCTCGCCGTCGCCGCCGAGCGCGACCAGGTCGGCGCGGCGGCCCGACGGCAGCGGCAATTCGCTGACCACGCAATAGCCGAGCGCATGCAGATACCGGGCGGTGCCGCGGGCGATGGCGAGCGCGGTCTGGGATTGCCGGCCGTCAACCGGCAAAGCTGCAGCCATTGAGCTCAGCGTCATCGCCAGGATTCCAGGCAAAGGCGGATTCGACAGCGGACGGTACGGAACCCTACGCACGACACGCACTCCGGAAAACGCTTTACAACCGAGACCTGCCGATACACCGAAGGGGTCATTTTGGCGTACCGGCGCGGTCGGGAAAAGCCCCCGCCAAGGCCGCGCGCGAGGCGCCGATCACGCCACGCTCGGTGATGAGACCGGTGACCAACCGCGCCGGCGTCACGTCGAATCCGAAATTCGCCACCGCCGAGCCGTCTGGCACGATGCGCACGGTCTCGATGCGGCCGTCGGCGGTGCGCCCGGTCATGGTCGCCACCTCGTCGGCATTGCGTTCCTCGATGGGAATTTCGGCCACGCCGTCGGCAACCGTGAAATCGATGGTCGGCGACGGCAGCGCCACATAAAAGGGTACATTGTTATCACGCGCCGCTAGCGCCTTCAGATAGGTGCCGATCTTATTGCAGACATCCCCGTTGGCGGTGACCCTGTCGGTGCCGACGATGACCAGGTCGACGGCGCCGTGCTGCATCAAATGGCCGCCGGTGTTGTCGGCGATCACGGTGTGCGGCACGCCGTGTTGGCCGAGCTCCCAGGCGGTCAGCGAAGCACCCTGATTGCGCGGCCGGGTTTCGTCGGCGAAGACGTGAATCGGGATACCCTTGTCGTAAGCCAGATAAATTGCCGCCGTCGCCGTGCCGACGTCGACGGTCGCCAGCCAGCCGGCGTTGCAATGGGTCAATACGTTGACCCGCTCGCCCGGCTTCTTGCGCGCGGCGATGGCTTCGATCAGCGGCAGGCCGTTGCGGCCGATCGCGGTGTTGATGGCGACATCCTCGTCGCAAATCTCGGCGGCGCGCCGATAGGCGGCAGCGCTGCGTTCGGCGCGCGGCCGGTTGCGGACCGCGGCCATCATCTCGTCGAGCGCCCATTTGAGATTGATCGCGGTCGGCCGCGTGGCGAGCAGCGTCGCATAGGCCCGATCGAGCGCTTCATCTGAGGCGTCGGCGCGCAGCGCCAGGCAGATGCCGTAGGCCGCAGTCGCGCCGATCAGCGGCGCGCCGCGGATCAACATGGTGTGGATGGCGTGGGCGGTTTCCTCGA
>Ga0209010_1000405_pt1 | contig 13986 bp, 8 predicted proteins | sample BlaSpr_A8_OM1_O3_FD_187985 | JGI IMG/M metagenome (GOLD analysis project Ga0209010, IMG submission 187985) | Forest soil microbial communities from Thunder Bay, Ontario, Canada - Black Spruce, Ontario site 2_A8_OM1_O3 (SPAdes) (version 2) | ecosystem: Environmental > Terrestrial > Soil > Boreal... | reverse complement strand
AAACATCTCCGCGCGTGTGCGGCAGAACCTCGACGGCAACTGGAATGTCATCGTCGATCCTTACGAAATCGGCCTGGGCTCGCACTTCTACGAAAATCGCAAAGCGAAAGATCCCAGCGACCTGGTCGAATACAACTTTGATACAGCGGGTACCGTGAAAGTTCCCGGCGACTGGAACACCCAACGGGAAAGCCTGCTGTTTTACGAAGGCCCGCTTTGGTATCAAAGATATTTCTCATATCACAAGCGAGACCGGCTCAGAACCTTCCTGCATTTTGGTGCGGCCAATTACTTCACCCGCATCTACTTGAATGGCGAGAAAATCGGCGAACACGAGGGCGGCTTCACTCCCTTTAATTTCGAGGTGACGTCAAAAGTTCTCGACGGACAGAATAGTCTTGTGGTGGAAGTGAATAACGTTCGCCGCCCCGACGGCGTACCCGCGCTCAGCACCGATTGGTGGAATTATGGCGGCCTCACCCGCAGCGTCGATCTGGTCGAAGTCCCGGAAACGTTCGTTCAGGACTACGTGGTGCAACTGGCCAAGGGTTCGTCCACCGAGATTGCAGGATGGGTCCAACTCAATGGAGCGAAGCAGCCGCAAGATGTGCATGTTCAGGTCGACGAACTAGGCATCGCAAGCAGCTTCCACAGTGATGAGCAAGGTCGCGTCGTATTTCGTATTCCCGCAAAACCGAAGCTGTGGTCGCCGGAAGACCCAAAGCTCTATGCTGTTCGGATTACGGCCGGCACGGAAACGCTAGAGGATCAAATCGGCTTCCGCACCGTCGAGACGCAAGGCACAACAATCATTCTGAACGGCAAGCCGGTATTTCTGCGCGGCATAGACTTGCACGAGGAAGCGCCCTTCCGCAGCGGCCGCATCGCCTCTGAAGAAGAAGACCGCATCCTGCTCCAGTGGGCCAAAGACCTCGGCTGCAATTTTGTTCGCCTCGCGCACTATCCCTACAACGAAGCGATGGTGCGTCTCGCCGACAAAATGGGGCTGCTGGTGTGGGAGGAAGTTCCCGTCTACTGGGACATCGCGTGGCAAAATCCGGCGACGCTGGAAAATGCGGAAGCGCAGCTACGCGACGTGATCACCCGCGACCACGACCGCGCGTCGGTCATTCTCTGGTCGCTCTCGAACGAAACTCCCGTGAAGCCAGAGCGAACCGAATTCCTGAAAGCGATGGCCGAATACGCCCGCATTCTCGACCCGACACGCCTGTTAACCTCCGCGATGAATCACACGCAACCCGCGGGACCGAACACCAGATCGCTCGACGATCCGTTGGGCCAATATCTCGACGTCCTTGGGATCAACGAATATGTTGGCTGGTACGAACATCGCCCCGAAGACGCCGACGCGATCCGCTGGACGAGCATCTATCAGAAGCCCATGATTATGAGCGAATTGGGAGCAGGCGCGGTTTACGGCAAGCATGGCGACACGCAGGCCCGCTTTACCGAGGAATATCAGGCTAATGTCTACGAACACCAGATCAAGATGTTGCGGCAAATTCCATCTCTTGCGGGAATGACTCCCTGGCTCCTCATGGATTTTCGCTCCCCGCGCCGCCCGCTCGCGGGCGTTCAGGATTTCTATAACCGCAAAGGTCTGATCTCCGATAAAGGCCAGCGCAAGCAGGCGTTCTATGTTTTGCAGAAGTTCTACGACGAACTATCCAAGTTGGGCCAGCAGCCAACGTCACAAACCTCAAATCACGAAGGGCACTGAGATTCACGAAGTCTTCGCGATGAGTTTCTTCGTGAGCCTTAGTGTCCTTTGTGGTTTATCGTTTTTCTCGCGCAATACGCGGTAAAATCCACTTGACTCTCCATGCGCATTACCAGCCGCCGCGGAACTATCGTCTTCTTTCTCTGCCTGGGCATCGGCCTGGTCGCGCTTGCCGTCGCGCTCAACGTCGGCTGGATCATCCTCAACTGGCGCGAAGGCGTGCTGTTGTTTTTTGGCATCGTATTTTTCGCGCTCATTATTGCCGGACTCATCGTCAATACCAGCTTCCTGCTGCGGGAAATCAAGCGTAACGAGCAGCAGGATAGTTTTATTAACGCCGTCACCCACGAACTTAAAACGCCGGTCGCTTCTATACGCCTGCATCTGGAAACTCTCCAGCGCCGCAATCTTCCCGAGCCACAAAAGCAGGAATTCTATCGCCTCATGTTGAGCGACACCGACCGCTTGACGGAAACCGTCGAGCAGGTCTTGCGTGCCGGCAGCGCCGGAGACAAGAAGGCCGGACGCGAAAAATCCGAAATAGATTTCCGCCGTTTGGTGCAGGAGTGCATGGATGCCGCCCGCACCCGTCATCATTTGCCTCCGGAGGCTTTGCAGTATGAAGAAGTCTCGGTGAATGGCGCGGGCGCTAACGTTTTGGGCAGTGACGCGGATCTGCATACCGCAGTATTCAACGTGTTGGATAACGCGATCAAATATTCCGGCGAAAATGTCGATGTGCGCGTGCGGCTGGCCGCGCCCGACGACAAACATCTCGTGCTCAGCGTGCAGGACAACGGCGTCGGCATTCCGGCCGACGACGTAAAGCGCATCTTCCGCCGCTTTTATCGCGTTACGCATCGTTCGCTCGCCCACATCAAAGGCACCGGTTTGGGACTGTTTATCGTGAAGGCCATCGCGGAAAAACATGGCGGCAAAGTCTTCGCCGAAAGCGCGGGCGAAGGCCAGGGCTCAACCTTCACCATCGAGTTGCCGAGGTCTCGCAAATGAGCCGGGTGCTGGTAGTGGAAGACGAGGCGCATCTTGCGCAGGGATTGCGCTTCAATCTCGAAGCTGAAGGCTATGCCGCCGAAGTTGTCGGCGACGGTGAGAGCGCCACCGAAAAGCTACTCGACAACAAAGAGAATTTCGACGCCGTCGTGCTCGACATCATGCTTCCCGGCAAAGACGGATTCAGCGTGGTTTCCGAATTGCGCGCCGCGCGCAACTACGTCCCCGTGCTCATGCTGACGGCGCGCGGCCGTCCCGAGGATGTACTGAAAGGTTTCGCTTCGGGAGCCGACGATTATCTTCCCAAGCCATTCGACCTTTCGATCCTGTTAGCGCGGTTGCAAGGATTGTTGCGACGCAGAGAATGGTTGCGCACCGGCGACGCAGCGGTAAAAGTGGACGCAGCGCAGCTTGCGGAAACGTTAGCCGATCCCAGCGCCATCGGCGATTTTGGAAAGTTTTCGTTTGCCGGCAAGACCATCGACTTCGGCACGCTGGAATTGCGCTCCGGCGAAGACGTGATTCAACTCACGCTGATGGAATCGCAACTGCTTCGTCACCTGGTGCAGAATGACGGTCGCGTGGTTTCGCGCAAACAAATTCTCGAAGAAGTCTGGGGACTGCACGAAGACACCGACACGCGCGCTATCGACAATTTCATCGTCCGCCTGCGACGCTACATCGAACAAGATCCAGCGCAGCCGCGGCATCTTCTGACCGTCCGCGGAGTAGGCTATCGCTTTCTCGCCTCTCCACGAATGAACGAGAAATAATCTCGAACAAAAAACGCTACGCTCGGCACAACTCCGCCATCAAAGTCTCTCGCCGCTGCAAAGCAATGGAATCAATCCTTCCGAGTGTCAACGCGTAAATGGAAATCGAAATCGCCGCCAACAGCAGGAAAATCACCACAGCGATCCAGTAATTGCCGTAACTGCGCGCTGCCAGAAAGATACCCGCACCCACACCCATCACTACAACCTGCACGCCCAGGCTCGCCAGCACCGTGGTCTGCGAAGCGCGCTGGCGCCCGAATGCCGCGAAGTCGATTTTCTTCGGCGCGTAAATCGAAAGCAGATTTCCAATGGTGAGGTTCAACGGCGCAGCAAACAGCAGTCCCGCCAGCGACGCCACAGCCACGTCAACTCTTGGCGGACCGTACAAAAAAGTCACCGCCACCCACGCAATCGCAATATCGCAAATCAAGATGGCCGTATGCGTAAGGTTTTTTCCCAACACAATCTGCCGAAAACTCACGGGAGCGGCATAGAAGAATTGAATGCCGCCCGCGTCCCCTCCAAAATTGTTGTAAACCAGATTGGTCAGCAACAACAGCGTATAACCTGCAGCCGCGGGAAACGCCAGGTCCGGCGCGCGGAAAAAAAGGCTGGAGTGGCGCGCCGGATTAAGCGCTCCAAGGCGAAAAACGACCAGAACAAAAATCGGCATGATCAGGGTCAGCAGCATCGGTCCGCTGCGCGTCAGATACCGTACTTCTTTTTCCAGCACCGCCGAGATCACCGGCGGAGTTCCGGGCAAACGCCATCCCAACCGCAGCCCTTCGATTTTTTCTTTCTTGCCGTTGGCCGCCGCCTCGCTCAGATTTTCTCCACGGTACTGCGCCCGCAGCCGCAGGTGGAGCAGGGAAGCCATCGCCATGGCGAACACCGTCAGCAGCACAAACGAACTCCAGCCAGCCATGAACTCGGCGCGCCACACGCGGGCGATGGCGTCCGCGGCCAAGCCCGGCGGCAATACTCCCTGAATTGGTTTCGCGATTTCGATCCAGCGTTCCAGTTGTGGACTCGACCGTCCGCCGAAATGCTGCATGGCCGGGCCGATCAGTTGAAAGCTGAGCATGAACAGAATGAAGAGAACGCCCAATATTTCCCGTGTGCGCCGTTGCGCCAGCCAGCGCTCCACCCAGGCGAAAATCATTTGCAGGAAAAAAATGTTGAACGCCGCAAACGTTGCCAATATCAACGCAGCCCAGGGAAGCAGCACAGGACTCGCGATTGTAATCCCCAATAGAATGGCGGTCAGCCACAAGCTACCCAGAGCCGTCGCCGCATCGAACGATCCGTAAGCCACGCGCACCAGAAAATAAGATCGATAACTCAAGGGAAAGCGCAACAGATCGGAGGAATCCGGATTGTTGGTGAAGGCAGTCGCCATCACCGGAAAAGCTAGCCAGAAGAGAAATACCGGCCACAGAAGAACGGCAAGATATTCGGGCTTTCCCGAAGAAACAAAATACCATGCCCCGCCGCCCATGCCCAGCGCGCCGCCCAGTCCGCCCACGGTGAATGCCAACGTAATGATCGCCCGCGATGCTAGCTCCGTCTTGCCCCGCCGCGACCGCAAGGAGTTGACGAACAGACGCCAGCGCAGGCCCACGATGGCCGCGAGTTGCCCGCGCGTGTCGAGCAGGGGAACGCGCTCAGTCATTGGTTTCAGCGGTTTTCAATTCGGATTTGTTCACGGGAGCCTGAATTAAATGTTCCTTAGCCTCGGCAACATGAGTGCTTTTTAACAGTCTCCGGCGTTGTCTTGCTCTAGCCTAGAGAGAGACTATCGATTCTACTAGGAGAACAACCGACTCCATTGTCAGCAATCGTCCTTAGCAGGTTAACGGCGGCGTGCCGGTGCCGCAAGAATGTTTTATGAATGTGAATCCAAAGGCTCCTAACCAGATCTCGGTTCCAGCGCCTGCCTCTGACCCCGCCGCGACGCCGAAGCCGCCGCGTCTTGACACCACCGTTCTCCCGCGTTATCTCTGTGCGGGCGATGCCGACATCCGCCTGTCCGGCTGGGGGCAATCCCGAACGGGCACAGTCGCGAACCTCAGTCTCAGTGGTTGTTGCGTCAAGTCGGACTTCGAATTCACGGTCGGTGATCAAGTCGAAATGTTATTGGAAGTCGACGGGATGTCATTCCGCGTAGCCGGAAGAGTCGTCCACGTTCCCTCATCGGCTTTGGCCGAGAAGGGGAAAGTTAGAGCTGCCGGGATGGGCATTGAATTTCAGAAGATGAGCGCAGGAGCGCGTCGCTCTCTCGAGACGTTGATTACGGAATTGAATTCGACGAGAACATCCATGGATCGCCGACCCGCCAACACTCGTATCCGCTCTTTCTCGCAGGAAGTTCGGGGGTGATTAATTTTCGGCGTGAACACGGCGGGCAGGGGAACGGCGGCGCACCAAGCCCAGCTTCTTCTATCCCAGCCACGAAAGTTCCTGCTCCGCTCGCCGCGTCCCGCCCACGGTTCGCAGGAAAATCTGTTCCAGCGTTAACTTCTCGCCGGGAGCCGATCCATCTCCTGCTGCGGGTGTCTGCGCTTCCACGCCTGCCCGCAATTCCTCGAGCGATCCCTGCGCCACCAGCCTTCCTTTATGAATGATGGCGACGTGACTGCACAGCCGCTCCACGATTTCCAGCACGTGCGAGGTAAGAAAAATAGTTGCCCCGCGCGCGATCATGCCTTGCAGCATCGACTTCAATGTTCCAGCGGCAATAGCATCGACGCCTTCAAATGGCTCGTCGAGAAACAGAACCTTCGGTCCGTGAATCACCGCCGCAGCCATAGCCAGTTTTTTCTGCATGCCGTGGGAATAATCGGTGACCAGTTTTTTCGGCTGATCGGCAAGCTGCATGAAGTCGAGCAACTCGGCGCTGCGCCGGGCCGCAGTTTCGCGGTTCAGCCCATACATGCGTCCGGCAAAGTTCAGAAATTCCGATCCCGTGAGCCGCCCGAACAGCGCCATGCCTTCGGGCACAACACCGATCTGCCGCTTCACCTCTACCGGATTTTTCTCCAGATCGAGGCCAAGAATCTCGATGCGCCCCGAGCTGGGCGCGAGCAACCCGGTGAGCATTTTGATGGTGGTGGATTTCCCCGCGCCGTTGGGTCCGAGAAAGCCGAAGAACTGTCCCGGAGCGACTCTCAGATCCATGTTATCCACGGCCAGTAGCTCGCCAAAGCGGCGGGTCAGTCCCTGGGTCGAGATCGTAGGCGCAAGATCCATGAAGCTCTTGAATCTAGCATACCCGGTGGACTCGTGCGCCGGGAGGGCATTGGTGTTAGTGGTGCAGTTTGAGTTCAAAAGTTAAATCTTACTTAAGGCGTCATCCTGAACGGAGCCGTTTTTCAGGCGAAGTGAAGGATCTCGCGCGTAGTGCTACCGTCTCTATGACTCAAATTACACCACTACCCATTGGTGGCTTCGGACCGTTGTGCTTCGCCGTCTTCCCGAATTACTTGATCACCGTCAAAACCAGGACTTGTGTTTTCGTCACTCCCGCCCCACTGGCCGAAACGATCACATTGGTTGTGCCGGCAACCGCGCTCGCTGCCGCTGCCAGTGTCAGCATACTGCCGCCCTTGCCGTTCGCCGCGACGCGGGCTGGGCTAAAGGTCGCGGTCACGCCCCTTGGCAGTTCGCTCACCGAGAGCGAAATCGTCGAAGTGAATCCGCTCAGCAACGCACCCGAAATGTTTACCGGAGTTCTAGCCCCGATCTTCACCGTCAGCGAACTGGCGCTGGAAGCCCGAGCGACGTTCGGAGCTGGAACCGTAAGACCGAGGGCAAGAGTCTTCGTCGCACCACCGCCCTTGGCGGTAACCGTGACTGTGGCAGCTCCCGCAGTCGCTCCTGTAGTTGCGGTCAGGGTCAAGGTGCTCTTGCCGCTTCCCGGCGATGCAATACTCGTCGGCGAAAACGCCGCAGTAACTCCTTTTGGCAATCCGCTCACCGACAGCGCCACCGCGCTACTGAAGTTCTGTGCGGCAGTGGTCACAGTGAAGCTTGTGCGGCTGCCCGCGGCCAGGTTCGCGCTCGCGGTATTCGAGGTCAGCGCAATCGCCGGTGCCGGGGCAGTCACCGTCAAACTAATGGCAACCGTTTTTGTGACGCCTCCTCCGGTTCCGGTCACCGTCAACACCGCAGTCCCCGCAGCCGTTCCCGAGGCCGCGGTCAGCGTCATTGTGCTGTTGCCGTTCCCCGGCGACGCGATGCTCGCCGGGGAAAACACCGCCGTCACTCCCTTCGGCAATCCAGTAATTGTCAGCGCCACCGTTGCACCAAAACCGCTCTGTCCCGCCGTGGCGAGAGTCAGACTCGCCGCAGACCCCGCCTTCACTGTGCTCGATGTGGCGCTTGGAGTCAGCGTGAAATTAGCCGTCACAATCGTGAGCGCAATCGTCGCCGTGTGCGAGACTCCACCGCTGCTTCCCGTAATCGTGATCGTCGATGCCGCCGCCGCCGCCGCGCCGGTCGTCGCGGAAATCGTCGCCGTTACGGCCGAGGTCGCGGTTAACGTGGTCGAAGAAAAAGCCACCGTCACGCCCGTGGGCGCTCCGCTATAGGAAAGTGTTACCGGCGAGTTGAAGCCGTTCGACGCAGCCAATGTCAGCTTGACTGTATTGGACGATCCCTTGCCCACCGTCAAGCTCGACGAGGCCGCATTCAACCCAAACGTCGCGCTGGCGTCAGCCCAATGGTTGACCAGCAAGCTGGCGTCAATCGATCCCAGGCCGGTAGCCGGATCATATCCGGCGCCTGCCGTAAAGCCCGTAACTCCAGGCACGCTATTATTGCCGCCGGGAATGTCGTGAAATACCGCCGCTCCGCCTCCCGAAAGTTGCCGCGTCGCCAACTTGTAAAGAATGGGATTCACATTGCCCTGAGCAGTGCCCGCATCTTGCACCACCAGCGCCATCGCGCTGGCCAGCGATGGAGCCGCCGCCGACGTTCCTCCCACCGCCGACATCCCTCCGTTCAGCACAATAACGTAACTATCGTGAATCGCCGCCGACATGGCAACATCGGGCACATCGCGCATTCCATCCGTCGGAACTCCCGGCGCGGATTGCCAGCTCGGCTTGCTGTAAACAGTGCTCACGCCGCCTCCGCCCGCCCACAGTCCGCTGCTGCCACTTTCATTCCACGCCGCCTCCGGAATGTAGCTCAATGCCGAAGACATTCCCGACCCGTTCGTCGATGTCCAATACTGGCCGGCATTCGATCCCTCTTTAAACTCAAGCCCGCCCACGCACGTGCTGTAAGGGCTGGAACACAAGCCGTTCACGCCGCGCCCTTGCGTGGCCGTCGTCTCGCTGGATGAATCGCAACCTGCGGCCCCGCTGTCTCCCGACGATATGAACACCGATATTCCTTCCGCCGCGGCCTGCTGCCACAATCCATTCCAAAACGCATTCCCGCTCGAGCCTTCCCCCTTTTCACACGCTCCGTAGCTCAGCGTGATGATGTTCGCCACTTTGTTCGCCACCGCGTACTGCGCCGACAACGAAATCCCATCACTCGATCCCGATTTCGACGTAACAAATTTCACCGTGGCGTTCCTGGCGATCGCGCCCGCCCACTCTACATCGAGCGACGATTCCACCCAGTCTCCCGAACCAATTCCTCCCGGGTTCGCACCGTTGGTAATAAACGTCGGATTATTCGCCGGGAGCCCGGCCGTAGTGCGGAACGTCTGCACGTCCGACATGTTGATATCCACTCGTCCCAGCACCGCGATGCTCTGTCCGCTGCCAGTGATATTCTGGTTATAAAGCGGAGTCACATCGTAAATCGTCGCCCAGTCCGCCGGCATCAGGTAGTGCGCGCTCCCCGAAGTGAAAGCCGGAACGCTCACATGCATCGGTGAGCTGACGAAATCGTGCAGCGACAACACTCCATGCACCACCCCCGCCAGCGCCGCCGGAATTTCCGGATCGGTGGCGTTCGCATAGTGCGCTTCGCCCCTTACCTGATACGTCTGCATGCTCGTGTGAAACGTCAATTCCACCTGCCCCGCGTTGCCGCTGAACACAATCGCCCGGTTCGATGGTGTCTCTTCCACTTCCATGCCGTGAATCTGCAACCATTGCCCAATCTGCCTAACATCGCCAGCCGAGGCCCCGAAGCGCTCGGCAAACTGTTCCGGCGTGATCCACTGATGGAAGTAGGGAGAATCCGGATCCTGCTGCGCCTGCGTCAGCACCTCCAGCGCCGCCTCCTGCTCCGCATTTCCCCGCAGCACCAGCACCATATGCTCCATCCGCTTATCCGGAGCGAGTTGGCCTGTGCTGTACTCCTCTATAGCCATGGGATGCCGGTTCCCGGTCAACACCGCGCGCTCGTTGTCGTCGATAGGCTTGAAAACCCGCTCCGTCGGACGAACGTCAAGCGGACCTGGTGCGGCTTGCGAGAAGGATTGTAAGGAGGAACAAATGAGAAACAGCAGGACAAAAGCAACAGCAGCATTTTTCCGCATGTACGCCCCAAGGGTGAGATGGTCGTGCTAATGCTCTCTTGGGCTGATCGGCGGGGAATGAGGCGTCCATTAAGCGATTTGGACGATTTGAGGTGGCGGCGGTAAGTAAAGAAGGTTACCTTCGTTGCTGCCTCATGCAGCGCCGGACCCTACGAATCTCCGCCAAAACTTGGCCCCGCAGTGCCCGGGTGCCCGAGGTCTCGCCGGTTTTGCAAGACCTGGACCGCCCGAAAAGCGGACATATCACTTGCTATCTCAACCGGACATATCATGTGCTAACGACAGTCGCTAATTTTTCTGTTGCGCGTTGATACAGATCGCGTGTATGGTGGTCCCTCTTAATTGGGCCGACCCCGGGGATACAAGATCTTTCTGGAGGGTTGTCGCCATGTTCCCCTCGTCTCACCGCGCCGTTTCAGCCACGTTTTTCATTTTGTTGTGTTCCAGCTTCCTCAGGGCTCAAAGCGCTCCGCCTCTGCACCCACCGAACCCGAAAGTGCTCGGCCCGGCGAAGTGGGAGCCCTCTCCCCAAGAAATTTCCGCTGCGTACTGGACCCTGGAGCCAGGCTGGAGTACCACTCTGGAAATGCGCAACAACGTGATCCATCACGACCTCACAGTAACGCCCGTCATCAGGGCAAGCACTGGCCAGGAAACACCCCTCGCTCCGGTCACCATCGCGCCACAACATGTCATCGCCCTCGACTTGCGCACCGTGGTCACAGCCGCAAACCGAACACTCAGTCAGCTCGGGTCCTTCGGTTCGGTGGTATTTCGTTTCGACGGGCTTTACCCAGATAACCTCTTTGGCGCGACTATTGTTCGCCGCGAAGGTGAGCCGATCGACTTTCACTTTGACGGTCAAGCCGCAGGATTGAATTACACCTCCGGCGGCATCGAAGGAATGTGGTGGCTCCCTGCCGCCAGCTCGGCCGACTATCTGGTTCTCAGCAATCCGCTGAAGAAGACCGTGGCCGGGACCTTGGCGCTTTCTTCGGCTTCCGCATCTCATCGCCCTATGGCGGTAAGCCTTGGCCCCGGTGAGACGAAGCGCATCGATTTGGGAGAGGTGCTCGGACCGTCCAGCATCGGGGCAGTGGGCGGCCTCAGCCTATCGCTGCCGGGCAAGGAACTGATTTCCGCCACGCAGATCGTTTTCGACGAAGTTACCGGCCCTGGCGGCGATCATGAAACTCTTTGACCGCGATCCGGACGACCAGCCCAAGAGCCGCGTGCTGCGGGCTCCCATGATGGCATTGAGCCAGCCGGATCAAGGATTGGGATTTCCCAGCGGGACACAACTGCTCCCTCGTATCCTGCTGCGGAACGCGGCCTCCGCGCCTACGCTGGTGTCAGCGACGGTCGAGTGGCGCAATCAGAGTTCAGGAACATTTGCTCTTCCAGATTTGACGCTGTCTCCCGGCGAGATAAGAACCGTCAATCTCGCGAACTATCAGCAGGCCGGGCAAATACCACAAGATGCGAACTGGGCCACATTGAGACTTGCCTACACGGGCCGGGCGGCCGACCTAGTCGCAGTTGCCGTCAGCTACGACAAAGACCATCGCTACGGGTTACAGACGCCGTTTTCCGAGAACCTCAGCCGGTTGTGGGCCGGCGGCATGTGGCACGTCGACCCCACGCACAACACCTTCATCACCAGCGGAAACGGAGGCGCGGAAGCTACCACCGCAGAGGTCACGCTCTTCTACAATGGTGGGGCGAGCAGGTACAGAATGGAAAAGATGCTGTCACCCGGCCAGCAATTGTGGCTTGACGTCGGACATCTCGTGCACGATCAAGTCCCAGACTCCGATGGCCACGTCTTGCCGCCGGACACAATGACCGGTTCGTATGAACTGCGCGATCTGGACCATGCGACATTGGGGCAGCTCTATGAGGGCAAGCTGGTGATTGATAAGACGTATGGCCATGCTGCCTACGGCTGCGGATCGTGCTGCGGATACGACGGCGTAGCATTCGATCCCACCACGTTCGGCGCTCCGCCGGGCATCGACAACCAGGACTTCATCCATGCCAACGACACATGCTCGGGAACCATCGACGACGTTACGGGTTCGGGCTATGACTGGTCCAGCTCCGACACCGCCGTCGCCACGCTACCGAACAGCATGTTGCACACTGTAGCTGTTGGCAAAGCCACCGGGAACACCTTCACTAACCTGCAATGGGCGCATCCGCCAAGCTGCCCAGCACAGATTTTCGCTCCCCAGCAGTCGGTCGCGGTGCAGAAGCCCTCCAGCCTTAAGGTTCTGGCGGTGAACCAGATACCATTGACCAGCTTTTCCGGCTGCACAAGCCTTGACTTTGGTGCTGTTCTGGCGATTCAATACCAAGTCTTGGATCAGTACAACAACCCGCTTCAGTCGGACAGTATGGTACCCCAGGAGGAAATACTGGATGACGTCATAAACGGCGTCAACTATGGCAACACAGAGTTCCCTTGGGCCAACATCGGGCCAAATCCCGGTATGCCCTCGATTTACACCTCGGCGAGCGGCCAGTTCTGGGACGAGCCCTTCGGCGTCTGTGCTTCCTCCGCCTTAACGAACACTTTCACGCAGCCGATCTCCATGCTGCTGAGCGGAATAAATTTCACGGTAAGGAATAACGCCTGGACAGTGGTCTCAACCGTCCCCAACCACGGCAGCATAACGAACGGAGTGGACATAACGAAATCCAATTAGCGCAAAGGAAAAGGGATCCAGTAATGCGACTGACACTACTCACATGCTGTGCGATTCTCACTTTCGTCGCAGTTTCAACTGGCCAATCGCCTGACGACGACCCCTACTCCACTCGTGTCGTCAAGGACGCCTTGTCAATGCGATCCGGGGGCCGAATGGTAATCCGCAGTTGGAGCCAGAGAGGCCTGTCGCGGCTCGGCGACGGGGTCTCCATCGCCCTGCTAAAGATGCTAGACGACTCGGACCTCGCGAATCCGCAGGTCGTACGTGACCTGCTGCCGATCGTTCGCGATGCGTTCGCTGAACCGCAGTTCATCGCGATAAAGGAGAACAAGGAGCCAAAGGTCACGCTATTCTTCCTCGGCAGCCTGCGGCGCAACCTCAGCGATACCCAAACCGGAGATCTCATCGACCAAACAATTGAGTATGTGAAGGGGCAGGGGCCGCGGTGAGCGCCAAGGCACCACCGGGGCGTCGGGCCTCGCCGGCTTTGCGAGACTTGGGAGGGCTGCCTGAATTCAATCGGCCCTGCCCCTCGGCAGTCTCTGCGTAGCCTCCCGAACTGACAGGGAAGAAATCCACAGCCCGCGTGTGACATCTGACCTTGCGCCTCAATCTGAACTCGCTTCATAATCGCCAAAGCAGAGGCAGTGCGTCCAACTCGAACCAAAGACGGCGGGAGCCGGAAATCGGCACGTAACTCCTTTGTTTCACGTATTTTGACCTCTAAGTCCTTTGTCCGGCGGTATTTGCGGACAAAACCGCGTAGTCGGCGCGTAGTCGACGACCCGAATCCCTGCTAACTCGATGATTCCACACGCGAGAGGCAGGAGAAAGAGGAGAATTAGGGGGTGGGGGGAGGGGGATAGCAAACTGGTAAACTCGAGAACCCGGATTCGCCTAAACGGTGCGATACACCCCCAGCACCTTGATGCTTCTTTTGCAAGGCTAGGTGCCACGGACCCATCCCCACCGTTTGATATCTGGTCTCTAGAACCCCGGCGGACGCTCACTGACTACGCCAAACGCCCGCTCCAGAGCCAAGCCAGCTCTAGCGACCGTGCCTTCATCGAACAGTCGGCCGATCAAGGTGACGCCATGCGGCACGCGGCGCGGCGGCGAAAAGCGCGGCATCGGATGGTTCGGATCAGGCGCCCAATCGCTACGTGCTTTCGCCACTTCAATGAAGCCAGCTCGCAGCGTCAGCGATGGATGTCCGGTGAAGTTGGTGATGGTCAGCATCTCGTC
>Ga0209010_1000404_pt1 | contig 13987 bp, 15 predicted proteins | sample BlaSpr_A8_OM1_O3_FD_187985 | JGI IMG/M metagenome (GOLD analysis project Ga0209010, IMG submission 187985) | Forest soil microbial communities from Thunder Bay, Ontario, Canada - Black Spruce, Ontario site 2_A8_OM1_O3 (SPAdes) (version 2) | ecosystem: Environmental > Terrestrial > Soil > Boreal... | reverse complement strand
CTGAGCCACGTCCGACGCGAGCAGGGCCGGCCATCGCGTGTCCGCCGCCATGTCCGGCAAAGGATGCTCCGCCGCCATGTCCGCCGCCCGGATGGCCGGCAGCCAGCGCATTCGTCGCCATAGGCACGCAACCCAGCGCGACCGCGGCCGCGAGGGCGATGAGAGTCTTTTTGTGCAGCACGTGAATCTCCTGTGTTTCAAACAACAATTTGTTTGTGACTGCACCGGCAACGCCCGATAGGGTCAAGGGTTGCAAGGCAAAGGGACACGTTTGCGTGTCAGATCGCGAGGCGCTTTGCCTTAATTGCCCGTATCTGGTGAGCAATTCTGCACAGACTCAATGCGGCCATCGGACTAAATCGATCGTCAGCATCATTTTGCAAAAGACGAATCGCGCGGCAGTTTGAAGATTGCCGCCGCAGCGGCTCCTGTCGCAGAGAGGCTTGACGATGTTCAATGCCGAGCAATATCGCGCTCAAGCGAGCGAATATGCCAAATTGGTGGGAACGGCGAACGCTCCCGACGAGGTGCAGGAGTTTCAAAGGCTCGAGCGAAGCTTCACCGAGCTCGCGGACAATGCGCGATGGGTGACCGAGAATCGTGACAAGATGGTGCACGCCACGGAGCAAGCCGCCGCATCGCTTACGCTAGACGCGCCGGCACAAGGTGTCTCGCAGCAGTAAGGATACCGATAGCGTCGCATCGCGGCACCACACCGGAGATTCATCCAAAGCGGCGTGGGCGTCATCTTTCGTGGACGAAAAAAGGTGCTCCGGCTGCCTGAGGCTGGGGGGCTTCGCGGGCAACCGGAGCCGGTCCGGATTTCGGCGTGACGCCTGATCAAGACGCGGCGATTTTGCAGATCCGGGTGGGTTGGAGTCTGTTCAATATTGAACACTCCGTCGTGATCGGCCCGGTATCGGCGGGGACGAGATTTCGCCCAAGCAATCAGGCGGTATGGCCGTCGAACTCGCCGGTCTTGGGAATGTTCTTTGCCTGTTGCGGCGTCATTTTCGCGGTATCCTGACCGCCCGGCACGCCGCGAGGCCCGAGTGTTCGCCGCGCGACCTCGTCCTCGGTTAACCGTTGTTCTTCTTCGCGAATTTGGCGCGGCATGTCAGGTCTCCAAGCGGACGTTCTTGAACATCTTCGCGTCGAGTAGCGACCGCTGACGGCACAGCGATTTATGCGGTACTGGTCTCAGCCGGGCCGTTACGATCGACTGAGGATGCTCGCTCCAGCATTGCCGCTTGCGTCCAGGTCTGCGCAAGCTCGAGCAAACCTTGTCTGTCCTCATCGGTTTTAGCGCGGGAGGCCGAAACCATCGCCTCCTTGGCGTATTGCCAGAATTGATCCGTCTTCGACATGGGGCACAATCCGTGCCCCGACAACCCGATACACGCATGCGCTCCCTGGCGGTAGCCGTCTGAGCAAAATTGCTCATCTCGGTATTCCTCAACGCAGACTCCGCTCCATGCAGCAACCAAATCTATTGCAGCAACCAAGACACCAATTGGTTCAGCCGAGTTTCGGGTTGGATGAAAATATTCTCCGCCTCGATCTTCTTTACGTTCTTCCTGCCAAATTGGATTTTTTTAAATTCACGAGGTAATCCCGCTTCCGGCCTTGCGTCGTGAAGCTCAGTCGATTGGTATTCTCTTCGCTCCCCGCAATTCGGGCACTTTACGGAAAACTCTCGCGGCATGCGTAGCCCGCTTTGCACCGGAATTTCACAAGAGCACGTCGAACAGCTCACGCAGCTCACGCCGGCGTCGACGACTTTCCGGAACACTGCCACGGCGGCCTACTTTCGTGCCTGCGGGGATTGAGCGGTTCCTCGCTCCATTATTTCTATGAGGCGCCCCAATTTCTCGTCGATCTGGCCAAGCCGATATGCGGCATATTCCACCGCATAGGCGCTGCGTTCGTCAGCTCCCGGCATTTGCTCGTACCGGATGTTCGGCGTGAAGGTCTTGGCGAACAGCGCCTGATAGCGGTCGCGAATCGTATTGGCTGTCGTGTCGTTCAACCGTAGCTGGGCCATGGCGTGTCTCTTTTTTTGATGGAATTGGCGATCGTGACCGCCATTCCGCGTGAGCGGCAAAGCCGGCCGGCGCCACTGGCGTCTGTTGCCCTGCTGCTCTCGATGCCGGACCGGCATCAATTTGAAATCGGCCAACGAGGGCTTCGGCCAAGATACGAAGCCCCCATTGTGACCTGTCGCTTACTTGAGGGCGGTCGAAACGCTGGAGAAGGTGTTCTTCAGGTTGGTGCCGAGGCCCTGGACGACGGCGATGATCGCAATCGAGATGCCGGCGGCGATGAGACCGTATTCGATGGCGGTCGCGGCCGTTTCATCCTTGAAAAAGGCAAGTGTGAGATTCTTCATGTCTAACTCCTGGTGGTCCCGCACGGGGACTGCGACTCCCTACATAGTTATCGATTGATCCGTTACGAGTGCTAGACTGAATAAAACAACAATAATACTATATGCCATAGTAATTACCAGTTGTTATAAGTATTACATAAACAATATACGTAATCCTCAGCGTGAGCTATTTTGCACAGTCTTCGCTTTGGCAACGGGCTTAACTGCCTGGGAAGAGTCGTTTTCTCGACATCGGCGCAAACCTCGGCGCGCCTAATCTTATGCCGGTCGCAAGATTCGTTCGCAGCGGAGGGGAACTCCGGGAAGCGGGGCGATAGTCGCAGCCGACGCTCGTCGCGGACAACGCGTTGGTCGCTTTTCGTAAGGGTAGACATGGAAACGTTGAACTATCGAGAGCGATTCCGACCGGCAGACGCGTTGACCTTGCCCAACATCCCGCTGCTCGTAGACCTTGATGATGGGCGTCTGCTCGCCCAGGCCATCGTGGATACGATCCGCGATCCGCTCCTGGTTCTCGATCAGGATCTGCGCGTCGTCTCGGCGAACCGCGCTTTCTATCAAGCCTTCAGGATGAAGCTTCAGGACGTTCATGGCCGTCCGGTCTACGGACTGGGCGACGGCCAGTGGGATATCCCCGAGCTGCGGCTGCTGCTGGAAGGCGTGGCACCTCAACACGCCGCGATGGAGGCCTTCGAAGTCGAGCGCGACTTTCCCGTAATCGGACGACGCGCGATGCTGCTGAATGCGCGCGAGGTGTTCTTTCAAAAAAACTCCCGCAAGCTCATTCTCCTGGCCATCGAAGATGTCACCGACCGTCGCGCCGCCGAGCGGGAGATCGCCAATCTGCTGCAACAGAAGGAAACGCTGCTGCAGGAAATGCAGCATCGCATCGCCAACAGCCTGCAAATCATCGCCAGCATTCTTTCGCTGAAGGCGCGCGCGGTGAAATCCGACGAGGCGCGGCTGCATCTCGAGAACGCGCGGCAACGGGTCATGTCGGTGGCGGCCGTGCAGCAACAGCTGCTGGCTTCAGGCCACGGTGGTCGGATCGAGGTCGGCCCTTACCTCGCTCGATTGTGCGAGGCTCTGGCAGCTTCGATGACAGACGAGAGTCGTCCGATCTCATTGCAGGTCCAAGCGGATGCCGGCACCGTCTCATCGGCCGATGCGGGCAGTATCGGGTTCCTCGTCACGGAGCTCGTGATCAATGCGCTCAAGCACGCCTTTGTCGGCGACCGGGGCGCCGGCCGGCTTGTCGTTGCCTATGAGGTGTCCGATACGGGTTGGCGGCTTGCGGTTTCCGACAATGGGATTGGGACAGAGAACGTCCAACCGGGTTCGGCCAGGACAGCGTCCGGATTGGGCACGATCATCGTCGAGGCAATCGCCAAACAGCTCGGCGCTCATGTGGGCACCGTGACGAACTCTCAAGGCACGACCGTCTCTATCACGCATGGCTCAATCAGCCATGAAACTTCGGAGAGCGCCTTTCTCGCGTCTTAGTTCCGGCTTCGATCTGCTATTGCGATCGAGCCGTGCGGATCATTCTTCGATCCTGGATTGCTCCGGCCGGTTGCGATGACCCACCGCGGTCTTTTGCGGTGCGATCCGGCGCGCGGCAATGGCCACCGAGAACGTCACCACCAGAAAACGCGCGACATGATGCGCGCCGACATAAACAGGGTCGAGATGCAGTGCCAATGCCAGCACCATCATGGTGTCCTGTGCGCCGGGTGAGAACGCAATCACGATATTGGCGATGGGAAACGGAAAGAAATAGGCCACGATGGCGATGAAGAACGCCGCGACCGCCATCGACACGGCGAACGAACCGAGCGCGGCGCCGAGATAGCCGACCAGCATCCGCGCCGTGGTGTTGACGAAGCGCGAGCCGACCAGCGCGCCGAGCGCGATCACCGAGCTTGAGCCGATCCACCACGGCAGCACCGCATGAACGTAGCCGGTGCCGTGCAGCAGGCCCGATCCGGTCAGCGCGCCAAACATCAAGCCGCCCGGGAATCGTAAATACAAGAACGCAACGGCGAAGCTGACCGCGACCACGACCAGCACGATCATTTGCCCGAGCACGGAGACGTCGGCCGGGCCGCGCGCCACCGCGACCGCCGGCACGACGAGACCGAACAAAGCGAGACCGTTGGGCAGGCCGATGACGATCAGCAACACGCGCATGGTCTGCACGATGGCGATGGCGCGCAGATCGCCGCCAAGCTCCGACGACAGCGCGATCACCTGGGCCATGGCGCCGGGACTGGCGCCGAGCAGTGCTGAGAGCGGATCCCAACCATGCACGATCCGCAAATAGCTTGAGGTTGCGAGCATCAAGACGACGGAACACAGCATCAGCAGCGCGATGCTCACCGGCCACGTGATCACGCCGCGCAGCGTCTCCGGCGTCACCACGGCGCCGAGCAGAATGCCGACGATGACGTAGCAGACGCGCGCCAGCGCAAGCGGCATCCGCACCGGCCGGCCTAACAACGCCGCTGTGGCCACGGCCAGGACCGAGCCGGAGACCAGCCCCGCGGGCAGCGCCAGATAGGTAAATGTCAGCCCGCCGGCGAGCGCGATCGCGAGCGTCTCGGCGGTTTCAGTCAGCACGCGTCGCGAGGGAAGGGCGAGGACCATCGTTTCACCATGAATGCTCCCCGGCTCAGGCGCCGTCAACGCGGCGCCCGCAACGACGCATGCCATGGACAGGGCATTGGAAAAGTGATGACTTTCATTAAAATCGGGCGCCGCGGACCTAAAAATGCCGCGCGGTGACGTTGCCTAGAGTGACGTTTGGGGTAAGGCCATGTTGCAGGGCTGGGTCGTCGTTATCATTGCCCTTGCCTATATCGGCTTTCTGTTCCTGGTGGCGAGCTACGGCGATCGCAGGCGCGAGCTGTCGCGCGGCTCGGCGTCGCGATTGCTGATCTATCCGCTGTCGCTGGCGATCTATTGCACGTCGTGGACGTTCTTCGGTTCCGTCGGCCTTGCCTCGCGCGGCGGCTTGGATTTCTTCGCCATCTATATCGGCCCGATGGTGATGGTCGGGCTGGCCTACCCGCTGCTCATCCGCATCGTGCGGCTCGCCAAAGGCCAGAACATCACCTCGATCGCCGACCTGATCGCCGCGCGCTACGGCAAGAGCCAGGCGGTGGCGGCAACGGTGGCTCTGATCGCCATCGTCGGCATGGTGCCCTATATCGCGCTACAGCTCAAAGCGGTGTCGTCGTCGGTCGGCACCATCTTGGCGCAAGCCTATCCGGGCGCCGCGCAGCCCATCGTCGGCGACAGCGCGCTGTTCGTCGCGCTGCTGATGGCGGCGTTCGCGGTGCTGTTCGGCACCCGCCATACCGACGCCACCGAGCATCAGGACGGGTTGATGCTGGCGATTGCCACCGAATCGATTGTCAAGCTGGTGGCCTTCCTCGCCGTCGGCATCTTCGTAACCTTCGTGATGTTCCACGGCCCGCTGGCGCTGTTCACCCACGCGCTCGACCAAGCCAACACCGCGGCGGTGCTGACGCGGGTGCCGCCGCTGACCAGCTTTTTCGCCATGACGGTGCTGTCGCTGTTCGCCATCGTGCTGTTGCCGCGGCAATTCCATGTCGCCGTGGTCGAGAACCACAGCGAGGCCGAGATCCGCCGCGCCGCCTGGCTGTTCCCAATCTATCTGGTACTCATCAATCTATTCGTGCTGCCGATCGCCATGGCCGGCCTGCTGACGTTTCCCGCAGGAAAGATCGACAGCGACATGTTCGTGCTGGCGCTGCCGATCGCCGCCCATTCCGAATTGATCACGCTCATCGCCTTCGTCGGCGGACTGTCGGCGGCGACCGCCATGGTGATCGTGGAATCGGTGGCGCTGGCCATCATGGTGTCGAACGACATCGTGGTGCCGTTGGTGCTCAAGCGCCGGGCCACGCTCGCCGGCCCGAGCGATTCCGGCGCCTGGCTGTTGACGACGCGGCGCATCGCCATCTTCGTCATCCTGCTGCTCGCCTACATCTATTATCGCTCGGCCGGCGAAGCGCAGCTTGCCGCCATCGGGCTACTGTCCTTTGCGGCAATCGCGCAACTGGCGCCGGCGTTTTTCGGCGGCCTGATCTGGCCGCGCGGCACCGCGCGCGGCGCCATCGCCGGCATGACCGCGGGCATTTTGGTCTGGGGCTATACGCTGTTGCTGCCGAGCATTTCCGACGCCGGCATCGTCAGCGCCGGCATTTTGACCGATGGCCCGTGGGGCCTTGGCTTTTTGCGGCCGCAGGCGCTGTTCGGCCTCGATCTGCCGCCGCTGGTGCACGGCGTGCTGCTCAGCCTCGCCGTCAATATCGCCTGCTATGTCGGCTATTCGTTGAGCCGGCGGCCGACGTCGATCGAGCGGGTGCAGGCCGACGTATTCGTGCCCTCGACGCTGGCGCCGATCCTGGCGCCGATGGCGCCGAGCTTTCGGCTGCGGCGCGCCTCGGTCACGGTCGAGGAGTTGATCGCCACCGTGGCGCGCTATCTCGGCGAGGAGCGCACGCGTGAATCCTTCACAAGCTTCGCAGTCTCGCGCCGCATCAGTCTCGAGCCCCAGGCGGAAGCGGACTTCCAGCTGCTGCAATACGGCGAGTATCTCTTGGCATCGGCCATCGGCGCGGCGTCGTCGCGGCTGGTGCTGTCGCTGTTGTTGCGCAAGCGCGCGGTCTCGACCAAGGACGCGCTAAAACTCCTCGACGACGCCAATGCGGCGTTTCACTACAACCGCGAGATTTTGCAGACCGCGCTCGACCACGTGCGCCAAGGCATCGCGGTGTTCGACAAGGACCTCAATCTGGTGTGCTGGAACCGCCAGTTCGGCGAGATTTTCGATCTGCCGCACGGCCTGACCCGCGTCGGCATCGCGCTTCATGAGATCTTGCGCTACGTCGCGCAGCACGGCGAAGACGACGAAAAGAATTTCGATGCGGCCATCGCCGAGCGCATCGCCAAATACACGTCCGAGGTCGAGCCGTTCCTCGAACGCTTTGCCGAGCGCGGGCTGGTGATCGAAGTCCGCTCAAATCACATGCCCGACGGCGGCCTGGTGACGACGTTTACCGACATCACCCCGAGCGTGAAAGCCGCCGAGGCGCTGGAGCGCGCCAATGCCACGCTGGAACGCCGGGTGCGCGAGCGCACCAAGGAGTTGACCCGGCTCAACACCGAGCTCGAGCGCGCCAAGGCCGAGGCCGACGAGGCCAATGTCTCCAAGACGCGCTTCGTCGCCGCGGCGAGCCACGACATCCTGCAGCCGCTCAACGCGGCGCGGCTCTACGTCACCAGCCTGATCGAGCGCCAGCGCCAAACCGACGACGAAGCCGAGGACGGCGACCTGGTGCAGAACATCGATGCTTCGCTGGAAGCGGTCGAAGAGATTTTTGCGGCGCTACTGGACATTTCGCGGCTCGATACTGGCGCGATGAAGCCGGAAATGACCGATTTCCGCGTCGACGAATTGTTGCAGCGGCTCGACGTCGAATTCGCGCCGCTGGCTCGCGAGAAAGGCCTGAAGCTGCGCTTCAAGCCGTGCGCGCTCACGGTACGTTCCGACCGCCGTTTGCTGCGGCGGCTTTTGCAAAACTTGGTCTCCAATGCGATCAAATACACCCCCGCGGGCAGCGTGCTGGTCGGCTGCCGGCGCCGCGGCGGCAGGCTGCGCATCGACGTCTACGATACCGGCATCGGTATTCCGCATTCCAAGCGCCGTGCGGTGTTCAAGGAGTTCCACCGCCTCGACCAGGGTGCGCGGGTGGCGCGTGGCGTGGGGCTTGGCCTCTCCATCGTCGAGCGCATCGCCCGCGTGCTCGACAGTGAGGTGGCGCTGAAATCCGTGGTCGGGCGCGGCTCGCGGTTTTCGGTCGAGGTGCCGCGCGCAGCGGCGGCCGCGGCTGTCTCGGCCATTGCCGCAATGACGCGAACCGGTGCCGGCCGGCTCACCGGCACGGTCGCGCTGTGCATCGACAACGACCGCAGCATTCTCGACGGCATGGAGAAGCTTTTGGGCGGCTGGGGCTGCCGCGTGCTGATCGCAGCCGACCTCGCCGAGGCGCTGGCGGCGATGGAAGCAAGCGGCCTCGAGCCCGACGGCCTTTTGGTCGACTATCATCTCGACGGCGGCAACGGCATCGTGGCGATCGCCGAACTGCGCCGCCGCCTCGGCCGCGATTTGCCGGCGATCCTCATCACCGCCGACCGCTCGCTCCATGTGCGCGAGGAGGCGCAAGCCGAGGGCGTGCACCTCCTGCACAAGCCGCTCAAACCCGCGTCATTGCGCGCGCTAATCACCCAGTGGCGCGTGCAACGCATCGCGGCGGAATAATTCTTCCGCCCAGGCTATCGCGGGGGCGGATGGAGCGGCCACTGGCCCGCTTCGATGCGGCCCGCGGCGATCACCGCCTGCGTGCGGCTTTCGACGCCGAGTTTTTGCAGGATCGCGGAGACGTGGGCCTTCACGGTCGCTTCCGAAACGCCGAGCTCGAAGGCGATCTGCTTGTTGAGCAGGCCGCCCGACAGCATCATCAGCACGCGCACCTGCTGCGGCGTCAGGCTCGAGAGTCGCGCGATCATCGCCGTGGTCTCGGTGTCGGTCTGCCGCGTCAGATCGACGTCGGGCGGCGTCCACACTTCGCCGGCCAGCACCCGCGCGACGGCCCCCCGCATGGCGTCGATGCCGAGCGTCTTTGGAATGAAGCCCGACGCGCCGAATTCCATGCAGCGGCGGATCACCGCCGGGTCGTCGTTGGCCGACACCACCACGATCGGCAAACTTGGGTACTGCGCGCGTAAGTACATGAGGCCGGAGAAGCCGCGCACGCCGGGCATGCTGAGATCGAGCAGGATCAGATCGACCTCGCCGCCGCTTTCGAGCTGTTCGGTGATCTCTTCGAACGTGCCGGCCTCGCCGATGTCGGCGCGGCCGAACAATCCAGACACTGCCTCTCGCAGCGCGCCACGAAACAGCGGATGATCGTCGGCAATCAGGAGATGGTGCAATTGCGCTTCGGCCAATGTCGCCTTCCGATCGGTCATGCGGGCTATTTTAGGACCGATCTGGGTGGATGACCACCGGCCGGACGATCGCGGCACGTTGCGGCACTTCAAACTACCGCGGGCCGGACGTAATCAGGCGCTTTTGCCCGGTGACTGCGGATTATTCGCCCCCCATTGATAGTCTGTTCGCCGGTTTGCCGATTAAGAAGCGCCTGCCCGGGCCCATGTCCCAGCCAACAGCGATAGCGGCGTCACGTCGCTATTGGCTGGGTAAAGGAGACTATCCATGATCAAGACATCAAAGCTTGCCCTTATTGCCGTGCTGGCGGCGATGAGCGTCGCATCGCCGGCGTTCGCCCAGTCGTTCAACAAGGCCGACGGCACCGGCAACGAATTGCCGTTCGCCTATGGACCAGGCGGCACCAAACCGGCTTGGACCGTTGCTCCGCAAAACGAGCAGATTGCCGCACAGCAAAGCAACGCCGGCAAGGTCGCCGTTCGTCAGACCGGCCGCAACACCTTCGCTGCGGTCCCCGGGCGCGGCCTCTACGACTACGCCGCGATTCCTTTCGCCTCCGGCTCCGATTCCGCAAACAGCCCGGCGGCGACCGGCGGCGGCAGCACCGGCTACAATGAAATGCTTCTTCGCGACTGAAGCATCGACGAAACCGGGGGCGGGCTTTGGCTCGCCCTCGTTTCCTTTTAATTCCTTGGAGCAGACGGGTGTCGCATCGCGTCCGTCACCGCGTGGAGATCGGGCGGCACGTGCATAGTCTTGGCGCCGTCGCGGCCGTTTTGTTTGATCGCGGGCAAGTGCGCGAAACGTGCCGCGAGGAAGTCGATGAATGTCCTGGTTTTCGCCGACAGATAGTGGCTGTGCGGATAAACGGCGTAGACCGGCGTTTCCTGCGTCTTGTAGTCGGGTAAAAGGCGGACCAGCCGCCCGGCGTTGAGATCGTTGGCGACGAGATAGTCCGGACCGAGCAATATCCCCGTGTCCTTGAGCGCCAGCGCCAGCAGCGGATCGCCGCTGTTCGCCAGGAGGCGCCCGGAAATTCGAATGACCTCTGCGTTGCCGTCCGGACCGGTAAAGGTCCACGCCCGCGGCGCCGCATAGGTGTAGATCAGGCAATGATGCTTGACGAGGTCGCGCGGCTTTTGCGGCGCGCCGTTCGCCGCCAGATAGCCCGGCGAGGCACACAGCACCATTTCGACTGAGTATAATTTTTTGGCGATCAGGCTTGAATCCGCGAGCTGGCCGAGGCGGATCGCCAGATCGATGCGCTCTTCGACAAGATCGACATAGTTGTCGTGCAAGCTCAAGTCGATCGAGACGTCGGGATAGGCGACGAGATAATCGGCAATCGCCGGCGCCAGTTGATGCGCGCCGAACGACACCGACGTGGTCACCCGGAGCAGGCCGCGCGGCGCCGCCTCAAGATCGCCGGCGGCGCGTTCGGCGTCTTCCAACTCGTTGAGGATGCGCAGGCAACGCTCGTAGTAATTCTGCCCGACCTCGGTGGCGCTGACGCGGCGGGTCGTGCGATTGAGCAGCCGCACGCCGAGCCGTTCCTCGAGCGTGCGGACATGTTTACTCACCATGGCGGGAGACATATCGAAGTGCCGAGCCGCCGCGGCAAAGCTCGAGGACTCGACGACTTTGGCGAATACCGCCATTCCGATGAAGCGATCCAAGCGCGAACCTCTCAAGGCCAATCCGGCCTAACGCAAGTCCCCTTGGTCCTCCCGCTCGGACGCGCACTTTCTCGACCCCGCGCGACCTGTTCGGAGTTATTGTTTTGGAACCTGTGCGACTACGCTGCCATCTCTCATTGCAGCGTTGCGTGAATTGCATGATGTGATGGCGATCACATCTGACTATTCGCCGCAGCCGCCGAGAAATTGCAGCACCACCTCGCGCCGGTGTGGTCGCGCACGATGCTCGGCCACATAAATGCCCTGCCAGGTGCCGAGTTCCATTTTGCCGCCGGCGACCGGCACGTGCAGCGACACGCCGTTGACCATGGCCTTGATGTGGGCCGGCATGTCGTCGGGGCCTTCGACGTCGTGCACCCACCCCGCGTCCGCCGGCGCTATGCGCTTGAGCGCGGTGACGAGATCGGTCTGCACGTCCGGGTCGGCGTTCTCCTGGATCACCAACGAAGCCGAGGTGTGGCGGAGATAAAGCAATACCACGCCGTCGCGCGCTTTGACCTTTTCCAGAAAGCGCGCGACCTCGCGCGTGATCTCGACAAAACCTTCGCCGGATGTTTGTACCGCTAGCGCCGCGCGCGCGATCGTCTCCACGCGCGTGCTGTGAATGGCGGACAATTCGCTCAAGGATGCGCCGTCAGCTCTTGTTCAGCATCTGCTTTTGCGCCCGGTTGACGGCATCGACGAAGCGATTCCACAGCCGGCCGATATAGGTCACCGCGCGGTCGATGTCGGCATTATCGGGCAGGCGGATTGTGATGTCGTTGTCGTGGTTGCCGGAGGGTTCCGACGTTGCGCCGGAAGGCAGCGGCAGGCCGTGCGACAGCAGGGCCTGTTTGAGGGCTGCATTTTCGCCGCGCAGCCGCGCGATCTCGCTCTCGAAGGCGGCGCGATCTTGCGGCGCCACCTGACACGCCCAACCCACGGCGCGCTGGCTGCACAGTGCGACTTCACCGGTCTGCGTATCGAGCCGGACAAAACCGTCGGTCACTTTGTTGAGCGTATAGCGGCCGCCATTGGTATCGGGCGTCGCGTCGTCGGCAAAGACCGGCGTGCTCAGGCAGACGGCGGCAATGGCGAGGGCAACAGCCTTGCTGAACATGATCATCTCCTGACTGGGAGCGGTTTTCGACAGAGTAGCGGCGAACATCGCCTAGGCGTAGTCAATATGGGAGGACGATGGCTGCGCCGACAACCCTGTGCCGCGCCGAGGTTTGCCGCTTCGCAACGCACAAATAGCCCCTTTCAATCGCGGGAAAACCGCCAATATCTGTCATGAGTTCAATATGTTAGGGCAGCTCTTGGGTTTCTTGACTTGGATTTACCCTCTCAGTATGGTCCGCCCGGCTTCAGGGGGCGCGCGTCGAGCGATTGCCGCAAATCCGCGAGTGTCGAGACCATGAGCGACGCGCGCGAGAACGGCAGCAAGGCGCACACCGATGAGGCCGCTCTCTCCGCGAGGCTCCAGCGGCTCGGCGAAGGTCTTGCACGTAAACGTGCAGACGACCCTGCCAATGACGCTTCTGAAAATCGCGCGGCGACCGCATCGGGCTACGCTCGCGGCTTTCGGCTCTCGAGCGAACTCGTTGCCGGCGTGTTGGTCGGTGCCGGCCTCGGCTGGCTCATCGATCGCTTGCTCGGTGTAGCGCCGTGGGGGCTCATTGTATTTCTCTTGCTCGGCTTTGCCGCCGGCGTGCTCAATGTGATGCGTTCGGCGGGCGTTGCGGCAAGCCCCGGTTTGGATAGCAGTCGGCGTAAAGACTAGGACGAGACGATTGGCGCTTTAAGCGCGACAGTGACGAGATCATGCAAGTCGATCCGATTCATCAGTTTCAGATCCACGACATGGTGCCCATGATCAACATGGGCGGTCATCAGATCGCGTTTACCAATTCGGCGCTGTTCATGATGATCATCGTGTTCGGCGTTTCGGCGCTGATGATCGGCGCCAGCGCGCCGCGCGCGGTGGTTCCCGGCCGGCTGCAATCGATCGCGGAGCTGTCTTACGAATTCGTCGCCAACACGGTGCGCAGCTCCGCCGGCACCGAAGGGATGAAATTCTTCCCGTTCGTATTCACGCTGTTCATGTTCGTACTGTTCGCCAACCTGATCGGGCTCATTCCTTATTCCTTCACGGTGACGAGCCAAATCATCATCACCGCGGCCTTGGCGCTCACCGTGTTTCTGATCGTCGTCGGCTACGGTTTCTGGCGCAACGGTCTGCACTTTCTCAATCTATTCGTGCCGAAGGGCGTGCCGAAGGCGATCCTGCCGGCGGTCGTGATCATCGAAGTGCTGTCGTTCGTGTCGCGCCCGGTCTCCCACAGCGTTCGTCTGTTCGCCAACATGCTGGCCGGCCACATCACGCTGCAGGTCTTCGCCGGTTTCGTCATCATGCTCGCCGGCGCCGGAATCCTCGGCTGGTTTGGCGCGGTGCTGCCGTTCGCCATGGTGGTGGCGTTGACCGCGCTCGAGCTTCTGGTGGCCTTCTTGCAGGCCTACGTCTTCGCCATCCTCACCTGCATCTATCTCAACGATGCGATACACCCGGGCCACTGACGGCCCGAAACCTCGAAAAGGAGCTTTCACATGGATCCGACGGCCGCAAAATACATCGGTGCCGGCATTGCCTGTATTGGCATGGGCGGCGCCGGCGTCGGCGTGGGCATCATCTTCGGCAGCTACCTGTCTGCCGCGCTGCGTAATCCTTCCGCCGCCCAGGGCCAGTTCGGCAACCTGATCTTCGGCTTCGCCATCACCGAGGCGCTCGGCATCTTCTCGCTGCTGATCGCGCTGTTGCTGCTGTTCGGGTTGTAAAAAACCGCCACCATGGCCGAGCCAGCCGCTCATAGTCAGATGCCCGCC
>Ga0209010_1000402_pt1 | contig 14152 bp, 10 predicted proteins | sample BlaSpr_A8_OM1_O3_FD_187985 | JGI IMG/M metagenome (GOLD analysis project Ga0209010, IMG submission 187985) | Forest soil microbial communities from Thunder Bay, Ontario, Canada - Black Spruce, Ontario site 2_A8_OM1_O3 (SPAdes) (version 2) | ecosystem: Environmental > Terrestrial > Soil > Boreal... | reverse complement strand
ATGTTCCGCTAACGATGATCGGATTTCCCAGGCTGAGCGAACAAGTTCCGAGCGATAACGCCGAGACGTTGCAGGAAGCTTGTAACTGACCGGTGTAAGCGTCCAGCGGAGTAATCGTCAGGTTGGCCGTGCCTTGCGTGCCGGGCGCGATGGTGAGAGTTTGCGTGCCAGTTAGCTGGTAGTCGATCACGGTGTAGGGTATGGGGGGCGTCGAGCTAGTCGTCGAGCCGGAGGTTCCAGTCACGGTGAGTTGGTAGTTTCCCGCGCTCACGCCCGTGGCGTTGATCGTGACGTCGACGGAGGTTGTTTGGTCAGCCGAAAGGTTGACCTGCGCGGGGAACACACTACAGCTTCCGCCGCCAGGGGAGACCGAACAGGAAACTGTGACGGTCCCGACGAAGCCGTTGGTTGATGTAATCGCCGTCGCGCCACTGGTGGTGCCGCTGCCCGCCTTCACGATCGGGAAATTCGATGGTTCGCTTAGGACGAAGCCGGGAAGGCCCGAGTCGACGATCAGGGCGACGGCCTGCTGGTGCGTAGTGTTCGCGGGATCGGAACCGACTCCTTGAATCTTGAAGTTATATTGCGCTACCGTCGTGTCGCTGGCGGCCAAGGTGAATGCGGTCGTCCCGGGCTGCACTACAGGCGGGGACAGTGCGCACGTTTGGGGAGGCGCGGTTATGTCCGAGACGCAGCTTAACGTGATGGAGCTGTTATACCCGTTCACCGGGGTGATCGTTCCGCTGAAAGTCGCCGTCGTACTAACAATGACAGTTTGTGACGCCGGAGTAACGCTCAGTTGAAAATCCGGTGTCGGGTTCAGATTAAACTGCCAAATGCCTCGCCCGTAAGTCGAAGCGCGAAGAAGCTTCTGGCCGCCCGAACTGAAAATAGCCAGAGCCGTAACCGCCGCGTTCGGCAGAAAGCCTGTTTGCGAATTATTTGGACTTGGTCCGACCTCGGTCCAGCTTGGAGTGGTCGAACTGGTAGCAAATACCCCTACATCCGTTCCCACAAAAATCATGGAGGGGCTGACGCTCGCGTCAACCACCACGGTATTCGCCGGCGCATCCGGCAGTCCAGTGCCGCCCGTCCCGGTGAAGTCGGTCCATGAGGCACCGGCGTTCGCAGTTCGCCAGACGTGCCCCGCGACGCCGGTAAAGCCCATGATGGTTACGTAAGCGGTGTTCCCCGTGGGATCGGAGGCGTCGATCGCGACGGCGGAGACGGGGAACTGGTTGGGATTGATGCTCTGCGTAACTTGGGTCAACGCGGTTGTCGTGGCATTGGTTGTGACCCAAACATTTCCACCGGCAGGCGAGCCGATGTTCAATAATCCCGGTCCATCGGTCGTCGCGTAAATCACCTCAGACCCATTGCCATCCGTCGGGCCGCCCGCGGCGAGCGCGCGCACCAGATTGGTCTCGGTTCCCAGGCATGTTCCTGAACCAAGCGTATCGAAATTCGGGCTCAGCACAGTGTAGGACCCGCCCAGCCGAGGGCCGCGCCACACTCGGCACGTGCCCACTACCAGCGAGGTCGAAGATTGCGGGTCGAGCACGTAGGGAAAATAAAACGCCCCATCATCGCCGCCCAAGTTATTGCTGCCCACAACCACGCTGAAATTTTGCGCGTGGCAACTCGCGCCGCTGGAGCACTCCTGAATATCCAGGCCACCGGGAGGAATATCGGGGTTGGAGGTGAACCAATTCGCTGTCGTAAAGGGATCGATGGCGTTGTAACCACCATCCCCGCCGTTGACGTTTCCCCACGCCAAATTTGTAGTGGCCGTCGAAGTTCCCGGAGACCCGTTGCCCTGCGCACCGCCCAGCATCGTGTTGGGGTCGGATGGATGCTGCGAAAAGCTGACGAACTGCGTCATCGACCCCAGATTTTGATTCAAGTCGTCAAACTGATTCGTGCCGGAACACGAGCCGGTGGTCAGACCGCTGTAGCCATTCAGCGCACGATAAATTCCGCCATCGTTGGCGAAATAGATCAAGCCGGCCCCGTTGTCGCTGCCTCCGCTGGGAATCGTATAAGCCAGTGCGTGCTGGGCCGGGTGCACGTGCGACGGTGCCGCGATCGGATCGCATCCGTAGGCATGCGTAAGATTCAGGAACCCCGCAGTATTGCAGGTGGGATTGATCGTGCTGATGGAACACTTATAAAGATTGATCGCTCCCGCATACAGATCGGTTGCCGATCCGTTGGGCATAGCCATCAACTCCAGGTTGAAATAACCCTCCTCCACGCCGCAGCCGTCGCTGTCGCCGCAGTTCGCGATACCGCTGTCGATGATTTGTGTCCACGAATTCCCGCCGTCGAGACTCTGCCAGATGCCGCCATCGAACGGATTCCCATTCCCATCGAGCGAAACGATCCAGACGTACATCTCATTTCGTCCGGGGAGCGCCGTGATTTCGGCGCGATAAATTGGGCAGCCGAAATTATTCGACGCGGAAATTGGCGGGCAGGCAGAAGTGGCGAGAGAGCCATTGCCTGGCTGGTTCGCCAGCCGCGTCCAATTCACGCCGTCGGGCGAAGAATAAAATCCGTGATAGCGAACCGCGGCCAGAAATACTCCCTGTCCGGAATTCGCCGCCGCGTTATAAACAACCGACGTCGCAGACATTGCGTCGGTGGGCTGGCTGCCGGGATCGAGCAGCGCATCGTAGGTCCAGTGTTGCCCAGTGTCGATTGATGTGTACAAACCGGGCAGAGTATTCACGGACGCGGCTCCGATGACCGCCCCGGCGTTCGCATTGCCCATTGCGGAAACTACCGTGCTGGTAGTCGAAGTACTGAAGGCCATCCGCGCCCCGCCGAGTCCGCTGAACGAGAGCGCCCCGGCGTTGGCGGAAGACATCAGAGTCCACGAATTTCCGGCGTCGGTGGAGACGAGAATGCCGAGGCCGTAATAGGAATCGCTGGAGTCGTCTGCCTCGCCGGTGCCCGCAAGAATCACGCTCTGCGTGGGATCGCTATTGCCCGGTTGAATGGCGATGGAACCAATCGAGAGCGTAGCTTGGTCATCTGTGATCGGAGCCCAGGTTATGCTGTTAGCCGTAGGATTCGCGGCAGTCGCGGACTTCCAGACTCCGCCCTGCGCGCCTCCGATGTAAACGGTGTTGCCGCTTGCATCCGCGGGATCAATGGCCACCGCCGTCGCGCGTCCGGAAACCTGATGATAATCCTGCACACCTGTTCCGCTCGCGTCTGAGGCAAGCGGGACCGGACCGAGCGGCGTCCACGAACCAGACAGCGTTGAACTGGACAGCGACGCGGGCGCTCTAGCGGCGGTCTTCGCCGCAGCCGCTGCTTCCGCGCGGCGCATTCGCATTTCTATTTTCGACCGATAGGCGCGTCGCCGCAGTTCGGCGGAGTTCTTTCCGGGTACGATGCGCCCGCGATAAAACCAAGCGTCGCGTTCTTTTTCACGATCGGAGTCTGCATCCGCCGCACTTGGTTTAGCGGCAAAATGCTTTGCGCCTTGTCCGTGGGCAGACGATGCAAGAATGCAGCCCAGCAAGAACACGGAACATCGAGTGAAGCGGCGACAACAAAAATTCATCATGACAACGCTTGGTTGTCAGTATCGAAAGACAACCGAAGCCGGTCAACGTAAAAGAGCAATAATCATGCAGGTTTGGACCACTTCGGGAAAATGGACGGCCATTTGATTAACTTTCTGAACAACGCAGTTAGGAATGAGCAGTCGATGAGGGAAACGAGACGATCAGTCTAGGCGATAGAGTTGGGTAGCACTCAATGCGGCGTCTGGACTTGCTTTTCCAACGCATTTTGACGCAATTGGGGTGACCAAACTCGGGGGAGCCCCGGAGATGTGGATCAGGGCTTTGAAGGAACATATTGAATCCGGGGAAAGGTCTTAAAAAGTCTGGTGCGAAAGGGGGGACTCGAACCCCCACGGTTTTACCCGCCAGATCCTAAGTCTGGTGCGTCTGCCAATTCCGCCACTCTCGCAGGCAATGAAGTGGATTGGTGAAGAAGATTCTACCGCAGGCCGAACCGTTCCGAAACAACGAACGAGTTCTCGCTGGACACGCTTGCCAACACTTCACCCGCGTTACGCCGGCGCAGCAACTCTCTCGACCGGGACGAGTCTGCTTTGGACGAGCCTAGCGTTACTGGGTTTCGCTGAGCTTTTGCGAAATCCACATCCCGATCAAGATCAGCGCGAACAGTCCGGCGCCGGCGCCAAAGACGCGCACCGGAATAGTCAGGCGATTGACTTTGGTTAACAGTGCGGTTTGTTCTTCCTGCATGTGGGAGTTGGCATCGTCGAGAAACAACTGTTCCTCTTCTTGCATGGTCAGCGTGCTGCGATAGATCAAGAGGAGAACCAGTCCAACGGCGAAAATGCCAAATACCGTCGCCACCAGAAAAAGGGGAGTCATGAGCCACCTCGGCCGAACACAAAGCCTATGGCGCCTCCCAAATTCTGCATCCGGCCAGACTGGCCGTATCAGTTTCGGGAAGAGCCCTAACGCGCCCATTATAGACCTGCATACCGGCCACCTAGCAAAAAATCTGAACCGAACGATTGAAATTGGCAATGGGGCGGATTTGTGGAAGATAGTTGTGAAAAGCGACTTTTCCGGGCCGACATCATCAAAAGTAGGGTCAGCTTTCTCGGCCGGCGAGACTGATTAGGTTTCGATCATTGAACTTCGATCAGGAACTGGGTACGGATTTGCTATAATCCCAAAAGAGACTTTTCCAAAGCCAAGGAGATCAGAATGGCCACGACAACCGTCCCTGAAGTAACCACTACCCCAACAGCCCCGAAGAAAGCTCCGGTTAACCTGACTGCCAGCGCGGTCGCTAAGGTGAAGGATATTATGGGACAACAGAGCCCGGTTCCCGCAGGCCTGCGCATTGGCGTGGTAGGCGGCGGATGCTCCGGCTTTTCTTATTCCATGCAGTTCGAAAATGCTGCGGGAATGATGGATAAGACTTTTGACATGAACGGCCTGAAAGTCTTCGTCGACGCTACCTCCGTCAATTACCTGGACGGCTGCGTGGTGGACTACGTTGAGAGCCTGGAGGGTGCGGGGTTCAAGTTTGAGAATCCTAATGTGAAGAGCACCTGCGGCTGTGGATCGTCGTTCAACGTGTAATTCGCAGAAGTTAAGGCAACTTGCGCCCGCTGCGAGAAAAGAATTTGATGACGGCCTCATTTCGCAATGAGGCCGTTCCCTTTTGTGCGAATATCCAGTGCTGCTACGGAAAGTCGCGGAGTTTTGCTTCCATTCTGTCAGGCAAAGTCATTTACACTCGGAGTGTATGAATCTTCCTACTCAGCCAAACCTGAAGCTGGTCAACGATCCTTCCTATCGCGAGAACTATGCCAACAGCGTGCAGATGCGCGTCAACATCTGGGACTTCTTTCTAGCCTTCGGCACCCTGCAACAACAGAGCGAAACCAACGTGGAAATACGCAACTTCCAGGGGATTTATTTGAGCCCGCAACAGGCGAAGGCGCTTCTGGGGTTGTTGCAGCAGAACGTTGCGGGATACGAGAGCGCGTTTGGAGAAATAAAACTGGATCCCCGCCAGGCGGCTCCGGGCCAGATAAACTGACGCTTGCGGCACGCGGAGAGAGCGTAAACACCTATGCCAAAAGGCTGGCGTTTGTGGTTTCTCATTGCCCCTATGGGCATTCTTTCCGATTCTGTTTCATCCGTGGTGGCTCCTGCTTGTCTCGATTGCGGCATATTCGTTCCTGGTATGCCTATTCTTCCGCGGAAGGAAAAGGGAAATTCAGAGTAGCCCATTACCACTTGACCGTTCCATGTTGGCTGCGGCTCTGGGTCCGGTAGAATACAGCGCTGATGCAACCATCTCGCTTGCACCCTGCTCTGGTTTTCGCCGTTATTTTCCTGGCGATATTTCTGCTGCATATTCCTCTGCTCTCCCTGCCTTATTTTTGGGATGAAGCCGGATACTATGTTCCGGCGACGCGGGATCTGCTCACTGGGAGCCTGATTCCGCATACGACGCTCTCGAATGCGCACCCGCCGCTGGTCTTGGCCTGGGTCGCGCTGTGGTGGAAAGTCGTGGGCTTTGCCCCGGTGGTCACGAGGGCGGCCATGCTGGTACTGGCCGCTTTTTCACTGCTGGGTATATTTCGTCTGGCGGAGCGCGTGGCGAATGCGGAGGTGGCCATCGCTTCTACTCTGTGTGTCGCAGTGTATCCGGTTTTTTTCGCCCAAAGTTCTCTGGCGCAGGTGGATCTGGCCGCCGCGGGATTTATTTTCTGGGGACTGACGGCTTATCTTGAAGATCGATCTATATCGGCTGCGGTTTGGTTTTCGCTGGCTGCGCTGGCGAAAGAAACAGCAATCATTGCGCCGCTGGCGCTGGCGGGATGGGAGATTTTGCGGCTGTATTTTGCGTCACGCGGGAATGCGTCGTCGGCTACGAAGTCATCCTCAGGTACGACGCTGTCTTCCGACAGTATGATCGAGAATGAAGGAGTTCCCGCCGCTTCCCTGAAGCAGGCGTTGTCGTTGTTATTTCCTTTGCTGCCTTTGATCGCGTGGTACGGCTACCACTACGCGAATACCGGATATGTGTTTGGCAATCCGGAATTTTTTCGCTACAACATTGCGGCCACGCTTAGCGTTCCCCGCTTTGCCCTGGCGCTCCTGCTACGGTTATGGCAGGTGTTTGGATATCTGTGCCTTTGGGTTCTGACGCTGGCGATGATCGCGGCCATGTGGTTCCCGCCGCTGCAACCTAATGGATCGCCCCGCCGGCGAATCGCGATTTCGGTGCAAGTCGTTTTTCTCGTAATCGTGGCGACTTATGTCGTGGTTATGGCGTTGATCGGCGGAGCGGTGCTGGCGCGCTACATGCTTCCGGCGATTCCGCTGGTGATCATCGCCTCTGTCTCCACGCTGTGGCGGCGGGTGCCGTATTGGCAGGCGTTCGTCGTGGTGGTCGTTGCGGGATTTGTGCTGGCGTGGTTTGTAAATCCGCCATATGGGTTTTCCCCGGAGGACAATCTTGCCTATCGGGACTACGTTGTTCTTCACGAAGATGGCGAGCACTTTCTCGAAGCTCGCTATCCCATGTCGCATGCGCTGACGGCGTGGCCGGCCTCGGACGAATTGGCGCGGCCCTGGCTGGGATACGTTACGCGGCCGGTGCAGGTGGTGCGCATCGAAGATTTCTCGCTGGAGCAGGTTCTCTCGGCGGCGGACTTTCGCGCGAACTACGATGTCGCCCTGGTGTTTTCGACCAAGTATCAGCCGGTCCATGGAATGCTCGACCGGTGGAAAGCCTGGGAAGACCTGAAAACTAAATATTTCGGCTTTCACCGCGACTTACCACCCTCAGCCATTGCACAACTTTTGGGTGGGCGCATTGTGTTTGCGGAAGAACGCAAGGGACAGTGGATTGCTGTGATTGAAATGGAGAAGATTGAAAATGCGCGGCTGGACAGCCGAGGGCGGCTGTCCCCACAAAATCAAATCATTTCTGCATCAAGCGGCAGGAATGTGTTTTGATCACCAGCCACACTTGTTTGCCGGGAACCAGTTCTAACGCATCACGCGCAGCTAATGTTAGGTGAACTTCCATCTCTACACCGCAATTCACGCGGGCGGAGACGATCACGTCGCGCTGTTCCAGCGAGACGATATTTCCAGCGATCACGTTGCGCGCGCTCAGACCGATGGGCAGAACAGTCGCCAGCAGGATGTCTCCGGCGTAAATGCCTACTCGGAGTTTCGCGCCAACTTCCGCGCGAACCAGGGGCGTCTCCAATAACACAGAGCTTCCAACTTTTTCTTGGTGCAGTTTGCAGGTCATGGTGCCACGATCTGCGTTCGTGGATTCCACCGAGGCATCGAAGATGTTTTCGAAGCCGGCGAGTTGCGCGATGGTTTCCTGCTGCGGCGCGTCCAGAACTTCGTGCGGCGTCCCTTGGGCGACGATGCGTCCGCGATCCAGCGCAACCACTCGTTCACCGAGCGCAAAGACTTCTTCGCGGCTGTGAGTGACGTAGAGAATCGGAATGCCGTGGGCGGCGTTCCAGGAGCGAAGATCGGAAATGATTTTGGATTTCGTCGAGGCGTCAAGCGCGGTCAGAGGCTCGTCTAGCAGAAGCACAGCAGGATCGGTGACGAGAGTTCGGGCTAACGCGACGCGCTGGCGTTCGCCGCCGGAGACTTCGCTGATTTTCCGACTGCCCAATCCGGTTACGCGAAAGGCGTCGAGAATACCGGACGAGCGTTCACGGCGTTGGCGGCGCAGGAGATGACTCAAGCCATACTCGACGTTCTCCAGCACCGACAGGTGTGGGAACAGAGCGAGATCCTGAAACACGTATCCGACTTGGCGTCTTGGGGTTGCTAAATTAATACCTTTCGATGCATCGAAGAGCACATGTTCGCCGATTGCGATGCGGCCCGAGTCGGGGGTTAGCAACCCGGCGTTGCAGTCGAGAACGGAAGTCTTGCCCGCGCCGGATGGACCGAAGAGAATCGTGATGCCGGGAGCGGCGTGGAATTCGAGATCGAGGGAAAAACTATTGCGCGTTCGGCCGAGTCGCTTACGCAGTTGGACAGTGAGCGGGGGCTTCATTCGTTGTCACTGTTGTAGCACGCTGCGAAAACCTTTAACACTGGGGCACAGAGGAACAGAGGAACACAGGTGAACCGCCCCACTTTTCGTAACCTGTTACGTCGCCGGGCCGAGGCTGCGTGGCCTGCGATTCAGGCCGTAGACCACGGCCAGTACAACAAAACAAAATATCAGCAGCAGCAGCGCGGTCTCGTGGGCGCCCGCGTAGTCCGAAGCCTGCACGCGATCGTAGATATCTATGGATACAGTCCGCGTAACGCCTGGAATATTGCCGCCGACCATGAGAACGACTCCGAACTCTCCCATGGTGTGGGCGAAGGTAAGCACCACACCGGTGATGAGTCCGGGAACGGAGAGCGGGACGATGACGCGAAAGAAAGTCGCCCACGGAGAAGTGCCAAGCGTCGCGGAAGCGGCGATCAGCCTGCGGTCGATGGCGGCGAATGATGCGGCAAAGGGCTGAACGGCAAAGGGTAGACTGTAGAGAATGGACCCGATGACGAGGCCCTTGAACGTGAAGGCCAGAGTGTGGCCAGTGCAGGCGATCCACCAGCGGCCCAAGAGGCTGCGTGAACCCAGCGCCACCAGCACATAGAAACCCAAGACAGTGGGCGGAAGAACAATGGGCAGCGCGACTACGGCTTCGACGAGAAACTTCCAGCGCCAGCGCGAGAAGGCAATCCAGTAGGCGAGTGGCAGGCCAAGGATCAGCAGGACGGCTGATACCACGAATGCCAGTTGAGCAGTGAGCCAGAACGCCTGCCAGTCGATGGACATATCTACTCTCGGACTACTTCGTTTCGGGCAGCGTAAATCCGTAGCGCTGCAAGATCGCGGCCACTTCTTTGCTCTTGATGAACTCGACGAACTCGGCTGCCTCTTTGCCATGCGTAGCGTTCGACAGCACGATTACTCCCTGATCAAGGGCAGGATACGCGTCAGCTGGAACCAGCCAATACTTTCCTTTGCCCATCATCTCTGGAGCCATGGCGTGTGCCAGCGCCACGAAACCCACTTGGGCGTTACCCGACTCAACGAATTGCGCGGCCTGCGAAATATTCTCACCCATGACCAGCCTGGGCGACACTTTTTCATATAAGCCCGAGTGCTTCAACGCAGCAACCGCCGCGCGCCCATACGGAGCGTGCTCAGGATTGGCGATAGCGATCTTCTGCACGGCAGGATCGAGGATCGTATTGATTCCGTCACGCTCGAAATTCAGCGGCGAGTTGGCCGGCGCCCAGAGCACGAGTTTGCCAACGGCATAGCGATAAAGAGTGGATGAAGATGCGTGGCCTTCGGAGATGAGTTTCTGCGGATAGCCCATATCGGCGGAGAAGAACAGGTCGAAGGGCGCGCCATTTTCAATCTGTTGCGTGAGCGCTCCGGATGCGCCGAAGGAGAGCTTCACTTCGATTCCGTTCTGCTTCTCGAAATTCGCTCCGATCTCCTTGAAAGCTGCGCTCAGGTCCGCGGCGGCTGCGACGTTGACGACCTTTTCCTGGCCGGCTGCGGTCGAAACGGCCATTGTCGATGCAAGAAACAAAACCACAACCAACATACGCGACATCGCATTTCTGGCAATATTCGTTCTTTGACACCTCATTTGCTGATCCTCCGAAGTCGGGTTGGTCGTTTCCGCACGTCGAATGAATGCTAAAAGATCAGCCATGTTTAGGATCAATTATCTCCGAAAATGATTTTTTATTGACTCCGCCTGGACACGGGTCACAACTGACGAAAGCGCGGCTTCATCCGCTTGCTTGACGGCTTGCACGCTGCCGAAGTGTTCGAGAAGACGCCGAGTCGTGCTCTCTCCAATGCCGGGAATTTCGCGCAGTTCGGTGGAGCGGTCGCGTAACTGGCGGCGCTTGCGATGAAAGGTTACGGCGAAACGGTGCGCTTCGTCGCGGATAAGCTGAATCAAGTGCAGCACCGGCGAGTGATGATCGAGCGCGATGGGATCTTTCTCTTGCCCGTAGACATAGAGAATCTCTTCGCGCTTGGCGATGGCGGCCAGCGGCTGGTTGATTATTTCCAAGGCTTCCAGCGCATCCGCCGCGGCGTGCAACTGGCCCAGGCCGCCATCGATCAGCACCAGGCTGGGCATGGATTTTTCTTCCTGCTGAATTCGTTTGTAGCGGCGCGTGACTACTTCTCGCATGGACGCGAAATCATCCACGCCTGCGACGGTGCGGATGATGAATTTACGGTAGTCGGATTTCTTCATGTGCCCGTCTTCCCACACAACCATTGAAGCCACGGTCTCGGCGCCTTGAATGTGCGAGATGTCGAAGCATTCGATGCGCTTGGGCAGATCGGGCAGGCTGAGCACATCCTGCAACTCTTCCTGAATCTTGCGCGCGTTCGGCTTCAGCACGCGGAAGCGCTGATCGTAGGACTGCTTGGCGTTGGTTCCGGCTAAGTCAAGGAGCGCACGCTTATCTCCGCGCTGTGGCACGAGGATGTGAACTCGTGTGGAGCGGACACTCTTGTCCGCCCCTTGTTCGGTGAGTAATTCTTCGAGGGCCTCGCGATCTTCGAAGTCGACGGGGATGTAAAGATTGCGCGGGACGTAGGGCTGGCCGATATAGAGCTGTGTGAGCAGGGCGGAGAAAAATTCGCCGGGGTGGAATGGATCTTGTGAAAATTGGTTATGTGGGGACAGCCGCTCTCGGCTGTCCGGGCCGAGCGCAGCTCGGCTGCTCTCCTCGAACTCTGTGGTGCTGCCGGCAGCCGGCGAGCTTTGCTCGCCCGGACAGCCGAGAGCGGCTGTCCCCACATGGGCATTGATGTTTCCCGGGTCATCGCCTGTCCTCACCTGTTCAGTTACGAACTCCGGCAGGTCTTCCCAGAAGAATTCGCGGCGGTCGACGACCCGGCCGCCGCGCATGTGGAAGAGATTAACTGCGAGCATCCCGTTTTCATAGTGATAGCCGAAGACATCGGCGTCGTCGCCTTCGGCGGAGGCGATGCGCTGGCGCTCCTGCAACTGCTCGACGGTGGAAATCAAATCGCGATAACGCGCGGCGCGTTCGTACTCCTGATCGGCCGCGGCCTGCTCCATGCGTGCGTGCAATGACTTGCTCAGATCGGTGGGGCGGCCTTCGAGAAACAACTTCACGTCGCGCACCGCTTCCTGGTAAGTCTCCGGCGTGGTCAGGTTTTCCACGCAGGGACCAAGGCAGCGCTTGATGTAGTACTGCAAGCAGGGGCGGGGATGAAAGCGCGTGAGGTCGACTTTGCAGGATGGAATGAGGAAATTTCGATGAATCAAGTCGACGATGCGGTAGGCGAGATTGGCAGGGAAGTACGGGCCGTAATAAGCGCTGCCATCTTTTCGAAGGCGGCGCGTAACGTAAACGCGCGGCCAGCGTTCGCCGAGCGTGAGTTTGACGTAGGGATAAGTCTTATCGTCGCGCAGCAGAATGTTGAAGCGCGGTTTGCGCTGCTTGATTAAATTGTTTTCGAGCGCCAGCGCTTCCTTGTTGTTGGCGACCACGATGTAATCGACGTCGGCGGCTTCGCGCACCAGAGTGCCGGTTTTGGAATCTTCCCAGCGGCCTTCGTGGAAGTAGCTGGAGACGCGGCTTCGCAGGTTCTTCGCCTTGCCCACGTAGATGACTTCGCCTTCGGCGTTTTTGTAGAGATACACGCCAGGCTCGGTGGGAATGGTGCGGATTTTCGCCAGCAAGTCCATGAAAGGGATGTTTGTATTCTATTCGATGGCAAACTATCCCGATGCGCTCCATGAACGCCACCGTGTTACAAAATGAAAATGAAGAAGATTTCCGGTTTTGCTTGTCATTTGAATTTTTGGCGGGGCAGCTTGATCGCAGGTCTGCTGGTTTTGGGTTTTTTTGCCGATGCGACGAAAGCCTTGACGCAGTCGACTCCGCCCGACCAGACAAACGTAACCAAGTCCGCCGAAGGAAAAAAAGAAGAAGCAGAACGAGCGGCGGCGCGGGCGAGAGCGCATCATTTCGATCAAGTCGTCATCATCGCGCTGGAAAATGGTGATTATGAGGATGCGATCAAAAACAAGGATCTGGCCGCTCTAGCCGGGCACGGGGCCAGTTTCAGCAATTTTCACGCGCTGTTCCACCCTTCGTATCCGAATTATCTCGCCATGATTGCGGGGACGGATTTCGGAATTCATAAGGGTGGATCTTATCTGGGAGACCGGCAAAGGGATTTTGCCGACGATACGGAGCACAAAACGATCGCCGATCGCTTGATCGCTGCGGGCCTGGATTTCAAGCAATATGCGGAGGAGTTGCCTGAAGAGAATTGCCCATGGAAGGTGACCAACCAGCGCATGCCCAAGGACGTGGGCAACTATACGCGCAAGCACGTTCCTTTTTTGAGCTTCCGCGAGGTGCAGGGAAAATGGTGTGATCGCGTGATCCGTGTCGATTCCACCAAGGCCGACAACTTTTTTGTGCAGGACGCGAAAAAAGGATTGGTGGCGTATTCGTTTTACACCCCCAACATGAATCACGACGGGCACGATACGACCGTGACGATTGCTGCGGCGTGGGTGAAGAAGTTTCTCGACGAGACGTTTCCTGAAACGTTACGCCACGGGACGTTAGTCATTGTGACATTCGATGAATCCGGCGGCAACGCGGATAACCGCATCTTTACACTGTTCCTGGGCGATATGGTGAAAGACGTCAGCCAACAGGATCCGCAGACATTGGCTCACTACTATAACCACTACAGTGTGCTGCGCACCATCGAAGACAATTTCGGGCTGGAACCGCTGACTGCGAACGACCGCGATGCCGCGCCGATCACGGGGATATGGAAGTAAGAGTGACGCGTCAGTTTGAGCGTGCCTTTTCATTTTCGGTGCGTGTTACAATACTGATGTATGAGTCACACACTTACAATACGTCTTACCGATGAACTCCTAGGCTGGCTGAAGGAAAGATCGGAACGAACCGGCATACCGATGGGACGGATTGTTCGCGAGCAACTGGAGAGCGCCAGGTCAAATAGCGGGAAGCAGCGGTTCATGAAACATATTGGCGCACTGAGCGGGCCTCCCGATCTCTCGTCGCGTAAAGGATATTCCAAGGGATGAAAGGAATTGCCGACACTGGTTTTGTCGTGGCCGTAGGCAATCGCGATGATCGCCATCATGCGTGGGCGGCGGGAATTGCCGGCGCTCTCAAAGAGCCGCTGCTGACTTGTGAATCTGTTCTCAGCGAGGCGGCGTTCCATCTGCGGTCGAGCGCGTTTGTGCTTTCGCTGGTAAGAGATGAAATGTTGACAGTGGCTTTTGATCTCGAAAAAGAAGCCTCGCACGTGGAGGAGCTTGCGCGGCGCTATGCGGATCGCAAACCTGATCTGGCCGATCTTTGCCTTATTCGCATGAGCGAAATCTACCCCCGGCATACAGTGATCACCATTGATGAGAGCGACTTCCGCGTGTACCGGCGGAACAAGCGCGAAGCGATTCCCGTCCTGTGTCCGCCGCGAAGTAATTGAGTTTGCATCCCATTGCGGCGCCGTAGCGAATCGGCGGACC
>Ga0209010_1000401_pt1 | contig 14190 bp, 10 predicted proteins | sample BlaSpr_A8_OM1_O3_FD_187985 | JGI IMG/M metagenome (GOLD analysis project Ga0209010, IMG submission 187985) | Forest soil microbial communities from Thunder Bay, Ontario, Canada - Black Spruce, Ontario site 2_A8_OM1_O3 (SPAdes) (version 2) | ecosystem: Environmental > Terrestrial > Soil > Boreal... | reverse complement strand
ACGTCGAACAACTTCAATCCATGCGCTTCGAGAATGCGTTCGGTTGCCAACAGTGAAAAATATGAGAAGTGCTCATGATAGATCGTATCGAATTCGTTGCGTTCCATCAGCCGCAACAGGTGCGGGAATTCCAGGGTGAGCACGCCCGTGGGTTTGAGCAGGATCTTCAGGCCCTCGACAAAATCATTGAGATCGGGAACCTGCGCCAGCACGTTATTGCCGAGAACGAGATCAGCAGCCTTGCCCTGAGCTACAAGTTCGCGCGCCAGCCCTGCGCCGAAAAACCGCACCAGTGTCGGCACGTTTTTCTGTTCTACAGCAACCTTCGCGACGTTGGCCGCAGGTTCGATGCCCAGCACCGGAATTTTCCGCTCCACGAAATATTGCAGCAGGTAACCATCGTTGCTGGCGACCTCAACCACGAAGCTGCCGGCGTTCAGGCCGAACCGGTCGGTCATTTGTTGGCAGTAGTTTTTCGCATGTTTCAGCCACGAGTCCGAATAGGAAGAAAAATACGCGTAATCGCTGAAGATCGCTTCCGGGCTTTCGTACTGCTCTAGTTGCACTAAGAAGCATTTTCCGCAAACATAAACGTGGAGCGGATAAAATTTCTCCCCCCGATTCAAATCCGTCGCGGCGGGATAGGTCTCGCACAAAGGCGACATGCCTAAATCGACGAAGGTATTTTCAAGTGTAGCGCCGCAGAAACGGCAGGGCTGCGCCGCGATGGTGGCCTCGTTGGCCGTGGATAGGGTCATGGTCGCCATGTATTTTCCGTTTGCCGGTTGACGGCGATTAAACGATTGCCGTTACCGCCGCTTCGCGGCTCGCCCAGTGCAGCGATGCGTCGAGTGTGCCCGACTTCATTAGCTCCTGTATCCGGGTAATGCGCGTGTATCGTCCGCTCTGCACCTTGGCTGCCGTGAGTCCGGCGGCGCGATAGGCTTCGAAAAGTTCCTGCGCGCCGTTGCGGGCGTTCCACTGCGGACAAAACCCGGGCAGCACCCGCCGAATTTTTTCGCAACTGACGCGATAGCAGCGCTTGTCCGGGCCTCCGCCCGCGGCATATTCCACCCGGCTGCCGGGAACTGCTTCCTTAACGATATCCGCCAGCTCGCTGATGCGGTAGTTCTCTTCGGTAACGCCCACATTGAATACCTGATTGTGAACCGTTTCGCGCGGCGCTTGCAGAGCGGCAATCATGGCGGCAACAATATCGCGAATGTGCACGATGGGACGCCACGGCGTGCCGTCACTTTTGATATACACGCGGCCGCTGGTATAAGCCGCCGCCACAAAATCGTTCAGCACGATATCCAGCCGCAGGCGCGGCGATATGCCGTAGGCCGTGGCATTGCGCATGAAGGTGGGACTGAAATCATCGTCGGCCAGCCGGGCTACATCGCGCTCCACCCAGACCTTGGATTCGGCGTAGGGCGTGACCGGATTCAGCTCGGCGGTTTCCTCGAGGAAGTGATCTCCCGCCGCCCCATAGGTGCTGCATGAAGAAGAAAAGACGAAGCGCGCGATGCCGGATTGTTTCGCCAGTTCCGCCAGGCGGACTGAGGCCTTGTGGTTGATGTCGTAGGTGACACTCGAATCCAGATTGCCCAACGGATCGTTGGACAGGGCAGCGAGATGGATGACTGCATCGAAGCCACGAAGGTCCTGGGCGGAGAGTTCCCGCAGATCTTTCTTGATGGCCGGGATCTCTTGCGGTTTTTGGCCGAAGTCGCAGCCGGCGAAAAGGTCTGTGTCGAGGCCGACCACTTCGTATCCCGCCGAAAGCAACATGGGGGCGGCAACCGAGCCGATGTAGCCATTATGCCCTGTCAATAAAACCTTCATGCTTCCCTGTCCTTCTCCCGATTTCTTAACTTTAGTTTGCGAGGTTTGGATTTGCGAGTCTGGATTTGTGAACTGTTACCGATCCCGCTTATGTTTGGGGCGTCACATGCTTGCAATGTCGTTGCCCTGCAAGAGAGAGAGCAGACCGTTTTGGCGCAATAGTTCGGCAGCTTCGAGCAGGACTGGGAACGACAGCCCGGAGCGCTGGGCGATGTCCAGCAAGGAGTGCTCGCCGTCCGATTGATTCAGCACCCAGAGCCGGGCAGAAATCGCTTCCTCCGAACCGGGACCTGAGGCGTAAAGATTGCGGCGGCCGAGTTGCGGCTCGCAAAAAGGATTCAGGTTGCAATACCGCCGGTTGCCTTCGAGCACATCGATCACGGCGGCGCAAACGCGAAGCGATCCTGCAAGTTTTTCGGGGCGGATAAAATCCAGATTGTCGGCGGAAGTGTGATATTCGGGAAACGTTCCCCACACACTGCGCATCAGGCAACCCACGGGAAGATTGAATCCCGGGGAACAATATTGCCGCTCATCGTAGCCGTTGGGAGAGAACTCCAGAATCTGGGACGGTTCGCCGATGTGACGAAATACCTCAGCCATGGCGCGATCGATCTCGGCATCTCCGCGACGGCTTTTTTTGTAGTGAAATCCGGCAGAATCACCAACGCACGTCAGCACCAGGCCATGGCGGATGCGGTGGGTCTTCTCCCGATTATTGGCCAGCCACGCAATCGCGCCAATGGTGCCGGGAATAAAAAGAAATCGATAGGAATAGCGCAAGTCCCGCTTGGCCAGCATGCGGGCCAGCGCTGCTGCAACGGTCACGCCAGAAAGATTGTCGTTGGCCAGCGAGGGATGGCAGGCGTGAGCCGAGATCAGAACCTCCTCGGGCGAGCGCCCGGGCACGTAACATTCCCCATAGGTCAGGCAGCCGTCTTCAAGAGTGGAGTCGACGCATACTTCATACACCGCATCGTCATCGCGCAGTTCCATAAGCCGGCGATGCGCAAGGCAAAATCCCCAATCCTCGCGATAGTAGGACGTTCGATACGGAATCCAGTCGGGCGTTTCCGGCACAGAAAATAAATGCGCCCTCAGTTCCCGCAGCGGCATGGACTGGTGAATCGGAGCGCTGTAATTCATGACATGAAGATTGGAGACTTTAAAGTCGACAATTCGTTGGCCTACGGAGTTCTTGATGTAGGCATCGCGAATGTTCCACTCTTTCGGCACAGTCCAGTCAAACACCTGCGTTCCCGTCGGCACATCGGTCAAACGCAGCGGAATCCTTTGGCCGATGCGGGCCAGAGTCTCGCGAATTCCATCGCCGGTGATGCTGCGGCAGATGGGATAGAGCTCCGAGGCAAATGCGTGCATTTCGCGGCCGATTTTCGCGGAATCGCTCGCATCGAGTTCTTGCATCAGAGTCATGGTTTTTTCGTAGGAGCCAGGTCGGAATGCGTAAGCGGTCGCGCTGAGAAATCCGGATAATTGCGGTCGCGCTCGGACATGACCTGCGGCTCGCGAGGCCATTCGATGTGGAAGGCCGGATCATTCCAGCGAATGCCCCGCGCCGACGCTGGATCGTAAAATTCCGACATCTGGTAAAACACTTCTGTATTGGGCTGCAACGTCAAGAACCCATGAGCGAGGCCTTCGGGAATGTAGAGCATCGTCCGGTTCGCCGCAGTCAGATTCACTCCCAGCCACTGCCGGAACGAGGGCGAATCCGGACGCAAATCGACCGCCACATCGTAAATTGCTCCGCTGGTGCAGCGAACCAGTTTGGCTTCGGCAAAGGGCGGAGCCTGATAATGCAGCCCACGCAGTGTCGCTTCCGCCAGATTAAACGATACGTTGCACTGCACCAGCCGCGCATTGAGGCCCACACTCTCAAATTCGCGCTGGCACCAACTGCGAGCGAAAAACCCGCGCTCGTCGGCCATGAGATCGAGATCGATCTCGAAGACTCCCGCAAGTTTGGTTTCCTGGAATTTCATCCTGGTGCGGACATGGTCCGGACGCCCCGCGGTTGCAACCCTGCCGAAAAATTCTCAGCCCATATGCCGGTATAACATCCGCCCAGCCGCATAACTGAGGGAATCCGGCAGATGCGAGACCACGTATTTTGCCGCTCGCCAGTCCCAGTGGACTACCGGTCCGGGCGCTTCGTGGCCCGGATAACGATGGTAGGTCAGCTGCGATCGGGCGGCGCCCAACCGGTTCTTGAAAGTAATCAGCCCCTGATTGTCCAGGTCGGTGCGGCCTAAATCGACCTGCTCAATGCCGGAGTGTCTGCTTTCTTCGATCAGCTTCCAAAACAGAAACGGCATGCCTCCAAGATTGTGAAAGCGCTTATCCGAACCTCCGTATTTGTAGATGACCGAAGAGTGATGCCGCAAACTCAATAGGCCGGCGATGGCCACGCCATTTTTCCGTGCGATTCTGATTTCGAGATTTTCCGCCATGTGTTTGCGGAGATTGCTGAACCATTTTCGCGGCTGCGGCAGCACTTGCAAACGCTTCCTCGTGATCAAGACCAGACGGTAAAATTCGTCCAAAAGCTGTTGGGAACGTCCCACCTCATAGGAGAGTTTCTCCCGCTCGGCCCGGCGGATTTTTCTCTGAATCGAATCCTTATGCAAGTTGCGGAAGAGCTGCTCGGTCGGCATCCGCAGATCGAGTTTATGAAACACAAACGACCGCCCGCCAGACGGGCCGTCCAGCGACGGTTGCAGCGACAGCGGCCTCAGTTCAAAATACTTCCAGCGCGCGCGGTCGCGCTCTTCCGTCAGCCAAGCAATGAAGTCGCGCACGTCGGAGGCCGGTTGCAAAAGCGGCTCACAATGATCCGTAAACGGCAGCGAGACCAGCCGCGTTCCAGTGATCCAACTCGAGACTCGGCAGAACAAAATGCCGTCGTTGAGCGGCTGACCCGCGGGCGCACTGGTCAGAACCCATGGCTCATATCCGTAGGTTTCGGCTAATGCCTGAAGCCAGCCTCGCCGGTGAAACGCCGAGGCACTGGGATGTTGGGACACCAGATCATCCCAGCGGCTGTCAGCGAGAGGATCGATCAGATAGAGCTGCACTGAATGGGGTCACTCCTTCGGGACAAATTTCCGGAAACACTGTTAGTTGTCCTCCAGGATCGGGGATGGCAGTTGTGCCCTCTTACCGAATGCGCGCCGATACGCCGCCAGCAAATTCCCAACCGAGTGCTCCCAGGACAGTTCGCGCTCGACTCGCTCGCGGCCGAATGCTCCCATAGTTTTTCTCGCCTCAGGATGATCGAGGAGCCACAGAATCCTGGCGGCGAAATCGTTGACCTGATCCTGATTGTTGGCGTACAGGGACGCTTCTCCCGCGCTGAATCTTCCTTCGGCCAAATCGAACTGCACGATCGGTTTGCCCAACGCCATATACTCCATGATTTTGATCATTGTCGAAATGGAGTTCATGGGGCACGGTTTATCGGGGTTGACGCACACGTCGGCAGTCGAAAGAATGTCCAGCAACTGCGCGTCGGGAACTCTGCCGGTAAAGTTCATGATATCTTCGACACCTTTATCGCGGACCATCTTGCGCAATCCGGCCAAGCCCGGCCCGCCGCCGACACAGGTAAAGTGAACGTCGTTGCGCCCCATTTGCTTGATGTGCAGCGCCACCTCGATGAGAATGTCGAGGCCTTCCTGCACGCTCATATTGCCAACATAGCCGACGAGGTAGGGCTTGCCATATTTTAATTCAGGCTTGGGCGCGACGGCTTTAAAAGTTTCCAGATCGGGACCGTTGCGCACCACGAAAACGTCGGAGGGATCGCGCTGGCCGCGGGTAATGGCCAGATCGCGGTAACTGTTATTGGTGGCGATCACCACGTCGCTTGAATGATAGGTGAGCTTTTCCAGCCACACCTGCGCGCGATAGAGAACATTCTTCTTCTCGTATTTCGAGAGGTAGAGTTCGGGATTGGCGTCGTGATGGTCGAAGATGTACTTGACCCCGAACAGCTTGAACGGCAGGGCCACCAGAAAAATATCATCGGGGGGATTGCAGCCCTGAATGACGTGAAATCCACGACGGAAATAAATCCACCAGGAGTACACAAATTCCCAGAACAAAGCCCAGCCGAACTCCCACAAATACCCCAGCGGACTGTCGCCCTCGGCGGTTACCGGATGGCGGTAGATGTGTACGCCTTCCAGAAGCTCATAGCCGCGCTCGTACCCTTCGCCCTGCGGACACAATACCGAGACTTCGTAGCCGTGCTGATGCAGGCTGCTAGCTTCCTTCCATACCCGACCGTCGAACGGGACGGGAATGTTTTCCACGATGATGAGGACTTTTTTGCTCACGAAGTAAATTCTCTGGAAGTGATTTCTGGTCGAGTGGTCCTAATTCATTGCTGGATTAAAGCAGCCGGTAGAGTCCGGCCAGCGCGCACAGCATTGTGGCCTGTCCCCAATGCAGTGTGGGTGTTTTGTTGACCAGCCAGTTCGAGTACCGGCGGTAGTAGAAATATCCAGAGCGATCCTGCATGTTCTCGATGGTCCAGCGCGCGACCTTGACCGCCAGAGCAAGACTTTCCGGATCGCGGTCATGAAAGAAGACCAACGTGTCGATAGCTTGGGACGAACACTGAATATCGATGGGCAGAGTCTTACGGTCGTAGTAGCGCGGCGTTCCATCGGCCAGAAAAAATATCTTCTTCCAGTATTCGTAACCGCTCTTCATCGCTTCATCAAAACGCCGGTCGCCGATGCTGCCGGAGTAGTGCTTGAAACAATCGAGTACGTAGGCGGTATGAAAATTGTCGACCCAGTGCAGATTGTATTTCTCCCCGTAGTACCACGATGCATCCGAGCGCTGGTGTTGCGCCGTATATTGCATCGACCGCTCTGCCAGTTGCCGGTAAGCCTGGTTGCCGGTGTGCGAATAAACCCGGGCCAGCAAACTTCCGCCTAGCGTATTGGCGTTGTGGACCTGGCTGTTCATCCCCGGCACGTAGGTGATGCACGCCCCGGCGCCGTCGGGAAATGCTTCCAGATCGCGAAGAATGTGTTCGCAGGCGCTGGCCGCGAGTTGCAGGTATCGATCCTGCTGAAAATGATCGTAGCCGTCCAGAAAAGCGTGCCCAATGAGCGAAGTCCACACCACCGTGGGTACGCCCTTAGCCAGATAAAAGCTGCGCGATTGATAATCGAAGTGATTGCCCCAGCAGGCGCCACTATAGCCGGGCGACTGGTGCTCGATCAGCCACTCCAGCGCAGACTCCGCCCGCTCCGCCCACCGCGGCTCGCCCGTCGCCCGGTGAAGCCGGATGAAGCCGCGAGCCAGAAAGCCCATACCCTTGGTAGAGCGTTCGCGGGTCACGCCCAGCAGCGGGCGCAGGTTCAATGGGAAGCGTCTTACTCCTTGCTGCAACACGGTGCGCAGAAAATCGTTCTCGAAAGTGAGTGGCCTCACAAACCTCGCGCTCAGGCCGTCGAAGGTGTCGTAGCCGCGATAGTCGTTGCGCTCCAGCCAGTCGGAAAGCCGGTGGATCGAGTCGAAAATCTGCCGCTTGTCTTCCTCTGCCACCCCCACTGCGCCCCGAGCCTCACCAGCAGATGCCATCGTAGTTGCCATTCATGCTCCTTCCCTCGATAATGCGCACAAAATCCACCAGCGTTTGATTGTCCCCGAGGCGCTCGGGCACTCGCCGGAAGTCGGGGTCCTTGTTGCCCAGCACGATGGTTTCGGCGTGATGCAGCACAGCGTCGATATCTCCCACCATGAGTTTGGAAATATGCGGAATGCGATTCAGAATGAAATCCCGGTTGGCTCCCACCAGGCGCGCGATGTTGACGTTTTTGTCGTAGATGCGCAGGTCGTATCCCTTGCCCAGCAGCCGTTCGATGACTTCGATCACCGGACTTTCCCGCAGATCGTCGGTTCCCGCCTTGAAGCTGAAACCCAGGATGCCGACTTTCTTGCGCCCTTTGTCCATGATCAGTTGCAGGCCGCGAGCGATCTGCATTTCGTTGCTGGGCAGAATCGAGGTGAGAATCGGCAACTGCAAATCGTGGATCTTCGCCTGATAGGACAGCGCGCGAATATCTTTGGGCAGGCACGACCCGCCGAAGGCAAAGCCCGGCGAAAGATAGGCCGGAGAAATATTGAGCTTGCGATCCTGGCAGAAGATGTTCATCACTGCGTGCGCGTCAAGGCCGAAGGCTTTGCAAAGATTTCCAATCTCGTTGGCGTAGCCGATCTTGAGCGCGTGCCAGCTGTTGTCGACATACTTCACCATCTCCGAGGTCTGGAGATCGGTGCGGATCAGCGGCGCGTCGAGCTTTTCATAAAGCTTGGCCAGCATGTCGCCGCTGGCCTTATCGAGCTCGCCGATTACGGTCTTGGGCGGCGAGCGAAAGTCTTTCACCGCCGAGCCTTCGCGCAAAAATTCCGGATTATTGCAAACGCCAAAGTCGGAGCCGGCTTTCTTGCCGGAAAACTCTTCGAGCGTCGGTATGACGACATTCAGCATGGTGCCCGGCAGGATGGTGCTGCGAATCACGACTGTGTGGCGCACGGATTTATGTTTGAGCGCCTCGCCGATCTGCTCGCAAATTCGCCGGATATACCGCAGATCCAGATTGCCGTTGGCCTGGCTGGGGGTGCCCACGCAGACGAAAGAAAGCTCGGTCGCCTTGATCGCCTCGCCGGGGTCGTTGGTGGCGCGCAGCCCTCCGGACTTCACCGTCGCGGCAATAATCTCGCCGATTTCGGCTTCAATGATCGGCGACTGCCCGCGGTTGATGAGGTCGGCTTTGGCAAAAACCGGATCGACTCCCACCACTTCGTGCCCGTCGTTGGCGAGGCATCCCGCTGAAACCGTGCCCACGTACCCCAAACCGAAGATGCTAACTTTCAAAACAGATTCCTTTCCCAACCGATTTGCCCAGCAGGCTCACAGACGGAAGACTACGACCACGGTCTTCGATTCCGCCGGCGCAAATTGTTCTACGACGTGGAAGTTGCTCTCGATCATCTGTACGATGTTTCTGTGCTTTTCTCTTCCATCCCATAGTCTCACGATGAAAACGCCGGATGGAGTCAGGAAGCGCGAAAAGCGCTCCAGCGCGGGCTGAATGTCGGCCTGTGGGAGGTAATAGATCGAATCGCGGTAAAGGATGATGTTGAACTTTTGTTCCGGCGCATAGCCAGCTAAATCCGACTGGTAAAAGCGGTTCTTACCGCTCCGTCCATTTTCCTCCGACCTGGTTCGCGCCATGCCGAGGGCCACATCGGAAATATCCACGCCGGTGTAGTGAGCATATGACTCCGCGGCCATTTCATTTCCCGTGCTGCCTGACCCGCAGCCCAGATCCAGAATGCTTCCTCGATTCGCATATTTTTCCAGGAAGCCATAAATGCAGTCGTCGGGCGTCGAATCCAGGCAGGCCCACTTGCCGTGCGCGAATTCCGCATTCCACAGGCGGCTCTTCACTGCGGCTGGGGCATAGGACTGCAACAGTCCGCGCACTGCGTTTCGTAATCTTGTGGATGTGGCCATGAAGATTTCTTAGGTCGCCTTCGTGCCTAAAGGCCGTTCGTCGCCAATGCGTGAGAATGCTTTGTCCCACCACCGGGCCATATGCCAGCGGAATTTCAGCAGCACCTGCTGGCCATACTTGGCCAACCGCCAGCCGAAGATCGCCTTCATCCAGGAATACTTCCAGGACAGGCGCGGCTCTTCCAGCTGGCCGCCCAATTCCCGGGCGGTCTCCTTGATCTGATTCACGATTTCGGTCTTCTCCGGATAAAAGCAAATCAGCGACGTCTGCAAATAGCGCAGACACGCGGCGCGCACACGTTCGCTGTCCTCGAGCGAACGCAGGTACTTGATGTGCAGCTTCATCGAAAGCCAGTGGGCCTCAATGCGGCGATCCGACTGCCCGATGTGGCTCAAGCCGCCAAACGCAATGCCTGGTCCGCGATAGTAAACCCGCGCCTCAGGTACGAAACAGACGCCTTCGCTGGCCATCAGCACGCGGCAAAAATATTCTCCGTCGTCATCGCCCAACAAGCGCGTATCCCATGGGCCGGCCGCTTCAGTCAGCTCGCGACTCACCAGCCACGTCGCGGTCTGCATGTAAAGGTTCATGCCCAGCTTGCGATGGAGCCATTCCCCGGGCGACAAGTCGCACCATAGCGCGGTCGACTCGAACTGCGCGCGATAATGCCTGTACATGAATAATCCCCAGGCCGAAGAAAGCAACGTATTTTTGCCGGTGCCTTGGGCCACAGCCTCCATCTGGCGGGCGATCTTATCGGGAGCCAGCAGATCGTCGGCATCCAGCCACTGGATGTAGTCGCCATGGCTGAGGGCGAAGGCTTTGTTTCTGGCGTAGGTTGCACCCTGATTTATCTGTGTGACAACTCGCACTCCTTGCGCCTCGAACTGCCCCGCGATAGCCAGCGTCTGATCGGTCGATCCGTCGTCGACCACGATAATCTCTTTTCGTCTCCAGGTTTGCCCGAGCGCGGAGCGCAGAGTGTGGGCGATGGATTCCTCGGCGTTGTAGGCGGGAATCAGAATCGAGACCAGCGGCACGTTTGCACTTTCTTCGGCAGACGGAGAAGAAACCGCACCGCAGTCGATCCTCGGCTTATGATTTCTGGTGATTCCGAGCTTCCGGCTTTCCTTGATCCGCCGCTCCAGTTGCCAGGCTTCCCAATAGAGCGCCGCGCGCTTGACCAGCACATTGCTCTTCAGCCTCCAGGAACCTTCCATAAAATGCACGCCCAGATCGCCGAAGTGGTTCCACTGCGTAAAGTCGCAAACATCGCGGGGAAACATCACGGTGACGGTCTTCGCGAGATCGGGGTTCTCGGCGAACGTCCGCGTAACCAGTCCCGGTCCGGTTGTGTAGAGGACGTAAAATTCCGTCTTCGATAACGGCGGCAACCCGCGCAACATCGGCGTCACCCAGGCCGGATCTTTTTGCGCGCGTACGACGTTCTCGATAATCGCTCCGAGAAAGGGATGCCCAGGTGAGGCGCCAAAACCGAAGTTCCCAATTTCCCAATCCATGTGGAGGTGGTCACGCAGAAAATGGCTGAAGGTCAACCCTTCAAAGGTAAACACGCAGCCGGAGTCGAGCAGACCGTCCAACCCTGAGGCCAGCAGCACGTCCAGGTCAAAGTAGAATCCACCATAGCGGTAGACCGCCAGGTAGCGAAAGAAATCGTGCCGCTGAATGGGAAAGCGGAACGCATCCATCACCGCGCGGTACTGGGGAAATTCTTCGTCGAGGAATTTCGCCACCGCGGCATCGTCGAAAAACAGGTATTCGTACTCCGGATGCAACAGCCGCAGATTCGACACCATGGCCCGGGTCCGTAACGATTGCGGAACGGTCTTGCCGGTCTGGATGATGCGCTTTGGAATCGGGCCCGGCATCAAATGCTCACTTCGCTTTCTTTCAGGCTTGCGCTTGCCGCTTGCACCGCGGCTAAGACTTCGCGCTGAGATTTTTCACCGGCTGCGCTGACTTCGCGCTCTAAATCCGACGCGGAGCCGGGAGTCTTCCCTCGCGCACTCATCTCCCGCAACAGCTTCGCCACCTGATACAGCGGAGAGAGACTGCGATGGAGCGCAATTACCGCTCCCAGATAGAACGCCAGAAACAGCGTGGAAACGGCGGTCAAGCGCGCGAACGCCCACAGCGGTCCCGGTGCGGCCAGCCAGTCAGGCACCGCTCGCAGCAGAAAGAAAACCGCTCCGCCTGCCGCCAGCGAAGCAACGATATATTTCCAGGTGACGCCAATCACCGCCGAAACTCCAAGTTCTATGGGCTGGCCCGCATACCACAGCGCGGGATAGGCGATCACCCAATACGCCGCGACCCAGGCAACCGCAATCCCTTCCGCGTGCCAGTGCAATCCCACAAAAAGAAATACCGTAGTCACCACCAAGTCCACCAGGCCCCAGCGAAACCAGCGATCGGCTTTGCCCAGCGACAGATGAATCCAGATGTGCGTGCAGTAAAGAAGCATGAAGCCGATGCCGGGAGCGAAGATGGTGAACAGCCTTCCCGACTCTCCCCACTTGGCGCCAAGCAACACAAGAACCAGATCGCGGCCCACCAGCGTCAGATCCCCGCTGATTGCCATACCGACAAAGGCCATCACTCCCAGCGCGCTCAGAAGATAGCGTTTGTATTGCGCGCGATCCCGCTGCAACCGGCTCAAAGCGGAGACCGCCACCATGGTCAACCCGGTGGCCAGTTGGTTGGAAGGCAAAACAAACAAGTCATACGCCTTCTTGTAAAAACCCAGCGATGCCGGGCCCAGTTTCCAGCCCACCAGAAAATTGTCCAGGTTGTTGGTAAAGTAGCCGGTAAAAAAACGTCCGTAAGTATGGATGGCGAACCGGACCATCGATCTGGTCCCGGCGGCGTGCCGCGGCAAGGCTGGAATCCAGGGACAAAGAACCCATGCTCCCACCAATGTGCTGACCGGCAGAGCAATCGCTCCCGCCACCAGCGCCCAGTATCCCCAGCCGGCCCAGGCCAGCCCGATCGACACAATCACCGAGACCGCGCGCGAAATCATATCGTTGGCGGAAACCGCCGGAAATCGCATCGCCCGCTTCAACAGCGCCAACTGGATGACCTGAAGTCCGGTGACGAAAATGGTAATCGCCATGGCCGCGGAAACTCCAGCCACCCGCGCATCTCCATAAAGCCGCGCCAGTAGCGATCCGGCGGCGGCGAAGCCAATCGCCAATACCGTGCTGCCCGCCACATTGATCCAGAACAGATTGCTGGCCAATTGGCGATTCACGTCTTCGCGCTGAACAATCGCCTCGGTAATTCCATTCAGTCCGAAGTTTAGAAAAAGCAGGCTGAAGGTGGTCACCATCGTGACCAAACCGAAATCTTTGGGTCCTAGAAGCCGCGCAAGCACCACCGTGGACACGATCTGGATGCCCAGCCCGGCCCCGCCAGAAAACAGCGCCGCTCCGGCGCCACGAGTGGCCAATTGACGCACGTTGCCCGAGTCGACCGGGTTCTGGAACGCGCCGCTGGCGTCAAAGGGCCTCAGGTTTCCTCCAGACAAACCGCACGCGGTGATTCGAAACGCAAGACACCATCGGAAGTTGCATGCTCAACTTGTGCAAAATATTAGAGAGATAAAGAAATCGTAGTTGTGAAGGAGACTCTCTGGACGATCATCGCGGCACAATATCAAACGAGGGAGAAATACCGCTGCGACTGCGCGTTAACTACGAGGGGAGTTGAGTTACGAGGCGGTGAGGCGAACCGCCCCGTAACTCTTCTTTCGTCTTTCTTAGTCTCTTTGGGTTTGACTACACCGCAGGCTTCAATGCACAACCACCGTAAGGTCGGTTGGAGGATTGATGGTCGTCGTCGTCGAAGACGAATAACATGCCGAGGGGTCGAAGGCCAGCGGTGAGCCCATTCCGTTCACCACTCCGCCCATCGTGTTCACATAGCAATCCATCGCAGGATTGCTGGTAGCCTTTCCGCCCGCGACCACTGCGAAGGTGCCTCCTGAGCATTGTGACCCAGAAGTGGCTTCCGAACTGTCGTAGGTGCCACCGGTGCACTGTCCCAGGTTTCCGCCGGTTACATCCGGGCCTATCGGGGGCCAGGCTTTGTTCGTGGGCCACCACGAAGGCTGCTGGGCGTAGATAAACGACGGCGGCAATTCGGTGTTGGCGGGCACCGGGTTGGCATAGGCGCTCAATCCCGAAGGCACCTCCGAAGCGCTTGCGCACACTGTAGACCAGGATGAATCACCCGAATTGCCGCACCATCGCACCGCATTCGAGGCGACATCCCAGTTGCCCCAGAACATCGACGTAGGTTTCACCAGGCTGTCGTTGGTGCCGGTTTCAGGATAGGTTCCCACGCCAACCGACGAAGTATAAAGATTCGTGCCCGGGGCATTCGATTCGTAGTAGGCGTGATAGCCCGGAGTGCCGAGAATGTTTCCGACGGCGTTGTGATAGCGCGCTCCCGGATTCAGCCGCAGTGCCACTGTCCCCGAACTTGTCGGATACCCCTGATTCTGCTCTCTGCCATCCCAGCGGTTGCGGAACGATGTGTTCAAAACGTGCGTGCCGTGAAAGCTGTCGGCGTAAAGTCCGGCGCCGATGTTTCCCTCTTGGAGCGAGAACAAAAGTATTCCGTGATATTGGGCGGGCTGGCCCAGCCAGTTGGAGCCGGCGCTGCCAAATAAAGTTCCGGCGGCGAAATTGTAGCTGGCGACGCACCCCTCGCAGTCCGAGTTATAAAACTGCACTTCTCCGGGATATTGCGTAATGTT
>Ga0209010_1000400_pt1 | contig 14207 bp, 10 predicted proteins | sample BlaSpr_A8_OM1_O3_FD_187985 | JGI IMG/M metagenome (GOLD analysis project Ga0209010, IMG submission 187985) | Forest soil microbial communities from Thunder Bay, Ontario, Canada - Black Spruce, Ontario site 2_A8_OM1_O3 (SPAdes) (version 2) | ecosystem: Environmental > Terrestrial > Soil > Boreal... | reverse complement strand
AATGGATATTGTTCGAGCAGTTTCGCCAACGGTTCTAAGCCTTGGCGCAGGACGTCTGAGACTTGCTCGACGGGAGGCAGATCCCCCAGGAGATGCAAAGCGATGACCCGGGCTCGCCCTTCTGAGAAGCCCTTTCCGCGCGACTTCTCCAATTGTTCGGCTAGATTCACTTATGTTTGTGAGCTCCGCGTAGCTATTCTGCTCATGCGTGGCCGCACGGCAAACATTTATGTATGCAAAATGGATTATAAATCAATAATAAGCTGTTGTACATACATATTTGTCTAGTTGTTTATCTAGGAGGTTCGGAAGACGCGCTGCATATTTACCATGCGTCTTCCATGCAGGGCACGATCGACCTGCAACGGTTTGTACTACAGAAGATGCAAAGCGTCTGAGCTAGGAATCCGCCAGCCATCTCCGCAATCTCACCTCCGCGAGCGGTATTTTGCTAACCCATACTGACGGGGATCCGGGTGGGAGAGAGTCTCGGCCTGCGGCGGACGGACGTGGATTTTCTTTCCGGTCAGATCAGAATGGGGCAAGCGAACGATCGCGGTATCTTCGGAATGCCAAATACGAAAGGCAGCAAACGCTTACTCCCCATTCTCAGAGGCCTCGCCGCATCGCTCGCGCGCGTTTGTGGACACCACGTCCGAACCGACGACGAGCCGGGCTGTGGGACTCGGTTCTGGACCGGCGGAACAAGCCGAGTTCCGGTTGGGGCATCTCAAGCTCGTTCTTGGTTCAATTCGATGAAATGAGAGTCTCTTGAGTTTTTCAGAGAGAGGCGCGACGAATCAAAAGGCATTGCCAGAAGCTATAGGGCTGAACCTGCAAAAACCTCGCGTACTTCGTCGGAATGCAAGAAAGTCGCGCGAAGCTTCTCATCGGGGGAGTTGCCCGCAATCCTTTGCACAATAGCGGCCGATCGGGAGAAGGCGTGGCGTGCGCGCGCAGGATCGTTCCCGACGGAATGCAGACGACCGAGCGCGGCAAGAATCTTCCATTCGACTACCGGGACGGGATAGCTGCGAAGCAGTTCGAGCGCGGAGTGCAGTTCGGTTTCCGCTTCGACGGCCGAGCCCCTTAAGAGAGCGATTTGGGCGCGAAGTTTGTGTGCGACGGCGATGTACTTGCGCGCCTTGTACTGGCCGGCCGTCTCGAACAGTCGGCTGGTGTACTCGGACGCTTGCTTCAGGTCACCTTGAGAAAGCCAATGTTCGGAGCGAGCCGCCTGATGCCGAATGTTGTAACGCCAGCGGAACCAGGCATCACTATGGAAGATGTCCTCAACCCGCTCGAAGGCGGCGACTGATTTTTCGCTAGCCCGCTCGTGGGTGTAATCAATTCCGATATTGATGAGCGAATTGGCTTCGGCCTCAAGAACGTGAAGCTCTCGGGCGACGTCCACGCCGTGCTGGTCGTGCCGGAAGGCGCCGCTAAAATCCCCGAGTTCGCGATGAATCCATCCGATGCAATTGGGAAGGCGCGGAAACCAGAAATGATCACCGTTTCGCCCGGCCATAGCGATAGCTTCCTCGAGTGTGGTCAGAGCTTCCGACATACGGCCAAGGTTTCCACGGATGAGCCCGAGGAAGAATAAGGAGACGAGTATAGAGAAACCATCCCGCAGCTCCGAAGCCAGCTTGAGGGATTCCGTGAGCAACGATTCTCCCCGCTCGTATTCAGACTGAAAAAAGTGGAGTGCTCCGCGCCAGGCGAGGGAACCCAGCAAGCCGGGATTGTGGCCGATGGCACGGGCGCTGCGAATATTCTCTTCCATGCCGGCGCTTGCTTCGCTCAATTCGCCGTAGCAAAGGTGTTTCAGGGCAATAAGCGCGGAGGTTTCGATGCGGAGGGTGGCGCTGCCGGCGCGGTCCGCTGCCCGAAGGGCTTCTTCAGCTCGGAGCGGCATTTCCTCCATCTTGTGCGACCAAAAAAGCGTAGTGGAGAGTGCGATCAACGCCGCGCATTCCAGCGATGGCGATTCGGCTTCACGGGCGCGTTCCAGCATCTGCCGGAAATCCGCAGCCGATTGCTCAAACCTGCTGAGTGCAATGTTGACGGAGCCGCGCTTCTGAAAAAGTATCAGGTATTGCTGCAGCTGTTCTCCTTGTGGAAGTTTCTCAACCAGCGTCAGGGCATGGGAATAGTGCGCTGCAGCTTCAGAATTCGCATGCACATGTGTGGCATTGCCCCCGGCCTCGAGGAGGCACGTCACCGCGCGCGCGAAATCTCGGCCACGCTCGAAATGGACGGCAAGCTGCGCCGCGATGCGCGTGGTCTGCCCCCGATAATGCTCGGCCAATCGTTCTCCCAGCTGGCGATGAAGCGCGATACGGCGCTTGCTCACTAGCTCACCGTACAACACATTCTGGTAGAGGGCGTGATTGAAGCGATATCGCGTAGCAAGAGAACCATCGGGGAGTTCCTCTTCGCCATAGCTCTGAATCCAACGGTGTATCCTGTCGAGGCGATCCAAACGTTCTTCAAGCGCAACTTCGTCCACTCCGAGAATATCCGCCAGTAACGTGGAAGTGAATTCCTCGCCTTCGATGCTGGCAAATTGCAGGGCACGGCGGTCGTCGTCACTGAGCGCCTCCATTTTTTTCAGGATCATGCTGCGCACGCTTTCCGGCACCTCGAGGTCCATTTCGGAAAGCGGACGCGCCAATGACCAGTGGCTGTTAACGCGCCGGATGTCGCCGCGTTCGTTCAAGAATTGCAGAAGCCCAGTGACAAAAAGGGGATGGCCTTCCGTCTTGCGCTGGATCAGAGCCGCCAGCTCGCCGGGGAAATCGTTGGGGGCGAAGCGGGCGTTCAGGTAATTGGCGACATGTTCTTCTTTCAGAAGGCTGAGGGCGACCTCCTCAAAAAGATTGTGTGCCAGCATTTCCAGCTTGTATCCCTTCAAAGAATGCTTACTGCTTTCGACTTCGGCAGCGCGATATGTTCCAACGATGAGCAAGCGCAGGCGTCCGATGCGCTGGCAAAGATGCCGCAGAAGATCAATGCTAGAGGGATCGGCCCAATGGAGGTCCTCGAGTAGCACGACAACAGGCGAAGCGGACGCCAAAGTCTCTAGGGCGTCGCCCATTTCGCGGAGCATGCGCTCCTTGCTTGCACCGATCGTCTCGCGCTGCAATTGTTGCAGTGCGCCGCTGGAATCGGAGGCAACAGGAAACTGAAGCGACCAAGTGGGTGCGAAGGAGCGCAGCACGACTGCTACCCGCTCGCGGCCAGGCCGACTTAACAGAGCGCCGAGCGCGTTGAGGAAAGGAAGATAGGCCTCGCCGGGACCGTACTGTTCTATACAGCGGCCGCGGCTCACCAGCAGGCCGGGAAAATCGCGGGTAGCCCGGGCCAAAAATGCATCCGCAAGCGCTGTCTTTCCGATTCCGGGTTCGCCCGTGACGAAAATGATCTTGCCGGATCCAGCCGCCGCTTGGCGAAGTGATTCTTCGAGCCTCGCAATTTCCTTTTCACGGCCAAACAATACCTCTGATTCGAGAGCCTCTTCGGCTGCCACCGGTCGCGTGCCGAAACCGGATGAACTGGAAAAGGCCAACCCGTCAATTTCACGCAGGGCGACGCTTAGCTCTGAGGCGGAGGAATAGCGCCGGAGTTTATCCTTTGCCAAGGCTCGCTCAATGATTAAATCAAGCTCCGGCGGGAGTTCAGGCCGGAGGGTGCTGGGCAACGGCGGATTCAAGGTGGCGATTTCGTGCATCGAAGCCAGAGAGCTGCTGGCACGAAAGGGATGCTGCGTCGTGAAGAGTTCGTAGAGCACGACACCAAGCGAGAAAACGTCGGAACGCGCGTCGAGCGGTTCGCCGCGTGTTTGTTCTGGCGACATGTAGGCAATCGTGCCGAGAATTACACCCGCTCCGGTCAATGGGTTGATCGACCGGGCGGCGGTTGCGTCGTCCAAGGCGAGCTGGGTCTCCATCTTGGCTAAACCGAAATCAAGCACTTTGACCTGTTTCCGGCGGGTGATAAAAATGTTGGCGGGCTTTAAGTCGCGGTGAATGATGCCTTCTGCATGTGCCGCAGCGACAGCGTCGGCGGCTTCGATTGCGATTTGGAAGGCTCGCGGGAGTTCCAGTGGCAGGTGATTCGCAAGCAAGGTGTGCAACGTCTCGCCGTCGAGAAATTCCATGGCGATGAATGGCTGGCCATCATGCTCATCAATTTCATAGATAGTGCAGATATTCGGATGATTCAAGGCAGAGGCGGCGCGGGCTTCGCCTTCAAAACGTTTGAGCGTCTCGCGATCCTTGGACTCTTCCTCGGGAAGGAATTTCAATGCAACAAAGCGGCGCAGCCGGGTATCTTCAGCCTTGTAGACGACACCCATCCCGCCGCTACCGAGCTTTTCAATAATGCGGTAGCGCGAGATCGTGCGACCGATCAGAGTCTGCGAATCCTGCATTTGGCGTCATCTTAGGAGGGTTCTGAACTCGAAGTCAACGGGCGACGCTTGAATGCGAGCCCGCGGTCCTATCCGCTTGCCCGACCAGCGTGTGGTCTCAATAGGTCGACGCAACACCTCCGGATATAGTTCTTCTCTGTGAAGGTGATGTCGTATGAGATAAGGCAAACGGTTTGGGCTCCCCAACGATTCATGATCGGCCTAACAATCCTTCAGCTCAGAACCGAATCTCCCTGCACAGTTAAATTCGCTGAGAAGCTGTCTCTCCGGACAGGACAAGAACCTGCAGCCTGCCGGTTAACAGCCGAGGAGGCCGCCTTACACAACACTTGTAACTTTCACATCACGATTAGGCATGTGAATTACTTCCGACGAGGCCGGCACTGGGGCGCGGCCAGAAGACTCGCTGCGGCGAGTTGCAAGCGGGATCTTTAGGTTCGGAAATGGGAGCGGCAGCGAGGCGTCTGCTAACTTGAATAAGGGTAGCGCGTCTACCCTCATTAGGGTAGAATGCCTACTATCATGACACCTAAGAACTCACCCAGCCGAGCCGAACTGTTGCAGGGCACTCTGGATATGCTGATTCTGCGCACGCTGCTCTTCGGGCCGGCTCACGGCCATCAAATCGCAAAACACATACAGCGTACTACCGAAGACGTGCTGCAGGTAGAGCACGGATCGCTGTATCCGGCTCTGCATCGCATGGAGCGCAAGGGCTGGGTCGTCGCGAAGTGGGAGATGGCGAAGGAACGGAAGCGCGAACTCAAGTATTACAGGCTTACGCCTGCCGGCAGGAAACAACTTGTTCGAGAAGAATCCAGGTGGAAACAAGTGGCGGCCGCTGTGACGATGGTTATGGCGCCCGTTCAGGAAGAGCGGTCGTGAATCTCTGGAACTGGCTTCGCTCGCGACGCATTTGGTTCCGCGAACGGCACAACCGGGGGAACGAATTTGACCGGGAGATGGAGGCGCATCTCGAACTGGAAGCGGAGGAACGAGAGGAATCTGGATTGCAGCCCGACGAGGCACAATTTGCTGCCCGGCGAGCCTTTGGAAACAAGGCAATCGTGAGCGAGGACGTTCGCGCGGTTTGGAATGCCGTTTGGCTGGAGCGGTTTGCGCGCGATGTGCGGTACGCCGCCCGCTCCCTACGCAAAAGCCCCGGTTTTGCCGCGGTTGCCGTTCTCACGCTCGCGTTGGGCATTGGCGCCAACACCGCAATTTTCAGCGCCATTGATGCGCTGATGCTCCGGCCGCTGCCTTTCACTGCTGCGGACCAACTCGTGCGTATCTACTCCATTCAGAAAGGCATGTTTAATACCTTTGCAAATCCGGATGGACCTTCGGCATTGGACGTTCGCGACTTCGCGCAGAGAAGTCGCAGCTTCCAGAACATGGTGGCTTATGACACCTGGGCCAAGAACGTGAGTTTCGGTGAGTCCGCGGGCCAACCGGAGCAGATGGAGGTCGGATTGGTCCCAGCAGCGTATTTCGAAATCCTCGATATTCGACCCATCATCGGCCGGCTCTTCTCCGAGGAGGAAAATCGGGAAGGCAAAAACTACGTGGCCGCAATCAGCGCGCAGCTGTGGAGAAACCGGTTCGATGCCGACCCGTCCGTACTGGGCCGCAAGATTCGTATCAATGGGGAGGCCTACAACATTGTCGCCGTGATGCCGGACACGATTCCGGCATGGGTGGAGCCTGGGCGGCACAGCGAAATTTGGACTCCCTTTCCCTATTCGCCCGACATGTGGTCGGAAAGTGGGAGAGCAGAGCGCGGCTACGCAGTGTTGGCACGGCTAAAGCCTGGAGTGTCGCTCGAACAGGCTCAGGCAGATCTCTCGGTGATCGCCGCTGCGCTCGCAGCCGAACATCCCTTGGATCAAGGTGTCGGTGTAGCCGTGAAGAGATTGGCCGACTCCCGGGTAGGAGCGCTGCGGCCGATGCTGTACATGTTGATGGCAGCCGTGAGCCTGATCCTGCTGATAGCCTGCGTGAATCTGGCCAATCTGCTCTTGGCGCGCAACTCGGCGCGTCAACGGGAGCTGGCGGTGCGTGCGGCTTTGGGCGCGGGACGAGGCGGCCTTGTCCGGCAATTGCTTGCGGAAACGCTATTGCTGTCGCTCCTCGGCGGAGCCGTTGGATTTGCTTGTGCGGAGATTGGACTGAGAACTCTGGCAAGGATGCACCCGGAAAATCTACCCCAGCTTGGTTCGGTGGGAATCGATGGGCGAGTGCTGACGTTCACTTTATTGGTGTCTCTTGTCACAAGTTTGCTTTTTGGGCTCGCGCCGGCGTTCATGGGCACGCGGTTGAACCTCATGGATGCATTGAAGCAAGGCGGGCGATCCGCGACGGCCGGACGTTCCAGTCAGCATGTGCGCAGCCTGCTAGTGATAACGGAAATGGCGATGTGCTTGATGCTTCTGGTGGGAGCGAGCCTGCTGGTTCAAAGCATCCTGCGTTTGCAGGGCCAGAATCTGGGGATCCGTCAGGACCATTTATTGAGGGGCCGCATCTTTTTGCCGCCTGTCCGCTATACAAATCCCGGCGTAAGAACGCGCTTCTGCGATGATTTTGCAACGAGGGTCCGGGCATTGCCAGGTGTGATTGAGGCGACGGTGACCACTGTCTACCCGCCCAATAACGGGTGGACTCAGATGTTGGTTATTCCCGGGCATCCCGTCACACGAATTCAAGATATTCCGTCGGCCCAGTTTGGAGTTGTAGACCAACATTTCCTTCGAACTTTGGGAATTCCGCTGGTTCGCGGAAGGGATTTCGCGGAGTCGGACGGCGCCACGAGCCCTCCGGTGGCACTGATTAGCGAGGAATTCAAGCGGCGCTATTTCGCAACAGAAGATCCCATCGGCCGCAAGATTCACATCGGGCCTCCGCAATTTATGGGAATCGCTGTTGAAGAGAATATAACGGATGACGTGGACGTAACAATCATTGGCGTTATGGGCGATTTCAAAAATGCTGGTCTGGCTGTCGCGCCGCAACCACAGATTGCGGTGCTGTATTCCCAGAGTCCTCTGGTGAATGGCGGGTTCAAGGATATTCTGGTTCGCACGGCTTCGGAACCGCATTTAGTGGAATCCGAAATACGTAGTCAACTTCGTACGCTGGATTCCGACATGCCTTTCGCCCAGGTACAGACGATAGACGAACTGGTCGAACGCCAGACCGGCGGGCAACGCTTCACCACCGTTTTGTTGGCGTCGTTCGCGGTGGCAGGATTGGCGCTCGCAGTCGTGGGCATCTATGGCGTGGTCTCCTTTCTCGTCGCGCAACGCAAGCAGGAGATGGCGGTGCGGATGGCACTCGGTGCGAGCCGTTTCAATGTTCTCTGGCTTGTATTGAAGCAAGCCATGGGAATGGCAGCGTTTGGCGCGGTCACAGGACTGTTTGGCGCATGGGCATCGCAGAGACTTACAAGAGGCCTGCTGTTCGGCGTTTCACCGGTTGACCCGGGCACCTTCACGGGTGCGGCGTTCTTCTTGCTCGCAATCGCAGCGATCGCAAGTGCTATCCCCGCCGCTCGAGTCTTGCTTATCCACCCCGCCGGGGCGCTTCGCCAAGACTGACGCGAAGAATGAAGTTCTGGTGAATTAACTTGCGTGTGTTGAACGGAAAGGGGTGGTAGGGCCCGTGCGGGCTCGAACCGCAGACCTCCATAAAATCATCTTTCCAAGGAGGGTTTGCGCGCGGACGACAGGCGGCCGAAATGGCTTCGACTGTTCTACTTTCACAGCTCGGCGAATTTATGTCAGATATTCTGATCCCAGCTTGTTCGAATTTTGTCTAGCAACGCAGGATAGACGATCCATCTTCGGAACGGATCGATTAATCCCATGTAGAACCGCGTAATCCACGTTCTCTTGCATACGTACACCGCAAAGTAGAATCGATAGCCATCGGACTTTTCCGTAAGGACACTGAGGGCCGCGGCATGGGCGGTTCGATTCTGCATTTCAAGCAGCTGTTCGTTGTCGAAGCGATAGACAACGCGGAACATTCCTTCTGGCGTTCCCGGCGCCACCAAAGAACGAACGCGATCTTCCGCCGTCAGGCGGCTTACAAACGATGTTGCCAACGCATCCTTCGGTTCAGCCTCCAGTCGAAAAATGCGTCCCAGAAAAAACCGAAGACGGAAAAGCGCTCGCGCCACTGGCGGAAGCTTGTTGATTCCGACTTGATTTGCCCGCCGAAGAACCTTAGTAAGGGTGACGCCATCGCGGTGTCTAGGTAGGTCAACCGCCCACACGTCGTGCAGCGGGACGTCGGCGAGCAGCGTATGCGCGCGAAGCGGCAGGGTGCAAAACTCCGCCGGCGAAATCTGGCCCATGCTTGAACTCTACGCCGCAGCAGAAGTCAACGCAAACACCACCATCCAAATTATGACTGAATGACGAATCATCATTGACACTCGCGCAGAAACGACCTGTGGCTGCGGCCTTTGCTGGGGCAGTGGAGATCGAGCACTCATCGAGGTAGAGCAGACCCGGGCGACAGGATCACCGCACGCTCGACCACGTTTTCAGTTCGCGGATATTCCCAGGCCACTGGTATGGCATCAGGGCGTCTTTCCGAGGAGATCGCATCAATCGTCTTGAGTCGCCCTTCACTCGGGCGGCATCGTGCGACAATGCGTGATCAATAAAATGGAGTCTACACGTTTTCGATTTGGTCTGTTTGAATTTGACACCGCAACCCAGGAGTTGCGGCGCGAGGGAGCGCTCGTCCGTTTGCAGTCGCAACCGGCGCAAGTTCTCGCTTGTCTCATCCGGCAAGCCGGTCAAGTCGTCTCGCGAGAAGAATTGCGCAAAATTCTGTGGGGCTGTGAGACTTTCGTAGATTTCGAGCGCGGCCTGAATTTCTGCATTTCGCAGATTCGCTCGGCGCTCAACGATGATTCCGCGGAGCCCGTCTACATTCGGACGATTCCGAAGCGCGGATACCAGTTCATCGCACCGATCGCGCAGATTTTTCCGAGCGCGCCGGATCATCCAGAAGGTGTGACCCCTGCGCGGGGTGTTAACGTACGAGCGGTTTTGCTGGCATGCGCCGTCGTCATTCTCGCGTTGCTCACACTGACGGCAGCTTATCGGCTCCTGCAAGGGAAAAGCTCATCGCATATACCGGTCGTCGCCGTCCTGCGGTTCGACAACGAGACCGGCAATGCGGCCATGGACCATTTCAGCGACGCACTCACCGACACGGTTGTGGAACAGCTGACATCGCAGAGTGACGGTCGCTACCAGGTGATCGGCAACGCGCTCATCCTGCGAGGGCCGCGCGAACATCGCGACCTGAACGCCATCGCAACTTCGCTCCATGCCGCTTACGTGGTGCTTGGCCAAGTGCAGTCGAACGGTGCTGAAATCCGTATTCTCGCGCACCTGATTCGGCTGCCGGACCAGACTCACGTTTGGGTGGTACGGTCGGATCGTACGCTGGGGGATCCGCTGGGCGTTGAGTTCGACGTGGCCCACAAGATTGCCGCTGAGTTTTCGGTGCGCCTGCCGGAGAGCTCTCAACGAACTGACTTACTCCCGACTGCAAGTCACTGACTCCACAACAGATCGGGCCTTACATTTTTCTGGGCGGCGGACGCTTTGATCTCACTTGCGCTTCTCAACCGCCCCGGAGCATCCTCGCGTCTAGTTTAGGAATTCTGAGGAGCTCGAGTTGACCAGCATCTGTTCACGGCGAAGCCTGTTGCAGCTGGTCTCAATCATCGTTCCAATCGGAGCGACGGCGCAGCCGCCGAAGCGGATGGGATTCCGGGGCGAACCTACCGCGCTTTCTGGGGAGCCAGACCTCTCTGCGCCGATGGCGGATATCTTCCCTACGCAACCAGCGGAACTTGTGCGCGAAATGGTTACCGTCGCGCACTACGATCTCAAGCGCGTCCAGGAGCTTGTTGATGCGCGTCCATCGCTCGCTCGCGCAGCTTGGGACTGGGGCTTTGGTGATTGGGAAACGTCACTGGGTGCCGCGTCCCACATGGGCAACCGACCCATTGCCGAGTACCTCATCTCAAAGGGGGCGCGTCCCTCGCTATTTTCCGCAACCATGCTCGGGCAATTGAACGTCGTCAAAGCATTCGTAGCCGCACAGCCGCATGTCCAACGAATCCGCGGACCGCACAGCATCAGTCTACTGGCTCATGCAAAAGCAGGCGGCGAAACCGCCCGCCCAGTATTCGAGTTCTTGCAGTCATTGGGAGACGCCGACGCCGAGCCGCCGGCGCCGCTCAGTGATAAGGAGATCGCCGCTCTAGCGGGAACATACGTGTTTGGTTTGGGCGTGAGCCAGCAAATCGAATTGACGGTTGATGAGCGTCCAGGAGCGTTGTCCATCTACAGTCCGCTGACGTGGACGCGCAACGGTATGATGGGCCGTCCTCTCATTCATCTCGGCGATCTTGTTTTTTATCCAGCAGGAGCCCAGTCTGTCCGTATTCGTTTTACCGAAGACAAAGGCAACATCGTAATGACGATCAACGATCCAGAGCTGGTATTAACGGCGCGGCGAAGACAAGCATCACATTGACAGGTCGTCCGCGAGGTGGGCGATCTTGTTCGTCGCGCGGAAGAGGCGGGCAAACGCCTGGCGACCCTGGCCGTGGATATCCAGGTTCGTTTCCCAGGCATCCGCTTCGGTTCCCGCGGCGGTCGCCCGCGAGACACCGCTGCGACGTGCGGGCCCGGAATCGGCTGTCGTCGATAAGCCAGAATCCGCAAGATCCGACTCGACTGTTAAGGTTAGGACCAATTGTGGTATTTCTATGCCACAATGCCAGTAGAGTCCGTGCCAAATAAAAAGACCCAGGGCAGCAGCGAATATTCCCGAAGAATTGATCGGGTCATTGACCATCTTCGCGAGAATCTGCATCGCCCGGTGAAGCTAGGTGAGCTTGCGCAGGTTGCTTGCTTCTCGGAATTTCACTTCCATCGGATTTTTGGAGCGGTTTCCGGCGAAACCCTGAATAATTTTACGAATCGGCTTCGTCTTGAAAAGGCCGCTCGTCTTCTTCGTTATTCCGACCAAAGCCTCACCGATATAGCCTTAGATTGCGGCTTTTCGTCGTCGGCCGCGTTTTCACGTGCCTTCCGATCCGGCTACGACACTTCGCCTAGTCAGTTTCGAAAAAGCGGCGAGATCAAAAAGAGCAAGATTTGCAAAGAACTCTTCCCGGAACAGGAATATGGTCTCCCCATGACCGCGGAAGAAAAGAGAGCTGCTTTTCCAGTGAGATTGATCGACATTCCCGAAAGGCAAGTCGCCTATATTCGGGTTACGAATGCCTTCGAACTGGACAGAGTACTTGCCGCCCTCAAGACAGTGATCGAATGGGCCAAATCCCAACATATTTTTTCGCAAGGAACTCTTTTCGGAATGACGGTAGACGATCCACACGTGACCCCAAAGCATCTTTATCGATATGAAGTCTGTCTTGCGTCGTCTTTTCCTTTCCAGTGCATGGAAGGAATGTCGAAATTGAAAATGCCAGCCATGCGGTACGCCGTCGTAAAGGTGTCCGGCGATATTCACAAGGTAGCAACGGCTTGGGACTACCTTTACAGAGATTGGCTTATCCATAGTGTCCACGAGCCCGAGCATGCGCCGGCGCTTGAGGTTTTCTTAGACAAAGAAAACGCGACGGATTGGTCGCATTTTGAATTGGAACTTTGCCTGCCGGTTCGCAAGCTGGCAGCGATGAGAAGTTTGAACTCTGGCAGCCGAAAATCTGGGATGATCGGAATAAAGGGCAATAAACGAGTCTCTGCGTAACGGAGGAACTTATGATCGACGGAATTGGCGGCGCTTTTCTGTTTTCTAACGATACAAAGAGACTAGCAGCTTGGTATCGCGACTGCCTCGGAATAGTTCCCGAGGGCGAAGATGCTGAGTGCAGTTCAATCTATGCATCGTTCGAATATAGGGATCTTGCAAACCCGGAGATTAAGCGAACGATAGCGTGGGCGATCATGCCCACCGATCAAGACATCAAGGATAAGCCACGAACGGGTAAGATTAATTACACAGTGAAGAACATGGGAGAAGTCCTCAGCCATCTCAAGAGTAAAGGCGTGGTAATCGAAAAGACCGAGGAATATCCCCCCATGGGGACCTTTGCGTGGCTTAAAGATCCAGATGGCAATCCGATCGAGCTTTGGGAGCCATCCAAGACCGAATAGAAATCCCTAATTTGTGAAGTCCCAACGGCCGTCCTCCAGGCCCCTGCCTCCGGCCCGCATTGCCAGGTCTTGCTGCCGCAAGGCAATTTTACTTGCCCGCTTTCCTCGATCTCCAGAAACCCCACACGCCGATCATCTGTGGTGGTGGACCTCGATTCGGAATGCGGCGATAAACTTCTCGCCTGGCGCAATCACGCGCAGACCCTCACCCGAGCAAAGTGCGTTTGTGGCCGCAGTCATCGGTTCAATGGCGATGAACTCCTTATCCTTCGGAGCAAAGATCTGGGCGAACGGGAAACCGCTTTTGAATTCGATGGCGATGGAGTAGCCGTTACCGGCGATCGAGAACGTGGCCTGCTCACCTGAAAGCGCAAAGCCATCGTCGTAGCCGGTGTTTCCAAGCCGCGCAGCGATGGGCGTCGGCGGAGTTTCTTGGCCGGTGGGAATCCCTTGCGCATCCAGAGCCAGCTTGCGCACGGCAGGAGCGTTCAGCGTCCACTCTGCCCGCGGGATTTCCGGAAGGCCGAAATAGGGATGGAAACCGAAACTGATCGGAACCGGTGAACCTGAATCTGCAAAGACTGTAGTTTGAATCTCCAAATCAACAGGCCGCAGCCGCACCGCCATCTCGACGTGATGCGGGAATGGAAAAATCGCGAGCAGTTCCTGGCTCAACCAATCCAAACGCGCGGTTAGTGCATCCGCGTGGCTCCAAACAACGTTCCACTGCAGTTGAGACCAGGGAACACCGTGCATAGGAAGTTTCTGATCATCGAAATGCAAATGCGGCGAAGAGGAATCCAGCAAAACCTGACGGCCAGCCGCGCGATATTGCAAGCTGCCGAGGCGATTTGCCCAAGGGTACAGGAGTGGAATGCCCGCGGTGCTTCCTTTGATGCGGGCCGCATCGAGATCGTCGACGCGGCGCAGAAGCTCAACTCCACCGAAGCGAAGAGAAGCGCCGAGCATTCCAGCCGCGGGCCAAAATGTTGCTTGCAAGTCACCAACAGTAAGGATTTGCGTGGAAGAGCTGCTCCTATTCGGCCGCGCCCACTCGGTTGCGAGCGGATCGCTGATCATAAAATTGCAACAAATTGAGACCTCTTCTTGACACTCCGTGTGTCCCCAAACTGGCCACCAACGCTGTACTAAACAGATGTGGTTTTACGGGTGGGAGAAGAAGTTACGAGTGCCTCCAGAAAAAGTGAACCATTGCGACGATTAGCCAAATCGTTCCGATCAGCCCAAGCAATATCGCGCCGACCGCGAGCAAACTAAAATTCCGAACTTTTCGGGCTCCGCTCTTGATTTCAGCCTTGGTCAGCATTGTTGAACAAGCTTCACTCGTTTCTCCCGCGAGAGGCACCGTGCCCGAGTCCGCCCAAATCGACAAGGGCGGCAATGACGAGAAATAGTAAATTGATGCCAGCTATAGGCTGTCCTGTATTTGCCATCCACGCATACACTAGTGTCGTCAACGGAAGAAACAGAAATCCTAACAACGGCACGACAAATCCATGATACGCGCGTTGCAGGTAATTTGTGAAAAAGAACAACAA
>Ga0209010_1000399_pt1 | contig 14241 bp, 13 predicted proteins | sample BlaSpr_A8_OM1_O3_FD_187985 | JGI IMG/M metagenome (GOLD analysis project Ga0209010, IMG submission 187985) | Forest soil microbial communities from Thunder Bay, Ontario, Canada - Black Spruce, Ontario site 2_A8_OM1_O3 (SPAdes) (version 2) | ecosystem: Environmental > Terrestrial > Soil > Boreal... | reverse complement strand
TAACCGCCGGTCGAAAATCCGATCGCCTGGGCAAAAACCAGCCATACCGCGCCGAGAATCGTCAGCGTGCCCGCGGACGGCGAGACTGAGAACGGCGACGCCAGCGAAAGTCCGATGCCGGATCCAAGCGCGATGAAGATGAAGGTCACGGCAATAGCGGTGAATACACCGGCGATGATGCCGCTCCAGGACAGCCCGCTCCAAGAGAGCGCGCTCCACATTCCCGCGTTCTGCGCTTCGACGATTTCGATGCGGTCGCCCACGATTGTCGTATCGGCCATGACGAACTCCTTGCGTTCCCGGAAGACTGGTCGGTGGCTTGGCCAAGCGGCAATCCGACAGATCGGAAATTCCGATCCGCCATTGAATTGCCGCGGTTCCCGGTGTGAACAAACAACGCATGGACAAGTTCCGTGCAGCGCGGCGCCGCGTCATTCATCGCGAGTGCTATTTTTAGCGATCGTTCTCGTGGCACATGGTGCGCTGCGGCGAAGCCGGCACGGAACTTTTCGTTCGTCCGGTATTTTTATTGCGGAAGGCTCAGCCGTGCGGACGTGCCTTAAGCGCGTGCTGGCGCTCAATTGGCGAGGTAACAACTATGCTTAATTTGGTCGTCACGCTCTTGATCATCGCCTTGATCGCGGCCGTGCTGGGATTCGGCGGCATCGCTTCGACCGCAGTCGGGTTGGCCAAAATCGTGTTTTTCGTCGCGCTGCTGCTGTTCCTGATCGCCGCGCTCTTCGGCATGATGCGCGGTCCGAGAGCACTGTAAAACAGCGCTTAAAAACTCACCGCAGAATGCTGTATTGCGCCGGTTGCGGGCGGCGACCTGTTGCCGTCGCCGCGCTCACGAGTGCGGGCAATTTTCGCCGGTCTGACTGGTACAGCTGGGTGGACTCGAACCACCGGCCTCTTGATCCACAGTCAAGCGCTCTAACCAACTGAGCTACAGCTGCACGGGCTCGCGGTCGGCAAGCGGGCGGAACCTATGGGCAATGCTCAATTTTGGCAAGGCTGAAGGTCAGGCCGGCAAGGCGCGCGCCTAAAGCAAAAGCCCGGGCACGAACCCGGGCTTCCCCTTAACCGTAACGCTTTGAAACGCGGCCGCAGGCGCCGGACTTAGGCAACCTTGCTGAACGCCTTGTTCATGCCGCTCTTGATCGGCTCGGCGGTCTCGGTGGCGACCTTTTGCGCCAACGCGCCGAGCTCTTTGCTCTGCGCCGTGAGCGCCTCGAACTGCTTGCGCGCGTGCGCGCTCGACAGCTCGATCACTTCCGACAGCGTCTTCGCGGTGATCAGTTCGCCATAGAAATCGAATGCGGCGTTGGTGTTGACACGCGCCGCCTCGATGACCTTGAGGCCGTAGTCGGCGGTGCCCTTGCTGGCGGTCGAATAGGTGGTCTCGAGCACGTCGGTCGCCTCTTCGGCGGCGGCCTTCATCTTCTCGTAGGTGTCCTTGGCCTGCGCGACGCCGCGCTCGGCGAATTCGCGGAAGGCAGCCGGCATCTCGACCTTCGGAATGTCGAACTTGGGCATTTCGAATTTCGGCATCTCGAATGCGCTGGTGGCGGGCTTGCTGGTTTTCACTTTGGGGGCTGTGGTGGCTTCAACCATGATCGGTGTCCTTGAACTGTTGCGCGAAGCCGTTGCGCCTCGCTGCTGATCCCACGGTCGAACGCAGAGCGTGTCCAAACCCGGGCTCCAGACATTCTATATAGCACGTTTTTGGTGCAACGCAACAGGAAATATTGCATTGCACAAAATATTATAAGTAATTGGAACTCTGTGTATTTTCGCCTTGAGACGAAATCCCGGGCGAAAATTCGTGCGGCGCAATCAGGTCTTAGGTTTGGCAGCTTCCATCGCCATTTTGGCAGCACTTTGGCCAAGATCCTGAACCTGGGCCGAAATTGTCTGCATCTGACGGGAGAGATATTCCGATTGCAGCCCCATCAGCTCGGTGGGGTCCTTGGCGCGCATGAGCTTTTGCGCGAAATCGAAGGTCGCCGCCACATTCTGCTCGGCATAGGTCATCGACTTCTGGGCGATCTCCTGGGCACCGCTGCGCGCGGCTAAAGCCTGCCCCTGGAACTGCCCCATGGCCTGGTTTGCCGCCTGGAGGAAACCGTCAAAGGCCTGGCGGGCCTGCGCCACGCTCTGCTCGGCGAAGCTGCGCATCTCGTTCGGGATTGCAAATTGCTCGAAGGGGTCCTTGGCCATGGTGTACTCCGCAAAAAGGGCCGGCGGCTTGATCCTACCGTAATTTCGCCTCGGACAGGCAAGGCCCAAAATGGCGTAAGCCACGCCCTTGGTCACGCCCTTGGGCGCCGCGATTAAGGTTATCCTGCCAAGGCCGGCGGCCGAGGGCTTCGCGCCATGGACGCCGCGGCGCCCCGGCCCTATTAAGAATTCCTTAGGCAACGAGTTCCGTCGCATGACGTTTGTAGAGTCAGAGCTCGCCCTATTGCGTGATCCGCGACTGGCGGCGCCGGCGACGAGCCCATGGCCCGCTTGGCTGTGGAGCGCCGATGCCTCGCGGATGCTGTGGGCGAATGCGGCCGGCGCGGCGCTGTTTGGCGCCGCCGATACGCGCGAATGCGTGCAGCGCCGCTTCGACAGCAACAACCCGGCCGTGGCGCAAATCGTCCGCCTTGCCGCCACGCTGCCATCTGCCGGTCCGCCGCGCCTCGAGCGCTTGCGCGGTTTTGGGCTTGGCTTCGGCCGCGCATTGACCTGCGCCTGCTCGCGTCTCGTTGTTACGGACGGTAAGGCCGCGGTTCTGATCGTTGCGACTGAGCCGGCGGGACCGGCGCTGTCGCTTGCCGAGCGTGTCCGCCGCCTGTTCGGCGACGACGAACCGCTCGCCGCCTTCGCAGCCGACGGCGCCCTGGTTCACGCCACCGCAGCGGCACGCGCACAGCTTGGCGGAGCGAATTCCTTGTCCGCGCTCGGCGTCCTTGAATCCGATCTGCAGCGTCTCGGCGAAGGCGCGACGCGCGTGCTGGTACTCAGCTTGCCGCAGCAGCAAGCTGCGCCTATCGAAACGGCCGATGTGAAACCGAGCGAGACCGTTGTTCCGTCCACTCCGCCTGAAGCGGCGGCAGCGCCGGCAGCGCCGGCAACGCCGCAAAGCGCTTCGCCTACCGAACCGATCGTCGAACGACGTCACCCGTTACGGTTCGTCTGGCAGATGGACGCCGACGGCCGCTTCGTCGTCGGCTCCGATGAATTCATCGCGCTGGTCGGACCGAAAACCACGGCGGCGTTCGGCCGCACCTGGAACGAGATCTCAGCCGAGCTGAAACTCGATCCGGGCAATCAGATCGCGCGCGCGGTGTCGAGCCACGAGACCTGGAGCGGCATCGTCATTCCCTGGCCGGTGGATGAATCCAGCGACCGGCTGCCGGTCGAGCTGTCGGGCCTGCCGGTATTCGATCGCGACCGCAGCTTCCGCGGCTATCGCGGTTTTGGCGTCTGCCGCGACATTGCCCGCATCAACCAATTGGCGCGGGCGCGCCGCGAGCGGCCGATCGGATTTATGCCGGCGTCGGACGCCGATGACGGCACGCTATCGACACCGCAAGGCCCCGCCGCTGCTCCCGCCGAAGCGGCAGCGCGGCCCGAACGCCCGGCGCAACCGATCGCGCCGGCTGCGGCCAATGTGGTGCCATTCCGTCAGTCGCTGCCTGCGGAACCGAAAGCACCGACGCTCAGTCCGGTGGAGCGCAGGGCGTTCCGCGAACTGGCGCAGGAGCTGAACGCGCGTTTGCGCGGCACGCCGGAGGCGCCAGCTGCCGCCGAGCCCAGTGTCGAAGGCGCGCTGGCCGAAGCGCCGAAGCCACCCGACCAAGCTGCCGAATCTGCTGCCGCGTTGCCGTCGTCGGAAGCGCCGCCGCAGCGCGCAAATGAAGCCGAGAGCTCTGTTGCGGCGGAGGCGGTCGCTGCCACCGCCGCGGCGCAGCCGGCCGCGGTCATCGATCCATCGCTGCTCGACCGTATTCCGATCGGCGTACTGGTTTACCGGCACGATGCGCTGCTCTACGCCAATCGCCATTTTCTCGAAACGACCGGCTACGACAATCTTGCGGCGCTCGAAGCCGCCGGCGGGTTGAATTCTCTGATCGTCGAGCGCGGTGCCGATACGCTCGCGGAAAGCACCGGCACGCAGGCACTGTCCATCAAAACGGGCCGCGGCGACACGGTTGCGGTCGACGGCCGGCTGTTCTCGGTGCCGTGGAACGGCGCCTCGGCGCTGGCGCTCATTCTGAGCAACGGATTGAACGCGGTAGGACGCCGCGCCACCGAGCTCGCACTTGCCGCCGCCGAGACCGAGTTGCGCAACGCCAAGCGCGAGACACAGAAAGCGGCGGCGGCCAAGGCCGAATTCCTCGCCAAGGTCAGCCACGAGATTCGCACGCCGCTCAACGCCATGACCGGCTTCGCCGAAGTCATGATGGCTGAGCGCTTCGGCCCGATCGGCAACGAGCGCTATCGCGAATATCTTAAAGATATCCACGGCGCCGGCACGCAATTGGTTGCGCTGCTCAACGATCTGCTCGATCTGTCCAAGGTCGAGACCGGCAAGCTCGACCTGAGCTTCGGCAATGTCGGCGTCAACGATCTCACCCAGCAATGCGTCGGCATCATGCAGCCGCAGGCAAACCGCGCCCGCATCATCATCCGCACCTCGCTGACGCCGGCGCTGCCGCAGGTCGTCGCCGACGAGCGGTCGCTGCGCCAGATCGTGCTCAATCTGTTGGCCAACTCGATCAAGTTCACCGGGCCCGGTGGCCAGGTGATCGTGTCCACCGCGGTCTCCGACGCCAGCGAAGTGGTGCTTCGCGTGCGCGATACCGGTGTCGGCATGAGCGAAAAAGACATCGAGGCGGCGCTCGAGCCGTTCCGCCAGGTGGCGACGTCGGGCAGCTGGGGCTCCGGCGGAACCGGGCTCGCCTTGCCGCTGACCAAGGCACTGGCCGAGGCCAATCGCGCCAATTTCAACATCAAGAGCGCGCCAAATGCCGGCACCCTGGTCGAAATCGCTTTTCCGCCCAGCCGCGTCGTCACGAATTAGCCGGCAACCGGCCGAAAGCTATCCACCGGGCTGTCGTCCGATGGTACCCGAGCCGCGGAATCGGCTAGACTTGCCTGGTCGGGGCTTGCGCCGGGCTGGGCGGCAACCTCGGTGAGGTGTGGTCATGCGCACGATCAGAACCCTCCTGACGTCGCTCGTCGCGGCCGCGATCCTTATTCCCACGGCGGCGCGCGCCGCCGAGGACGTCGATCTTCTCCTGGTGCTCGCGGTCGACGTATCGCGCAGCATCGACGCCACCAAATTCCAGCTGCAGCGCGAAGGCTACGCCGCAGCGGTCGCCGATCCGCACGTGCTTGAAGCGATCCACACCGGCCGCACCGGCCGCATCGGCCTGACCTTCGTGGAGTGGTCCGGCGTCGGCGCGCAGAAGGTGGTGATCGACTGGACCACGATCGGGGATACGGACTCGGCCAAAGGCTTCGGCGACCGCCTCTTGGAAGCGCCGCGCTCGTTCGCCGACCGCACCTCGATCTCGGGCGCGATCGAATTCGCCATGGGGCAGCTCGACAAGGCGCCCTATGAGGCGGCGCGTCGCACCATCGACGTCTCCGGCGACGGCACCAACAATGCCGGCCGCGACGTCGCCATGCTGCGCGACGAGGCGGTGGCCAAAGGCATCACCATCAACGGGCTCGTGATCCTCAGCGACAATCCGATGTCGTGGAATCCCGACCACACCAATCCGCCGGGCGGTCTCGCCAACTATTATCGCAACAACGTCATGGGCGGCCCGAGCGCCTTCGTCATGGTCGCGGAAAACTTCAATTCGTTCGGGCAGGCCATCATCAAAAAAATGATCGCCGAGGTGGCGCAGGCGCATGAGCCTCGCCCCCTTCGGGCCGCCGCCCGTTAAGCGCAAGCCGGTTCCGAGGAACGCCAAGACGACCTGGCACCAAGACGACTTGGTCCCAAGGCGATCTGGCACCAAGACGATCTGGCGCCGCGGCTGTTTTTTGTTTTAAATCCGACATTTGGGAGTGGTTTGGGATGGCACCGGCCACGAAAGCGACACAGATGTCGAGCACGTTTGCTTGGTACCGAGCGCCCGGTATATTTCGACGGTTTTTGCAACATTGGATGTGCGTCCTTTGCCCGTGGCTACCGGCTTGAAACGCCTCGCCATCGCCGCTGCCGCCATGGTCGCGGTGGCGTTCGTCACCCTGATCGCGCTGTCTTTTCTCATGCCCGCGGCGGTGGTGCGCGACGCGGTGGCCAAACAAATCCAGGCCGTCACCGGACTCGATCCGATCCTGCGCGGCGCCGTTTCGGTATCGCTGTTCCCGTCCGGAACCGTGACCTTCCACAATGTGCTGCTCGGCGACGACCGCACCGGCGAGCCGGCCGTGGTTACCGATGAGCTGACCGCGCGGCTGCGCTATTTTCCGCTGCTGGCCGGGCGGATCGAAATCGCCGACGTGACGCTGGTGCGGCCGACAATCACCGTCACCTTTTTGCCCGACGGCCTGTCGAACTGGTCCGGACTGATGGAGACACTGGCGCGCGCGCTGGCGCCCAATCCCGACCGCACCGCGTCGTTTTCGGAGATCGGCATCAACGACGGCACCATCGTCGTGCGCGACACCGAAAAAGGCTACATCGAGCGGCTCGATAACGTGGAATTCCAAATCGCCTGGCCGTCGATATCACGCAGTTTCGGCGCCAACGGCCATCTCGTCTGGCATGGCGAACCGGTCGAGGCCAGCCTCACGCTCACCGATTTTCTCGCCGCGCTGTCGGGCCAGCGCTCCGGCGTCAAGGTGCGGCTCGCGGGCGCGCCGCTCAAGCTTGCCTTCGACGGCGCGTCGAGCGCGCAGCCGACGCTCAAGCTCGAGGGCACATTGGGCGTCGATGCGCCGTCGTTGCGCGACGCCCTGCGCTGGACCGGCAAGAGCAAGGTGCCGTTCGGTGGCTTCGGCCGTTTCGCCTTGCGGGCGCAGAGCACCATCGGCAGCGGGGTGGTTTCGCTCGCCAACGTCAATGTCGAGCTCGACGGCAATACCGCCGAAGGCGTGTTGTCGCTGTCGTCCGGCGATCATCGCATGGTCCAGGGCACGCTTGCCGCCGACGCGCTGGACCTGACGCCTTATGTCACCGGCATGCGGCTGTTGGCCACCAATGAGAGCAACTGGGATCAACTGCCGATCGCGCTGGATGGCCTTGCCGATATGAACCTCGATCTGCGGCTCTCGGCGGCAAGCATCAAGATCGCCAACGCGCAATTAGGCCGCACCGCGGTCGCGGCGAATATGCGCGACGGCAAGCTCGACGTGACGATCGGTGAATCGCAAGCCTTCGGCGGCGTCGTGAAGGGCGCCGTCGGTATCGCCATCGCCAATGGCGGCGCCGAGGCGATGACGCATGTGCAATTCGTCGACGTCGATCTGGAAAGCTGTCTCAACCAGGTGTTCGGCATTCAGAAAATCGCCGGCCGCGGCAACCTGATGCTCAACATCGACGGCGCGGGCGATTCCGTGTTGGCGATGACCAACACTCTCAACGGCACGGCGAGCCTCACGGCCCATGACGGCGCGCTGATCGGCCTCAATGTCGAGCAATTGCTGCGGCGGCTGGAGCGCCGGCCGCTGTCCGGCAACGGCGATTTCCGCTCCGGGCGCACGCCATATGACCAACTGGTGCTGAATCTGGCGATCGACCACGGCGTGGTGGCGGTCCAGGACATGCATATCGACGGGCCGGCGGTACGGCTCGCAGTCGGCGGCCAAGCCTCGGTGCCAATGCGCGATCTCGACCTCAAAGGCACGGCGACCTTGATCTCGAGCGCCACCACCAACGAGTTCGAGCTGCCGTTCGTGGTGCAAGGCCGTTGGGACGACCCGATCATGCTGCCCGACCCGCAGAGCCTGATCCGCCATTCGGGGGCGGCCGCGCCGCTGCTCGACGCCGTCAAAGGCCGCACTGCGGGCGAGGCGGTCCGCTCGGTGATCGACCAGCTGATGGCGGCGCCGCCGGCCGAGCCTGCCGCCGCCCCGGCTGCGGCGCCCGCGCCGCCCAAATAACGCACGGGGCAGGCTTTTTCGAACGTCATGCTCTATGATTCGCGCGCACGAATCAGCGCGGGGTAGCCGCCCGCGACGGGCGCAAAATGCTCAACCGCCTCACGCGCACTCTGGTCAAGGTGCTGGTCGCTTCGCTGATCGTCGGCACGATCCTGGCGCATTTCGGCATTTCCGCCGGAGAGCTGATCAAGACCGCGGGGCTGTCGCCCGAGCGCATCGAGGAACTGGCCCGCGAAGGCTTTGCCTGGGCGCTGCCCAATCTGCTGCTTGGCTCGCTGGTGATCGTGCCGGTGTGGTTCTTGTTCTATTTGTTCCGGCCGCCGGGCGAGAGCAGGGATTGATCCGACGGCTTGTTATTGCGGCCGCGCCGGTGTTCCGCTCGCAATATTGAATTTGGCCAGCAGGGACGCGGCGGTGACGGCAACGCCGACGACGCCGATCATGACGCTGCAGACTGCGTTCATCTCCGGCTTCACGCCGAGACGGACCTCGGAATAGATGCGGATCGGCAAGGTCGTCGCGCCCGGCCCGGTGGTGAAGCTGGCGATCACCAGATCGTCGAGCGACAGCGCGAAGGCGAGCATCCAGCCGGCGGCGATGGCCGGCAGGATCAGCGGCAAGGTTACGGCGCGGAAGGTGTCGAGCGGCGAGGCGCCGAGATCCATCGCCGCCTCTTCGAGGTTCATGTCGAAATCAATAAGCCGCGCCTGCACGATCACGGTGACGAAGCACATCGCCATGGTGGTGTGCGCGATCGCAACGGTCCAGAAGCCGCGATCGATCGCGACGGCGACGAACAGCAGCAGCATGGACAGGCCGGTGATGACTTCCGGCATGACCAGCGGCGCATAGATCATCGACGCAAACAGCAGCCGGCCGCGGAACCGGCCGAAACGTACCAATGCCACGGCCGCCAGCGTGCCCAGGATCGTTGCCGCGGTCGCTGAAACCAATGCGAGGCGGACGCTGATGAAGGCGGCGTCGAGCAGTGGCCCGTCGTTGATGAGTTCGCCATACCAATGGGTCGACCAGCCGCCCCAGACCGCGACCAGCTGCGAAGCGTTGAACGAATAGATCACCAGGATGGCGATCGGCAGATAAAGAAAGGCGAGGCCGAGCACGATGGCGGCGAGATTAAATGCGGAGATTTTGCGCATGGTCAGCCGCGCTCCACCGCACGCATGGTCTGGTGCTGGAAAATCACGATCGGCGTCACCAACAGGCCGACGAGCGCAATTGCAACGGCCGCGGCGGCCGGCCAATCCTTGTTGCCGAAAAATTCCGTCCAGATGGTCTGCCCGATCATCGGCGCCTGCGAGCCGCCGAGCAGGTCGGGAATGACGAATTCGCCGACCGCGGGGATGAAGCATAATAGCGCGCCGGCCAGCACGCCCGGCGCCGACAAGGGCAGCGTTACCTCCCAAAAAATCTTGCCGCGCGGGCAGCCGAGATCGGCCGCCGCTTCCAAAAGCGACTCGTCCAGCTTTTCCAGTGTCGCATAGAGCGGCAGCACCATGAACGGCAGATAGGAGTAGACGATGCCGATATAGATTGCGGTGTCGGTCGCGAGCCAGACCGGCGGCGTGCTGACGATATGCAGCGCCAGGAGCAGCTGATTGAGCGGCCCGTCGTGCTGCAAGATGTTCATCCAAGCATAGATGCGGATCAGGAACGCGGTCCAGAACGGCAGCATGACCAGCGTCATGAGCACGGCCTGGACGCGGCGCGGCGTGCGCGTGATGCCGTAGGCGATCGGGTAACCGATGACGAGCAGGAGCAAGGTGGAGAACGCGGCGATCTGCACGCTCTTCACGAAGGACAAAAGATAGAGCGGATCGGAGCCGATGAGAGCGTAATTGTCCAACGACAGCGCGCCGAAGAACGCCTTGATGCCATGCCAGCCGGCCAGGAGATCGAGGAGCGGCGTGTAGGGCGGCTGCGCTAGCACCGCCTGCGATAGGCTGATCCGCAGCACGATCAGGAACGGCACCAGAAAAAACACCAATAGCCAAGCGTAGGGAATCCTGACGACGAGATTTTCCGCAAATGATCGTTTCGGGGTCATGGCGTTCGCCGCGGCTTCATTTGGTCAGTACGATTGCGGCTTCGGGTGCGAAGCTCATCCATGCGCGGTCGTCCCAATCGATCGGGCGTTCGGTGGCGTGGCCGCTATTGGCGATCGCTGCCGTCACGATCGCGCCGTCGGCGAGGCGCAATTTGTAGATCGTCAGCTCGCCGAGATAGCCGATATCGACAATGGTGCCGGCGGCGCGGTTTTCGGGCGGTGGTCGCGACTCCGGCGCCGGCGGCTCGAGCGTGACGCGCATCTTTTCCGGCCGCACTGCCAGCCAAACCGTTGCGCCCGGCTTGGCATCGATCTTCGCGGCGACGCGCAGCGTGCCGGCGGTCGTGCCTTCGACGCTCAAGCCGTCTTCGCCGACGACACCCTCGAACACATTGACGTCGCCGATGAAGTCCGCGACCCAGCGCGAATTCGGCTGCTCGTAGATTTCCGCGGGCCTAGCCACCTGGCGGAGCCAGCCGCGGTCCATCACGCCGATACGGTCGGCGACGATCATGGCTTCGCCCTGGTCGTGGGTGACGATGACGAAAGTGAGCCCGAGCTTGCGTTGCAAGTCCATCAGCTCGAAGCGGGTCTGATCGCGCAGCTTCTTGTCGAGCGCCGCCAGCGGCTCGTCGAGCAGCAGCATGCGCGGGCGCTTGACCAAAGCGCGCGCCAGCGCCACGCGCTGGCGCTCGCCGCCAGACAGCTCGTGCGGCTTACGCCGGCCAAAACTTTCCAGCTTCACCATGGCCAGCATGTCGGCGACGCGCTGGGCGATCTCGGCTTTGGCCAGGCCCTCCTGCTTGAGGCCGAACGCTACATTGGCCTCGACGTTGAGGTGTGGGAACAGCGCGTAGTTCTGAAACATCATGTTGACCGGGCGGCGGTAGGGCGGCACGGCCGCGAGATCGACGCCGTCGAGCAGGATGCGGCCGGAGTCCGGCCGCTCGAAGCCGGCGATCAGGCGCAACAGCGTGGTCTTGCCGCAGCCGGAGGGACCAAGCAGCGCAAAGAACTCGCCCTGATAGATGTCGAGGGAGAGCTTATCGACCGCCGCGCTGCTGCCGAAGCGCTTGCTCAAATCCTCGATGCGCAACAGCGGGCGCTCGGTCGGATCCGCCCACGGCGCAAAACTACGTTTCGATCGGACGGTTGGCATCATACTCTAGCGGCAACAGCGCATCTCGAGGGCGCCGCGTCAGGCTAGAGCATTTTTCCGCAGACTGGAAATGATCGAACGGCTCGGCCCGGTGGCGATCAATCGGTCATCGCAACCGACGGCGTCTCGATGATGGGCGCATCGTCGAGGCCTTCGGTCATCAGCTTGCGCGGCTCCGGGCCGTAGTAATCGCCGAGCTGCACCACCGGCCGCGGTTGCAACATGATGGAGACCATGCGGTCGTACAGCGCCTTCGCCGAAACCGGCTTGACCAGATATTCGTGGACGCCGAGCCGCACCGCCTCGACGACGCGCCAGCGCTCGCCGTGGCCGCTGAGCATGATGATCGGCACGTCGGGCATCGGGAACACGCCGGGCGAGCGGACGATGCGTACCAGCTCGGCGCCGCTCAACAACGGCATTTCCCAGTCCAGGATCACCACGTCGGGGGCGATGCTGCGGATGGCGTCAAGCGCCGCGATGCCGTCATTGGCCTCGTAGATGTCCTTGATGCCGCAATTGACCAGCAGGTTGCGGATCATCTTGCGCATGTACTGGTTGTCGTCGACCACCAGCACCGCCAGCGACTGTATTTGATCAGCGATGTGCTTCTTCGAAGGGGTCTCGGTCATGGTCTATGCCTGATGGCCGATCAGACGAATATGACGTCGTCGAGCACCGGATCGTTCTCCGGCTTGTAGCTCGACATTTTGCGCGGCGCCGGGACGTAGTTGTCGCCCTTCCTCACCATCTCGCGCGGCCTGGCGAGAATGGAGACCAGCCGCGCCAGCAGCGCCGTCGAAGACACCGGTTTGAGCAGGAATTCGTTGACGCCGAGCCGCACCGCCTCGACCACCCGCGAACGTTCGCCGTGGGCGGTGAGCATGATGATCGCCACGTCGGGATAGGGAAAGCGGCCAGGCGCGCGCACCTGGCGCACGAATTCCGGGCCGTTGGGACTCGGCATCGACCAATCGAGAATGACCACGTCGGGTGCCCAGCGGCAGATGGCTTCGAGGCCGCTGCAGCCGTCCTTAGCCTCGTAAATGGTCTTGACGCCGATCACTTGCAGGAGCGATTTCGTCACCTTGCGCATGGTGGCTTCGTCATCGACGATGAGCACCTTCAGCGCTTCAAGCTGCTGCGTGAACTGGCTGGCGACCGGCTGCATGGGATCCTTGCGTCGGCGGTAAAGTCCCTGCAGCAAATTGATCACAATTTTCTGTTTTTGAAGTGAAATTGATCGATAAAATTCGATCGATCAGTCGTTGCCGGTCTTGCGGGCGCGGATCGGCCGGCCTTCGAGGCCGGCGTCGCGCACCGCCGCATAGGGCCCGATCGGCCGCATGGTGAACGAAGACTCAACGCTGGTGTAGTCGTGATAGCCGAGGCGGGCGAGCGGGCGGATTTTCACGACATCGAGCTTGCCCTCGGGCGTGAGCGCGTCGTCGCGGATATGCACGCCGACGACGCGGCCGATGACGACGTGATGAACGCCGTCGAGCGTGCGCGCCGGCAATGCGGTCGAAGAATGGAATTTGCATTCCAGATGCACCGGCGACGCCGCGACCCGCGGCGGCTTGACGATGCGCGAGCCGATCATTTCCAGGCCCGCCAGCGCCGCCTCGTCGACCTCCGGCGGCACGAATTGCGAGGTGATATTGACCGCCTCGCGCAACGCATAGGTCGCCATGTTGACGACGAACTCGCCGGTGTCGGTGGCGTTCTTGACGCTGTCCTTGCGCCGGCCGGACTCCGGAAACGAGTTTGCCGAGAACATCACGTAAGGCGGATCGTAGGCCAGATTGTTGAACTGGCTGAACGGCGCCAGATTGACGATGCCGTCACGGCTGATGGTCGAGATCCAGCCGATCGGCCGCGGCACCACGATCGATTTATAGGGATTGAACGGTAGGCCGTGGTCGTCTTTATCGGGTTCGTAGAACATTGCTCGCCGTCCTCTTTGAATATGCGAATATACTCAACTCAGCGCCATGAAACGATCGAGCATGATGCGCTGGGCGTCGTTGAAACGCAGGCCGAGTTTCGAGCGCCGCCACAGCACGTCGTCGGCGGTCCGCGCCCATTCCTTGTCCATCAGGTAGTGCACCTCGACGGCGGTGAGATCGGCGCCAAAACGCAGGCCGAGGTCTGCCGGCTCATTCGCGGTCTTGAGCACGGCGTCGACGCGCGTGCCATAGGCCGATGCGAGGCGGCGCGCATGATCGGGACTGAGGAACGGCCAGGTCCGCTGCGTGCGCGCCACCAGCGTTTCAAGTCCGTCATAGACGAAGTCGCCGCCCGGCAACGGGCTCCCCGCGGTCCACGGCCGCGTGCGCGGAAAGAAATGCGCAAGCTTGGCCATGACGTCTTCGGCGAGCCGCCGGTAGGTCGTGATCTTGCCGCCATAGACCGTGAGCAGCGGCGCCTCGCCGGGGCGCTCGTCGAGGCTCAGCACGTATTCGCGGCCCAGATCTTGAGAGCGAACATCCTGGGATCGGCGCGCGCCATCCTCATAGAGCGAGCGCACGCCGGCATACGCCCACACCACATCGGCGGCGCTGATGGCGGCGCGGAAATATTCGTTCACCACGCCGCACAGATACTCGATGTCGGCACCAGTCGGCAGCACGGCCGAGGGATCGCCGACGAAGGTTTGGTCGGTGGTGCCGATCAGCGTAAAATCGTTTTGGAATGGGATGGTGAAAACCACGCGGCCGTCGGCGGCTTGCAGGATATAGGCGCGGTCGTGGTCGTAGAGGCGGCGCACCACGATATGGCTGCCCTTGTCGAGGCGCAGATGCGGCTTTTGCTGTTGCCGCAGCACGGCCTCGGCCAGCGTTTCGACCCAGGCGCCCGCGGCATTGACCAGCACCCGCGCCGTCAGCTCTTCGCGCCGGCCGCG
>Ga0209010_1000397_pt1 | contig 14297 bp, 14 predicted proteins | sample BlaSpr_A8_OM1_O3_FD_187985 | JGI IMG/M metagenome (GOLD analysis project Ga0209010, IMG submission 187985) | Forest soil microbial communities from Thunder Bay, Ontario, Canada - Black Spruce, Ontario site 2_A8_OM1_O3 (SPAdes) (version 2) | ecosystem: Environmental > Terrestrial > Soil > Boreal... | reverse complement strand
ACTTTGTTCATTTATCGCATGCTCGCTCGCCAGCTCGGACGCAGCTGCCGTGCTGATCGTGCTCATCGACAGATGAACGGCCCCGGGTCTTAGACCCTGGGCGAGGCCACCGAGCCCAATCTCTTCGCGACCGAACACGATTCCGCGAACGGCGGCGTCGTCCGGCAGCATGCTGATGACGACCTCGCAGTCGAAGAGGTCAGCGATATTCGTTGTGGGCTTGAGGCCAAGCGCTGCGAGCTTGCCCATCTGCTGCGGACGCCGGACATAGGCGATCACCCGATGTCCGGTGGCGGCAAGATTTGCCGCCATCGCCGTGCCCATCTGTCCGAGGCCGACAAAGCCGACGCGAGAGCTGGTCTGGTCCTTTGACACTGGTTGCCTCCTTATCACCTGCTCGTGCAACGTCCGTTGCATCACTCCGTCTTCGGCAGCGCTGCATTCCACTAAGCGATAAGATAGCGTGTCGGCCGCGCGGCAAAATTAAATTGCCGTTTAGAAAGCTAAATTCGACTTCATGAAAACAAATTGGGCGCCCAATGCGCTAGCACGCGGGCACACCGTCGAGAGTCGCAGCTTCGGCAGTTGAAAGGAACTTTGCTTTCGGCTCGGTCGGACGCCGTAACGGAATTGCCGATTTTCCGTCAAAATGCTCTAATCCCGCACACCCCGAATTAAGGGGAACATGTTGCGTGGCGGACGATGCCAAGCCAGGTTGCAACATTCCGGCGATCAGCTGCGCAATGTTTCTGCGGAATCATTGCGCTGACAACCGTGACCTTTATCTGCTTCCGGTTTAAGGCCGACCTCGCAACGACGTCCTTTATTTATTTGGCTGTCCTCGTGCTTCTCTCCTTGTTCGGCAGCTATCTTGCATCCGGTTTTCTCACTCTCATGGCTGTTGCCGGTCTGGCTTATTTTTTTGCGCCTCCAGGTTTCAGTTCCGCGATGGGCTTGCCGGAAGATATCGCACTGGTGATCGTCTTCTTGCTGACCCCATTGACGGTGACGGGGCTGGTCAGACGCGCCCGCAAGCTGACGGAAGCAGCGCGGCAGGCCGAGGTCGTCGCCAAGCAGGCTGCACGGGAACTTCGGCTCGCCATCAATACGATTCCTGCGCTAGTCTGGAGTGCCTTGCCTGACGGCTCGCTGGATTTTATCAACCGGCGTTGGCAGGAAATCGGGCTCTCCTTGGACAATCTACAGGGCTCCGAATGGATCAATGTGCTTCATCCGGAAGAGCGCACGGAAGTGATGGACAAGTGGCGCATCGCCGTAGAGACCGGAACTCACTACGAGAACATAGAGCGCGTCCGCCGAGCGGACGGTGAATATCGCTGGTTCCTGAGCCGCGCCCAGCCACTGCGTGACGAGTTCGGAAAAATCGTAAAATGGTTTGGCGTCGATACCGACATCGAAGATCAAAAGCGCGCCGAAGACGCGCTTCGCGAGAGCGAGCAGCGATTCCGCGATTACACCGACTCGGCTTCCGATTGGTACTGGGAGACCGGCCCTGACCACCGTTTCATCGCTCACCTTGTGTCCGAGCAATTACTCAACGCCATCGGTGTCTTGCCCGACAGCCGGATAGGCATGTTGCGATGGGATTTCGCCCGCGACCTCGAGGAGGAGCCGGAAAAGTGGCGCCAACACATCGCGGACCTCGATGCGCACAAGCCATTTCGCGACTTCAGGTACAAAGCCGCCAGCAGGGACGGCTCCGAAGTCTATATTTCCGCCAGCGGCAAGCCCCTATTTGATCCGAAAGAAAATTTCCTCGGTTACCGAGGCGTGGCCAGCACCATAACTGCGGCGGTGCGCGCGGCACAGCTGGAGGAAGCGCTGCAGGAGGCGAAGGTGGTAGGCGACAACATCGCCCATGATCTGCGCACGCCGCTCACCCGCGTGCGGATACGACTCGAACGCGGCCGCGAGCACGCTGCAACGCTGGAGGAAATGCGCGCAGTTGCCGATCAGGCGATCGCCGGTCTCGACCAATCGCTGACCACGATCACAGCGCTGCTGCGCATTACGGAAATCGAGCATAGTCGCCGGCGCGAAGGATTTAGCGATGTCCACCTCGCCCCCCTTATTCGCGAGGCGGGAGATCTCTACGAGCCGATCGCCGAGAACAAGGGTGTCACCCTTTGGGTCGAAGCCTCCGAAGGTGCGACTGTGCACGGCGACCGCGATCTGCTTTTCGAGGCCGTTGCCAATCTGGTCGACAACGCAGTGAAATTCACCCCGGAAGGTGGGCGGGTGGAGCTCGCATTGCTTCACCAGGAAGGCGAGACCGTCATCCGGGTGAGTGACAGCGGACCCGGCATCTCCGAGGCAGAGCGGGAAGCCGTCACCCAGCGCTTTTATCGCTCAGACAAAAGTCGAAACACCAAAGGCCTGGGCCTCGGCCTGAGCATGGTCGCTGCGATCATAAAATTGCATAGCTTCCATCTCAGGATCTCGGCCAGCCCGGGTTGCACGGCGGAAATTGCCTGTCCGCGCGCAGATTGAAGGCTTTCGCGAGAGCGCAAGACAGCGATCCTGCCTATTCATACCGAGCGCGGTGATCGAGGCTGCCGGTGATAAGGCGTGGTCGAGAGGCCGATCAACAAAAAGACAACAGCGCCGATGACGGCCGCAAAACCGTGCAACATGTGAATGCGCGTCGAGTCCGCGGCATAACCCGGCATGAATGTCGGCAATGAGCCACCAGGCAGCGCGCAATACATGGCGGCGATGATAAGACAAGCAATAGCCAGAACAAGGGCGAGCGTTTTCATGTTTTTTCCTGTCCATGACGTTGGCGTAGTCGTGCCATTCAGTCAAAAGGGCTATTCGCGCTTACGCTAGCTCGGAAGGCAACGAGCTCGTCGTTGGGGCGTAGCGCGCAAACGGCGCATCTGCCGATATGTCAGCTGTACCGCGACATAGATTGGATTGCAGATCCCGAACGCGGCCTCTACCGCAAGCAAGTGGGGTGTCGTTGTTAAAAGGATCCAGTGTTCTGTCAAAGTCGTGACCGTCGTATGCAAGTTGGACTTGAGCAAAATCTCCGGAGCGGACGATAGGTCCAGGGTCGTGATCCTGGTACGGCGTGGCCGTAAAATGGCCCGGGGCGTCGTCGTAGAGAACGCTTTCGTATCCATATGGGGAGGAGTAACCGGCGGCGGCTCTGCTCGCGGCAGTGCCTGTCGTATAGGCGCTTTGCGCCAGTGCGGCCGCGGGCAGGGCAATGCTTGACGCCGCAATAGCGGCAATCAGCATGAGTTTGACCTTGTTGATCATGGTCTTTCTCCCGAGTTTCGTCGTAAACAAGGGCGTGACGCCGTGCTGTTTGACGATCAGGAGATGCGTTCGATGAAGGTGATCCTCAACTAAATAGTTTTTTATCAGCTCGTTCATGGAACCTCATTGAATTGAATCCCCGCGCCCGGCATCCGCCCTTCATTTGCGCCGCAGATCATGCAGGTGGAGCAAGGTGCCAGGCCTATTCGCATAAAATCGAATTTAGTTTTCTGAACGGCAATTTAATAGCGCCGGCAGGCCAGTTGCTTATTTTCAATTTCGACACCTTCCCCAATGGTGGAGGCACACATGTTTGGCAATTCGATTCAGGGCAGCGTCGCGGAGCCGTCATTCCTTTATCTGATGATGGCGGCGACCTACTTCCGGCAGGCCAGACGTACGCGTCATCCCCATGTGCGCGGCGCGTTGCGCGACCTCGGTCGTGACTATGTGAGCAACGCCCGTCGTTTGGTCCCGGTGCACGCGTATCCGGCTAGCGAATCTCATCCGCTTACATCCAACACTCAATCATAGGATTCCGCCGTGGAAAGGATACTTCCGTTTCTCTCCGCATTGTCGCGGCGGCGCTTTCTCGAAACCGCCGGCGCTGCGACCTTGGCCATGGCTTCGCAGGCGGCGTCAGCGCAGGCCGCGGCGGAACCCGAATCTATGCACCCCGAGAACGTAACGCTGACCGTCAATGGGCGGCGCCATGCGCTCGATCTCGATCCTCGCACAACGTTGCTCGATGCGCTGCGCGAGCATCTAGGGCTGACCGGTACGAAGAAGGGCTGTGACCAAGGTCAGTGCGGCGCTTGCACGGTGATCGTCAACGGACAGCGTATCAACAGCTGCCTGACGCTCGCTGTGATGCATACGGGCGATGAGATAACGACCATCGAAGGCTTGGAAGAAGACGGCAACCTCCACCCAATGCAGGCGGCATTTGTGCGCCACGATGGATTGCAGTGCGGATATTGCACCCCCGGTCAGATTTGCTCGGCGGTCTCGCTGTTGGCCGAGCACAAGGCGGGCTGGCCGAGTTATGCGACGGCGGACGTCGCGAGCGCGCCGGTTCTGACCGACGCAGAAATCGCGGAGCGCATGAGCGGCAATATCTGCCGCTGTTCCGCTTATGCCAACATCGTTTCCGCCATCCGGGAAGTGGCCGAGGGAGGACGCACATGAAGCCGTTCCACTACGAACGGGCCAAGAGCGTCGCGTCTGCTTGCGCATCGGCGACGGACCCCACGACCAAGTTCATCGCTGGCGGCACCAACCTGCTCGATCTCATGAAACTGCAGATCGAGACGCCGGCCCATCTCATCGACATCGGTCCGCTGCCGCTCGCGGACATCGAAGAGACCGCGGAGGGCGGCCTGCGCATCGGCGCGCGCGTGACGAATAGCGTCCTCGCCGCCGACATGCGGGTGCGCCGCCGCTATCCGGTGTTGTCGCAGGCAATCCTGGCCGGCGCGTCGACGCAGCTTCGCAACAAGGCGACGACCGGCGGCAATCTGCTTCAGCGCACGCGGTGCGCCTACTTCTATGACACGACGAAGCCTTGCAACAAGCGCACGCCAGGCTCTGGCTGCGCGGCGCTGGCCGGCCTCAATCGCATGAACGCCGTGATCGGCGTGAGCAACGATTGCATCGCCGCACACGGCTCCGACATGGCGGTTGCGATGGCGGCGCTGGACGCGCGGGTGGAGACCGTCGCGGCTGACGGCGCGACCCGGACCATCCCAATCGACGCGCTTTATCGTCCGCCGGGCAACACGCCCCATATCGAGACGGTGCTGGCGCCGGGCGAATTGATCAAATCAGTGCTGCTGCCACCGCCGCCGCCGGGTCGACAGCTCTATCGCAAAGTGCGCGATCGCGCTTCCTACGCCTTCGCGTTGGTTTCGGTTGCGGCGATCGTGGCGCGCGAAGACGACCGGGTGAGCGCCGCGCGCGTCGCATTCGGAGGCATTTCCTACAAGCCCTGGCGATCGGCCGAGGCCGAGGCGGTGCTCGTCGGCGCGCCCGCGACGCGAGCGTCGTTTGACGCCGCTGGGCGCGCCGCACTCAGCAATGCCCGCGGCTACGGTTCCAACGATTTCAAGATTCCACTCGCCCGCCGGACCCTGCGCGCCGTGCTGGCCGATGCGACCGGCGTCATCTGAGGAGAAGAGATCATGGCCGAAGGCAATCGCGCCGACCCGATCGGGCTTCCTCTCGACCGCGTCGACGGGCACCTGAAGGTGACCGGGAGAGCCACCTATGCTTTTGAATACGCCACGCAAGGCGGCGCCGTTTACGGCGTCATCGTTCCCGCGGCAATCGCGAAGGGGCGCGTCGTTGCGGTCGACGTCCGCGACGCACAGCGCGCTCCCGGAGTGCTGCTGGTGCTGACCAAAGATAATGCGCCACCGCAAAGCCCGTGGGGCCCGGTCGATCTACCGGATCGCTTTGCTCGCGCCGAGCCCGCGCTCGATACCGATGCCGTGCGTTATTTCGGCTTTCCCGTTGCATTCGTGGTCGCCGAAACATTCGAGCAAGCCACGGCCGCCGCCGCGTTGGTTCATGTCCGCTACGAATCTTCGCCCGGACAGTACGACCTGCATGCAGCTGGGCCGACGGCCGAAGACCCAGGCCACATCAGCGACAGCACGCCCGCCGACAGTTCCGTCGGCGATTTCGAAGGCGTGTTCGCTACTGCGCCGGTGAAGATCGAGGCTGTCTACACCACACCCTATCAGAACCAAGCCCCCATGGAGCCGCATGCGACGATGGCTGCGTGGGACGGCCGAATGCTGACGGTTCATACGTCGGCGCAGCTGACGACTAGCCCCCAGGAGGGCCTCGCCCGGACGTTCAACATTCCCAAGGAGAACGTCCGCGTCGTCACCCGTTACGTCGGCGGCGGCTTCGGCAGCAAGTTGCCGTTCTATGTCGACGCGACGCTCGCGGCCATCGGTGCCCGCATCCTTCGTCGGCCTGTGAAAGTGGCGCTGACCCGCCCCCAGCTCTTTCATCTGACCACCCATCGCACCGCATCCGAGCAGCGCCTGCGGCTTGGCGTAGACCACGACGGCCGACTGACCGCCTATGGCCAGGATGCGCTGGTGCAATGCGCGCGCTTCGACAAATACGTCGAGCCGGTGTGCGGAGCAGCCCGCATGCTCTATGCCGCCCCCAACCGGCTCACCCGGCATCGCTTGGCAAAGCTTGATTTGCCGCGCTCGGATTCGATGCGCGCTCCAGGGGACGCTATTGGCATCTTGGCGCTCGAATGCGCGATGGATGAACTGGCCGAAACCCTCGGGCTGGATCCGGTGGAGCTTCGGCTGCGAAACGACACGGAGAACGATCCCGAACGGCACATCCCCTTCGCCTCGCGTCATCTCGCCGAAGCATTGCGCCAGGGCGCCGCTCGCTTTGGTTGGGACAAACGTGTTGCCAAGCCGACCAGTGTCCGGGACGGGCACTGGTTCATCGGCCTCGGTGTCGCCTCCGCGATCCGCGGCGATGTGCTTCGGAGCGCGACCGCGCGTGCGCGCCTCGAGCAGGACGGCCGGCTGATCGTGGAACTGGCGATGACCGATATCGGCACCGGCACTTACACGATCCTCACCCAGATTGCCGCCGAAGCGATGGAACTGCCGGTCGACCGCGTCACAGTTCGCCTCGGCGATACCCGTTTTCCACCCACCTCCGGCTCCGGCGGCTCCTTTGGAGCGGCGACCTCCGGCGCTGCGGTTCTTGCCGCCTGTCGGAAACTCAACGCCGGCCTCGCCTCAGGGATCACGGAAGCGGAGGGATCGGTCACCCCCGCCGAGCTGGACAACGCTTACGCGCACGCCGGCTTCGGCGCGCATTTCGCCGAAGTAGCGGTGCAACAGGACACCGGCGAGGTGCGTGTTCGACGCATGCTCGGTGTGTTCGCGGCCGGTCGTATCCTCAATGCGAAAACGGCGCGCTCGCAGATGATCGGCGGCATGACCTGGGGCATCGGATCGGCGCTGATCGAGGAGAACCACGTTGACCCGCGCTACGGATCGTTCGCCGCGCAAGATCTGGCGAGCTATCACGTCGCGGTGAACGCCGACGTCGGCGCGTTGGACGTCATGTTTCTGGACGAGGCCGATCCGCACGGTAGCCCACTGGGCAGCAAGGGCCTCGGCGAGCTTGGCATCTGCGGCGCTGGCGCAGCCGTCATCAATGCCATCCATAATGCCACCGGCGCCCGTATCCGCGACATCCCCGCTACGCCGGACAAGCTGCTGGCTACGCTCGAAACGCTGGACGCTTAGCCGGCCGGAATGTCGGGCCGTGCCGCTCCAGGACATCACTGGCGGCGCTAGATAAAATCGAATTTAGTTTTCTGAACGGCAATTTAATGGTGCCAGCAAGCCGGCTGGTTATGTTCAGGTGTAACGCCATCCCAACGACGGAGGAATACATGTTCGGCGAATCGACTCAGATATTACTTTTCCTCGCAATCGTTGGCCTCACCGTGGTGTCGACAATCGATCTTGCCATGCAGCCCGTCAAACAAGAGCAAGACATCGATAAGAAACATTGACGAGTTTGACTGCTGTAATAAGATTGAATGGATGCGGTGATCCATGACCGACACGAGGAACCTTGCGAAACTCGACGTCGATCGTGACCTCGCGCTCAGCGACGCAGCGCTGGTGCCGGTTGCGTTCCGAGAGCCGTTGCCGCGCAGGACCATACCGCACCACGTCACCAGGCGCTTGGTCCTGACAGCCGGCATTGCGGTGCTGCTGATCGCCGCCGCGGTCTCGTATGGCAGCTACTACTGGGTGATCGGACGTTTCCTGGAATCGACCGACGACGCTTATGTGCAGGCCGATTCCACGATCATTGCCCCCAAGGTGTCGGGCTACTTGAGCCAGGTGCTGGTCGAAGATAATCAGCCGGTAAAAGCCGCCCAGCCGCTTGCCAAGATCGATGACCGCGACTATGTCGCGTCGCTCGACCAAGCCAAGGCCGACGTGGCCACCGCGCAGGCCGATATTGAAACCATCACGGCCACCCTGGCGCAGCAGCAGGCCATCATCGCGCAGGCCCGCGCGACCGTCGCGGTCGATCAGGCCAATCTGACGTACGCGGAACAGGAAAACGCGCGTTACGGCAGCCTCGCCAAAATCGGCGGCGCCAGCGTAGAATTGGCGCAGCAGGCGGCATCGAAGCGCGACACCGCGCAAGCCGCGCTGACGCGCGACACGGCTGCGGTCACGGCCGCCGAGGAACAGGTCGGCGTGCTGCAGGCGCAGCTCGCCAAGGACAAAGCGACCTTGCAGCATTACGAGGCCGTGCAGGAGCAGGCGCAGTTGAACCTCGGCTATACCAATATCATTGCGCCGATCGACGGTGTTGTCGGTGCCCGTAGCTTGCGTGTTGGAGAATACGTGCAGGCTGGCACCCAGCTCATGGCCGTGGTGCCGCTCGCTGCGGTTTATGTGGTCGCGAATTTCGAGGAAACGCAACTTGCCGGCATCCGCAAGGGCGCGCCGGTCAGCATCGAGGTCGACACCTATTCGAAGGCGACCGTCAAAGGCCATGTTGACAGTGTCGCGCCTGCCAGCGGCGAGGAATTTGCGCTGCTGCCGCCCGACAACGCCACCGGAAACTTCACCAAGATCGTGCAGCGCATCCCGGTGAAGATCGCGATCGATCCGAACGATCCGCTCCGCGGCAATCTCCGGCCCGGCATGTCCGTTACCGCGACCGTCGACACCAAGGTGCCGACGCCGTCCGCCAGCCCGGTGCCGTCCGCCGTGGTTCACTGACGGCGCGGGCACGAAGGCATGTATCATGGCCGCATTAGATGCAATTGCGAGCCCGCGCGACCCGGCCGATCGGGCGAGCTTCAAGACCTGGGCGATGGTGCTCGGTGCGCTTCTTGGCGCCTTCATGGCGGTGCTGAATATCCAGATCACCAACGCATCGCTCCTCTATATCGAGGGCGGGATCGGGACCGGGGTCGACAACGGCGCCTGGATCTCGACCGCCTACCTCATCGGCGAGATCATTGTCATTCCGCTGTGCGATTATCTCAGCCGCGTGTTCTCGTTCCGGCGCTATCTCATCGTCAACACCATTCTGTTCCTGATCTTCTCCATGGCCTGCGCTTTCGCGCACAACCTTGGCCAGATGATCGTTTTGCGTGGGCTGCAGGGATTCACTGGCGGCGTGCTGATCCCCATGGCCTTCACCCTGGTACTGACCAAGTTGCCAAAGGCGCAGCAGCCGATCGGTCTGGCGCTGTTTGCACTCACCGCGACTTTCGCGCCCGCGATCGGGCCGACTATCGGCGGCTATCTGACCGAGACCTATGGTTGGCAATACATCTTCTTCGTCAATCTGGTTCCCGGCGTCGGCATGGTCGTGATCCTATGGCTGACGCTCGAGCGCGAGCCGATGCGGCTTTCTCTTCTCGAGCATGGCGACTGGTTTGGCATCGGCGCGATGGCAATCGGGCTCACCGCTTTGCAGACCGTGCTCGATGAGGGCAACAAGGACGACTGGTTTGACTCCGTCTTGATCGTGCGGCTGTCGCTAACCGCCGCCGTCTTTCTGTCGCTGTTCGTCTGGATCGAGCTCAGGTCGGCCAACCCGGCCGTCAATCTCAGGCTCTTGGGCCGGCGCAATTTCGGCTTCGGCACGCTCACAAACGTCATCGTCGGCTTCGCGCTCTACGGCACCGTCTATATCCTGCCGCAATATCTCGGCCAGGTGTTCGGCTACAACGCCGAGCAGATAGGCTTTGTGTTGGCATGGACCGGCCTGCCGCAGCTTCTGATTATTCCGTTCGTGCCTTGGTTGATGGCGCGAATCGATGCGCGGCTCATGGTGATGTGCGGGCTTGGCATATTCGCGGTCAGCTGCTTCATGAACGCCTATATGTCGCCCGACTACGCCGGCGACCAATTATGGATTCCCAATATCGTGCGCTCGGTCGGCCAAGCCGTGGTGCTGACGCCGCTGACCAGCATCGCCATGGTCGGCATCGCTCGGCAGGAATCGGGCGCCGCATCCGGCGTATTCAACATGCTGCGCAATCTCGGCGGCGCGTTCGGGACCGCCTTGCTGGCGACCATCGCGACCAAACGCGAGCAATTCCATTCCAACGTCATCGGCAGCGATGTGACGCTATTTCGGGACAGCGTCCGGGAGCGGCTGAACGCGCTCACTGCCTATTTCATGAGCCACGGCGTCAGCGATGCCGCCACGGCGCAGCGCAAGGCCATCGTTGCGCTCGGCGACATCGTGCGCAAGCAAGCCATGATCATGGCCTACTCCGACACCTTTGCGGTGCTCGGCGTTTTGCTGTTGCTGGCCGCAGGCTTGCTGCTGTTCACGCGGCGCGGCCAGCCAAGCGGAGCCGTCGCGCACTGAGGTTGGGTCGCCGAGCGCGTCATCCCACATCCTGCGACTGTCGCGCGCTCGCAAAATCCTCGCATCGGATCTTGGTAGTCGGCCCGTTCATTAAATCGAATTTAGCTTTCTGAACGACAATTTACTGGCACCGGCCGGTTGCCTGCTTATCTCCGAGCGTAGTGGATAGGCGCAATGGAGATCGCAAATGCGTAAGAGAAAAATCGAACGGATGGCGCTGACGACGTTTGCCCTGGCCGCATGCGTGGCCTTGTTCGGCGCGTTGGCGGCAGGACAGGCCGACGCGCGAGGCGCCGGCAGCCACGGACTGGGCGCAATTCGCGGCCTCTCCGGGCCGCCACTGCTGGATGGCGCCACGTCGATTCAACCGCACTTCAACCCATCGATTCCCTACACGGTGCCGCAATCGCCCGAGACGCCCGTTTCGCCGGGAAGTCCGGGATCGGTATTCGGGCCACGCTGAGCACCGGGATTAATTGAGGTTCGCACTTGGATCGCTTCATCGGAATGGCCGTTTTCGCCAAAGTCGTCGAGACCTCGAGCTTTGCCGCGGCGGCTCGGCATTTCGATATATCGCCGGCCATGGTGAGCAAACACATCCGCACGCTCGAGGAGCGGCTCGCCGTACGGCTGCTCAACCGCACGACGCGCCGCGTCAGCGCTACCGAGGTCGGGCAGGCCTACTACGAGCGCTGCCTGCGCATTTTAAGTGAAGTGGAAGACGCCGAGCGCGCCGCCGGCGATCTGCAGGCGGCACCGCGCGGCTTGCTCCGGGTGACTTCGTCGGTGGCGTTCGGCGCGCATCGGCTCGCGCCGGCGATTGCCGATTATCTCGTCGTCTATCCCGACGTCTCGGTCGACTTGATCCTCGAACATGACTACGTCGATCTGCTCGAAGAGCGCATCGATGTGGCGATCCGCCACGGCCGGCTTTCGGATTCAAGCCTGATCGCCAGGAAATTATGTGCGGTCGAAATGGTGCTGTGCGCTTCGCCGGACTATCTGGCGACGAACGGTACGCCGCAACGGCCGCGCGATCTCGTCAAGCACAACTGCCTGATTTACACCTATGCCGCGTCGGGGACCTGGACCTTTACCGATCCGAACGGCAAAGCAGACGCCGTCCGAATTTCCGGGCGCATCCTGGCAAACAGCGGCGATGCGCTACTGACGTTTGCCCTCAAGGACACGGGCATCATCCTCGCCCCGGACTACCTCGTCGCCGACGCGCTCCGCGCCGGGCGGCTGATTCGCCTGTTGCCCGAATACAAGACGCCGTCAACGCCGGCCTATGCTGTCTATCCGCACAGCAACTTTCTGTCGGCGAAAACCAAAACATTCATCGATTTTCTGGCGGCACGTTTCGCGCAATTGCCGCAGATCAAGCGCGACAGTCTCAATGGCGAATCGAACGCCGGCGCGGCGCCTGACCTTCGTGCGGTGGCCTGACAAAACGCCGCATTCGTTTGTTTCAAGCGGCCGGCGTGAGAGCGGACATGGAAAACGGGGGCGGAGAAAACTCGCCCCCGTTTTCGCCGATATTGCAGTCGCTAAGAAGCCTTCACTGCACCCGATGCTGCGTGCCGGTACCTGCGAATCTGCCGTGGCCGTTCTGATGAGCGGCAACCTTTCCGGCATTGCTCGGTCGGGCGGCCGTTTGGCCGTTCTGGGGCACGGCGGTGTCGCTCCGTTCATAAGAATAAGGCGTTGCGTTGCCGGTGCCATAGCCCTTGCTGAACGCCTGTGCGAACGCCGGCGACGCACTCATCGCCACCAGCACGGCAATGACGGCAATCTTTGACTTATTGATCATAGAAATTCTCTCCTTGTGACGCAGCTGATGACGGCATGACGCCGGCATCGCTGTTACGCGGAGATATGGGCCCAGTGCAGCCGATACTTAATCGGCGAACCGTCGAACAGACTGTCAATGAAAGGTGAATAATCGATCCGGCAATGCCGCCGGAAATTCGATCTTATCGATAATGGGTCGCTCTCTTACCTGACTCTCTCACGTGCGCGTCAATCTTTGAACGGATCAAACTCGCCGCTCCCTGCCATCGCTACCGCAAACGGTCGCAGCGTGTGCAACACCTTGATCGTGTTGGCATGCTCGGCGATGACGTCGGGCAGGCGACGGTAGGCCATGGGGCTTTCATCGAGATCCGCGCCGACAAGCGTCACGCCGCGCTTTTGCAGCCAAGCATCCATCTGCTCGCGGGTGAAACGGCGCTTGGCTTCCTTTCGGCCGAATAGACGCCCAGCACCGTGAATGGTGGAGTAGAGCGAGGCCTTCGCTTCCGGGCCATCGACGCCCTCGATGATAACGGCATCATCGCCCATCGAGCCGCCGACGAAACCGCGCTGTCCTGGAAATGCCGGGGTCGCGCCCTTGCGCACCACCCACAGATCACGGCCGTTGTGGTTTTCCCGCCAGGCATAATTGTGATGATTGTGCACCATGTCGGTGACGGCGCCTCCGATGATCTTGCGCACGCGCTCGATGACCCACTCGCGCCCGGCGTAGGAGTAGCGGCCGGCAAGCTCCATGGCGGCGATGTATCGGCGTCCGAGTTCGCTGTCCTCGTCGATCACGGCTGGCGGGACGTTCATGCCGTCCTTGCCACCCGCGGCCTTGAGGTAGCGCGTGGCGCTGGTGTGGCCAAGCCCGCGGCTGCCGAAATGGACGCCGATCCAGACAAAGCCATCCTCGTCGCGCATCAGGTCAACATAGTGGTTGCCCGAACCGACGGTGCCGAGTTGGCTCACCGCCTTCTGGCGATAGCTCTCCATGTCGGATTCGCGCCAGGCGTCGGCGTCGTCGAACAGTTCGGCCTCTACCCGCTCGTCATTGGTGCGCCCAACGCCGAACGAGATGACTTTCGACACGTCGCGGATGATATCGCCCAGCTTGTCCTGGATCGTGGCGAACGGCGTATCAAGCCGAACCGCCATGTTGCCGCAGCCTATGTCAAAGCCGACGCCGGAAATGCTGATTTGCTTCTCATAGGCGATGACGCCGCCGACCGGCTGCGCATAGCCGAGGTGGCCGTCAGCGCAAATCACGCCGGCCACGACGTTGCCGACCGCCATGCAATTGCGCATTTGCGCGACAGTGGCTTCGTCGTGCTGGCCGAAGATTTTGAGCGGGCTATTTTGAAAGGCCGCTGCCTGCGGTGCGATCGCCGCAATCTGTGTTGCCGTAGCCGCGGCCTCTCGCGCCATGTGTTCGGCGCGCGCCGCATCGCGGAACGTGCACCATGCCGGCATCGACCGCTGGCCGGGCCGTTCGATCCTGGCATCCGGATCGAGGCCGGCCGCGCTCGCCAGTTCACGGGCACGGGCCTGATAGGGGTCGGAGCGTCGCATTTATAGCCTCCTATTTATTCGATCTCAGATTCAACGGCCACGGCCGATCGAGGCCAGGGCCGCGAATCCGCGTGACAGCAAACTGTGAACGTCCAGGAATTTGGCATAAGAATTTGGCACCGGTGGTAGGGATTGAACCCACGCTGACGCGGTTTTGGAAACCGCCGCTCTACCGCTGAGCTACACCGGTATTTTGTTTGGCACTGGCGGGTGGAGTCGAACCACCGCAT